>Ga0075319_1000040_pt1 | contig 10099 bp, 7 predicted proteins | sample MayberryNE_TuleC_FD_120046 | JGI IMG/M metagenome (GOLD analysis project Ga0075319, IMG submission 120046) | Natural and restored wetland microbial communities from the San Francisco Bay, California, USA, that impact long-term carbon... | ecosystem: Environmental > Terrestrial > Soil > Wetlands ... | reverse complement strand
GCACCTTCTCGAGCGAGATGTTGAGCGTGAGGTCGTCGCCCGGCCTGACGCGGTGCTCGCTGCCGATGAGCGCCACGATGTCATGTCCGCCGACACTCAGGTGGATGAGCTCCTCGTTGCCCAGGTACTCGACCACGTCGGCGTTGCCGCTGAGCGATCCGCTCGGTCCCTCCACCTTGACGTCGAGGTGCTCCGGTCGGACCCCCACCGTGAGCTTGTCGCCCTTGAAGCTGGCGAAGCCCGCCCGGTAGCGCTCGGGCAGCGGGATGTCGATACCGTCACCCTTGAGCTGGACGGCGTCGCCGCTGCGTGTCACCCCCACCTCCAGGAAGTTCATCGAGGGGCTGCCGATGAAGCCAGCCACGAAGCGGTTGTCGGGATGGTCGTAGAGCTCCTGTGGCGAGCCCACCTGCTGGAGGCGCGCCTCGCTCATGACGGCGATGCGCTGCCCCATCGTCATGGCCTCGACCTGGTCGTGGGTGACGTACACGGTGGTGGTGCCCAGGCGCTGGTGCAGGCGCGCGATCTCTGCACGCGTCTGGACGCGCAGCTTGGCGTCGAGGTTGGAGAGCGGCTCGTCCATGAGGAACACGGCCGGCTCGCGCACGATGGCGCGTCCCAGCGCGACGCGCTGGCGCTGGCCGCCGGAGAGCTCGCGTGGCTTGCGGTCGAGCAGGTTCTCGCAGGAGAGCATCGCCGCCGCCTCGTGGACCCGGCGCTCGATCTCATCCTTGGGCGTCTTGCGCAGCTTCAAGCCGAAGGCCATGTTGTCGCGCACCGTCATGTGCGGGTAGAGCGCGTATGACTGGAACACCATGGCGATGTCGCGGTCCTTGGGGGCGACATGGTTGACCACCCGGTCGCCGATGGAAAGCGTGCCTTCGGTGATCTCCTCGAGCCCCGCGATCATGCGCAGCGAGGTGGTCTTGCCGCAGCCCGAGGGGCCGACCAGCACCATGAACTCACCATCGTTGATCTCGAGGTTGAGGTCGTTCACGGCGACGACTTCGCCGAACTTCTTCCAGACCCCATCGAAGGTGACAGTAGCCATACCGGGATACCTCCTCCTCCGGCCGGTCGCGGGCTCTTGCATCTGACGACCTTCTGGCCGGCTGGACGAGCCCCGTACGCCTGACGGTGGATGGCGTCATCGTAGCAAACGAATGCACCAGTCATGGCCCATGCGGCTAACGCGGCCACGAGGCGATGCGCCACGAGGCGATGCGCCACGAGGCGATGCTGCCACTCCCCAAGCCGCCAAGCCGTGAGGCCGCCACGAGGCGATGCTGCCACCTGCTGGACCGACCGTCGCGGGGCGTCGCTCCGCCCTGCTGCCTGATCAGCGCCCGCGTGCGAAGTCGATGAGGTCGGTGATGCGTCCGTGGGCCAGGCAGGTGACGGTGTCGGCGGCGCCGTAGTAGACGCTGATGCGGTCGCCCTCGGTGAGAGCCGCGCAGGGGAAGACGACGTTCTGGACATCACCCACTTGCTCGTACGGCCGCTGCGGGCTGAGCAGGTAGTCGTTCGAGCGCGCCACGACCTTCCAGGGCTCTTCCAGGTCGAGCAGCGCCACCCCCATCGAGTAGACGAAGCCGTTGCAGCTCGTCAGCACGCCGTGATAGAGCAGCAGCCATCCCTCGGGGGTCTCGATGGGCGTCGGTCCGGCTCCGACCTTGGTCGACTGCCACGTCCAGGGGATGGGCGCCATGACGTGGCGATGGCGACCCCAGTGCAGCAGATCCGGGCTCTCCGAGTAGTAGATGTCGCCGAACGGCGTGTGGCCGTCGTCGCTGGGACGGCTGAGCATGCCGTACGCGCCCCCGATCGGCCGCGGGAAGAGCACGCCGTTGCGGTTGAAGGGCAGGAAGGCGTTGTCGAGCTGGGTGAACTGGCGGAAGTCGATCGTCCAACCCACGCCGATGGTGGGACCATGGCCGTTGTAGCTGTTGCACCACGTGACGTAGTAGCGGTCCTCCAGCCAGGTGACACGCGGATCGTAGGCGTGCACGAACCGCTGCTGGATCTCGGGGACACGGGCATCGCCCGGCACGAAGACGATGGCCGCCTCGTCGATCTCCCAGGCGACGCCGTCGGCGCTGCGACCGGCGTGGATGGCCATGGTCCGGGTCCGGTCGTCCACGCGGAAGACGCCCGCGTAGGCGCCCTCGAACGGCACCACCGCCGAGTTGAAGATGCTGTTCGAACGGGGCAGCAGGTCGCGCGGGATGATGGGGTTGCGCTCATCCCTCCACAGCGGGCCGGACTCGCCCGACGGGCGCTCCCGCCATGGCAACGGGGCCTGCGCGTGCATGCTCATCACTCCTCCTGACGGCGCCGAACGTTGCCCTCGGCCACCTGCTCGTGGGCCGCTGTACTGGGAGCGCTCTCGGGCGCCGTGCCACGATGATACGGCATCGCTGATGCGACGCACGCTTGACGGATGCGTCATGATGGGAGCGCTCCCATCGAATGCCGCGCAGGGAGGCGCCGGCGACGAGGGACGAGGAGGGTTGTCGCAGGTGGTCGGGAAGCTGGAGGACGTGGCTGCCGCGAGCGGGGTTTCGCGCTCGACGGTGTCACGCGTGCTCAACGATGGTGCGGTGTCGGAGGACACGCGCCGGCGCGTCCTCGCGGCCATGGAGCAGACGGGGTACCGCCCCAATCTCGCTGCCCGAACGCTGGCTTCGGGTCGCTCTGGCGTCGTCGGCGTCGTCATCCATGTGCCCGCCGAGGTGCTCTTCCAGGACATCTTCTTCTCCGGGCTCTTTCACGGAATCAGCGAAGGCCTTGCCGAACGTGGCGCCGGCATGATGCTGTGGCTGGCGAACCTCTCCAAGGAGCAGACGCTCGAGCGCATCCTCGGCATGCGTCTCTTCGATGGCCTGCTCGTGACCGCCGATACGCTCGATGATCCGCTGGTCGACGGCCTGGTGGCCTCCGACCTGCCGACCGTGCTCATCGGCCATCGCCACAAGGACCGCTCCGCCAGCTACGTCGACATCCACAACGAGCGCGCCGCCGAACAGGTCGTCGATCATCTCATCGGGCTGGGCCGGCGCCGCATCGGCCATATCGCCGGTCGCCATGGCGGTACCTCGGCGGAGGAACGCCTCTCCGGGTATCGGCGTGCCATGCAGCGGGCGGGGCTGCCCACCGACGGGCTCATCGTCCGCGGTGACTACCTGACGCGGTCGGGCGTGGAGGGCGCCGCCAAGCTCATCGACGCCGGCGTGGACGCCATCTTCGCGGCCAGTGACTCGATGGCCGTGGGCGCGCTGGCCGAGCTGGCGCGTCGCGGTATCGGCGTCCCCGATGACGTCGCCGTCGCCGGCTTCGACGACGTGGCCGAGGCGGCTGCGGCCCACCCACCCCTGACCACCATGCGCCAGGACACGGGGCTGCTGGGGATGGAGGCTGCTCACACCCTGTTCCGCCTGCTAGGCGATGCCGAGGCTGTGCCGCAGCGCGTGATCCTGCCGACCGAGCTGATCATCCGCCACTCCACCATCGGGTCGATGGACTCCCGGCGCAGTCGCAACCGCCACGGCACCCGGACGTAGCAGGAGGGCAGCCAGGGAACAACGAGCCATGACGTTCGACGTTTCGCACCGAGGACTGCGATCAAGGAGGAGTGATCCGCACATGAGCAACCGAACACGGCTGGTGGGCCTGATCGCCGGCACCGCCCTCGCCATCACCACGGTGGCGCCGGCGGCCGCACAGCCGACCGAGTACCCACGCAACGAGACGCTCTACACCAGCGGCACCCAGTGGGGTCCGCCCGGCAGCTGGAACCCCATCCAGGACTGGGGCTACGCCATGGGCACGCTTGGACTGGTCTACGAGCCACTCTTCAACTACGACCCGCTGACCAACGAGTACATCCCCTGGCTGGCCGAGAGCGGCGAGTGGACTGGTGACCTCGAGTACACCATCACGCTCCGCGACGGCATCACCTGGGCCGACGGCGCACCGCTGACCGCGGCCGACGTCGTCTTCACCATCGGCCTGGGCCAGCGGCCGGGCGTGCCCTACTCGGGCCTGTGGGACTTCATCGAGAGCGTCGATGCCGAGGGTGACCTCACCGCCATCGTGACCTTCTCGGAGCCGCAGCATGCAGAGTGGTCCAACTTCCTCTACAACCGGGCCATCCTGCCGACGCACCTGTGGGGCGAGCGCAGCGACGACGAGATCATGGGCGCCAACGAGAACCCGGTCGGTTCCGGTCCCTACCAGTACCTGACGCACGACCAGGGCCGCATGGTGTGGGAGAAGCGAGACGGCTGGTGGGGCACGGAGGCCCTCGGCCTGGATCCCAAGCCCACCTACATCGTGGACATCGTCAACGGCAGCAACAACGTCGCGCTGGGCCTCGTGCTCCAGGGCGGCCTGGACATGTCCAACAACTTCCTGCCCGGTGTGGCCACGCTCGTCGATGGTGGCTATGGCATCAGCACCTTCTACCCCGAGCCCCCGTACATGATGTCGTCCAACACCGCCTGGCTGGCGACCAACAACACCAAGCCGCCGCTGGATGACCCGACCTTCCGCAAGGCCCTGGCCACCTCCATCGACACCGATACCATCGTCAACGTCGTCTACGGCAACATCGTCAAGAAGGCCAGCCCCACCGGCCTGCTGCCGCCGTGGGAGATGTACGTGGACCAGGCGGTCGTGGACGAGCTCGGCTTCAGCTATGACCCCGCGGCCGCCGCGACCATGCTGGATGAGGCCGGCTACGTCGACGCCGACGGTGACGGCTGGCGTGACAACCTCGATGGCTCGCCCATCGCGCTCGAGATCATCGTGCCCAACGGCTGGACCGACTGGATGGAGTCCATCCGCGTCATCAGCGAGTCGGCCAAGGCCGTCGGCATCAACGTCGAAACCGCCTTCCCGGACTACGGTGCTCGCACCGAGGCCATCCAGAACGGCACCTTCGACCTGGCCATCGTCAACGACAAGCAGCTTAGCAACACGCCGTGGACGTACTACCAGTACATCTTCCGGCTGCCCATCGAAGAGGTGATGAGCAACGAGAACTACGGCCGCTACGAGAACGAAGAGGCCTGGGCGCTGGTGCAGGAGCTGAGCCAGACCCCAGTCGACGACACCGAGACCATCAAGGCCATCACCTCGCAGCTCCAGGCCATCCACCTGGCCGACTTGCCACTGACGCCGCTCTGGTACAACGGCATGTGGTCGCAGGTCAGCGACGCGGTCTGGACCAACTGGCCGTCGGCCGATGGCAACCAGTACCTGCCGACCACCTGGCGTGGCTTCTGGCAGATGGGCGGCATCCGCATGCTTGACGCCCTCGAACCCGTCGTGGCCGAGTAGAGCCCGACCGACATCGCTCCTCTCCTGGCTCGAGCCAGGAGAGGAGCTTCTGCTACCCCCCGCCGACGGAGACGACGTGCGCCGCTACTTCGCACGCAAGTTCCTGTTCTACGCGGTCACCTTCGTGGTCGCGGTGAGCATCGATTGGCTCATCCCACGCCTTGCCCCGGGAGATCCCGTGCGCAGCATGGTCTCGCGGATGTCGCTCCAGCCGGGCGATGCCGAGAACATGATGGGTTACTTCATGGGCGCGTTCGGCCTGGACCAGCCCGCTCCGCAGCAGTACCTCAACTTCTGGGTCGCGCTGCTGCACGGCGACCTGGGAATCAGCGTGTGGCTGTTCCCGCAGCCCGTCACGCAGGTGATCATGGGCGCCTTGCCATACACGCTGGCGCTGCTGATCCCGTCGGTGCTGCTGGCGTTCTGGGCAGGCAACAAGTTCGGTGCCTACGCCGCGCGTAGGAAGTGGCTCGACGGCGCCGTGCTGCCGGTGGGCTACATCCTCACCGCGACCCCCTACATGTGGCTGGCCATCCTGCTGGCATGGCTGCTGGGCACGGTGTTCCAGGTCTTCCCCATCGCGGCTGGTTACGGCTTCAACCTGGCACCGGCGCCGACCCTGCAGTTCGCCGGCAGCCTGGTCTGGCACTGGTTCCTGCCGTTCCTCTCGCTCTTCCTCGTCGGCTTCGGCGGCTGGGCCATCGGCATGCGCAACCTCATCATCTACGAGCTCGACGCTGACTACAGCCGCTACCTCGGGTCGCTGGGTGCCCCGGGCAAGCTGGTGCGCAAGTACGCCTATCGCAATGCGCTCCTGCCGCAGCTGACGGGCCTGGCACTCTCGCTCGGGGTCATCGTGGCCGGCGCCCTCGTGACCGAGGTGGTGTTCTCCTACCCGGGGCTGGGCTGGTACTCGTACCAGGCCATCGTCAACCAGGACTACTTCCTGCTGCAGGGCATCTTCCTCTTCGTGATCATCGGGGTGCTGGTGGCCAACTTCATCATCGACATCGCGTACGTCATCGTTGACCCGCGCGTCCGCCTGGGCATGGAGGCCAGCTGACATGCATGCCCCCGCCGTGCCCGAGGTGTCGCTTCCGCGAAGGCGCATCGGCCGCGTCCGCGAGTTCCTCTACTTCGCCCGGCGTGACCGCAAGATCTTCGTCAGCCTTCTCATCATCAGCAGCCTGGCCGTGGTGGCGCTGGTGGGTCCGTTCCTGCGCGACTACGGTCCCAACGAATACGTCGGACCGGGCATGCAGGCTCCGTCGTCGGAGTACTGGTTCGGGACCACGACCTTCGGGCAGGACGTCTTCGTGCAGTTCGTTCATGGCCTGGGAGCGACGTTCTTCGTGGGCATCGTCGGCGGTGGCCTGGCCGCGGTCATCGGCATGACCGTGGGCTTCGTCGCCGGCTACCGCGGTGGCCTCATCGACGAGGTGCTCAACATGCTCACCAACGTGGTGCTGGTGATCCCGACGCTGATGGTGCTCATCGTCGTCGTCGCCTACGTGAACGCTCGCGGGCTGCTGGTGGAGGCCATCTTCATCGGCTTCACCGCCTGGCCGTGGGCGGCGCGGGCGATCCGCGCCCAGACGATGTCGCTGCGCTCGCGTGACTTCGTCGACCTGGCTCGCCTCACCGGCGTGGGCACCCGTCGCATCATCAGCGGCGAGATCGCGCCCAACATGAGCTCCTACCTGATGCTCACCTTCATCCTGCTGTTCGGCAACGCCGTGCTCATCGCCGCCACGCTCGACTTCATCGGGCTGGGCCCGACCGAGGGCATCTCCCTGGGGCTGATGATGAACAACGCGGTGCTGTGGTCCGCGCTGCAGCTGGGCATGTGGTGGTGGTTCATCCCGCCGGGACTCGGCATCGTGCTCATCGTCGGCTCGCTGTACGTGATGAACGTGGGACTGGACCAGATCTTCAACCCGCGCCTGCGAAAGCTGTAGTCGATGACGCTCAGGGTCGACGATCTCAAGGTCTACTACACCACCCTCGCGGGGGATGTCCGCGCGCTCGACGGCGTCACCTTCGAGATCGCGGACGGCGAGATCATGGGCCTGGCCGGCGAGTCGGGCTGCGGCAAGACCACCCTGGGCAACAGCCTCATCCGGCTGGACGGCCGCATGCGCCACGTCGGTGGCAGCGTGGAGCTGGATGGGCAGGTGCTGCCCATCGGCGACAGCGAGGCGATGGACCGGCACCGCTTCCACGACATCTCGGTGGTGCCGCAGTACGCCATGAGCGCGCTCAATCCCACGCGCAAGATCGGGCGCATGTCCCGCGAGCTGATCGAGTCGCGAGGCATCAGGTACGCCAGCGTCAAGGACGTGTACGAGATGCGGCTCGGGCTGGTCGGCCTGCGCGAGAGTGTGCTGGACCTCTACCCCATGGAGCTGTCGGGTGGCATGAAGCAGCGCGTCGTGATGGTGCTGTCCACGCTGCTCGATCCGTCGCTGCTCATCGCCGACGAGATCACCTCCGCGCTCGACGTCTCCACCCAGAAGGCGGTGGCCGAGTCGCTGGTGGGCTTGCGCGACCATGCCTTCGTCAAGTCGATGCTGGTCATCACCCACGACCTCTCCATCCTGCACGAGGTCGCCGACACCATCCTGATCATGTACGCCGGGCACCTCGCCGAGAAGGCTCCCGCCGACGTCATCATCGACAGGCCGCGCCACCCATACACCAAGCTGCTCATCTCGTCGCTGCCCGAGGTTGGCGTGCGCTTCGAGGACAAGCGCCTGGCGGGCATCCCCGGCCGGCCGCCATCCCTGCTCGATCCGCCGGCGGGCTGTCGGTTCCGCGCACGCTGCCCGCTGGCCGACGAGCAGTGCCTCGAGCAGCCACCGTTCGTCGACGTCGGCGAGGGCCATCAGCTGGCGTGCTGGAAGGTCAGCTGATGGGCAAGCTCGAGCTCAAGGGCGTCAACAAGGTGTATCGCGTGGGCACCTTCGGGGGCGACACGCTGCACGCGGTCAAGGACGTCTCCTTCACCGCCGAGCCGGGCCAGATCATCTCGCTCATCGGCGAGAGCGGCAGCGGCAAGTCCACCATCGGCAAGATGATCCTGCGCCTGACCCGTGTGAGCAGCGGCCAGATCCTCTTCGACGGCAAGGACGTGAGCACGCTCAAGGGGGCGGACCTGCGGCCGTACCAGCGGCGGGTACAGGGGGTCTTCCAGGATCCCTTCAGCTCCTACAACCCCATCTTCAAGGCCGACCGCGTCTTCGGCATGGTCAAGGACACCTTCTATGGCGACGTCAGCCGCAGCGAGTGGGATGGGCGCGTCTGGCAGGCGCTCAAGGACGTGGCGCTCGACCCGGATGGCGTCCTGGGCAAGTATCCGCATCAGCTGAGCGGCGGTCAGCTCCAGCGCATGCTCGTGGCACGCGCGCTGCTGCTGGACATCGACTTCCTGGTCGCTGATGAGATCATCTCCATGCTCGACGCATCCACGCGCGTGGACGTGCTCAACCTGCTGGGGGACCTGAAGGCGGGCGGCCTGGGCGTCCTCTTCGTCACGCACGACCTCTCGCTGGGCAACTACATCAGCGATCGCGCCATCATCCTGCGCAAGGGCCGCATCGTGGAGAGCGGCAAGACCGCCGACGTCTTCGACCACCCCTCCCATCCCTATACGCAGATGCTGCTGGAATCGGTGCCGGCGCTGCATGGCGGACGCGATCCGGGGCTGTGGGCAGACCGCAAGGGTCGCTGCCTCTTCCACGAGCGGTACCCGCAGGCCGACGCGACGGCGCCGGCGACGGCACAGGACCTCAGCCTCGCGGAGATCGAGCCGGGCCACCTGGTCACCTGCGCCCACGTCGACGAGCCCGAGCGCTGCCCCGATTCGAGGAGGGCGGCATGACCAGTCGGCTACGCTGCGACCGTCGCCGGCCAGACCAGCAGCCAGGGAGACGGAGCGAACGATGACGAGCGACGGCCAGGTCCAGTTTCCCGAGGGCTTCCTTTGGGGCGCCGCCACCAGCGCCTACCAGATCGAAGGCGCGGTGGGCGAAGGCGGACGTGGTCCCAGCATCTGGGACACCCAGTGCCATCACACCGACCTCGTGCGCGACGGGCACAGCGGCGACGTGGCCGCCGACCACTACCATCGCTGGGAGTCGGACGTGGCGCTGATGTCGGAGCTCGGCCTGCGCGCCTACCGTTTCAGCGTGAGCTGGCCGCGCATCCAGCCGACGGGCTCCGGCGCCGTCAACCAGCCCGGTCTCGACTTCTACTCGCGACTCGTGGACCGGCTGCTCGAGCGCGACATCACCCCGATGCTGACGCTGTACCACTGGGACCTGCCGCAGGCACTCGAGGACGCCGGCGGCTGGACCGTCCGCGACACCGCTGAGCGCTTCGCCGAGTACGCCGTGGTCGTCTTCGAGAGGCTGCGGGATCGTGTGTCGCTGTGGGCCACGCTCAACGAGCCGTGGTGCTCATCCCTGCTGGGCTATGCCGATCCCTCGCACGCCCCCGGACACAGCGAACCGGCCGAGGCCGCGCGTGCCATCCACCACCTCAACCTTGCCCACGGCCTGGCGGTGCGAGCCATGCGAGGCATCGACGCCCGTCCACGGCAGGGCATCGTGCTCAATCTGACTCCCATCCACGCGGTCGGCCCCGACCCCGACGGCTCCCTGGCCGATGGCGTGCGGCGCTACGACGGCCTGCGCAACCGCGCCTGGTCCGACCCGCTCCTTCGCGGCCGCTATCCCCACGACCTCGTCGAGGACCTGCG
>Ga0075319_1000039_pt1 | contig 10123 bp, 6 predicted proteins | sample MayberryNE_TuleC_FD_120046 | JGI IMG/M metagenome (GOLD analysis project Ga0075319, IMG submission 120046) | Natural and restored wetland microbial communities from the San Francisco Bay, California, USA, that impact long-term carbon... | ecosystem: Environmental > Terrestrial > Soil > Wetlands ... | reverse complement strand
GTGAGCGGCACGGAGTCGGCGTACTCTGCGCTTCAGGACCCGCGCGAGGGGACGATCCTCTCGGTGCTGCGCGCCTGGTCGCACGAGCTGACCCGGCGCGCCCACGAGGAGGACCTGCCCGAGTTGCTGCACAGCGGTCTCTTGGCGGCGCGGGAGGCTCTCGCTGCCACGCCGCGCCAGCTCGAGGTGCTCGCCCGCAGCCACGTGGTCGACGCGGGCGGGCAGGGGTTCGTCTACTTCCTCGAGGGCCTCATCGACTCCCTGACCGGCAACGAACCGGCGTGGGTGCCCGTCGAGGCTCCCCCGCGCGGGCTGCCGCCTTTCTCGGACGAGCACGACGAGATCGACGACCGCTTCCGCTTCTGCACCGAGGCGCTGCTGACGCCGCGCGAGGGGATCGCGCTGTCCCGGGATGATCTCATGGTGCGTGTCACCGAGCTGGGCGAGTCGCTGGTCGTGGCCGGCGGCGACACCCGGCTCCGCGTGCACATCCACACCAACGAGCCGCAACGCTTCATGGCCGCCGTGGCGGAGCTGGGGCACATCGAGCGCACCAAGATCGACGACATGGTGGTACAGCAGCTCGCCTGCCGCACGTCCGCGCTGGGCCTGGTCACCGACTCCACCACCGACCTGCCGGAGGACGAGGCCATCGACCTCGGCATGATGGCGGTGCCGCTGACGCTCACGCTCGGCGACCAGGAGTACCTCGACGGCGTGGACATCACCCTGGACGGGTTCATCCAGCGGATCCTCGCCGGCGACGGCGTGCCGCGGTCGTCGCAGCCGGCGGTGTCGGACTTCGCCCAGACGTACGGCCGGCTGCTCGAGTGCCGCGAGGGGGTGGTCTCGGTCCACATCGCGGCCGCCCTCTCGGGGACGGTCCAGGCGGCCAAGGCGGCCGCGCGCGAGGTGGACCCAGAGCGCATCCGCGTGATCGACTCGTGCTCGGTCTCCATCGGCGCCGGCCTGCTCGTCGAGGCGGTCGGCGAGGCCATCGGCAGCGGGCTCGACCTCGAGGAGGTGGAGCGCTTCGCCGAACGGGCCAAGCGCGAGATCAAGGTGTTCGGCGCCGTCGCCTCGCTGGACTTCGCCGTGCGCGGCGGGCGCGTCAGCCCGCGCCTCGCGAAGTCCATGGACCGCCTGCACCTCGCGCCGATCATCATGCTCGACGAGACGGGCAAGGCGACCAGGGCGGGCGCGGCGCTCGGGTTCGACCGCGCCCTCAACACGATCGTCAAGCGCGTCGTCCGCTTCGCCGGCGACGCGCCGGCCCGGGCGATGGTCGTCCACAGCGGCGACGAGGCCGGAGCCGAGTTCGTCGCCGCCCGCCTGGCCGAGCACCTCGACGGCGAGGTGCCCGTGGTGCGCGCGGGAGCCGTGCTCACCACGCACGTCGGTCTGGGCTGCGTCACCGCCGCCGTGCGCCGCATCACCGACTGAGCGGCCGGCTCCGGCTCCTCCGTCGTCGGCCCCCTCGAGCGCCGGCTGCGCCCGGCCTTCGCCGCCCCGCCACATGCGGTAGCATGAGGACGAGCCGCGTCGTGGAGGGCGAGGCCGCCGGACCGGGGAGGAGCGGCATGGGCAGTCGTTGTGCGGGGAGGCCCGCGTTCAAGGTCTCTCTCACCGCGCTCGTCTGGCTCGTGCTCCTCGTCGCCGCAGCGGCGCTGCCGGCCACGGCTCGCGCCGACGACGCGGACCCGCCGCAGATCACCTCGTTCTCCCTGACCCCCGCCATCGTCGACACCGCGGCCGCGGACCAGACCCTCACCGTCAGGATGCATCTCACCGACGACCAGGTCGGCGTCGGGCTCGTCAAGGTCTACCTCAGGCCCGCCGCCGGGCCGCAGACCGCCTTCGCCTATGTGAACCGCGTCTCCGGAAGCGCGCTCCAGGGCGACTACGAGGGGACGCTGGTCCTGCCGACCGGCAGAACTCCAGGGCTCTGGAGGGTCACGTACCTGCGCCTCTACGATGAGATCGAGAACCTCGTCGAGCTCGACTGGCAGGATCTCGAGGCGCGCTTCGGCGCCGGCTGCGCGAGCTTCACCAACACGGCGCTCACCTCGGACTCCATTCCGCCGGTGGTGACCGCCTTCAGCCTCACCCCCTCCGAGGTCGACACCGACAGGGGCGACCAGACGGTCACGGTGCGCGTGCGCCTGACCGACGACCAGGCCGGCGTCGACGAGCTGGTGCGCCACTCGGAGTGGTCCGGCGGCTTCTACCTGCAGGCGGCCGCCGGAGGGCAGTACCAGTGGGCGATGCTCCACAGGGTGTCGGGGACGGAGCTGGACGGGGAGTATGAGGGGACCTGCACCCTGCGCAGAGGGAGCTGGAACGGGCTCTGGCGGGTCCAGCTCAGCGTCATGGACAGGCTGGGGAACTCGAGCTATCTGCTGCCGGCGGAGCTCGAGGAGCTGTTCGGGGCCGGCTGCGCCGGAGTCACCAACGTGGCCGCCGCGTCGGACACGACGCCCCCGCGGGTCGCCTCCTTCACCATCACGCCCGCCGAGGTCGACACGGAGGCGGGCGAGCAGACCGTCCTCGTGAGGATGCGCCTGACCGACGACCTCGCCGGCGTGAACGCCGCCGGGGACTACGCCGACCTGATCCTGGGCACCCAGTTCTGGCTCGAGCCGCTCATCGGCACGCAGCGCGCCTACGGCATGCCCGAGCGCGTGTCGGGGACCGGCCTGGACGGCGTGTACGAGGCGCTCGTCACGCTGCCGAAGAGCAGCAAGGAGGGCGTCTGGCGGGTCGGCCGCCTGGCGCTCGTGGACAAGGTCGGCAACATGACCATCTGGTCCCCGGGCGCCGTGGCTCCGCCGCTGCCAGGGCTGGACGGTCTCGTCCTCGTCAACACGGCCACCGCCCGGCAGGTGACGATCGAGAGAGACTGGACCATCGCGACACCGCGCACGTCGGTCACGTTCTCCGCCGGCACTGTGGTCAGCCGGGCGGACGACGGCCGCTTCGCGTTCTCCGAGATGACGGCGCAGGAGTTCGCGCTGGACGAGGATGTCCCGCAGGAGGGGCTCGACGGGGACCCCGTGGCCACGCTGCGCCTCGGCATCCCGGGCCTCGGGCTCTCGTTCAGTCGACCCGCCGCGGTCTCTATGCTGGTCGGCGCCAAGTACAACGGCTACCGGGTCGTCGTGGAGTCGCTCACGGAGGGCGCCGGGGTGTGGGCCAGAGAGACGGCCGTGGACGTCGCGAACGGCCGCTGCCTCTTCACCGTCGACCACGCCACGCGGTTCGCCGCCAGTCTCGCCCCGCCGAGCCCCAGGCGCCTCGCGCCCGCCTCGGCGCGCCGCGGCGCCACACTCACCATCGTCGGCAAGGGTTTCGGGAAGAAGCGTGGTGCGAGCCGCGTGCTCTTCGGCTCCACGCCGTGCGGCAGGTACATCTCGTGGAGTCCGACCCGCATCACGTGCAAGGTCCCCGCCAAAGTGAGGCCGGTCCGGCTGAAGGTAAGGCTGGTCACGCCGGCGGGGACGGTCGTCGTGGGGACGTTCAGGGTCAAGAGATAGGACGTTTCCACTACGCTCCGAGGTTTTTCGTTCCCTCTCCGTGGGGTAGTGACTGACCGGGCCCGGTCGTGGGCCCGACGTACGAGGAGGGTTCGATGGCAGTCCGCATTGGCGTGCCCCGCGAGACGGCGACCGGGGAGACGCGCGTGGCGCTGGTCCCCGCGGTGGCGGAGAAGTACGCCGCGCTGGGCGCCGAGGTCCTGGTGGAGCGCGGCGCAGGTCAGCTGAGTCACATCCGAGATGAGGAGTTCGCGGCGGCCACGCTCGTCGACGCCGCCGCCGACGTCTTCGGCGCCGACGTGGTGCTCAAGGTCGACCCGCCGTCGCCCGAGGAGGTCGCGCAGCTGCGCGAGGGCGCCGTCGTGCTCGGCCTGCTGCAGCCGTACAAGGCGGACGACTCCATCAGGGCGCTCCGCGACCGGAAGATCACGAGCTTCGCGCTCGAGTTGCTGCCGCGGATCACGCGCGCGCAGTCGATGGACGCGCTGACGAGCCAGGCCTCGATCGCCGGCTACAAGGCCGTGCTGATGAGCGCCTGCCTGGCCGGCCGGTACTACCCGATGCTGACGACGCCGGCCGGCACGCTCCGGCCGGCCAAGGTCCTGGTGCTCGGCGTGGGTGTGGCCGGGCTGCAGGCGATCGCCACCGCCCGGCGCCTCGGCGCCGTCGTGGAGGCCTACGACGTGCGCTCCGTCACCCGCGAGCAGGTGCAGTCGCTGGGCGGCCGGTTCATCGACACCGGCATCGACGCCGAGATCGAGGGCGGCTACGCGCGTGAGCTCACCGACGAGGAGAAGGCGAAGGCCAAGGAGATCGTCGACGCCCACATCGTCGAGGCCGACGCGGTGATCACGACCGCCGCCATCCCCGGCCGGCCGTCTCCGAAGCTCATCACGGCCGACGTCGTCGACAGGATGAAGCCGGGCGCGGTGATCATCGACATGGCCGCCGAGGGCGGCGGCAACTGCGAGCTCACCCGGCCCGGCGAGCAGTACAACCACAAGAACGGCGTGTTCATCTACGGGCCGCTCAACATCCCCGGCATGATGCCGGTGCACGCGAGCGACCAGTACGCGCGCAACCTGATGCACTTCCTGACGCCGTTCATCAAGGACGGCGAGCTGCAACTGGACTGGGACGACGAGGTGCTGGCCGGCAGCGTGCTCACCCGCGACGGCGCGATCGTCAATCAGCAGGCACGCGAGCGCATAGAGGGGCCGGGGGCGCCCACGCCGGCGGAGCCGGACCAGGCGACCCAGGAGATCGAGGCCGAGGGCGAGGCGGACGAGAACGTCCCGACGAGCCCGGAGGCGCCCGAGGCGCGGGACGAGGCCCGGCGCGAGGCGGAGGCCGGCGGTCAGGCCGGCGGCGGGACGCAGCCCGAGCCGCCCGAGGAGGCGCCGGGCGAGGGCCCGGGCCACACGGACGTCCCCGGCGAGGGCGAGCCGGCGCACGACGCGCCCGAGCCCGATTACGCGCCCGGCGAAGAAGGGGGCGCGCGATGATCACCGGGTTCGCCGCGGTCTACATCTTCATCCTCGCGGCCTTCGTGGGCTACGAGGTCATCAGCCGCGTGCCCGTGATCCTGCACACGCCGCTGATGAGCGGGTCCAACTTCGTGCACGGCATCGTCGTCGTGGGCGCCATGGTGGCGCTCGGGTCGGCGACCACGACGCCCGAGCGCATCGTCGGCTTCTTCGCCGTGCTGCTCGGGGCCGCCAACGCGGTCGGCGGGTACGCCGTGACCGAGCGCATGCTCGACATGTTCAAGAGCTCCGGCGACCAGAAGAAGGGCGCCGCCGCCCAGACGAAGGGAGGCGGCGATGCGTGAGGACCTGATCCAGATCGCGTACATCGCCGCGGCCGTCCTCTTCATCCTGGGCCTCAAGAGCATGAGCTCGCCGCGCACCGCGCGGCGCGGGATCATCTGGGCCGGTGTCGGCATGCTGGTCGCCACGGCGATCACCTTCGCGACCCCCGAGATGGGCAACTTCGTGTGGATGACGGTGGCGCTCGTCATCGGCGGCGCCGTCGCCTACGTGGCGGCGCGGCGCGTCGCCATGACCGACATGCCGCAGATGGTCGCGATCTACAACGGCATGGGCGGCGGCGCGGCGGCGCTGATCGCCGCCGTCGAGTTCATGCGTCCGGAGACGATGCCGGTGAGCTTCGCCGTGCTCGGCATCATCGGCGCCCTCATCGGCTCCGTCAGCTTCAGCGGCAGTATGATCGCCTTCGCCAAACTGCAGGGGCTGATCAAGAAGTCGTTCCTGTTCCCCGGCCAGAACGTGTTCAACCTGCTGGTGCTGGCCGGCGCCGTCGTGCTCGCCGTCATCGTGGCCCTGCAGCACACCGGCAACATGGGCGGCAACGAGAGTCTCACCCTCATCGCCTTCTTCGCCCTCTCGCTGCTCTACGGCGTGCTCATGACGCTGCCCATCGGTGGCGCCGACATGCCCGTCGTCATCAGCCTCTACAACGCCCTCACGGGCCTGGCCGTCGGCTTCGAGGGCTACGTCCTGGGCAACGGCGCCCTGATCATCGCCGGCATCGTGGTCGGCGCGGCCGGCACCCTGCTCACCCAGCTCATGGCCAAGGCGATGAACCGCTCCATCGGCAACGTCCTCTTCGCGGGGTTCGGCGCCAAGGGCGGGGAGGAGCTGGCCGGCATCGAGGGCACGATGAAGGAGTCGAGCCCCGACGACGCGGCGGTCACGCTCGCCTTCGCCCAGAAGGTCATCATCGTGCCCGGCTACGGCATGGCGGTGGCCCAGGCGCAGCACAAGGTCTGGGAACTGGCCAAGCTGCTCGGCGACCGCGGTATCCAGGTCAAGTTCGCCATCCACCCTGTCGCGGGACGCATGCCCGGGCACATGAACGTGCTGCTCGCCGAGGCCGGCGTGCCCTACGACATGATCTACGACCTCGACGAGATCAACGGGGAGTTCCCGACCGCCGACGCCGCCATCGTCATCGGCGCCAACGACGTGGTGAACCCCGCCGCCCGCGAGAAGGGCAGCCCGATCTACGGTATGCCGATCCTGGACGTGGACAAGGCGCGGCAGGCGTTCGTCATCAAGCGCGGCCGCGGCGCCGGGTTCGCCGGCATCGAGAACGCGCTGTTCTACGAGGACAACACGCGCATGGTGTACGGCGACGCGCAGGATGTGGCCGGCAAGCTCATCGCCGGGGTCAAGAAGGTGTAGCGCCGGCGGGGCCGCGAGGCGCGCCGCCTTGCCCGCACTCGCGGGGTGCTCTATCATGCGCGAACCTCTCGCGCGCCTCTTCTTGACCGCGCGCGGGGTGTCGCGCGGGCGCTCACCGTCCTGCTCCAAGGGCGTCTCGCGCGACGTGGGCGAGACATGCCGGCGTCCTCAGCGATGGACGCGCTCGGCGACGACTCTGCTCGCGGCCCGGCATCACCGCGGCCGCCGACCCTGTCGCCGGGCGCCTTCCGCGTTCCGAGGGCGCACAGACTCACGAGTGGGGGTTGTGTGATGCGCGCAAGGACCATGGGACTCTCGGCGGTGCTGCTCACCGTCGTCCTCCTGACCATGCTGGGCCTGGTGGCCGCCGGCTGCGGAGGCAGCGACGAGCCGTCGGGCGACGCGACCGGCGCCGCCTCCGGCGAGCCCATCAAGATCGGCGCCATCCTCTCGCTGACCGGCACCTACGCCGGCCTCGGCGAGCCGGAGAAGAACCTCATCGAGATGGAAGTCAAGAAGATCAACGACGCGGGCGGCATCAACGGCCGGCCCGTCGAGGTGATCATCGAGGACGATGCGACCGACGAGGCCCAGGCGGTCGCGGCGGCCAGCAGGCTCATCGAGCAGGAAGAGGTCGTGGCCATCATCGGCGCCACCGGCACCGGCCAGACGATGGCCATGCGCGGCGACATCCAGCGCGCCGGCATCCCGCAGGTCTCCATGGCCGGCGGCACCGTCATCACCAGCCCGGTCGACCCGCTGGTGTTCGCCACCCCGTGGTCCAACACCATCGTCGTGCCGTTCACGCTCGACTACCTCAAGAGCCAGGGCATCACCAAGATCGGCCTCATCACCGACAGCGGCGGGTTCGGCAAAGACGGCCAGGCCGTGTTCGCCGCCGCGGCTCCCGAGGCCGGCGTGGAGATCGTCGCCGACGAGACGCTCAACCCCGGCGACACCGACATGACCGCGCAGCTCACCAAGATCAAGAACTCCGACGCCGAGGCCATCGTGATGTGGACCGCCGGCGCGGAGGCCGCGATCATCGCCAAGAACGCCATGGACCTCGGCATCGACCTGCCGATCTACGGCAGCCACGGCATCGCCCGCCAGGAGTTCATCGACGGCGCCGGCGAGGCGGCCGAGGGCGTCAAGCTCGCCGCCGGCAAGGTGCTCGACCCGTCGCTCTACCCCGAGGGCAGCGAGGCCCGCACGGTGGCCGACGACTTCATCAGCAGCTACGAGCAGACCTACGGCGAGAAGCCGGGCATGTTCCCGGGCTACGCCTACGACGCTCTGTACCTCGTGGTCGAGGCCGCCAAGCGCGTGGAGGGCGACCTCACGCCCGAGGCTCTGCTGGAGCAGATCCAGGCCACGACCGGCTGGGTCGGCATCGACGGCACCTACAACATGACCGCCGAGGACCACAATGGCCTGAGCGCGGAGGACCTCCAGATGTTCGAGATCAGCGGCGGCAAGTTCGTGCCGGCGCAGTGACGCGACGTGTCGGAGGGTGACGGACCGGGCGAGGGTGTGACCGGCGCGGTGGGCGTGGCGAGGGCTGTGGGGCGCGCGTGAGCGAGTTCCTGCAGTTCCTCGTGGCGGGCCTCAAGAACGGCTCGATCTACGCGCTCATCGCGCTCGGGTTCACCATCGTGTACGCCGCCACCGGGGCGATCAACTTCGCCCAGGGCGAGTTCTTCATGCTCGGCGGCATGCTGTGCGTGTCCTTCACCGACCTGGGCATGCCGCTGCCCGTGGCGGCGGTGGCGGCCATCGCCGCCACCGCCGCCATCGGCGCGGCGTTCGAGTTGCTCGCCGTGCGCCCCATCGGCGGCGACAGCCCGCTGCGAATCATCATGGTCACCATCGGCGGCGCCGTCGTCCTGCGGCAGTTAGCCCTGCACTTCTTCGGGCCCGACGAGCGGGCGCTCGCGCCGTTCACGGAGGGCGCCTCGCTCAAGGCGTTCGGCGTGGCCGTCGAGCTGCAGACGCTTTGGATCTGGGGCCTCACGGCTCTCGCGGTGGTGGCGCTGGCATTGCTGTACCGCAAGACGGCGTTCGGCCGGGCCATGCGCGCCACGGCGATCCGGCGAGACGCCGCCCGGCTGGTCGGCATCAACGCCGGCATGATGGTCACGGTGGCGTTCGCCCTGGCCGCCGGGCTCGGCGCGCTGGCCGGCGTGGCCGTGGCGCCGCTCACGCAGACGGCGTTCTTCGTCGGCGCGGCGATCGGCGTGAAGGGCTTCGCCGCGGCGATCCTCGGCGGCATCGGCAATCCCATCACCGCCGTGGCCGGCGGCCTGCTGCTCGGCCTGCTCGAGAGCTTCGCCGCCGGCTACTTCGACCCGGCCTACAAGGACGGCGTGGCGCTCGTGGTGCTGCTGGTCGTCCTCTTCGTCGCCCCGCAGGGCCTGCTCGCGAAGGCCGGGAGGGTCAAGGTCTGATGGGCGGCCGCATGCGAGGTCTCCGGTGAACGCCCGCACGCTCAGGGCGCTCGCGCCTCTCGTCGCGGTGGCGGTGGTGCTCGTGGTGCCACTGCTCGTCACCGACCGGTTCCTGCTCAAGGTGTTCACCTTCGCCGGCGTCAACGCGCTGGTGGTGGTCGGGCTCGCGCTGCTCTTCGGCTACGCCGGGCAGGTCAGCCTGGGGCACGCCGCCTTCATGGGCCTCGGCGCCTACACCAGCGCGTTCTGCACGGTGGAGCTCGGCTGGCCATGGCTGCTGAGCTTCGTGGCCGCCGGCGCCGTGGCGGCCTTCGGCGGCCTCATCCTGGCCGTCCCGAGCCTGCGCCTGAAGGGCTACTACCTCGCGATGGCCACCCTCGGATTCGGGTTGCTGATGTCGCTCGCGTTCATCCAGGCCGAGCCCGTCACCGGCGGGGTGGACGGGTTCACCGGCATCCCGTTCCCGTCCATCGGCCCCGTCGAGTTCCGCTCGGCCTCGTCGCTGTACTGGCTGGTGTGGGGCTGTGTCGGCATCGCCGTGCTGGTGGCGCACAACATCACCTCGCTGCGGCCCGGGCGGGCGATGCGCGCCCTGCACGGCAGCGAACTGGGCGCGCAGGCCTGCGGTGTGGACATCGTCGGCGTCAAGGTCCGCACCTTCGTGGTGAGCGCGCTCATGGCGGGGCTCGCCGGCGCGCTCTACGCCGGCGTGGTCGGGTTCGTCTCGCCGAGCGTGTTCACGCTCACCGCGTCGATCACGTTCATCGCCATGACCATCGTCGGGGGCACGAGCTCGCTCGCCGGGCCCGTCGCCGCCGCCGTCGCGCTCACGCTGGTCCAGTACGTTGACGCGCTCATCCCCGGGCTACCGCGCGAGACGGCGCAGACCATCCAGTCGTACCAGGAGGACATCTACGGTCTCGCCATCGTCCTCATC
>Ga0075319_1000038_pt1 | contig 10275 bp, 10 predicted proteins | sample MayberryNE_TuleC_FD_120046 | JGI IMG/M metagenome (GOLD analysis project Ga0075319, IMG submission 120046) | Natural and restored wetland microbial communities from the San Francisco Bay, California, USA, that impact long-term carbon... | ecosystem: Environmental > Terrestrial > Soil > Wetlands ... | reverse complement strand
AGCGAAATTCTTCTAATTCCCGATGAAAAATTCATGGTAGTTGGAGATGGAGAAACATTAGATCTCGGTGGTAAGAAACTAGAGTTTTTAATAACTCCATGGGTGCACTGGCCCGATACTATGGTAACCTATCTACAGGAGGACAGGATACTATTTACATGCGATTTTTTCGGCTCACACTTGGCAACGAGCCAATTATTTGCAAATGACGACATTTACAGGTCGGCCAAAAGATACTACGCCGAAATAATGATGCCCTTCAAAACTATCATAAAGAAGAACCTAGAGAAACTGAATGATCTGAAAATTGAAATTATAGCACCAAGTCACGGCCCGCTATACAAAAATCCTGAATTTATAATAGAAGCCTACAAAGATTGGACATCAGACAACACCAAAAATGAAGTTATCATACCTTACATATCCATGCATGGCAGTACCCAAAACATGGTAAATTACTTGGTGGATTCTTTGATTGAAAGGGGTGTAAATGTTAAACCATTAAATTTGACTTATACAGATATGGGTGATTTGGCTTTAGACCTTGTAGACGCGACCACGCTGGTTATTGCTTCACCAACAGTTTTAACAGGCCCCCATCCTAGTGTTGTCTACGCAACATATCTTGCGAATGCCCTAAGACCCAAGTTAAAATTTGTATCTGTGATGGGTTCATATGGATGGGGTGGTAGAATGCTGGATCAGATCCAAGGTATGATTGGCAATTTGAAGGCAGAAATCATCACTCCAATTATCATAAAGGGATTTCCAAAGGTAGATGATTACAAAAAAATTGATGCAATGGCAGATGAAATTGCTTCAAAGCATCAAGAGCTTGGAATTATGGAAAATAGATAATATAGCTACAAATGAAGGATTTAATCAATTTTTCTCCGGTGAATACCACCCATTTAAAGAATATGTATATGAGTTTGGACGAATATAAATTGTATATAGTTAGAAAGTTAATCTATAATGAGTGAATTTTAATAAGGACTATAATTCGATACAGAATTTTTTAAAATATGTAATCGAATGAATAAGTGTAGATGATTTTTGTATATTTTATAAATTAACTACAGTTCTAAAGAGAACTCAAAACTAATAAATAAGACTAAGATTTTTATAAGAAAGTTTCTGAATTGGAGAGTTGTTTTATGGTTACTGAAGAACTAAAAAAAATTAGAAACTGTGTATGGGAAATTCCCACAGACTACAAAACTGGAATGAGAGTTCCTGGAAGGATCTATCTGGACGATGTTGCTATTAAAGGCGTTGAAAGGGGTGCTCTTGACCAGGTTGCAAATGTTGCATGTCTTCCAGGTATCCAAAAGTTTTCTATAGGACTTCCGGATATTCATTTCGGATACGGATTCAGCATAGGTGGTGTTGGAGCTTTCAGTGCTAAAAATGGAGTTATCAGCCCGGGAGGGGTGGGATTTGATATTAACTGCGGTGTGCGATTACTGAGAACCAACCTGACAGAAGATGTTGTCAAACCCAGAATAAAAGAACTTGTAGATGCACTCTTCAAGAACATTCCATCGGGAGTGGGAAGCAAAGGAAAATTAAGGCTTAAAGAAGGAGAAATAGATGACGTGCTTGATAACGGTGCCAAATGGGCTGTTGAAAATGGTTACGGCTGGGAATCTGACCTTAAATATCTTGAAGAAAATGGTCAGATGGATGCAGCCGACTCTAGCAAGGTGAGTGACAAGGCTAAGAAGAGAGGAGTGCCCCAGTTGGGATCACTTGGATCTGGTAATCACTTCCTTGAAATCCAGAAAATGGAAGAAGTATTCGATGAAAAAGCAGCCAAGGCATTTGGAATTGAGGAAGGACAAATAACCGTTATGATACACTCTGGTTCAAGGGGCTGTGGACATCAGATATGTGCAGACTACCTTCGAACAATGGACAAAGCATACAAAGCATACAACATCAATCTTCCAGACCGTCAGCTTGCATGTGCGCCAGTAGATTCTAACGAAGCTCAGGATTACTTTAAGGCTATGGCAGGTGCTGCCAACTACGCATGGACTAACCGGCAAATGATTGTTCACTGGGTCAGGGAATCCTTTGAAGAAGTATTCAGAAGAGATGCAGAGGACATGAACATGGGGATAGTTTATGATGTGGCTCATAACATTGCTAAATTAGAAACACACAATATTAAAGGCAGGAAAACACAAGTTTATGTGCACAGGAAGGGTGCTACAAGATCTTTTGGACCGGGAAGAGAAGAAATACCCAAAGAATACAGGGCAATTGGGCAGCCAGTTATGATACCCGGTACTATGGGAACAGCATCCTACATTCTCCATGGAACAGAAAATGCCATGGAAGAAACCTTTGGATCTACAGCACATGGTGCTGGGCGTAAAATGAGCCGTGCAGGGGCAAAAAGAGAGTACAAAGGCGAAGAAGTTAAAAAACTGCTGGAAGCTAAAGGAATCACCATTAAAGCAAATTCGATGCCTGTTGTGGCAGAAGAAGCACCAGGAGCCTATAAAAATGTGCACGAAGTAGTTAGAACCTGTCATGAGGCAGGTATATCCCTGCTGGTTGGTAAAATGGTACCCATTGGAGTTGCAAAGGGATAATGCCATTTTCTAATTTTTTTTATAATTTTCCAAAAAAATTGTTAATTAAAATTTATTAGGTATACAAGTATGATAGGTATAATAGGCGGTACAGGAGTTTACGAACTTGTTACAATGGGTGAAGAAATCGATAATAGGATTTTAAAAACACCCTATGGTAACTCTCCAGAGGTTTCTATTTTCAAACTTCATGATAAAAAAGTAGCATTCATGCCAAGACATGCAAAGGGACATTCCAACCCCCCACATATGGTCAATTATCGTGCAAATGTTTATGCGATGAAAAAACTTGGAGTGGGCAGAATAATAGCAACCAACGCAGTTGGATCCCTTGAAAGGTCTGTGAAACCCGGAGATTTTGTTGTACCCCACGATTTTATAGACTTTACCAAGCTCAGAAATGGAACTTTCTACGATGAAAGAACTGTTCATGTTGATGTTACAGAACCTTATTGCAGTGACATGAGAAACATAATTACTTCCTCAGGTAAAGTTGTTGAAGGGGGCGTTTACGTGTGCACGGAGGGTCCGCGCTTTGAAACACCAGCTGAAATTCAGATGTTCAGGATGCTAGGCGGTACCATTGTGGGCATGACTGGAATACCCGAAGCTGTGCTTGCTCGTGAACTCGAAATGTGTTATGCAAGTATATGTACGGTATCAAACTACGCTGCTTCAATATCTCCCAATAATTTAACTATAGACGAAGTTTTTGAAATCATGGATAGTAAGAAACATGATCTGGTCGGACTCATGGATACGGCCATATCAAAGATGGCAGAGGAAAGAAGTTGCCATTGCATGAATGCACTTGCGGGTGCAGAAATATAGACGGTGCAGAAATAGCATGCATTTAATCCATTCTACCTTCAAGCTACGATAAGATATAATAGCTCATAAAATTCAAGTTGATATCTTTTCTTGAATGAATTTAGAAAAAAATAAGTTGATTAAAAGTGACAAATTCATTAGTTTGTAGATTCTAAAAATTAAATTTAACAAGGGAATAAAAAAAACGTATACAGGATTAAAAAAAATATTTAATTATTTAAAGAGGATAACATGTTAAATGAACTTCAAAAGGAGATCATAGCTCTCAAAAAGGATAAAAATGCCATAATATTGGCTCATAATTATCAAATAGGAGAAATACAGGAGATTGCAGATTTTATAGGTGATTCATTGGAGCTTTGCATAGAGGCATCAAAGATTGTCGATGCAGATCTGGTTGTATTCTGCGGAGTAGACTTCATGGCAGAGACTGCGGCAATTTTAAATCCAAATAAACGAATAGTTCTACCAGATAAGGAAGCAAATTGTCCAATGGCCCATATGTTAACTGCAGATGAGCTCAGAACATATAAAGAAAGATACCCTGATGCTGCAGTTGTACTCTATGTAAACACACTTGCAGAGGCAAAAGCAGAAGCAGATATACTATGTACATCTGCAAATGCTGTTAAAATAGTTGAAAGTCTTGAGGAGGATAGAATACTTTTCGGACCTGACATGAACCTTGCATGGTATGTTTCCCATCAGCTGGAAAATAAGGAGATAATACCTGCACCTGAAAAAGGGCACTGCTACGTCCATAAAATGTTCAATCTGGGAGATCTGTACTTTTTAAGGGACAAATATCCTGATGCAGACATACTGGTCCACCCAGAATGTGATCCAGAGGTTCAGGAATATGCCGACTACATTCTGAGTACCGGAGGTATGATCAAACACGTTGCAGAATCTAATAAAAACATATTCATAATAGGAACAGAAGTTGACCTTGTCACAAGACTCAGAAGAGAAAATCCCGATAAAAAAATAATTCCCGCCCTTGAAGAAGCAATATGCGAAAACATGAAACTGCACACCCTAGAGAAGGTAAAAAATTCGCTTATAAATCCGGAATTTGTTGTTAAAGTACCTGAAGAGGTAGCTGAAAAAGCAAAACACGCCATAGATAGGATGCTTGAAATATCTTAATATTTTGAACAATAATAATATATTTAAAATCCTCACAATTTATATGGTCTACTCATGTTAATTTGAGATGAAATTAAAATAAAATGTTTTAGAAATACTTAATTTATTCAAGTACCCTCAACTTCTTTAAAAGATTTGTTCTCTCTTCCTTCAATCTTTTCAAGAGTTCTTGATCGGCACCTTCCTGTTTTTCAAGGTAGGCAATTGTAACTGTAATTGCATGAAGATTCGTTTCTGTCTGGTTTATAGGCATTATAACTCCCCAAATTAATATTATTTTCATACTAAACTGTTTATTTTTATGTCTAGTCAATGAAATTTTATAGTATTGTTTAGATATATTCTGATATATATAAAAATGCATAAAAATTTTTACTATCATAAATATTTGTATCAGAAATTAAATTGAAGATAAAGAAGTTATTATCATGCACTCCAGGCGAGGCGTTGTAAATCTGCCACTTCACGGGGGGAAAGCCCCAAGATGGCTGTTCAAACGGATGGTAAAATTAACAGCCGGTGTTGTAGACGTGATGCTCTATGAGTACGATTCAAAGGAGTTTTTGAGACGTATCTCGGATCCCCACTGGTTTCAGGCATTTTCATGTGTTCTTGGTTTTGACTGGCACTCTTCTGGAACGACTACAACAACATGCGGCGCTCTGAAAACGGCAATAAACCCTGAAGAACATGGAATGGTGGTTGCTGGAGGTAAAGGCCGTGCATCAAGAAAAACACCATCGGATATTGAGGTTGCAGGAGACATATTCTCGCTTTCAAATAAGAAAATAAAAGATCTGGTTCATTCCAGCAGGATATCTGCAAAGATAGACAACTCGTGTATCCAGGATGGATATCAGCTCTACCATCATTCTTTCATATTAACAGAAGAAGGAAATTGGGCAGTAATTCAACAGGGAATGAACCAGAAAACCCGTTACGCTAGAAGATACCACTGGCTTGGTGAGAGTGTAGACACGTACTTGGAAGAACCCCATATGGGGATTTGCTGTGACAGTCAAACAGAAATGACACTGGATATGACGGCCCAGTGTAGCGATGAAACAAGGAACATCTGTGTGGATCTCATATGTGACAATCCCGAACACCTGAAAAAGTACTTCAAGGATAGAACACCAGTGATCCCAAAGTCGCAGCTGAAACTTGACAACTACTTCAATGAATTTAAAATGCCGCGCCACCATCCTGTGCTGGACGAAGACATTTCAGATCGTGAATTTGAAGTATTAAAACGAGCATGGGAACTTCAACCATCTAACTACGAAGAACTAATTGCACTTGAGGGTATGGGTCCAAAGAAGATCAGGGCTTTGGCATTGATTTCAGACCTCGTTTACGGTTCAAAACCAAGTTGGGAGGATCCTGTAAAGTACAGTTTCACCCATGGGGGAAAAGATGGATATCCATATCCTGTGGACCGTGAAGTCTACGATAATTCCATTAAAATCTTGAAAGATACACTTGAACAAGCTAAAATAGAAAAAAAAGATAAATATGATGCCATAAAACGTCTCGAAGTGTTGGTTAACAAGAAAGCCTGAATTTATAATTTAAAAATATTTTACTCCCTAATTTTTTTAAATGGAATATTGTTAATGTTTTCAAAACGGACCAGGACACTATAAAAATAATTATAAACTTCAAATTATTCTAACCCGAATACATAAAGATTACAATGGAAATAAACCCAATTAATGATTATTAGCATATCCAAATGTTAAAGAAAGAATAAAATAAATGGTTTGTAAATGAATACTACTCTTCTTCCTGATAGCTTCCGTTGTACTCACCAGAACCAGTTACATCAAACACAACTCCCTGGGCTATTCTTTCACCCCTTTTAACCGTGTATTCGAATTCACCATAGTTGTACAACATAAACTGGAGCGTTCCATAAAATCCAGGGTCTCCAACTGCTGTATGCACCGATACAAATGATCTAAGAAGAGTCGAACGGGGTAAGTATAACATTGAAAATCCTTTAGGAATTTTTATTTTCCTATCCACGGTTGCAAGATAAGATGTTTTAGGTTTCAATACATAAATTGGTGGTTCCAGCTGTTCAAGTTCAGGAAGTTTTTTTTCGTTGTTGATCAGTGACCCCGGGCTCACCTGAAAAAAAACATCCTCAATCCTTAAATCTATTCCTGAAGGCTGTACAAGTTCTTTGAAATCTGGAAATAATTTTTTAAGTTCATTTTCTCCTAACATTAGATTAACCTCTTATTTGAATAAATAATATTAAACCTTTTCTTATGGTTTACCCATCCCTTCTTAAATTATTTTCTTGAAATTTTCTACCTTAAGTTTATGATTGAGTCTTACTAAAAATAGTATTAGACAAGTTAATATTTTGATACTAAAAGAGGAGATAAAGTTGTTAAATGTTAAAGAACACTTTGAAGAAGAAGCAGAAGAATTTGATAAAACCATCCTGAAATTAATACCATTATATAAAGACATGATAAATTCTATGATATCTGCAATCCCATATGATAATTTAGATAAATTTAAAGTACTAGATCTAGGTTGTGGGACCGGAAACATTTCTAAAGCTGTTAAAGATATATTTCCCAATTCAAAGATAGATTGCATTGATATTGCTGCGAATATGATAGAGATGGCAAAAATTAAACTCGAAGATTATGAGGATATAAAATTTTACCAGGGTGATTTCTCTGAATTTGACTTTGAAGAAAATTATGACGTTGTTGTTTCTTCCCTAGCACTTCATCACATAAGAACAGATAAGGATAAAAAAAAGTTCTACCGTAGAATCTATGGTTCTCTTAGGTCAAGAGGCATTTTCCTGAATTCTGACGTTGTCCTTGGATCAAATGAAAACCTAAATCAGCTTTACAGAAAAAAATGGATAGATTTCATGATCCAGAATGTGCCTGAAAAGGAAGTAGAAGAAAAATGGCTTCCAAAACAGTTGGAAGAGGATTTTCCTGCTCCTCTAACCCATCACCTAAAATGGCTTGTTGAAACAGGATTTAAAAGTGTAGATATTGTGTGGAAGTATTATGGACTGGCAGTTTACTGTGGAACACGACCATAACAAGATTCTAATAAAAACAAGATATTTATATTATTAAACACATAATAAAAGCCAATATACTTTATACTAGAATCAAATAATTCCGTGCAGGAGAAATAAAACATGAAAGCCAGCGATTTTATTGGAATGAAAGTTTTGGATAAAGAAGCAAATGAAGTGGGCAAAGTTGCAGAAATTGCCATTGTCTTTAAGAAGTGTCTTTTAGACAAGATATTCATATCAATTGGTTCCGCCTTGAATAAAAAATACTTGGTGATAGTTGACGAAGACATAGCCGAGGTCGGAGACTACTTACAGTTAAAAATTGATAAAGCTGGAATTGATGAACAAGTTAAAGTAGACAAAATTGACGACTTCCTAGGAAACGGAACTAAATATAAAGATTTCATTGGAAAAACTGTTCTCACCAAAGGAGGAATGGAAGTTGGAAAGATCACCGACATGGTGATAGATCCAAAGGGCTGTCTCATCCACAACATCATTGTAACAACAGGGGGAACACTCAATAAAAAACATTTAATGATATCAGACGATGATATAAATGCCTTGGGCGACTACCTGATAATCAAGCTCGATGAAGAACAAGTTAAAGAAAGGATAATGGAATAAAATTAATTCTTTTCTATTTTTTTTATTTTTAAATTTAAATAATATAAATATAATTTATAAATCTAAAATGGAAAAAATGTAAATCTATTCTCCAATTATCTGTTCAACCATCCACTCTGGTTTGAACTCTATTATATCCGTATAAGATTGTCCTGTTCCTAAAAAAAGGATCGGTTTTTGTATAACATAACCAATAGACAGGGCTGCTCCACCTTTAGCATCTGCATCTGCCTTGGTGAGTATGATACCGTCGACTCCAACTGCGTCGTTAAATTTTTGAGCCTGTTCCACAGAATCATTTCCTGTTAGTGCGTCTCCAACATATACAATAAGATCAGGCTTTATAACACGTTTTATTTTCTTCATCTCATCCATGAGGTTTATATTGGTCTGCATTCTTCCAGCAGTATCCACAAGAACCAGTTCTTTACCCTTTGCCCGGGCGTGTGCTACTGCATCAAATGCCACAGCTGCAGGATCGGCTCCCTTCTTGTGTTTTATAATCTTAACACCCAGTTTATCGGCGTGATGGGTTAACTGTTCAATTGCACCCGCTCTGAATGTATCTGCAGCAGCAATTACAGGAGTGTAACCTTTTTCTATGAAGTACGTTGATATCTTTGCAATGGTTGTTGTTTTTCCAGTACCATTTATTCCAACAAACATGATTTTGAGTGGTTCACCTGTTTTAATCGATTCTTCTATAAGCAGGTTTAAATCCTTGCCTTCAATATCCAGAATTTTTGAGATAGCCTTTTTAAGGGCTTTTTTCGTGAAATCTGCAACATCGCTTCTGCGCTTGATCTTGCGGCCAACCAGATCTTCTTTAACAGAGTTAATTATCTCTTCAGCCACATCCATTGCAACATCACCCTCTAAAAGGGCCATTTCAAGTTCAAAAAGAATATCATCAATATCTTTTTCAGATATTGTTTTATGTCTTACAAAAGAGAATATACCAGATTTTTCATCGGATTCTTCAGAAGTTTCTGTTTCATCGGATTTTAATTCATCATCAAAGATTTTCTCAGGTTTGGAATATTCTATTTCTTCCTCTGCTTTAGTTTCTTCTTTAGCCTCTTCGGATGACTTAGGTTTTCCGCGTAAAAATCCCATTAATCCTGATTTTTTGGTAAGAGCATCTTCTTCAGATGTAGATTCAGATTGCCCTTCTTCAACAGGTTCTTCTGGTGTTTGATCAGACTTTACCTCGGTACTATCTTGAATTTCAGATTTTTCGGTTGCTTTGGAAGGCTCTGTATCCTCAGGAGAAGTTTCTTCCTCCGCAACTTTGTCTGTGATCTTTCCTATAGTACCTGTAAACTTCTTTTTAAGTGATTCGAACAAAGAGATTTCACTCCCTTAAATTTAAAAAAATATGATATTAATGCGAACAAAGATAAAGGATGATCTAAATTTAGACTGCTCCTTCAACTTTTTGCATGAGTTCCTCTGCTTCAGGACTCCTCTGCATAATATACTCGGTAATCTTCTGAAGATCTGAGGACATTTTATCCCTTAAATCTTCAAGTTCCTTCTTTTGTTCGGCTATGGTCTCTTTAGCATCATCGATTTTCTTTTTAACTGCTACTCCTGCTCCTAGACCAATTATTACTTCATCAGTATTCTTCAGCTCGGTTATTAGGAAGGATCCAGCACCAATGGGTACCAGTGTTTCTTTGTTATCCTCTCCCTTAACAGTGGCCAATGTATCCATTGCAACTGAAAGTTCGGCGATTGTAGCATTTAAAGTTTCTATCTGCTGCTGGAGTACTTCTGCCTGTCCCTGGTAAGTATTCAATTCATTTACCAGTGCTTCAAGCCTTTGTCTGTCTTCCATCAGATCACCTGCTTGACAGTGCTTTTATTATTGGATCTTGAGCTTCTTCCTCTGAGATCTCTGTGATATCCTCTATGAATATCTTGCTTCTGCCGATCCTGTGTTTACTACCAAACTCAGAATATATTTTTTCGCGTATGTCGTCTTCACTTATGGCTTTT
>Ga0075319_1000037_pt1 | contig 10326 bp, 8 predicted proteins | sample MayberryNE_TuleC_FD_120046 | JGI IMG/M metagenome (GOLD analysis project Ga0075319, IMG submission 120046) | Natural and restored wetland microbial communities from the San Francisco Bay, California, USA, that impact long-term carbon... | ecosystem: Environmental > Terrestrial > Soil > Wetlands ... | reverse complement strand
AGGCGCGAGGATTTAGCACGGCGGCAGTGTGTGCTTGTAGATCTCGTAGGTGTCGGTGTCCCGGATAAGCACCATCTCGCGGTGGTGGTCGCCCGGGATCGCCGTGAGCAGCTCCGCCGGATCGGGCGCGTGGATGCCCGAGAAGATGTCCCCGTACATCTCGGCCACGCGCTGCGGCGTCTTCTGCAGGCCCGGACGGTCCGGGTCTTCGCCGATGCCCTCGAGGATCAGGCGCACGCCAGTCTTGATCTTCTCCTGGTCCACGTGGTCTTCAGCCTCGGAGGAGGGTCACGTCGCTTCCGGGTTCACCGGGTTGACGTGGGCGGGCTTGGGCACCGGCGGCTGCTTGACCCGCTGCCGCGTCTCGGGTTCGGGAGGACCGGACTGCCGCTGGCGCTCCTTCTCGTCGCGCTCGCGGAAGACCTCCTCCTCCGGCTTGCCGTCGACGAGCGCCTGGAACTCGTGCGCCTCGATGGTCTCGCGGACGATGAGGATCTTGCTGATGGTGTCGAGCAGCTCCCGCTTCTCGGCGAGGAGGTCCTTGGCGCGCTGGTGCGCCTCCTCGATGATGCGCCGGATCTCGTCGTCGATCTGCTTGGCGATCTCCTCCGAGTAGTCGGCCTGCGCCTGGTACTCGCGACCGAGGAACGGCATGGACTGGTCGTGGCCCAGGGTGCGCGGGCCGAGCTCCTCGCTCATGCCGTAGCGCATGATCATCTGTTTGGCCGTCGCCGTGGCCTTCTCCAGGTCGTTGGCGGCGCCGGTGGTGATCTCGCCGAACACGACCTCCTCGGCGGCGCGGCCGCCGAGCGTCATGGAGAGCGTGTCCATGAGCTCCTGCCTGGTGGTGAGGAACTTGTCCTCGGTCGGGAGGGAGATGGTGTACCCGAGCGCCTGCCCGCGGCTGACCACCGAGATCTTGTGCACCGGGTCGGTGTACTCGAGGAAGTGGCCGACCAGGGCGTGTCCCATCTCGTGGTACGCCGTGATGGCCTTCTCCTTCTCGCTGATGATGCGCGTCTTCTTCTCGGGACCTGCCAGGACGCGCATGATGCCCTCTTCGAGCTCGGCCATGCCGATGAGCTTCTTGCCGTGGCGCGCGGCGAGCAGCGCCGCCTCGTTCACGAGGTTGGCGAGGTCCGCGCCGGTGAAGCCCGGCGTCTGGGCGGCGAGCGCGTCGATGTCGATGTCCTTGTCGATCGGCTTGCCGCGCGAGTGCACGTCGAGGATCTGCTTGCGTCCCGGGCGGTCGGGACGGTCGACGACGATCTGGCGGTCGAAGCGGCCCGGGCGCAGCAACGCCGGGTCGAGGATGTCCGGCCGGTTGGTGGCGGCGATGAGGATGATGTTGTCCTTCATCTCGAAGCCGTCCATCTCGACGAGCAGCTGGTTGAGCGTCTGCTCGCGTTCGTCGTGACCGCCGCCCATGCCGGCGCCGCGATGGCGGCCGACCGCGTCGATCTCGTCGACGAAGATGATGCAGGGTGAGTTCTGCTTGGCCTGCTCGAACAGGTCGCGCACACGCGAGGCGCCGACGCCGACGAACATCTCGACGAAGTCGGAGCCGCTGATGCTGAAGAACGGGACCCCCGCCTCGCCGGCGACGGCGCGCGCGAGCAGCGTCTTGCCGGTGCCGGGCGGCCCGTAGAGCAGCACGCCCTTGGGGATGCGGGCGCCGAGCTGCTGGAACTTCTTGGGGTTCTCGAGGAACTCCTTGATCTCGTGCAGTTCCTCCACGGCCTCTTCGGCGCCGGCGACGTCCTTGAACGTCACCTTCGGTGAATCCACGCTCACGCGCTTGGCGCGGCTCTTGCCGAAGCTCATGACCTTGGAGCCGCCGCCCTGCATCTGGTTCATGATGAAGAACCAGAAGCCCAGGATGAGCAGGATCGGGAGGATGAAGGTGATGGCGCTCGTCCACCACGGGCTCTTGGGACTCTCCGCGTCGTACGGCACGTTGTACTGGTTGAGGAACTCGGTGGTCGCCGCCGGGTCGGTGTAGGCGACGCTGTACACGTCCGCCTTGCCGTCGACCGGCTTGAGCGTCACCTCCATCGTCTGGTCCTTGACATTCATGACGACGGAATCGACCCTGCCGTTGACGACGTCTCTGGTGAAGCTGAGCTTGACGTCGGCGGCCTTGGGCGGCGTGAGCGTGCCCTCGGACACCGTGACGTCCGGGCTCTCCGCCTTGATGGTCTCCTGGAGCGTCGCTGGGACGTCCTCCACGTAGTACTGCAGCCCGTCCAGTTGCGTGGCCTTCGCCGTCTGGTTGGCGGGGTCGACGACCACGGCCTTGATGGCGTCGTTCTGAAGATCGCTCTTGAGGACCTCCACGGAGGCGACGAACGGAGCGGCGTAGATGGCCTTGGGCGGCGCGGAGCGGTTGCCCGAGATGACCCACTCGATGAACATCGCCACGATGATGACGATGAGGATGGGGAACAGCGCGCTGCGGATGAATCTGCTCACGGTGACAGTGACCCTTCTGGACGGGGGCTGACACGGACTGTCTGCGCCGGCTGAACTGCCTGCAAATCAGAGAGTCCGGTGACGCTAGCATACCCCACTGACTACAGCAAAGAACCCGCCTGGTCGAGGATCTCGTCGGCCGCTTCCTGTGTCAGGACCCCGATGTAGTCGAGGGTGCGGAAGTGGTCGGCGAGGTCGAGACCGTACCCGACGACGAACTTGTCGGGGATCTCGAACCCCACGTACTTGCAGGGGATCTCGGTGCGCCGCCGCGAGGGCTTGGTGAGCAGGGCGCAGATCTCCAGCGAGGCCGGCTTGCGGCTGCGCAGGTTCTTGAGCAGGTAGCTCAGCGTGAGGCCCGAGTCGATGATGTCCTCGACGATGAGCACGTGCCGGCCTGCGATCTCGAGGTCCAGGTCCTTGAGGATGCGCACCACGCCGGACGAGTCGGTGGAGGAGCCGTAGCTCGAGACCGCCATGAAGTCGAGTGCGACCGGGACGTCGACGCGACGCGCAAGGTCGGCCATGAAGAACACCGCCCCCTTGAGCACGCCGACCATGAGGATCTCCTTGCCCTCGTAGTCGCGGGTGATCTGGACGGCGAGCTCGTCGATGCGCTCGGCGAGCGCCTCGCGGTCGACCAGCACTTCAGAGATCGGCACGTTCACGTTCCCTCCTGGACGACGTGCAGTGTCAAAGCACTACTGTGGGCCACCCGGTAGCCGTGCGCAACCCTGCCGGACGGCGCGGCTGGGCCGCCGACCCACGCCGCCGCGCCGTCGACGTCGAGCACAACGGCGAGCGGGCGGAGCCCGGCGGGCACACGGGCGGCGGCGAGATAGCGGGCCACGGTGGTCTCGCCGCCGAGGTCCGATGGGGCGAAGCGTTCGCCGCGGCGTGGGTGCCGCAGGGCCACGCGCCGCGGTGACGACGGCAGCCCGGCGAAGGCCTCCCCGGAGAGTGCGGCCCGGCGGTCGAAGGCCGCCCTGGGCAGCAAGCGGAGCCGCCAGCGCGCGCCGCAGAAGGCGACCGTCACGCCGGCCTCGCCGGCCGCCGCGAGTCCCGCTCCCTCGGCCTCGGCCGGCGGGCAGCGGTGCGGGGCGGCGGCGGGGCGGATGCACAGCTCGCCGCCGCCGCGCACCGCCTCGAGGCCTCTGCCCAGGTCGGCGCGGCCGGCGTCGTCGCGGCGCGCCGCGAGGCGCAGCAGCGCCTCCACCTGACGGCGCTCGACCAGAGCCGACCCGCCCAGCGCGGCGCGCAAGGCGTCGTGCAGCACGAGCGCCCGCACGGCCGGCGTCTCCACGGCGAGCTGAGAGAGATCCAGACGCGCGAGCTCGCCCTCCGCCGGCAAGAGATCCACCCTCTTGCGCGCCTCGGCGGACACCGCGGCCAGAACCTCCGCCTCGGCCGCCGCCAGTTCCGCCGACGCGGCCAGCGTCTCCTTGACGCGCGGGTTGAGCCCCTCGAGCAGCGGGAGGACCTCCAGCCGCAGCAGGTTCCGGGCGTAGTGCGGAGACGCGTTGGTCACGTCCTCGCCGAACTCCACGCCGGCCAGACGGCAGTACTCACGGATCTCCGCCGCTCCGGCGCCGAGCAGCGGCCGCGCCAGGTCGCCGTCGCGCGGCCTCATGCCGGCCAGGCCGCGCGGGGACGCGTACTTGGCGAGCCGGTAGAGCACCGTCTCCGCCTGATCGTCGCGGTTGTGCGCGGTCACGACCACGTCGTAGCCGTGCTCCGCCGCGAGGTCGCGCGCGCGCCCGTAGCGCGCGTCCCGGGCACGCTCCTGGAAGTGCGGCCCGCGCAGCGCGCCACGGAGGCGCTCCACGTGCAGCGGAACGCCCGCCTCGGCGCAGGCGCGCTCGACGATGCGCCGGTCGCGGTCGGAGTCGGCGCCGCGCAGTCCGTAGTCGACGTGCAGCGCCGCGAACGAGAGCGCCAGGCCGAGCCGGTCGTCCGCGGCGCGCAACAGCGAGAGCAAGGCCATGGAGTCGGCGCCGCCGGAGAGCAGGAGCAACGCGCGCTCGCCCGCGCGCAGCGCGCCTGAGCGTTCGATGCCGCAGGCGACGCTGCGCTGGAGCCGGAGGCAGACAGCTGGCAGGACCGACACGGTGCGCCTCCTTGCGGGGCCCGGCGACTGCACGTTGGGGAACGCCGGGAGCATAGCAGAGGCCGGGGCGCCGGCAGGGCCGCCACAGGCGGCTCCCCCGGCGCCCCGGCCTCGTGCGAAGCATCTGTCAGGCCGGCGTGTCCTCCACGGACTCGCCCGGGCCCTCGACCTTGTCGCGCTGATCGGCGCGCACCTCGAGCAGATAGCGGTATGCCAGGCCTCCGACGATGCCGCCGATGGTCGGGAAGATGAGGAACACCCACAACTGCGCGAGCGCCCAGTCACCGACGAACAGCGCCGGCGCGAGCGAACGGGCGGGGTTCACGGAGGTGTTGGTCACCGGGATGCTGATCAGGTGGATCAGCGTGAGCGCCAGGCCGATGGCGAGCGGCGCGAGACCCGCGGGCGCGCGCCTGTCGGTGACGCCGTGGATGACGAGCAGGAAGGCGAACGTCAGCAGCAGTTCGATGACGATGGCCGCCGCCAGCGAGTAGCCTGCCGGGGAGTGCTCGCCGTACCCGTTGGCGGCGAAGCCGTCGGCGAGCGTGAAGCCTGCCCTGCCGGAGGCGATCACGTACAGCACCGCCGAGGCGCAGATGCCCCCGACGAACTGGGCGACGATGTAGATGACGACCTTGCCCCCGGGGAACCTGCCGCCGGCCCAGAGCCCGAGGGTCACGGCGGGATTGAAGTGCCCGCCGGAGATGTGACCGACCGCGTACGCCATGGTGACCACGGTGAGGCCGAACGCCAGGCTCACGCCAAGCCAGCCGATCCCGTTGTCGCCCACCGAGGCGGCCAGGACGGCCGCACCCGTGCCGCCGAAGACCAGCCAGAACGTGCCGAAGAACTCGGCGACCGCTGCTTTGCCCGTGTTCATGTCCCCCGCCATCGTGTTGGTTTCTACTATCGCGGCGGTAGGTACCCACATGGCGAGCGTTCCTCACCCATGGCGCGTTCCGGCCCCGCCGCCGAACGCCGGGAATCGGCTCCCGGCACAAAAAAAGGCGCCCGAACGGGCGCCCAGGAAGGCTATGGTAGCGGGGGCAGGATTCGAACCTGCGACCTTCGGGTTATGAGCCCGACGAGCTACCGGACTGCTCCACCCCGCGACGTTGGACGTCAGATTGTACACGTTTCTCGGGCCGATTGTAAAGTTGCCGGCAAGGACCCTCCTCACGCGCGACGTAAAGGGCAGACGGGATGTTCCGATACACTCCCTTGGAGATGATCGGGCTCGGGGCGACAGGCAGGGAGCACACGACACCGGTCACGGCGCACGCCGTGACCCGCTTCGCGTGCGTCCTCGCGCTCGCCCTCCTCTGCGCGGTGCTCCTGCCCACAGCCGCCGCCTCCGCGCCCTCCATCGAGGAGCTTGAGGCTCAGGCGCTCGACGTGCGCCGCGAGGTCTCGCGCCTCGACCACCGCTCCGAAGTGCTCACCGAGAAGTACAACGCGGCACGGACCGAGCTCGACGCCGTCAACATCCGCCTGCAGGAGGCGCGGCGAGACCTGGAGCGCATCCAGACGGAGCTTGACGCGGCGCAGGCGCTGCGCGGCGCGCGGCTGGCGGCCATGTACAAGAGCGACGGCTACAGCGTGCTCGACGTGCTCTTCAACCTCGACGACATCGGAGAGGCGCAGACGCAACTGGGGTACTTCCGCTCCATCGACGAGGCGGACCAGGAGACGGTCACTCGCGTCGCCTTCATCGAGAAGCAGATCCAGCGCCTCGCGCGGCAGATGGACCAGGACCGCGCCGACGCTCTCGCGCGCGAGATGGACCTGCGCGACCAGCAGGCGGCGATCGAGGACGAGCTCGCCGCCCGCGAGCAACTGCTCACCGACCTCGACGCGCGCGTCAAGAAGCTCTTGGCGCAACAGGCCCGGCTGGAGGCGGACGCGGCTGCGCGCCTCGCGAAGAATGCCGGCGTGGACTTCGCGAGCGTCCACGGCACGCCGGCCCAGGTCGCCGTCATCAGGGAGACGATGAAGTACCTGGGCATCCCCTACGTGTGGGCAGGGGCCACGCCCTCGGGCGGGTTCGACTGCTCGGGCCTGGTCCTCTACGTCTACGCCAAGTTCGGCATCCAGTTCCCGCACGGCGCCACCATGCAGGCGCACATGGGGGATCCGGTGTCGCCGGCCAACGCCCAGCCGGCGGACCTGGTGTTCTTCGGCAACCCGTCCTTCTACCACCACGTCGGCATCTACATCGGCAGCGGCCTCTTCATCGAGGCTCCGCACACCGGCGACGTGGTCAAGGTGAGCAAGCTCGCCGGGCGCGGCTGCACGCTCATCTGCCGCTACGACATCCGGCTTCCCTGACGCCGCCGGAGATGCCGGAGGCCCGGCCGCGTGCGTCCGGGCACCGCCGGCCTCACGGCGGCGGACTGGTCCCGGGGCCACGCGACGCGGTACACTCGCCGCATGCCTTGGTACGTGCTCCTCATCATCGCCCTCGCAAGCATCGCGTTCGTGATCGCCGTTCTCGTCCACGTCGCCCGCAAGGCGTGGCGCCTGGCCAAACACGGTGCCGCCGTCTCCAGCCGCGTCACCCCGCTGGTGGACGGCCTCAGCCGGCGCAGCGACGAGGTCACCGCCGCGGTCGACCGGCTGACCACGCGCGGCGAAGAGCTCACCGCGAGCGTGGCGCGCCTGCAGCGCTCCATCGCCCGGTTGCAGGTCATCAGCAAGACGTTCAACGACGCTCTGCGCCCGTACTACCTCATCGCCGGCTGGCTCTCCGGCGATCGCGAGTGGCGCGACCTGGGCTACTGAGCACCTGACACGCGAGGCGGGCGGCGCAGCCGCCCCCGCCCGTACGCGGAAGGGCCCGGGACTCTCTCACGAGCGTCCCGGGCCCTTCCGCGTACGGCTGCCGCGCTCAGGCCTCCAGCGGCGGCAGCTCCCCCCACCCGCGCAGTCTGTAGTACTCGCCCAGCATGGTGACCATCTCGTCCTGCGGGAACGTCAGCCCCTCCTCGTCCTCCATGGGCTTGTCCGTCACCCACTCGGGCAGTTTCTCGGACTGCCTCCCGATACCGCGGGAAGCGTTGTAGTCGTGCGTCATCGTGATGATGCGGTTGGCGATGCGGTGCATGTCTTCTTCGGTGTAGTCGGTGCCGATGACGGCGTTGACCACCGCGGTGATGTACGGCCACTGCACCATGTCGCGGTAGAACCGGCAGTAGACGAGCGTGTCCATGATGGTGAGACGGTCTTCCCAGTCGACGTAGACCGGCGCCTTGTCGTTGACCTCGCCGTAGGTCGTGACGCCCATCAGCTCGGGCTTGTACATGGTGGCCCGCAGGTGGCAGGCGCCGCGCGCGGTGGTCGCGAACCCCAGCCCCATGCCCTTCATCTTGCGGGGCTCGTAGCCGGGAGGCGCCATGCCCTTGGCGTGCACCGCGACGTCCTCGAGCCCGAACTCCTTGGCCACGGCCAGCGTGCCCTCGGCGAAGAGGTCGCCGATGCCCTCGCGCAGGCAGATCTTCTCGAGGAAGGCGCCGACGCCCACCGGGTCGTTCCAGCCGAGCTTGTCGTCGATGAGCCCACGCTCGGCGCACTCGATGCCGAGGGCGGCGAGGTTGCCGGCGTCCATGGTGTCGACGCCGAGCCGGTCGCAGATGTCGTTGAGCCACATGATCTCGGCGAAGTCGTCGATCTCGCAGAGGCCGCCGAACACGTAGGCGGTCTCGTACTCGGGACCCTCGACGACGAGACCCTTGTGGCGGCCCTCGAACACCGTGTTGCGCTTGACGCACTTGAACACGCAGGGCGGGCAGGTCTGGTTGACCGTGCCGTGCTCCGCGAGCATGGTCTCGACGGTGATGCGCTCGAAGTTCTCGAGCTTGCCCTTGCGCCAGTAGCGCGTGGGGAACGCGTTGGCGCCGTTCATGATGCGCACCATGTTGAGCGTGCCGCCGCGCTGGTACGCGGCCACACCGGGGTCGTCCTTGGTGCGCTCGATGAGGTCGCGGACCACGGCCTTGAAGTCGTCCGGCCGCGCGACCTCGACCTTCTTGTCGCCGTGCCAGACGACGCCCTTGAGGTTCTTGGAGCCGTAGACGGCGCCGGGGCCGCCACGACCGAGCTGGTGCCAGTAGTTGTTGTTGACGCAGGCGAACTTGACCAGCTTCTCCCCGGCCGGCCCGATCACGCAGGCCTGGGCCTTCTTGTGGTCGGTGCGCGCGAGGATCTCGTCCTCAGCCTTGAACGCGTCCATGCCCCAGAGGTCGGAGGCGTCGTGGAACTGCGCGCCCTGCTCGCTGATCTCGAGGTAGACGGGCGCGTCTGCCTTGCCCTCGACGATGACCACCTTGTAGCCGGTCTTGGCGAACTGCGGTGTGAGGTTGCCGCCCGAGTAGCACTCACCGTAGCCGTTGGTGAGCGGCGAGGCGAAGTAGAGGGCGTACCGGTTGCTGCCGAGCATCGTCGTGCCGCCCATAGGGCCGACGACGAAGATCAGCTTGTTCTGCGGGCTGAGCGGCTCGACCTCAGGGCCGACCTCCTGCATGAGGTAGTGCGTGCCGATGCCCTTGCCGCCGATGAGCTCCTTGATGAGCTCGGGCGGCACCGTGTCTTCAGAGGTCGTGCGCGTGGTGAGATCGATGCGTAGCAGGTCGCCCATTCATGCTCCTTCGTGCCGCGAACTCCCGGCACTCCTCCCGCTGCACCCGCGGCCACCCCTGGTCGGCGGAGCCCATCCGCGGCGGGGGCCGGCTGGCGCCCCGAACGGAAGGAGCCACGTTCGGACGGACGTCCGAACGTGGCTCCATTCAATCAGCTAGTCACGCCCGAGGCCAACTGGCCGGGGCGTAGCCGAATGCTGCCTCAGGCGAGCACTTTGTCCAGCGGCGTGTACTTCATCTTGTGGGCCTCTGCCGTCGCGGCGTTGGTGAGCTTGCCACGGTAGACGTTGACGCCGAGCGCGAGGGCTGCGTCGTCCTTGACGGCCTGCTCGAAGCCCTTGTTGGCGATGGCAAGACCCTGGGGCAGGGTCGCGCCGGCGAGGGCCATCGTGGAGGTGCGGGCAACGGCGCCCGGCATGTTGGCGACGCAGTAGTGGATCACGCCGTCGACCACGTAGGTGGGATCAGTGTGGGTGGTGGGCTTGGAGGTCTCGAAGCAGCCGCCCTGGTCGATGGCGACGTCGACGATGACCGAACCCGGCATCATGCTCTTGAGCATGCTCTTCTTGATGAGGTGCGGAGCCTGCGCCCCACCCGGGAGCAACACGCCGCCGACCACGATGTCGGCGTCGGTGATCTGCTCGGCGATGGCGGCAGAGGTGGAGAGCACGGTCTCGACGGCGCCGCCGAAGACGTCGTCGAGGTAGGTGAGGCGCTCGGCCTTGTTGTCCATCATGACGACGCGCGCGCCCATGCCCACGGCGACCTTCGCGGCGTTGGTGCCCACGGCGCCGCCGCCGATGATGACGACCTTGGCCTTCGGTACGCCGGTGACGCCGCCCAGGAGGACGCCGCGGCCGCCGTTGTTCTTCTGCAGGTGCGTGGCGCCGGCCTGGATGGCCAGCTTGCCGGCGACCTCGCTCATCGGGAAGAGGAGCGGGTGGGCGCCGTTCGAGAGCTCCACGGTCTCAAAGGCGATGCCGCGGATGTCGGCCTTGAGCATGCCCTTGGTGAGGTCCTTGGCGTAGGCGGCGGCCAGGTGCAGGTAGGTGTAGAGGATCTGACCCGGCTTGAACTTGGCGTACTCCTCGGGCAGGGGCTCCTTGACCTTGT
>Ga0075319_1000036_pt1 | contig 10591 bp, 11 predicted proteins | sample MayberryNE_TuleC_FD_120046 | JGI IMG/M metagenome (GOLD analysis project Ga0075319, IMG submission 120046) | Natural and restored wetland microbial communities from the San Francisco Bay, California, USA, that impact long-term carbon... | ecosystem: Environmental > Terrestrial > Soil > Wetlands ... | reverse complement strand
TGCTTGTGATGATAGACTGCAAGGGACCACAGTCAACCCCACATCAACAGGAATTGCGCTGACGCCGGGAGGTGGCCCATGACGAAGAGCAAGGTGGAGGAGACGCGTGCGGCCGGCTGCTGCGGAAGCTCTGATCCGGCCGGGACCGCCTGCTGCCCGCCTCAGGCCGCGGCGCAGGCAGCGTGGCTCACCCGTGTGGCGAAGGCCCTGAGCGACCCCATCCGGCTCAACATGCTCGACGTCATGGTGCAGGGCAGAGCTTGTTGCGGGCTGCCGGAACCGGCAGAGCGCGGGGTTCCGGGCAAGGGCGATCCGACCGGCATCTGCGTCTGCGACTTCCAGGACCACTTCGGGCTCGGGCAATCCAAGGCGTCCTACCACCTGCGCGTCCTGCGCGAGGCCGGGCTCGTGCGCGAGGAGGTCCGCGGCAAGTGGACGTTCTACTCCGTTGATGCCGCGGCCGCCAGACGCGCGCTGGACGCCTTCGCGGAGCTCATGCGCCTGTAGCCCGCGCGAGGCCTGAGTGCCGCGGGAGCTGCCCCTCCCGCGTAGACTGGCGTAGCCCGCGCCACCTCGCGCGGGCGCACACGCGGACTGGAGGATGGGCAGTGACGACGGCACGTGTTGACCGCGACGATGGATTCCAGTGGGGACCGGCCCTCGATGCAGCGGCCTGTACGGACTGCAGGGTGTGCCTCGAGTTCTGTCAGCAGGGGGTGTACGGCCTGGTCGGCGATCATGTGCGTGTCGTGGCGAAGTCCTCGTGCATCGAGGGTTGCTCGCACTGCGCCGGCATGTGCGAGGCGGGAGCCCTGGCATTCCCGACGCTCGACGAGCTCCGGGCGGCGAAGCGGAAGAGCTGAGGTGGTCGCATGACGCCAGAGGATGGTCGCCCGGCCAAGGTCTACGTGGAGCCCACCAACGCCTGCAACCTGGCCTGCGCCACCTGCGTGCGCCACGCGTGGGACGAGCCCGAGGGCTTCATGGAGTGGGCGACGTTCGAGGCCGTGGTGGCCGGAGTGGCCGGGCCGGCGGACGAGGGCGCGCCCGGCACGGTCGCGTTCATGGGTCTCGGCGAGCCTCTCATGCACCCCCGGTTCGTCGACATGGTCCGCGCCGTCAAGGAGCGGGGCCTGCGCGCTGAGGTCACCACCAACGCGCTGCTGCTGGACGACGAGAAGGCGGCCGGCCTTCTCGAGGCCGGCCTGGACCAGCTCGTCGTCAGCATCGACGGCGCCTCCGCCGAGGCCTTCGGCCGCGTGCGCTCCGGCGCCTCGCTCGCGCGCGTGGTCGAGAACGTGCGGCGCCTGCACGACCACCGCGGATCCAACTACAGCTCCGCGGTGCGCATCGGCGTCGAGTTCGTCGCCATGCGCTCCAACATCGGCGAGCTGCCCGGTCTGAGGCGCCTCGCTGCCCAGCTGGGCGCGACGTTCATCATCGTCAGCAACGTGCTGGCGTACACGCCGGACATGCTGGACCAGACCCTGTACGACCGCCAGGGGTCCACGTCGAGCGGCGCGCACACCACCGCCGGCGCCCGCTGGCAGCTGCCGGCGTTCGACTGGGACGAGCAGCTCGGCGCCGCGCTGGGCGAGGCGCTCACGCGCTCCGGGCCGGTCTCGTTCCACGGCGCCGACCCGGAGGACACGCGCGCCCGTTGTCCGTTCGTGCACGCGGACGCCTGCGCGGTAGCCTGGCACGGCGGCGTGAGCCCGTGCCCGCCACTGCTGCACACGTACACCTGCTACGTACGCGGGCGCGAGAAGCGGATGGTGCGCTGGGAGGTGGGGAGGCTGCCGGATGCGCCGCTCGCCGAGGTGTGGGCGGCGCCGGAGTACGTCGCGTTCCGCGACCGGGTCCGGCGCTTCGACTTCCCGCCCTGCACCGACTGCGGCTGCGAGCTGGCCGAGTCCAACGAAGAGGACTGCCTCGGCAACCCGCATCCAACGTGTGGCGACTGTCTGTGGGCGCGCGGCGTGGTGCGCTGCGCCTGAGGGCCTGGCGGTTCGCTGCCGGCCGCCCCGCGCGCCGATCGGTGCGCAGCGCGTGAGCTGCACCGGCGACAGGGGCTGATCGCGCGGCGGGGGGTGGTCACGCGGCGGAGACTGGTCGCCCTTACGTTCAACGAGATAGAGGCCCAGTCACCGAAAGGGACAGTCCCTCGACCGCGTGCGCCTGACGAGACGGCCCCGCCGTCGGCGCCTCACCCTGATTCGGCTTCCTACTGCGTGGACGGCGGTGTCGGCATCTCTTCGGGGATCGGCATGCCGGCAGGAGGAGTGCCGCCGAGCGCGCCGGGCGCCGCGCCGCCCGAGCCGGGCACGCCGTCCCCGCCGGCGCCGCCGCCGGGCAGACCGCCCGCCCCGCTACTCCCCGGTGGTGGGCCCGGCATGCCTCCCGGGCCGCCGGGCATGCCGCCCATGATGCCGCCGCGCGGGTCGGCCGCGGCCATGTCGGCGTAGGACCAGGCCCCGAGGCCGAAGAACGCGGCCACCGCGGCCAGCGCCGCCCAGCGCGGCACCCGGACGAGCGCCCAGGCGCCGAGAAGCGCGATCGGCGCCAGCGCGGGGACGAAGAACCTGATGAGGTGGATCGCGTTGTCCGCGCCGGCGGGACCGGCCCCGCCGCCGCCCGGACCGGTGCTCATCTGCGCCGTCCAGTAGTAGGTGAAGTAGAGCGCCCACGTGCCCCACCAGACCGCCGCGAGCGCGGCGCCGACGGCGAGATCGCGGTGCGCCGCCGCCCGCGACGGACGCACCTCGTCCCTGGGCGCCGTGCGGCGCAGCCAGATGCTGCGGCCGGCCATCCAGATGAGGGCGGCGAGGGCGAGCAGGCACGCCGGCATGGTCTCCACGAGCAGCTGGGGCATCCGGTCGAGGTTGCCGCTGATCGCTCCCAGGCCGAAGGTGATGACGCCGCTCGCGTAGCCGGTGGCCGTGGCCGAGCCGTAGACGAACGCGTTCCAGGCGAGCGCCAGAGCGCCTGCGAGCACGGCGGACCCGAGCCACCAGAGCAGCGCCCGCCGGGGCAGCCGGCCGCGGTCGAAGACCCATACGGCCAGTACGGCAGCCGCGGCGACGGCGAGCGCGATCGCGTCCGTGTAGCGGACCAGCATCGCGCCCTCCAGGGCGAGGAACCCGAGCAGGCCGATGACCGTGCGCAGCCGCGGCTGCTTCTCGACGGACAGCACCGTCCAGAGCAGGGCGCCGGCGCCGGCCGCGATGAGCGCGGCGCCGGTGAAGGTGGGCATCCAGGCGCGCCACGCGAACGCGAGCGCCGCGCCCGACGAGCAGAACAGCCCGACGGCGAAGGTGCCGCCCCAGGCGCCCAGCCAGCGTCGCCCGCCGAAGAACAGCGCGACGCAGCCGAGGCCGCCGTAGAACAGTGGCGCCAGCCGTTCGAGCCCGACAAGTGCGAACGGCGCCACCAGGAAGGGGTAGCCGGGGTTCTTCTCGCTCACCCAGTTCCCGTCGCCCAGTTGCGTCCACTGCGCGATGCCCTGACTGCCACTGAGTCCGTCCGCTGAGTCCTGCTGCTGCAGGCGCTCCGCGAGGTCCTGGTACTCCGCGTCGCTGAGGATGACCTGACCCTCGGTGAGCGCCACGATGGAGGCGCGGTAGGCGTAGTCGTCCGGCTCCGCGAGGGTCACCGGGCGCGTCAGCGCCGCGCCGCTCAGCACGGCGAGACAGATGAGTGCGACGGCGATCTCGATCCAGACGGTCCTCGAGACTGCCCGGATGCCGGCCCGGGACCAGAGTCGCGGACGGCCGGCCGCGGTGGCGGCGGAGGCGGTGGCGGATGTCGAGGTGGACGTGGTCATGGGCGCATCGTAGCCGCTCTTCCTGAGAGTCGCATGTGAGTCCACTGAGAGCGCACAGGGCCCGTCTGCGGGGGTCAACGCTTGACCGCCTGCCCCGAGCGTCCCTTTGATGGATGCGTGACGCCACGCACGTCCGGCGTCCGGCCGGGAAGCCGGGGGGAGAGGGACGCCATGCTGTGCTCGGAAGGATGGTCGACCAGGGGTCGCGGACCCCGGAGGAGTCTGGGAGCAGCGCTGCTCGTGGCCGCCGTCTGGGCGGTTCTGGCGCTCGCTGCCTGCGGCGGCTCGGAGGAGGCGGCTACGTCCTCGGGGTCGGGCGGCGAGGGAGCCGGCGAGGACGCGGTGGCGTCGCCGGCGGCCGCGGTGGACTACGCCGCGCTGCTCACGCAGGACGACGTGCGCGCCATCACCGGCATCAAGGACGCGACGCCCATGCCCGAGTCGGACTGGAACCAGCGCGAGGGCACGTCCAAGTACTTCGCGATCTACCAGGGTCAGGACTCGCCGGAGGCGCTCTGGATCCGCGTCGGCGGCGCCGGGATGTTCGAGGAGCAGAGAGGGGCGTCGGACATGACGCCGCAGACCGTCGCAGGGCTCGGTGACGATGCGTTCTGGTACGACTGGAGCGGCATGCAGAAGGGCATTGCCGTGAAGGTCGGTGGCGATGCCTACCTGATCAGCACCAAGTTCCTTGCGGCGAAGCCACAGGTCACGGACGCGCAGCTCGAAGAGGTTGCGAAGACGATGGTCGAGCGTCTGCAGCAGTAGGCCGTCCGTACCCGGCATCGCCGGCGAGGCAGGCGAACGCCACCGCCGCGCCGAACCAGAAGAAGAGAAGGAGTGAGCGAAGCACCGGAGGGAGCATGGTCTCAGCGCGCGACGCCTACGACGACTGGTACGAGGACGACGAGCCGTACGGCGACGCCGATGCGGGCCGCTGCGAGGAGTCCCGGCCGCGGCCGCTCTCTGTGGTGCGACCGGCGGAGCTCGCGTTCGAGGTCGTGCGGCCCGAGGACTTCGAGGCCGCGCAGCGCGTCGCCGACCGGCTGCGCGCCGGGGCGTCGGTGCTCATCGACCTCGAAGGCTGCGACCGCGTGCTCGCCGGCCGCCTGACGGACTTCGCCAGCGGCCTGGTCTACGCGCTCGGCGGCTCTCTGCAGCACGTCGGGAGCACGGTGCTCCTGCTCACGCCCAGCCACATGGCGGTCTCCGGCGACGAGCTGAGCGACATCCGCGCCCCGGGCTTCTACAACCGGATCTGACTACGCCGATGTGCTCTCGGACCACGCACGATCCGCACTGCCTCAACGCTCGCCGGTTTGCGAGCGTGCCGGGCGGATGCTACCGTCCCATGCTCAAGCCCGGCGCCGGGCCAGGGACACTGAGTCACTCGGCGCGAAGGAGGCGATCCGCTTGACCCCCATCCGCAAGGCGACGTTCGCCGTACTCATCGCGCTCGCGCTGCTGCTCGCCTTCTCGGCGGCGGCCGTGGCAGGCCCGATCGCAGCCAAGAAGGCCAAGCTGGCGGCCGTGCAGGCGCAGCTGAGCACGGTCTACGAGAAGTCGGACATGGCCGTGGAGCGCTACAACGAGGCCGCGGCCCGGCTCGACGACGTGCAGGACCGCATCGTCCGCAACGAGCACCTGCTCGAGGTGGCCGAGGACAAGCTCGAGCTCGCCAACGACCATCTGACGGCTCGCGCCCGCCAGGTCTACAAGGCCGAGAGCACGGGCATCCTCGACGTCGTCTTCGCCTCGCACACCTTCGACGACCTGCTCACGCAGCTCGATGTGATGCAGCGCATGACCGAGAACGACGCCACCACCGCACACGCGGCCGACGTGTACCGGCAGGAGATCGCCGACCGGCGCATCTCCCTCGAGGCCGACCGCAAGTCGACGGTCAAGCTGGTCGCGCAGCGCGAGGAGAGCAAGGACGAGGTGCTCGCGCTCCAGTCCCAGCTCGAGAGCACGGTCGGCGGGCTCAAGGACGAGATCGCCGACCTCCAGGCCAAGGCGGCCGCGGCCGCGAAGGCCAAGGCCGAGGCGGCCGCCAGGGCCGCCGCCGTGGCGGACACGTCGTCCGGCGGCTCCTCCTCCGGCGGCTCCAGCTCGTCGTCGAGCTCCGGCGGCGGAGGCGGCGGTACCGTCGTCGATCCGGGCGGCTCCGGTCACCCCGCGGTCGTCGCCATCGCGCAGCGGTACCTCGGTGTGCCGTACGTCTGGGCCGGAGCGAGCCCCAAGGGCTTCGACTGCTCCGGGCTCACGATGTACTGCTACGCGCAGATCGGCATCGGCCTCTCCCACGGTGCGACCGACCAGCAGCGGGCCAGCAAGCCTGTCTCACTCGGCGCGCTCCAGCCGGGCGACCTCGTGTTCTTCGGCAGCGCCAGCTACAGCCACCACGTCGGCATCTACGTCGGCGGCGGCAGCATGATCCATGCGCCGCACACCGGCGCCGTGGTCAGCTACGGGTCCATCAGCGGCGCCTGGATCGGCGGCCGCTTCTAGGGGCTCTCGCCGGCCGCGCGCGCACCGCGCACGGACCGGCGCGCCGGGTGCGTACGTGAAGAGGGGCGGGGCGCCCTGGGCGCCCCGCCCCTCTTCACGTCATCCGCCTCTCGACCGCCGGTCTCAGTCCGCCAGCTTGTCGTAGAGGACCTTTCCGCTGCCCATCGTGAATAGCACGTGGGCATCGAACAACTCGGTCTTGTCGGTGACCTTGAGCAGGTTGGCGTCGAGCACCACGAGGTCCGCGCGCTTGCCGACCTTGATGGTGCCGATCTTCTTCTCGAGGTAGTTCGCCTTGGCGCCCTCGATGGTGAAGCTGCGGATCATCCGGGCGACGCTCACGCGCTCCGCCGGCCACAGCACGCCGTCCAGGCTCGGAGGCGCCGGGTACTCGTACACCCAGGTCGGGTCCCAGCGGTTGACGCCCACGGCGATGCCCGTCAGCGGGTTCGGCGGGATGGTCACGGGGAAGTCGCTGGCCGAGGCCACGGTCACGCCGGCGTTGAAGAAGCTCCTCATCGGGTACTCCTCGTCGGCACGCGGCAGGCCGAGGTACGGTAGCTGCAGGTACGTGTAGTAGTCGTCCTTGATGAACCAGTACGGGTCGGGGACGGCGGTGACGCCGAGCCGCGCGAACCGCGGGACGTCCGTCGGGTCCACCAACTGGAGGTGGGTGATCCCCGGACGCCAGTCGCGCCTGCCGTTGGCCTTGCGGGCGTACGAGAGCGCATTCAGCGTCTCCGTGGTGGCCGCGTCGCCGATGGCGTGCACGTGGATCTGGAAGCCCGCCTTGTCGAGCTTCTTGAACGCGGCCTTCATGACCGCCGGCTGCCAGATCGGCTCGCCGCGGTAGCTCGCGTCGCCCTTGTACTCGAGCGCGTCGGCGTAGGGCTCGTCGAGGTACGCGGTGTGGCCCTCGATGACGCCGTCGGCGAAGATCTTGACGGCCGGCGTCTTGAACATGCCGTGGGTGTGCCTGGCGCGCTCCGCCCTGGCGTCCGCGAGCCACGTGGTGAGGTCCTGATCCGGCGTGAGCGAGAGCGCGCCGCGGAAGCGCACCGTCAACTGCCCGGCCGCCGCCATCTCCTCCAGCGCCTGCACGGCGTTGCCGTCCACGTAGAGGAGCGGGTCGAAGATGGTCGTGAGGCCCAACGGCGCGGCGACCTCGTCCTGGAAGTAGGTGATGCCCTCCTTGTACTCCTGCACCGTGTAGTCGGGCAGCAGATCCGTCACCAGGTTGCCGGCCGTCTCGCGCAGCGTGCCGGACGGCGTGCCGTACGGCGGGTCCGTCGCCTGTGTGCCGTCGACGCGCTCGATCACGCCGTCCTCAGGGTCGGGCGTCGCGCCCGTGATGCCGGCGAGCTGGAGCGCCTTGGTGTTCACCCAGGTGGAGTGGTAGTCCTCGGACATGATGGCGACTGGCCTGTCGCTCACGACCGCGTCCAGGGAGGAGGCCAGCGGCCCCTTGCCGGGCACGACGGTGTTGCTCCAGCCCTCTCCCCGGATCACGTCCATGTCCGGGTTGTCGGCCGCGAACTGCGCGACCGCCGCGACGTACTCGTCCACGGAGGCCATGCCGTAGAGCAGCACCGAGTAGAGGCTGCTGACCGTCATGCTGGCGTGCATGTGCGAGTCGATGAACCCGGGGAGCATCATCTTGCCACGCAGGTTGACGACCTTGGTGTGCGCCCCGACGAAGGCGCGGGCGCCGCGGCTGGAGCCGACGTAGACGATCCTGCCGTCCTTGACGGCGACCGCCTGGGCGGCGCGTTCACCGGGGTTGACGGTGTAGACGTAGCCGTTCTTGAACACGGTGTCGGCCGGCTTGTTCTTCGCGGCCGCCACCGCAGGGATGAGGAGCGCTGCCGCCAGAAGCACGAGCAGCGCGCCTCCCCACACACGAGTCCTCATGGAGTACCCCCTCGGTCGAGTCCTGGCCTGGTCCCGTCCCCCAAGCCCAGTGCCGACAGGATGCAAGTCTCCCAGGGGGGAAGGTCAAGCGGTGGACTCTGTCGACGACGGACGCGCGGACTCAGCCGGACACCGGCACGGACAGCTCCGTCACCCACTGCTGGGGGTCGCCGGTGTCGCCGGCCTCCACGATGCCCGTCTCTCGCACAGGGCCCGCTTGCGCGTAGCCGTGGTCGCCGACCCAGGCGGCGAGCTCCGCGTGCGCGTTCCAGATGATGTCGTAGGGACCGGTGAACGTGAGGGAGGCGACGCGCGCGGCCGGCAGCTCCTTGCACTCGACGCCCGGGCAGCCGGGCATACGGCGCGGGACCCGGAAACACACCTCGAAGCTGAGCTCGTCGTCCGCCGAGAAGTCCGAGTGGTAGAGGATGATGCCGTGCGTGTCGGGCTTCTCGCCCTGGCGCGCGATCTGCGCCGCGGCCGCTGCGCCGACGCGGCGCAGGGCGGCCTCGAGCGCCCACGGGTCGTGCGGGTGCGTGCGCGGCGCGCAGCCGGCCGCGCACATGACGAGGACGGCCGGCTGCTCCCTGAGCGTGACCTCGAAGCGCAGCAGCCCGTCGCCGCGCGCGAGCTCGCGGTCGAGGAGCCGCGGCAGGCGGCTCTTCTCCGCGACCTGCGCGGCCACCGCCTCGCGGTGGCGTTCGAGGTGCTGCTCCAGGTCGCCTCGCTCCGCCGCCACGAGCAGATCGGCCATCTGATCCGTCGCGAGGCCGATCTGGCGCCCGAGGTGGATGAGAGACGCGGCGCGTGTCTGCTCGTGGGAGTAGTAGCGGTAGCGCGAGTCGGGGTCGACGAGCACGGGGCTCAGGAGGCCGCGCTCGTCCAGCCTGCGCAGGTAGCGCGGCGAGAGGTCGGTGAGCCGGGCGAACCGCCCGATGGGGATGAGCCCGTCCTTGTCCATGAGTGAAGCGTACGCCGACCGACCGCTGCCGGGCAACGGGCCAGGGGGATGCGGTAGCATGCTGCCTGCCCCGGGCGAGCCCCCGCGGCGGGAGTGCGAAGGACGAGGAGGACGCATGCGGATCGTGGTGCACGGCCAGCAGGCCTTCGGCAAGGCCGTGCTCGAGGCGCTGCTCGAGCGGGGCGAGGACGTCGCGGCGGTCTACGCTCCGCCGGAGGGCGGCAGGCCGGACCCGCTGGCCGAGGCCGCCGAGGGCGCCGGGCTCCCGCTCCTCCGCCCGGCGTCGTTCAAGCACCCAGCCGTTCTCGAGGAGTTCCGCGCGCTCGAGCCCGACCTCCAGGTCATGGCGTTCGTCACGCTCATCGTGCCGCCGGAGTTCCTCTCCGTGCCCACTCACGGCACGATCCAGTACCACCCGTCGCTCCTGCCCCTGCACCGCGGACGCAGCGCGATCAACTGGCCGGTCATCAAGGGCGAGACGGAGACCGGCCTCACCGTGTTCTGGCCGGACGGCGGCATCGACACCGGCGACGTGCTGCTGCAGAGGCGCACGCCCATCGGCGAGGCCGACACGCTCGGCTCCGTGTACTTCGACAGGCTGTTCCCGATGGGCGTCGAGGCGCTCACCGAGGCGGTGAGTCTGGTCAAGGCCGGGACGGCGCCGCGCCTGCCGCAGGACGAGTCGCTGGCCACCTACGAGGCGCCGTGCGAACGGGAGAACGCGCGCATCGACTGGGGCAAGCCGTGCCGGCAGCTCCACGACCTGGTGCGCGGCTGCGACCCGGCGCCCGGCGCCTGGACGACCTGCGGCGGCGAGGTGCTGCAGGTCTTCGCCGCCGAGCCGCTGCCGGCGCGCGACGTCGCCGGCGTCGGCGGAGCGATGGGAGAGGTCGTGGAGGCCGGAGCCGGCGGCTTCAGCGTCGTGTGCGCCGACGGCCGCCTGCGGGTGACCCGCGTCAAGCCTGCCGGGGGGAAGAAGATGGGCGCCGGCGAGTGGGCCGCCGCAAGCGGCCTCGTCCCCGGCGCCCGCCTCGAGTGACGGCCGTCAGGCCGGCGTCTTCCTCGGCAGCACGAGGATCACGATGAGCGTGATCAGGAAGAAGAAGAACCCGAGGATGCCGAAGAGCACCGGGCTGTAGCCCTTGTTGCCCGCGAGCCACGCGCACAGCCACGCGCACAGCACGGCGATCACGAGACTGACCAGCCAATACCACCAGACCATGAGGTCCTCCTTGCGGGTCGACCGGGACTCCTTCGTGGCCGGCGGACTCACTCCTACCGCACGCACGAAGGGCGGCCGCCCGGAGGCGGCCGCCCTTCGTGCGTCGTCAGGTGTCGCGTGCCTCAGGCCACAGAGAGTGGCCGCACCTGAGCGGGGCGGTGAG
>Ga0075319_1000035_pt1 | contig 10623 bp, 9 predicted proteins | sample MayberryNE_TuleC_FD_120046 | JGI IMG/M metagenome (GOLD analysis project Ga0075319, IMG submission 120046) | Natural and restored wetland microbial communities from the San Francisco Bay, California, USA, that impact long-term carbon... | ecosystem: Environmental > Terrestrial > Soil > Wetlands ... | reverse complement strand
GATGGCGTCGCCGCGCAGCTCGCCCTTGAGCGCCTCCGGCTCGCCCTCGGCCACGATGCGCCCGCGGTCGACGATGGCCAGCCGCCGCACGAGGCTGTCCGCCTCCTCCAGGTAGTGCGTCGTCATGAGGATGGTGAGACCCTCGTCGCCGGCGAGGCGCGCGATCTCGCTCCACATGTCCACGCGCGCCTCGGGGTCCAGGCCGGTGGTCGGCTCGTCGAGAAAGAGGACCTGCGGCCGGTGCATGAGGCCCACGGCGACGTCCAGCTTGCGCTGCATGCCGCCGGAGTACGTCTTGACGGTGCGGTCCGCGGCCTCGGAGAGCCCGAACCGGCCGATCAGCTCTTGCGCGCGGGAGCGGAGCGCCTTGCCCCGCATGCCGTACACCCGGCCCTGCAGAAGCAGGTTCTCTCGCCCCGTCGCCTGCAGGTCGAGCCCCGACTTCTGCGCCACGCAGCCGATGGCGAGGCGCACCCTCGCCGGGTGACGCAGCACGTCGTGCCCGGCCACGAACGCCTCGCCGGCGTCCGGCCGCGAGAGCGTCGTGAGGATCTTCACGGCCGTCGATTTGCCGGCGCCGTTCGGCCCCAGCAGGCCGAACACGGAGCCTGCCTCGGCCGCGAGGCTCACGCCGTCAAGCGCACGCACGTCGCCGCGGTAGGTCTTCACAAGCCCCCGCGCCTCGATCGCGTTGTCCATGGTCTTCCGTCCTTCCTCCCGCTCGGCGCAGTTCGCTGCCGGGCGCCGGTCTCAGTTCCGGTGAACGCGAGTCAGTGTAGCGCTGATTATTAGATTGTCAAATCATTAGACTGTGGTATCATCAAGGCCTCGAACAGAATCACCGTCTGCCGGACGCCCCGATCGCGCGGGTGGTGCCGGAGGTGTTCCCGTCCTGCCGGGAGGTAGAGATGAGCAAACAGCGGTCAGACAGCGCCACCCTCGTCGACGAGGTCGGCGTCGAGCTCGACGAACTGCGCCGCGCCGGCGACCAGCTCGACGAGGCCGTGGCGCTGCAGTTCGGCCTCAACCGCACGGACCTGCGCTGCCTCGGCATCCTGTATCGCCGCGGCCGCGTCACGGCCGGCGAGCTCGCCGAGGAGAGCGGTCTCACGCCGGGGGCGATCACCACGGTGCTCGACCGGCTGGAGCGGGGCGGGTACGCCAACCGCGTGCCCGACCCCGCGGACAGGCGCCGCGTGCTGGTGGTCTCCACCGTCGCGACGCGCGAGATCGGCGCCCGCATCCAAGGCGAGGTGGAGCTCGCGTCGCGGCGGCTCCTCGAGGGCCGGGAGGCGGCCGAGCTCACCTGCATCCGCGACTTTCTGCGCGGCACGCGCAGCGTGTACGAGGCCCAGATCGCCGCACTCACGGCGGAGAGCGCGCCGGGCGCGCCGCCTCACGAGGGTGGCGTCAAGGTCGAGCTGGCACTGGATCTCGGCCGCAAGGACAGGCCGGCGCAGAGCTCGGCCCCTCTGGGCAGCGCCTCTGCAGGGCGCCTCGAGTTCACCAAGGGCGCCGCCAAGGTGTCCATCAAGGGCGACCCGGCCCTGAGCGACCTCTACCAGGCCGGCTTCGTCGGCCCGGTGCCCGAGATCACCGTCATCGGCGGCTCGGTCGTCGTGCAGCAGCGCCGCCGGTTCCGGCCGTTCGACTGGCGCGCCCAGTCGGCCGACTTCGCGCTCTCGACCGCCGTGCCCTGGGACATCGCCCTGCGCGGCGGCATGTGGAAGCTGGCCGCCGACCTCAGGGCGCTGCGCGTCACGAGCGTGGAGGTGACCGGAGGCGCCAGCGACATCGAGGTCCGGCTGCCTGCGCCGGCGGGTACCGTGCCTGTACGCGTGTCGGGCGGCGCCAGCAAGGTCACGGTGCTCCGTCCCCGTGGTACGGAGGCTCGCGCGGAGGTCAGCGGCGGCGCGAGCTCACTCGCCTTCGACGACCAGAGGCTCGGCGCCGTCGGCGGGCGCACGGTCCTGGCCTCCGGCGGGTTCGCCGACGCCTCCGACCGCTACGAGATCCGCTTCACCGGCGGCGCCAGCCAGGTGACGGTCGCCACCTTCTGACGGCGCCGCGGCCGAGCCGCGGCACGACGGCCGGGGCGTTGCCGCCCCGGCCGTCGTGCATCCGCGCGCTCCGCTTACGCGGCGCGAAGCGTCCTGTCGGTCGTCTCGTCCTCCTGTGACGGGACGGCGCCGGCGCTCTTGCGGCTCCTCCGCCACACGAAGAAGGCCGCGATGGCGCCGCCGCCCCCGATCATCCACATGACCGTGACGATGGGCGCGCCCACGTAGGGGATCAGCCGCAGGAGCTGTGACGCGACGAGGCCGACGGTGATCGACAGCATCAGGTTGTCTCTCCTGTAGCCCACGAGTCTCAGCAGCGCCTTGCCGAGGAACGCCCCGAACGCGAGGTAGCCGAAGAGGAACACGACCACCGCCGCGAACACCCACGGGATCGCGACGAGGATGCCGATGATCGTCACGATCAGCGCCAGCGTGACCAGCGGGACGATGACGATGGCGGTCAGCGCACCCCAGCCGAGCGACGACCAGAAGTGGCCGGCGATCCTCTGCTCGGACGCGCGGGTCTGCCGCGGCATGACGGCGGCGACGAGCAGGCCGAGGAGCACGAGGAGCACCGTCGACCCGCCCCAGCCGATCAGGGAGAGCCCGGCGAAGGGCGTCGCGATCGGGTCCCAGAGGCCGGAGGTGAACGCGTCCCGCACCGCCGACAGCGGCTCGTACGTGGTGTCGCCGACGACGGTAGCGCCGGGCGCGCGCGTCAGGGTCCCGCCCACGACGACGACCGACGTGTCGCCGGCTCCGCCGGCCGTGCCCACCTGCGCCGACGGTTGCAGGGTGACGTCCGCGCCGATGCCCACCACCGTGTTGCGCACGGTGCCGGCGATCGTCGCGCTGCCGCCGAAGACGACGACGCTGTCCGCCGTCGTGCCCTGCGGCACGGTGATGTGCTGATCGGCTTCCACGATGTTGCCGACGGACGTCTGCTGCCCGCCGGCCGTGGCTGCGCCGGCGGCCGGAGCGAGCGTCAGGATCCCCAGGAGGACGAGTACGGCGATGATGCTCCAGAACGTCGCCTTGCTCGGGAGGTCAGATACATGGAGGCGGCCAGACATGCCGCACCTCCTTGGTCGGAGTCACGGCGGTGACCACGCCGGTGGGCGCGGCCCCGCCCACATGCTCTCCCGCTTCCCGGCCTCGAGACACGCAAACTGTTGTGTGCGGAATGGCGAAGGGGGCGCGGGCCGACGGCCCGCGCCCCCTTCGCCACGTCGGAGCGGCGCCTGCCGTCAGACGGCGCCGCCGCGCCCGATGCTCCTCGGCAGGATGATCGTCTCGTCGCGGCCGGGGCCGACGGCGATGAACTTCACGCGCGTCTTGGTGAAGTCCGCGATGTACTGCACGTAGTCGCGGGCGTTCTGCGGCAGGTCCTGCCACGTCTCGCAGTCGCGGATGTCCTCGGTCCAGCCGGGGAGCTCTTCGTACACCGGCTTGGCGTGGTGGAAGTGCGTCTGCAGCAGCGGGAACTCGTCCAGCACCTTGCGGGCGGCCTTGTAGCGCGTGGCGACCTTGATGCTCGGCAGGCCGGTGAGCACGTCCATCTTGGTGATGGCCAGGTGCGTGATGCCGTTGAGGCGCACCGCGTACTTGAGGGCCACCAGGTCCAGCCAGCCGCAGCGGCGCTGGCGGCCGGTGGTGGTGCCGTACTCGTGGCCGATCTCGCACATGGCGACGCCGATCTCGTCGAACAGCTCGGTGGGGAACGGCCCCTCGCCGACGCGCGTGGTGTACGCCTTGGCGACGCCGACCACGTGGTCGATGCGCGTGGGGCCGACGCCGGTGCCCGTGCAGGCCGCGCCGGCGATCGGGTTGCTGCTCGTGACGAAGGGGTAGCTGCCGAAGTCGATGTCGAGCAGTGCGCCCTGGGCCCCCTCGAAGAGGGCGTGCTTGTTCTCGTCGAGGGCGGTGTTGATGAGCAGGCTCGCGTCGCAGATGTAGGGCTCGAAGCGCTCGGTGTAGCCGAGCAGCTCGTCGGTCACCTGGTCCGGGTCGAGCACGCCGATGTCGTAGCGCTGCAGCAGGAAGTTCTTCTCCTGCAGCGCGGTCTTGACCTTGCGGCGCAGGATCTTCTCGTCCAGCAGGTCCTGCACGCGGATGCCGATGCGCGTGTACTTGTCCACGTAGCACGGGCCGATGCCGCGCCCGGTGGTGCCGATCTTGTACTTGCCGAGCTGCTGCTCGTTGGCGCCGTCCAGCAGCAGGTGGTACGGCATGATGAGGTGGGCGTTGCCGCTGACGCGCAGGTTGTCGCAGCTGATGCCGCGCCCGCGCAGGGTCTCGACCTCGCCGAACAGGATGTGCGGGTCGATGACGACGCCGTTGCCGATGACGCAGGTCTTGGCCTCGTAGAGGATGCCGGAGGGGATGAGGTGGAACTTGAACTCCTCACCGTCCCGGACGATCGTGTGGCCGGCGTTGTTGCCGCCCTGGAAGCGCGCGACCACGTCGGCCTTCTCGGCCAGCAGGTCGGTGATCTTGCCTTTGCCCTCGTCGCCCCACTGGGCGCCGACAACGACGGTACCGGGCACGGTGTCTCCCTCCGTCTCGCTTGACTGCTTCGGCCGCCGTGAGGATCGCGCTTCAGGATGCGCGTAGCCCAGCGGCGGCCGAGGGGATGGTGAAGAAAAGGAAGGTCCCTTTTCGAAATCATAGGGAGGCGGGCGGGCTTTGACAATTCCTCGGCGCGCCGCGGCAGCCCGAACGCGCCTGTACAATCGGGGCGAGATGTACGAGATCCTCGACGACGTCATCGCTGAGCTGCACGCCGGGCGGCCGTTCGCCCTGGTCACGCTCGTCGCCGACCAGGGGTCCACGCCCCGCGCGGCCGGCGCCGAGATGCTGGTGCGCGAGGACGGGTCGATCGCCGGCAGCATCGGCGGCGGGCTGCTCGAGCACACGATGATGCGGGCCGCCGCGGAGGCGCTCGCGGAGCGCGCCTGGCGCCGCGAGAGCCTCGACCTGCGGGGCCGGGACCTGGCCAGCGGCGACGAGATGGTCTGCGGCGGCGCCGCGGAGACGCTGATCGCGTACGTGTCGCCGGCCGACGCGGAGCTGGCCGCCGCGTGCGCCGGCCTCCGGGAGGCGCGCGACGCAGGGCGCCGCGCCTGGTTCATCACGGTTTCTCCGGTCGACGACCCGGACGCGCCTCTTCCCGGTCGCGTCGAGCACTGCGTGCTGGACGAGAGCGGCGCTCTGAGCGGCGCCGCGGTCTGCGGCGTGGACGACCTGCGGCGGCTCACCGCCGCCGCCGCGCTCCACGGCACGGCGACCCTGCCCGACGGGAGGGTCGCCGTCATGGAGCGCGTCGAACCACCGGCGCTGGCCGTGGTCTGCGGCGCCGGCCACGTGGGTCGCGCGGTTGCGCCGCTGCTCGCCGGCCTCGGCTTCCGCGTCGTCGTCGTCGACGACCGCGAGCAGTTCGCCTCAGCAGAGCGATTCCCGAACGCCGAGGTCGTCGTGCGCGCCTTCGATGGCGCGCTCGAGGCAGTCGGCGTGGACGAGCGCGCCTACGTCATCGTCGTCACGCGCGGGCACGTGCACGACCTCGGCGTACTCGAGCAGGCGCTGCGCCTGCGCGCCCGCTACGTGGGCGTCATGGGCAGCCGCTCCAAGCGGACGCGCATGCTCGCGGCGCTCGAGGCCGCAGGCTTCAGCGAAGAGGTCATCGCCGGCGTGCACACGCCGATCGGCCTCGGCATCGGCGCCGAGACGCCGCCCGAGCTCGCCGTGAGCATCGCCGCCGAGATCGTGCAGGTCCGCTCCGGCCGGAGCGGCTGAGCGGTGGAGCGGCTCGGCGCCGTCGTCCTCGCGGCCGGCCGCTCATCCCGTATGGGCGAGTTCAAGCCGCTACTCGAGCTCGAGGGTCGGTCGCTGCTTGCTCGGGCGATCGGCGCGTTCAAGGAGGCCGGCGTCGACGACGTCATCGTGGTCGCCGGCCACCGCCGCGACGAGGTGGCGGCCGCTGCCGAGGCCGCCGGCGCCCGGGTGCTGACCAATGCCGACCACGACTCCGGCATGTTCTCGTCCCTGCGCGTCGGGGTGCTGGGCCTCGACGACGCGGCCGGCCGGTTCTTCGTGCTGCCGGCCGACATGCCGCTCGTCCGGCCAGAGACCATCGGGCGGCTCCTGCGCCAGGGCCGAGCCGCACGGACCACGGACGGCTCGAAGGTCGAGGTCGCGATCCCCGAGCACGGAGGCATCCCCGGTCATCCGCCTCTCCTCGCGGCGGCGCTGCGCCGGGACATCCGCGCGGCGGACCCGCCGGGCGGCCTGAGGGAACTGCTGGACGCGCGCGCCGCGGCGACGGCGCGCGTCCCCGTCGACGACCTCGGCGTGCTGCTGGACGCGGACACGCCGGACGACCTCGCGCGGCTGCGCGAGCGGGCGCCGCGCGAGGTGCTGCCGGACGTGCAGCGCTGTCTGGCGCTCCTGGCCGCCCGGCCGGTGCCGCGCGAGCGCGTCGCGCACTCGCTGGTGGTGGCCGGCGTCGCGGTCTCGCTCACGGCCGCGCTCAACGCACGCGACCAGCACCTCGTGGCGCCGCTCGTCACCGCCGGGGCGCTGCTTCACGACATCGCCCGTGACCAGCCGCACCACGCCGGCGCGGGCGCCGACGTCCTGGGCGCCCTCGGGTACCCGCGCGTTGCGGCCGTCGTGCGCTCGCACGCACGCCTCGGCGCCCGGGTCGCGGACGAGCCCGACGAGGCGCAGATCGTCTACCTTGCGGACAAGCTCGTCCAGGGCACGCAGGTTGTGGGCCTGGACGCGCGCTTCGCCGCGCGCTTCGAGCGCTGGGCCGGGGACCGGGACGCGCTCGAGGGTGTGCGGGAGCGCAAGGAGGAGGCGCAGCGCGTGCTGCGGCGCGTGGAACAGGTCCTCGGGGCGCCGATCGACGAAGTGCTGCCGGAGGGGTCCGCTCCCGGCGGGCCGCGCCGGACCTTCTTCCGCCGGCGCTAGGCGCGCGCGGCTGGGCGCCTCGGCCGGCGGGTCAGCCGGCCGGAGCGGCGGCGGTGTCGCCGCCGACTGCGCCGGCCGCGGCGGTCTCGCCTGCAGCCTCGGCGGCCGCGCTCACGTCCTCGATCCCGAGGATGCTCCGCGCCGCGATCACGCCGGCCGCAGACGCCTGGATGAGGCCCCGCGTGATGCCGGCGCCGTCGCCGATGGCGTACAGGTTCTTGACCGGCGTCTGCAGGCCGTCGTCCAGCTCCGGCCGCGCCGAGTAGAACTTGACCTCCACGCCATAGAGCAGCGTGTCGCGGCCGTTCACGCCCGGCGCCAGCTTGTCCATGGCCGCCAGCATCTCGAGGATGTCGGTGAGGTGCCGGTACGGCAGCACGAACGCGAGGTCGCCGGCCGTGGCGCCCAGCAGCGTGGGCTGCACCGTGCCGCGCTTGATGCGCTCCATGGTGCTGCGGTGACCCTGGTGCAGGTCGCCGAGGCGCTGCACGATGATGTCCTCGCCGAGCACGTTGGCCAGCCGGGCGATGCTCTTGCCGTAGGCGATCGGGTCATCGAACGGCTCGGTGAAGTCGGTGCTGACCAGGAGGGCGAAGTTGGTGCGGTCGGTCTTGAAGCCGGCGTAGCTGTGGCCGTTGACGGTGACGACGTCGCCGTAGTTCTCCAGCGAGACGGCGCCGTAGGGGTTCATGCAGAACGTGCGCACCGGGTCGTCGAAGCGCGGCGTGTAGTAGATGAGCTTGCTCTCGTAGAGCGCCGTGGTGAGGGGCTCCATGACCGCGGCCGAGACCTCGACGCGCACCCCGATGTCCACCGGGTTGGTGCGCATCGCGATGTGCAGGCGCTTGCACTCCTCCATGAGCCAGGCGGCGCCGTCGCGGCCGGGCGCGGCAACGACGGCGTCGGATGTGATCCGCTCGCCGTCCTCGAGGACGATGCCGGTGGCGCGCAACTCGCTCTCGCCGGCAGGCTTCTCCGCGAGGATGCGGTCGACGCGGCTGCGGGTGAGCACCTCGACCCGGGTCTCGAGCTCCGCGCGCATGCGCGTGAGGATGTCGTAGGAGCGCTCGGTGCCCATGTGGCGCACCGGCGACTCGACGAGCGTCATGCCGTGGAGCAGCGCCTCCTTGCGGAACTTCTCGAACTCCTTGCCGCCGCCGTGCACCTCGTCGGGCGCGCCGTACTCGCGCCAGACGCCGTCGACGTACCCGATGAGCTCGGTGAGGCGTTGCCTGCCCACGAACCGGTCCAGCCAGCCGCCGACGTCCGGCGTCAGCGTGAGCTTGCCGTCGCTGAAGGCTCCGGCGCCGCCCCAGCCGCAGGTGATGTCGCAGGGTTCGCAGCCGGCGCAGACACCGCTCTTGCGCGCCGGGCAGGCGCGGCGGCTGATGTCCGGGCCGCGCTCGACGACGAGCACCTTGGCGCCGTTCTGACGGACGAGCTCGAGCGCGGCGAAGATGCCGGCGGGGCCGGCGCCGACGACGATCACGTCGTAGTGAGAGCGTGCGGTATCCATAGGCAGTGGGCGGGGGAGGGTCGACAAAAGGGTCTGGAGTTCCCTTGACGGGATGATAGCGGCGCGCTGAACGCCTGACAAACGTCGCGCGTCTCGAAGGTCACGGGGAGAGTGACGGCGGGAGTCAGCGGGGCGGGAGAGACGGAGGACGAGATGGCGAAGAGGATGCACGGGAGTCTGGCAGCCGGCGCGGCCGTGCTGGCGCTGGCCGCGCTGGGGGTCGGGCTGCTCGCGGGGTGCGGGAGCGGCGAGCCGGCGGAGCAGAGCTCGCCGCGGACCATAGCGGTCTCGCCGACCGCGCCGACCGGCACGACGGTCGACGCCGCGGTCGGCGACACGGTGGTCGTCTCGCTCGTGGCGAACGCGACCACGGGGTACGAGTGGCAGGTCACGGCCGGCGACACGTTCACGATCGAGAAGAGCGAGTACGTGCCGGACCCGAACCCGGACGGACTGGCCGGGTCGGGCGGTACGCAGGTCGTCACCCTCAAGGTGACCGAGGCCGGCACGTCGGACCTCACCGGCGTGTACGTGCGGCCTTGGGAGACGCCGTCGCCGAGCCCGGAGGCGGAGACGACGGTGACCATCGTCAGCGAGTGACCTCCGCAGGCGGCCGGCGCAGGCCCGCCGCCGAGGGCACGGGCCGTGGAGCGGTGCCGAGGTGGCGCACCGCTGCGCAGCCCGTGTGTGGGCCGTCGGGGGGCGGTCCGCGGCGCGGGCGGCGGCGAAGGAGCCGCCAGAGTGCCGCAGGAGGCGGCGCCGGACCCTTGGGGCAAGACCGGCGCCGTGGCGGCATGGGGGGCGGGGACGAGGCGGGGCGGGCGGCTGGACACCGCGTTCGGCCGCCCGCCTGTTCCCGCTCCGCGTGATACGCTGCCCGCGCACATTCGCCACGACCCTGAGGTGAGCATGGACGACCAGGTCCGCGGCCACGACCCGGTCCTCAGCCGGCGCAGCATCCGCAGGTACACCGACCAGCCCGTCGACGACGCCACCGTGGAGCGGCTGCTCCGCGCCGGTATGGCGGCGCCGTCCGCCGGCAACCAGCAGCCGTGGCAGTTCGTCGTCATCCGCGACAGGGCGACGCTCACCCAGATCACCGAGTGGCACCCCTACGCCAAGATGCTGCCGTCGGCGCCGGTCGCGGTGCTCGTGCTCGGCGACCCCGGCACCGCCAAGTGGGCGGTGCTGTGGCCCCAGGACTGCGCCGCGTGCGTCGAGAACATGCTCATCGAGGCCGAACTGCTCGGCCTGGGGGCGGTGTGGCTCGGCATCCACCCGCTGCCGGAGCGCGAGGAGGCGCTGCGCGGGCTGCTCGACGTCCCCGAGCACGTCGTGCCCTTCGCCATCATCCCGTTCGGCTGGCCGCAGGAGCGCAAGCCCCCATCGGACCGGTACGACGAGGCGCGCATCCACCACGAACGCTGGTGAGACCCGGCGGCCGGAGGGGGCTCTCGCCCGCCGGCCGCCCCTCCGCAGCCACCGTACGGCCCCTTCGTCAACGGCTCAGCCCCTGTTTCTCCTGCCCCGTCAGGGGGTACTCTTGGCATCCGACCCGTGCGCGGCGGGCGCCGCCCTCCGGCCTGGCGCCGGCGAGACAGGCCCCGCCCCACGGGTCGCTATCACACGACCTGCAGACGGAGCGAAGGGGTGAGCCGTGCAAGGACCTGTCTGGGTCCCGACCATCGACGAAGCGAACGTCCGTGACGGCGCGTACGTCGCCGTCTTCCCCAAGGGTCTCGGCGTGCTGCTGGCGCGCATCGACGGCGACCTGTTCGCGGTCGCCAACAAGTGCGCGCACATGGGCTGCCCGCTCGAGGGCGGCAAGCTCGAGGGCGCCGTCCTCACCTGCCCCTGCCACGACTGGCGGTTCGACCTGCGCAGCGGCGTCTTCCTGGATGCGCCCGAGCTCGCGCTGGCCACGTACCCGGTCAAGGTGGAGGACGGCAAGGTCCTCGTCGAGGTAGAGGGAGCGTGAGATGACGGACGAGGTCTACGTGTACGCGCTCAGCACCTGCCCGTGGTGCCGCAAGACCAAGCAGTGGTTCGACGACAGCAAGATCGCCTACGAGG
>Ga0075319_1000034_pt1 | contig 10664 bp, 17 predicted proteins | sample MayberryNE_TuleC_FD_120046 | JGI IMG/M metagenome (GOLD analysis project Ga0075319, IMG submission 120046) | Natural and restored wetland microbial communities from the San Francisco Bay, California, USA, that impact long-term carbon... | ecosystem: Environmental > Terrestrial > Soil > Wetlands ... | reverse complement strand
GTCACCCACATCCATAAGATTCAACTCCGGTAAAGCAAAAGTTTTATAAAACAAGTATAACTAAAAATTTCACCTGCGAGTTAAAAGCGGAGAGCGGGATTCTTCTCGTTAAATGTATGAAGTCAAAAACAAAAATTGAAAAGCAAGCGAAGAACAAAACGAATTCTGAACTAGTTGAAACAATTTTTCTCGCCAAAAGAAATTCATCTTGGATAGAGATTGCATCGGCTTTGACTGGGCCAAGAAAACTTCGGAGAAATGTCAATTTGAACGAACTTGAAAAAGTCTCCTCCGATGCAGTAGTTGTGTGCGGGAAAATTTTAAGTGACGGAGAAATCAAAAAGAAACTTCGTGTGGCTGCGTTAGGGTTTTCGGAAAAGGCAAGAAGCAAACTGTTGGAAGCGGGCTGTGAAATAAAATCAATTTCTGAAGAAATAAAAGAAAATAAAAATAAAGAAGGAATTGAGATAATAAAATGAAATTAATTGATGGCAAAAGCGCAGTGATGGGAAGGGTCGCGAGTTACGTCGCAAAAGAAGCACTTAAGGGAGAAGAAATAAAAATTTTGAACTGCGAAAAAATTATTCTCACTGGAAACAAGAAAACAACGAAGGCAAATTTTGAAACGAGGCGAAATCGCGTTGGAAGTTCCCAAAAAGGTCCGAGGCATCCTGCGACGAGTGAAAAAATCGTCAAAAGAGCAATAAGGGGCATGTTACCTGACCATCGTTCGGGCAGGGGCAAGGTGGCATTTCAGAAAATAAAATGTTACGTGGGAATTCCAAAAGAATTTGAGGGTAAAGAGCTTCAGAAAGTTGAAATAAAACATCCAATTAAATTTGCAGAAGTAAAGGAATTCACAAAGAAAGAATGAGAAATAAAGTTTATGCATCGGGAAAAAGAAAGGCTGCCGTCGCAAGAGCCATCGTAAGTGCCGGTAGTGGAAACGTTCTCTTTAATGGGAAAAATCATTTAACATTACAAATGTTTGATAGATTAAAGTTGGAAGAACCGATGAGAATTGCAAAAGAGGTTTTGGGAAAAGTGGATTTCGACGTCGATGTTTCGGTTAAAGGCGGTGGTGAAAAAGGGCAAATCGACGCGGCTAGACTTGCTACTGCAAAGGCCATCGTTAACTTCACGGATTCTGGTGAACTAAAACAGACCTATCTTGATTACGACCGAAATCTCCTAGTTGCGGACGTTCGACGTAAAGAAGCAAGAAAACCTGGCGACTCGAAAGCACGAGCGAAAAGGCAGACGAGTTTCCGATAAGTGTTTTAATTGGTAAAAAGTAACAAGCAAAAAGTTTAAATACTTCTGCGTTCTGTTTTCTATATGGAAAGCGGATTGGTAAAAGGGATAGCAAAACTTGCTCCTAAATGGGCTTTGTCTCTGACAGTTGCAATGATTGTTAATGGGGGTTGCGCCAGATACCCCGGAAATTTGAAGTCAACGAGTTTTTGTGAAGAAACCCCTTCTTCATCCGCATATGATTTTCTGGAATCAAACTCCGGAAAAGGAATCATATTATACGACATTGAACCAAATTTGTCCGAACGACCTCAAAATTTTGAATTGAAACGTCTCTTTGTTTTAGGAGAAGAACACACTTCTGAAGAGTTTGCGCAGTGGAAAGACTATGATAAGAGAATACACTATTTGATTTCAAGATTATATCTTGCTGAGAAAGCTTCAAAGTGAGTAATTTGCAGAAGGTTCATTTTTTAATTCCTCTTCGTTCAATTTTGTCTTGGACGTGATTAAAAAGCGTCGATGAAATTATTGCTTCATGATTTCCATCTGAAACTTCTCCGCAAAATTTTATTTTTCCGAGATAGGTGAAATTCATTAGGATTTTTTTTATTCCGTTTACGGAAAATCCGTATTTTTTTGAGAGCTTGTTTAAACTTATTTCGTTGTTTTGAAAATCCAAAAATATATTTTCGACAACAGCAAAATTCTCTGACTTAATTAAATTCCCTTCCGAAGATTTGTAACCAAACGGCGCACGACTCACAATTTTCCCTTCTCGCGCTTTTCGAGCCATTCCCTGCTTCTGCCGAAGTTTCTCTTCTTTCAATTTTGCAAGTTCCTCTTGCAGTTTTTCATTTTCTTTTTTCAGGATTTCAATTTCATTCATTGTTTAAATTATCAATCGGACTTTTTATTTTTTTAATTGTAGCTGGCGAAATGTGTGTGTAAAGTTCCGTCGTCGAAATCGAACTGTGGCCGAGAAGATGCTGAATGAAACGGATGTCGGTGCCGTCTTCGAGAAGATGCGTCGCGAAGGAGTGTCTTAAAGTATGGCAATGAATGTCTTTTTTTATTCCGGCTTTTTTTGCGGCGTGCTTAACAATTTTCTGCAAATTTCTCGCCGACATTTTTTTTCCGTCCCGTCCCGAAAAAAGAAAAATTCTGCCTTCATTTTTTTCACTTTCGGCTTGATGTTTTAATTTTGAAAAAAGAAAATCTGGAATATTGAAAAACCGGTCTTTTTTTCCTTTTCCTTGTTTGACGTTGCCGATTCTTTCTTCAAAGTTCAGGTCGTCGATTCTCAGAGAAGCCAATTCGGAAACCCTCATTCCCGTCGCGTACATAAGTGAAACCATGAGGAGCGATTTTTTGGTGTTCAGAGATGCAAACAAATTCTTGATTTCGTTCTTCGTCAAAACAACCGGAATTCGTTTTTCTCGTTTCGGTCTTTTTATGTTCGCCGTCAAATCCTTTTTCAAAATTGCCGACGAGGAATATTTCAGCGCAGCGAGAAACATAATCGTCGAAATCGCCGACCGCTCTGAAAGGTTTTCGGCGATGTAAAATTTCACGTCATCCTCGTCGATTTCCGCTGGTTCCTTCGAGAGAAAATTCAAAAACAGTTCGTTAAATTTCAGATAATTCTTCAACGTGTATTCAGAATTTTTAGAAACTTTCAGTTCTATTTCCAACTTTTTCAAAAACTCCTCTTTTTTCACATAAAGATTATGCGAACTTTGTTTAATAATTTTTCTTATTGGGTTTTTGTTAAGTATGACACAACTGCCAAAAACGAATTATAAGTTATCTCTGCGACAGACCAAACAGGAAGACAATATTTTTTTTTGAATTTATTTGCAACAAGATAATCAACGCCTAAATAGGGGATGCTTCCTATTCCAATAGATTTGGCGGCTTGCGTTGCAGATTTTAAAGTAATTTCCGCTTGATTTTTTGCAGATAACACACCCCAATAAGCCATATTAGGAATAAAAAATAACCCTCCAATCATTAATGTTTTTGCCCATTCTTTTGATAACCCTAATCTTTGATAAACTTTTTTTACATGTTCTTTTTCTGCGATTTTTTTAGTATAATCAATAAATTTTGGATAAAGCCATGATTGATAAACTGCGGCGAAAGTTGTAAATGCAACATCCCTTAAGGTAATATCTTCCCTCTGAATTACTTTTTTAGCAATATAATCCCCGCCGATTGTTCCTGTGGCAGTTGATAAAAATTTGGTTGTTCTTGGAAATCTGTCATAAGCTTGATTGTATAAATCTACCCCATATTCAAGACCTTTCCAGAGGGGATTAGACAAATCTTTTTCAAATTTTCTTAATTGGTTTTCTAATTTCACATTTCAAAAATTTTTGCTCGTTGTTTCATTAAATCGTACTCTTCTTTAATCCAGCAACTTTGCGGCTCACCTTCCGTTAAGTGAAAAATTATCCTTCTAGGTTCCCCTCGTTTTTGGTGGCGAAGAGAATATTTTATCATCTCCGCGACAACCACCTCTTTTTTGTAAATTCTTTTGGAACTTCTGCTAACGACTAAATCTATACAAGGATTTCTAGAGTTGTCACAGAAGGGGGCCCAAAATCCAAAAGAGACGTAACTCTTCTCATATGAACTGCTTGAGCTAAGAAAGGCGGGGGTTGCGGTTTGATTTAATTTTTGTAAAGTTTGAATTATTTCGTTGTTCCATCTTTCAATTTCTTCTTCGTTCGTGATTTCTTCTCTCTCAGAAGTTTTCAAGTTGAAATTCGTAGTCTCCGTAAAATATTTTCTTATGAATCTCCCCTCTCCAAGAAAAACCCCATAATCTCTCTTCAAAATTTTAAACTCTTCAAAACTATGCAATCGGTAATCGTGAATGAAACTTGATTCGTCCTTTTTCTCTTTTCTTTTTTTTAGAGGGTCTTCCATCCCTAATGTGATGATACCGGGGGAACCAGGATACCCAAAGGCATCTCTCTTCTCTTCGTAAGAAATCCGATGCACATATCCTGTTACATCTCTTTCAGGGCTTATTAATTGCAAAAGGTCTCCTTGTCTAATTCCTTCAGATTTTAATTTATCTTTTAAGTCCATTTTATATCTTATTATTCTTTCTTATTTATTAAAAAATACCGGTTTTTATTTTTGACAAAATAACAATATTTAAATATTTGAAATTCACCAAATTAGTATGCCAAAGAAAAGCGACGTAATTGATGAAAGAGACAAGAAGATACTTGGAGAGTTAGAAAAAGACGCACGACAGACGGATTCAGCAATAGCGAAGCAAGTTCGCCTCTCGAAGCAAGTTGTAAATTATAGAATCCAACAGATGCTAAAAAAGGGGATAATAAATAATTTCTATGCTGTCGTTAATGTTGGAAATTTGGGGTTGACAACTTATTATGTTTTCCTTCAATTAGAAAAAGTGAATAGAGAAAAAGAAGAGCAGATTTTGAAACAAATAAATTCTATTGATGAAGTGGGATGGTTGGTCTCTTGCATAGGAAAATGGGATATAATTCTCAATTTAAATGAGAATTCGGTTTTGAATTTTGAAAGAACTCTAAACAAAATAGTTGGAATTTGTGGAAATCATTTGTATGATTACAAATTTACGATTCTTTCGGAAGCCGAGCATTTGGGTTACAAGTTTTTAGGTTCCAAAAATTACAAACCGCTTTACCAAGGGGAAAGAGACAAATCTCTAAAACTAGATGCTACAGATGAAAAGATTCTAAGGGTTTTATCCCAAAATGCAAGAATTGACGCCGTTTCCCTATCAAAAAAACTTCGAATGCCTTTGCACATTTTGGGTTATAGGGTAAAAAATCTTCTCAAAGGAGGAATTATTGAAGGATTCAGACCAAAGTTGAATATAAACAAATTGGGATACCAATGGCACTTGCTATTAGTAAAATTGGGCTGTGAATCTAATGAAGAAAGAAAAAGACTAATAGAATTTTGCAAATTTCATAAAAACACATATTATGTAACTTCAACGATCGGAGATTACAATTTGATGTTAGATTTGCACATAAAATCCGCTGACGAACTAATTAAAATAAAAAAAGAGCTGCAAGAAAAATTTCCAAATTTGATTAAAGCATACGAGTCGGTGATGGTTGCAGAAGAATTCAAAATTGACTATATTCCAAAAGGAATTACAACAACTGCCCTCCTTTTTGATTTAGACGGTACGCTCGTAAATACAGAAAATTTCGACGGGAAACTTCTAAAGAAAATCTTAAAGTCCAACGGACTTCAATCGTACGAGGAATTTAGAGGATACTCTTTAGAACAATATTTAACAAAAATCACCTCTGATAAAAAGATACAACGCAAAATTAAGAAAGAATTTGTTGCAGAATATGGGTTGATCTTGAAAAATGTTCAGATTGAAATTAATAATGAACTCTTGAGATATCTAAAGTTGGGGCTGAGTCCTTTGGTCGCTTTGGTCACCGCGAACAACAAGCAATTGACAAAACGAATTTTGAATAAAACAGGGCTGTCTAAGTATTTTGAAGTGATTGTGACTTGCGAAGACGTTAAAAATTCAAAACCCGCACCAGATGCTTATCTTAAAGCGTTAAAGGAATTAAATGTTTCCCCGGAGAATTGTATTGTGTTTGAAGATTCTGAGGTCGGCTTGAAATCGGCGAAAACTGCCGGAATAAAGAATATAAGAAAAATTGCCTATTAATTGAGAGAGATAAGATACATTTATATAACCTTTTTGCCCTTTTTTTGGATTGCAAGGGAGGAAAAAATGGTTAAGAAAGTATATGTAGGAAATCTTCCTTTCAAATATCGTGGAAAAGAACTTAGGGACCTTTTCACAGAGTTTGGAGAGATTGAGTATGCAACGGTTATTTTAGACAAATTCAACCGAAACAGATCAAAGGGTTTTGGTTTTGTGACTTTTGTTAACGACGCTGACGCTGACGCGGCTGTTTCAAAAATGAACGGCAAAGATGTCGAGGGTCGTGCGTTGACGGTTAACGAAGCGAAGCCGAGAGAAGAAGATCAGCAATAATTTTGCTGTCAAGTTTTTTATTTTATTGTTTTTGGAATGCTTTTTAGTTCTTTTTTGAGGATGTCCGTGGCTTTTTTGAAAATTTCTTCCGCGTTCATTTGGCCAAACGATTCAATCGTAAAAACAAGCTCGTTAGAATCATTGATTTCGATTGGCTTTTTGTTTTTCTGAGCAAGACCCTCACAAAAATCGGCTATGCCTTTTTCCTGATTGTCCTTAATCACAATCTTGTTTCCCTTTTCCTTTATTTCGACTTTCGGAAAAATCCTTGAGATTTCTTTTTCAAAACTTTTATCCATAACGATTTCCGCGGCGTTTCGATAAAAAAGAATTCCGGGGGAGAACTTCGCATGTTCCTTCGCAGTGCCCATCTTTGTCTTTCCTTTTATTTTCAATTCCTGATTTGGATTCAGCAAAGTTAAAGGAATTTCGCCATAAGCCACTTCAATATCCCCCTTTAAATCTCCCGAATAAATCGTACCTTCCTTTTTTGAATCGAGCTTGAACTTCAAAACGCTGTCCTCTTTGAAAGTTTTGTCAAACTTCAGCGGAATAAGCCCGAGACGATGAGCGAGCGTTTCGTCGTACATTGCCGAATCGTTTCTCGCGATTTCAACTTCGTCGATTGCCATCACAGAAACTCTGTTAACCATTCTTCGGATTGCATTGGCGAGGCACTCATCCATCTTTGCCTGGAAAACAATTCTTTCGTCTGTTTTTTTTATTAATTTCATCTTACGGTCTTCTTCCTCTTCTTCCCCCTTTCTTTTTTGGACCTCCACGAGGCACCCTTGTTGTATCCAAAATATTAAGAATTTTAAAACCTTCCCTTGTTAAACTTTTTACTAAACTATTCGCGCCTGGACCCGGAGCAGGATTTCCCGTTTTCGCTCTTATCCGAATATAAAATGATTTTATTCCTAAATCCTTCACTTCTTCGGTTACTCTCTTCGCGATGAACATCGCAATTGTGGGGTTCGCCTTCAAACGATCGTGCTTTGTCACCATGCCGCCCGTAATTTTCGAGATAGTCTTTCCGGACATATCTGTTACGTGCACGATTGTATTATTGAACGAGGTATAAATATTTATGACTGCCTCTGACTCCTTGCTCGTCGTGGCTTTCAAAGACTTTTTTTCCGTTTCTTCGTGCATTTCGGAAACTTCAACTTCTTCCTTATTCATGTTTTTTCTCCTTTTTCTTTACCGCGATTTTGTTTTCAACATCGACTTTGACAATGTAAGAGGGACTATCAACAACCGCACCATTTACCAAAACTTTTTTGTGAGTGATTAATTGTCTTGCGGATTTTGGTGTTGATGCCAACCCGTTTTTTACTACGACTGTTTGAAGGCGCCTATCGAGATAATGAGTTTTGTCAAGGCCCAAAACGTCAGAAATTGACGCGACATTCAACCCGATTTTCTTGAGTCTTTCAAAAAGTGCATTTTGTTCTTCTGCCGAGGCTTTAATGACTCCTTTTGCCTTCTGTCTTATAGTCCTTACTTTTGCGTCTGCTTTCCAAATTTCTCGTTTGTTTTTTAATCCGTATTTTTTCTTAATGAGAACTTCTTCGTCAATTCTTGCTTTGTCAAAGGGTCTTTTCGGCCTCGCATATTGTTTATGCTTTCTTTTCATTTTGTTTTACCTTCTTTTTAATTCCAGATCCTTTTCTTCTATGCTTTCTAAAGTTCCCTTTCGTCCTCTGCCCTCTTGACGGAAGATTTAGCGTGTGTCGCAAACCTCTATAGCTTCTTATTTTTTTCAATCGCTTAATATCAAACTCGTTTCTCAACTCCAATTCCACTCCTGTGAGGTGTTCATCCTCTCCGGTTTCGGAATTTTTGCGTCGGTTCAAAATAAAAGCTGGAACTGATGGCTTTTTCAAAAAAGAGGATATTTTTGAAATTTCGCCGTCGCTAAGTTCTCCGATTTTTTTTGATTTATCTATGCCGAGCAAGACACAGGCCGCATTCGACAACGTCCACGAAACTCCTTTTATTTTTGTGAGTCCAGAATAGATTTTTGTTTTTCCTTCTATGTCCTTTGACATAATTCTCACGATTCTTTCCGCGCTTTTTTCCTGAATTTGTTTGTTTTCCATTTTATGCTGTGAATAAATTGTATTTTTCTACCTCTGTTAATTCCTGAAATATTCTCTTTTCGATGGCTTTTTCTGGGTCCGGCAGATTCGGCACTCTTGATTTCATTTCTTTAAACGACTCAAATGGCTTTTCTTCTCTCTGCTTCAAAATTTCCCTCATATGTTTTTTTCCGAGTCCCGGCAAGAGCTCAATTTGGTGCATCCTCTTATTTATCGCCGAGGAATCGTTAAAAAACCGAATCATTGCTTCTTCGCTTTCCCTGATTCTTTGAGGAATTATTTCTTTCAACCGGGATTTTGCGGTTTCTGTTAGTCTCTCTCTTTTCAACCTTCCGAGAATGTAATAAATTTTTTCCCGTTTTCCTTCCCCAATGTACACCGCCTCTCCGAGCTCAATGTGGGCATCCTTTCGAGGAGCAAGTTCCAAAAGAGTAAAATTTTCTTTTCCGATTGCCTGAATAATTGGCATCATTTTTTTTTCCAAGGGATATCCATTCGGAAGAAAATCCAAAACAATTACATATTCTTCTTTCATTTACTTATACTCCTTAATTTTTAATAAAATTGCTTCTGCTTCATTCTCGTCAAGATTTGCCTCATTTAAGACTCTTAAAAGTTCTTCCTTATCCTCGGGCAAGAAATCAATTATTTTTGAGATGTATTTGTCATTCAATTTGACAAGATTTAACTCCTCGATGGCTTTTCGTAATTTTCCCGCATCTACTGCCTTGAGATTTGTGAATTTTTTTACAAAGGCCTTTACTTCGGAGTCTTTGATGTATTCCAAAGCTTCTGTTGCACTTAGTGGGGTTGATTTTTTTATCATTGTTTTAGTTTTTTCAGATGCACTGCCTCAATTAAATATTCTTTTTCCAACGCATTGTCTTTAATTTTTACTATGTATGGTCTTCCTTTTTTGCCGACAACAATACCTGTTCGACCTTGCATTCGTTTTGGAAAGTTAGCGACAACAGAGATTTCTCGCTTGACCGCGACGACATCGCCCTCCTTCAGCTTTTTGAAGTATTCACTAAGCCTAATTTTGCCTCTAAGTCGAACATTCTTTTTAATTGACATCTCCTATGGAAAAAACATCTCATTTAAAAACTTATCTCTTTGAATCAGATGTCGCCGTTGTTTTTAGAGCATTTCATATTTTCGACGATGGTGTTGAGCATTTTTTTGCCCCAGACCTTCTCACCGCAACTCTCGCAGAAGTCAATCAAACTTTCTTCCGGAAGTTCGCATTTGCAATAAAGACATTTCCTCTTCATTTTTAGTTATTATTTGAATTTGTTTTTAAATATTTATATAAAAAATTAAACGGAAGTTTTAAAAACCAGATTTAAGAAATAATTATATGATTATTCCCGTTCGATGTTTTAGTTGCGGAAAGCCCGTTGGCCACCTTTGGGAAAAGTTTTTGAAACTTACCGAAGACGGCGAAGACCAAAAGAAGGTTTTGGACGAACTCGGGCTCGAGCGGTTTTGTTGTCGGAGCGTTTTTCTCGGGCAAGCAGACAACTTGGAACTTGTCGGAAAGTTTAGGAAAGCTTGATGCGTTTTATTTTTCCGCAGTGTTTGCATTCAATTGTTTTTAATCCGTGTTTTATTCGGATTTTTTCTTCGCCGTCGTAAGTAGTCAAACATTTAGAACAAAAAAGTTTTTTGTAGTTCTTTAACGGAATTTTTTTGTTCGCGGCGAGTCGTTTTACTTTCCGGATTTCGACGGGCGTTTTTCGATGAATGTCAAGAAAAAATTCGTCGATTTTTTTCATCGCGTCGGTTTTTGAAATTTTTTTATTTTTCACTTTGAAAACGAAGCGCGGACTGGGACTCGAACCCAGGAAAATCTCCTCTGCAGGGAGACGCAGTAGCCGCTGTGCCATCCGCGCGTGTAAAAAAAAGAAATCCAAAACTTTTAAAGTTAATTACAATAATCCGAAAAGAAATTGTCCAGGAAATCAAAATTTTTTAGCCCGAAAAGAAATTCCTTTCGCTTTTTCAACGAGCCCTTTCTTGGTTTCTGGAATGTCCTCGCTCAAGGACTTTTTCAAATAATTTTTTACCTTTCTTTTTTTTCTTCCCAAACTTTCTTCGGTGCTTACGCACGGCCCGCCGATGCATCCGCCGACGCAAAAATTGCAATCGAGAAACCGCACGCCTTTCTTCGGTTTTTTCAAAAATTTCTCGACGTTCAGAATTCCGTCGATAATTTTTACTTCTTTTCGGGCAACGATTTTCCGCAAATGCGCCGTTTT
>Ga0075319_1000033_pt1 | contig 10716 bp, 11 predicted proteins | sample MayberryNE_TuleC_FD_120046 | JGI IMG/M metagenome (GOLD analysis project Ga0075319, IMG submission 120046) | Natural and restored wetland microbial communities from the San Francisco Bay, California, USA, that impact long-term carbon... | ecosystem: Environmental > Terrestrial > Soil > Wetlands ... | reverse complement strand
TTAGCAAGTCAACGGTGATTGTCATTGAAGTTTCTCCGAAAGAGTTTGCCGATGCTAGCACTAATGCAGACTCGCCAGAATTAACTGTTAACGTATTGCTTGTTGTTGTATCATAGAATAGCACGCTGAGCACCGTTGCCGCTTGTACGGTTGCGCAGAAAAAAGTCAGTGCTAAAAAGGCTAATGTTAACGTCGTTAAAATTTTTGTTTGTTTCATTAAAATCTGAATAGAGTTCCTAAGAGAAAACTCGTATCTCCTTTTTTGTTCAATTCCTTTTTTAATCTTGCTTCCAGAGAGAAATCTTCGGAGAATTTTATTCCTGTTCCAATTGACATTTCGGGTACAATTGTCCATTTTTCTTCTGATGGAATTGTGTCCCCTTCTTCGTCGCCGAGTTTGTGGGATTCAAGAATTTCGTTGCCTCTTGTGTACCAAATCGTTGCGGTGCCTGTTTTTTCAGATTTTTCTTTTACGATGTTCGTACCCGCAGTTAGCACGGCGTAAATTCCTCTGTGAAGTGTTTGCGTTGCCCGCACTCCCGTTCCCAATGAAGGAATTTCTTTTAAGATTGTTTTGACACTGTCGACTCGGTGTTCGTAGGTGTTAGAACCCATGAGAACTTCTTCTTTGTTTTTTATTTCTTCTGACGTTCCGGCATATTTACTTCCGAAACTTAACGCAAGGTATGGCGCACATCTGAAGTTGCCTTTGTCATCGCCGTGGAAAGTTGTGAAAACCTTAAAAGCGTCGCCATCCATTTCCGCTCCAGCTTGGAAGTGTGAGTCGGCTTTTGGTTTCTTCTTATTTTTATTGAGAGCATTTTTTAGAGAGTCATTTTCAATAGATTCCCTTACGAATGAGTTCCAAACTATTCGATGAAAATCCGTATCAGATTCAATTGTAGAGTCTTTTTTTGCAATAATTTTGTCTTGATTATGAATTATTTCTTTTTGGGTTTGAATCCCTTTTTCTTGAACATCAATTAGCTCTTTTGAAGTGTTGTAAGCATTTTTCAATGCCCTGCAAATTTCTTGGCCTTCCATATCGCTCCAAAGATTTCCATGGTATGCAGAGATTGGATTGAACTTGCTTCCAGGTCCTTCTCCATTTTTTGTGGAATAAACGCCAACATTATATTCCAGTGCTGAATCTCCTTTTAGTTTGAAATATCTTTTGGGCAGTTTCACAAGAATGTTGTTGCCTTCAATTTTAACGATTGACGCACTATATATTTTTTTGTCATATCCTGCGTTATCATAAACATTGAAGTATGGTCTTACGTTTGTGTTTTGGTTAACTTCGTTTTGGAGTGCGTCACTCATCGCCCATGTTAGAGTGTAAGAGTCGTCGTCTTTTTTCACCGACACCGGGCCGAGTAGTCCCTGCGCGGGGTTTTGGCTCGCGGAAATTTGTTGCGAATTATTGTAAGGAGTTGGCGTTTTAGCGTGAAGCCCGTTTATCTTCGGAGATAGCAAGGTTCCAGCCAAGAGAATGGACACTAATTTTGAATTTTGAATTTTCATTTTACTATTTCTTAATGACCAATTCTTTTATATACTTTTTGGTAGTGCCAAAAGCCCAAAACGTCGTTGCTAACAGATAATTACAAATCCTGTTTTTTCAACACGAGAATTTCACGTCCGACGATTTGGTGCTTTCGAAATTCAGGAAGTCGGAGAGTTATTGAATAGTGAATTTCCCGAAGAATTTTCTCAGCGTCGCAACCGATTCGTTTTTTTCCGACGCGAATGTAAGGTGCTGTGAAGACGACTTTTCCATTTGTTCTCTTTTCGAAATTTTTTAATATGAAATTAAGAAGTTTTTCGAATTTCTCTATCGTTTCTTCAGCGTCTTTTTGCGTTGGAATTTTTTTTAAAATTTTTCCTAAATCCGGTTCGGTTACGATTGTATCTACGTTCGGAATTTGTGCGTTTCGTGAGTCGTCGCTTTTTAGAATAAAATCTTTTTCTGCAAAGCCGAGCCATTTTAAATTTTGTTCTGCGCTTTCGATGGCGTTTTTGTCTTTGTCGATTCCGACGACGTTTACTTTTTGTAGAAGTGCTTCTGACAGAATTGTTCCGACGCCACAGAATGGGTCTAAAAGCGTTTGTCCCGATTTTACTTCAGAAAGGTTTATCATAATTTTTGCGAGACGTGGCGAAATTGCGAGTTCTTCACGACGCACGGGTTTTTTCATGTCGCGTTTTTCGATTTTGTTGTAGTCGCACTTTTCGGAAATTTTGCCGAATAAAATTTTGTCTTCAAAATCAAAAACAACGTACTCTGCGTCGAGTAGTTTTGACGAAGGCATTTTTATTTTGTCTTCGCTTTGCGAATTCACATTTTTTGTTAGATGTTTCAATGTCGCTTTGAGTTTTTCTTTTCGAAATCTTGTTTTCAAATAGTCCGCAATGAAAGTGGCGTTTTCTGAAAAGTTCCAAATTAGATAATTGAAATTATTTTTTTTTCCGAGATAGATTTCTCTTTTGTTTAGTTCTTTTTCTAAATCTTTTTTTTCCGTTTGAACCAAGACTTCTCCGATTGAAACGACCCCTCCGAAAAAATCGACGATGCCTTTTGCGATTGGTTTTTCTAAGTCGAGCATAAGACAATTTTTTACTGTCGCCGAATTCAGAATTCTATTTTCTTCTTTTTCAAAATATGCAAAGACTTCTGCCTTTGAAAGCGCAATGTTTCTTCCGAGGATGAAAAAGTATTTCATAAACTTAAATAGGAAAAGAGTTTTTAGATTTTCTTGTTAAAAAACGACTTCAAACTCGCCGTAATGTTTCTTCAAAGTTCCGAAGACTTTTGAATCAATTTCGATTTCCGGCTTGTCTTTTTGTTTTGCAATTGCCTTGTCTAATTCGTCGAGGCCGGAATCCGTGACTTTGTCCGTGACTTTTTTCAATGTGTCGCCTTCAAATAAGAACGTTTTTCCGTCGGCGTTTATTAACTCCAAAGTTTTGTCTTTGAACTTCAACGTCATTTTTCCTTTGTTGACCGAAACCAAATCTTTTTTTTGTGCGAACTCGGTTAGGTCTTTAATCAGAATGTCCGCATCTTTTCGCACTCGGTCGATTTTGTGAAAGTTCACGCTCGCCTTTTTTACTTCCTTCTTTGAATTCAGAACGTCTTTTAAGATTCTGAGATGTTGGTTTGTGAATTTGCCTTTTCTGACGTAGTTTTTCTCGAAGTCTTCGATAAGTTTTTCCTGTGATTTATTTCCTATAATTTTTTTCAGAAGAGAAATTAAATCCTCGTTGATTTGTTTTACGGTCCTTTCCTGCGATTTTGTTTCAATTTCTTTTCGCAGTTCTTTCAGTCGTTTCAAATATTCTTCCGTGTCGGCGAGCAGTTTGTCGATTTCTTTTCCGGAGATTTCTTTTATTCTTTCGTGTTCGTAGTCCTTCCACGTTTTTACGATTCGTTCTAGGAAGTCAACGTATTTTTTTTCTATCATTCTCGTGTCGTAGAAGGCCTTTCTGAACGCGCCGACTAGTTCTTTTGAAGTTGGTGGAGGAAAACCGCCGAGCATTAGAATTGCTTGTGCGGGGGTGGTGACGCCCCAGAAAATGTTCGCGAAGACATCCGTCAAAAGAGTTTTCTTGCTTCTTGGAATTACTCCGTCGCCCATGCTCATAAACATGTCAATCGCTTCTGGAGAAGGTTTTAGTTTTCCCATTCGTAGCAACGATTTCCACGGCATGAACGTGCCCCGGTCGTAGAGCGGAACTCCGTCACGAATGAAAGTGAACATCACGGGGTGTGCGTCTTTCACCGCGTCCCAGAAATCGGTCAAGAGATAAATTTGGGGTTCAAGTCGGTTTTTTACGCCGGCGATTTGCGTTGCTTCAGCGACGTATTGGTAAATTATTCCTCTAAGGCGTTCTAGAAGTTCACGTCGAGGCATTCTTTTAACGTCGGTGTCGTTGATGATTACGAACACGTCGACATCGCTTGTCTTGATTGCGTCCCCTCGAATTAAGCTTCCGCCGACACAATAACTCACGACGTACTTTTCGAATTTTTGCAGAACGAGTGATTTGTGAATTTCAGCGACTCGAAGCGCGCCTAAAATTCCTTTGTCGTAAAGTGGATAACTCATCGCGATTGCGCTCGAGAGTTCGAATTTTTGGTCCATGCAAATTTCCCAAATTTCGGCTGTGCTAAAAACGTGAATCCAAACTTTTTCTTTAGATTTTTTGATTTCTTCGACGAGTTCTTTTTTTATTTTTGGAATTTCTTTTATTTTATCGTCTGGAACAATGAATGCAACGTGCACCGAGTCTTTTGAGTCCGTCGGCGCTTCTTCCTCGTCGATAAATTTTTGAATTGCTTGCGGTGGCAAAATTCCGACGGCGAGAAGATATCTGAACTTTTTAAGCGCGAAGACTTTTAATTTTTCTAATTCCTTTTTTGTTTTTTCGAATTTTTTCTTTTCTTCTTCGGGGTCGGTTTTTGGAATTTGCGGTGTTGAGTAATCGAGGTTCATTTTTGGAATAGAAGCGCTTTGTGAAATTTCCATATCTCGAGAAGATGAATTTTGTTTATAAAAGTTTGGAATTTTTCGGCTTTGTTTAGTTTATTAATCTAAAATTAGACCAATTCCAATTACAAAGATTAATGAAGAATCTAAAATTCCAAAAATAATAATGTTGCTTCCGTCAAAGAAATAAAAAGACCTATGAGAAACAAAACCAGACTTATTTTTTTGTTTTTCATATGGTCCGTACAGGAATCGGACCTGTGCTTCCTCGGTGTAAACGAGGTGTTCTGCCATTAGACTAACGGACCAATAAGAAGTAAACCGCATGTTATTTTAAAAATGTTTTGAAATGCGCGGCCCGGGAATCGGCGTCGCGACGAGTCGCTCGCTGGCCAAAGCAATTGCTTCGCAATTCTTCAACCAAACCCTAAGGGATTCAATTCGAATGCGCGGCCCGGGAATCGAACCCGGCTCACCTCGTTGGCAACGAGGCATTCTACCGATAAACTAGCCACGCACGGAGAAGTAAGATTCAAGTAATTTATAAAATTAATTAGTGCTTATACCTACCGCGTTTCTCTATCACTTTGAGTCGTTCAAAAACTTTTTCGGCTTCACTTGCGTTTTGATTTTCGTAACCCTTTTTGAAGGAAACGAAAAGTTTTTTGTAGTTCTTGAAATGTTTTGCTTCGAGTGCCTGCCTCAATAGATGAATGTCGACGCCTTTCTGTTCATATTTTCCGTTGAACGAACCGAGTCCAAAGTCAATTAGAAAAACCTCGCCGTTTTTTAGAATCATATTCGAAGTCGTTAAATCGCCGTGGACGATTCCGGCGTCGTGAAGTTTTGCGATTTTTTTTCCGATTTGTTCTAAAATTTTTTCTTGCTTTTTTTGTGGATAAGAGTTCAATGTTGCGGACAACTTTTCGCCGTTGATGAAAGGCATGGTGATTTCGTCGAATTCCGTTCCGTCGTCGGGCAACGGCGAGGCAATTATTTCGTGTGCCCGTTTGAGAATTTTTCTCTCCGATTTTGTTCTTGCACGAATTATTTTTCTGTCAAGTTCGGGAAGCCGATAGAATTTTGAAACCCGCTTTTTTACGACGTTGCTTCCTTCCAAATAAATTACCGCTTCGGCTCCAGAGGAAATTATTTTTTGCATTTTGAAAAGTAAAGAATTGCAATCGCCAAAGTTGAAATGTCGACGACAATGCAATATTTACAGATTGCTTTCAGTACGAAAAATTGAATTACTAAAAAATAAATTGCATAAATTGCGCCAACAATCAAACCGAGCACAATTAATTTTTTTTGCCACTTTCTATTTTGAAAATGTTCGAGAACGAATAAAGTCAGAAGAACGGCAAAGGCTACGATTCCAATTAGAGCGTTGTTAATTCCGAATGTCGTTTCGTATTGTGACGTCTGAACTATAAGGCAACTGCTTTCGCCGACTCCGACCGAACACGCCGCTTCCGTTGGCACGACGAAAAGAATTATCGAGCAAATCAACGCGAGAGCCGTCAGAGAAACAATTAGAACGAAATTCGTTTTTTTATTCATAGTTTACCAAAGGAAAAATCGTTTTAAAAGATTTTGGAAATTAAAACCGCATCCCCTTCCGTCCGAACTTCTTCATTAATTGTTGCATTTGTTTCTGGCTCATTCCGTTCGACATATCGAAGTGCGCTGAATCTGAAACCATCGATTGAAGCATGTCGTATTGTTTTAACAACGACCGAACGTCAGACGACGCGACGCCCGCCCCTTTTGCAATTCGTGAAATTCGCGACGTTTCTTTTCGAATCAATTCGGGATTTTCCTTTTCTTCTTTAGTTAAAGATTTAATTATGTGTTCCCACTTCTCGACTTTTTTTTGTTGACTTTCCAAAACGCCGTCGGGAATTTTTGCGTTTCCGAGTCCGGGAATCATCGACTTCAATTTGTCAAAACCGCCGAGAGAATTCATCGACTTGATTTGTTCTACGACGTCCTCCAACGAAAGTTTGCCTTCTTTCAATTTTTCTTCGATTTTCTTTTGTTGGTTTTCGTCGGTCGCGAGACGAACTTTTTCAATTAAAGTTTGCAAGTCGCCCATTCCAAGAAGTCGCGACAAAAACGATTCAGGATTAAAACTTTCGATGTCGTTGATTTTTTCGCCCGTCGTGATAAAATAGACGCCCGTCTTCGCTTGCGCACAGGCCGTCAATGCGCCCCCGCCTTTCGCCGTGGAATCCATCCGTGTGATTATCAAACCAGTTACGTTTAGCGACGACGAAAATTTTTCAGCTTGATTTTTCGCCGCTTGACCGATGTCGCCAGGCATAACGAGAATCGTCTCGTCGGGTTTTATTTCTTTGTTCAGTTTTTCAATTTCTTTCACGAGTTCTTTGTCCAAATCGTGGCGTCCCGCCGTATCGAAGATAACAACCTCAAATTTTTCAATTTCTTTCTTGTTTTTTTTCCAGATTTTCGTCGGGTCTGTTTCATCCAAATCCGTGAAAACTTTCAGATTATGTTGTTCACCGAGCTGGAGCAATTGTTCTTTCGCAGCCGGTCTCCAAACGTCAAGACCAACGAGTGCAACTTTTTTTCCGCGCTTTTGGAAATAATTTCCAAGTTTTGCAACGGTCGTGGTTTTTCCCGCGGCATAAAGTCCGACGAGCATAATTTTTGTTTGCCCCTTTTCTTTAAGTTTTAGTTCTTTTTTTTCTCCGAGGATTTTCAAAAGTTCGTCAGAAAGAGTCTTGATTAAATGTTCTTTTTTTTCAATTCCTTTTATTTTTTCGTCGAAAGCGACTTTCTTCAGAGTTTCGGAAAGTTCCTTCACGAGAAGAATGTCGACGTCGGCTTCAATCAATGCGCGTTGAAGTTCACGTACAATTGCATCGACGAGGTTTTTATCTAAAAAAATTGCGTTGCTGATTTTGTCCGTTGCCTTTTTTATTGCTTTTCCTAATGATTCTAAAACCATTAATTTCAGAAGAAGTCGTGTTTTTTATATTTTTGTTTATTTTGATTTGCCTTTTTGCAAACTTCTGCTTGTAACGATTGCGACGAAAAAGAACGTGAACAAGACCCAATCTTTTCCAAAAAGTAATCCGAGAAACCCGCCGAAGAGTCCCGTTGCTGTTAAAAGACGAAACCATCTTTGACCGGCTTTTTGTTCATCTTTGGTTTTTAATTTCAAAATGTTGCCGACGGGAATTCCTAAAATCAAAATCCCCATGCCGATTAAAATTTTTAAGATTTCTTGCATTGATTGTTGTTGGCAAAATTGGTTTAAATATTTTGTTTTGCAAACTTTTAAAAAATTTGGTTCTTTTTAGGTTTATGATAAAGAGATTTTTGATTGTTGGGTCGAAGTTGGATGCCGCGAGCCGGAACATAATCATGAATCTGATGGACCTTGGCCAATTTAATTTTTCTTTAGTTGAAGGAGATATGTTGAACACGGAAAATTTGGATTTGCCTAAAATTGCGGAGTTTGATTTTGTGATTTTTGTTTCGAGGCATAAATCAGAGAAAAGTGGGAAAACATTGTCTGTTCACGCACCGGGAAATTTCCGGGGGGTTTGGGGTGGCGGAGAGGTGGAGAAAGTTTGTTCAACTTCGGCTTTGTTTTTCAAGCATCTATTTTGTGTTTTGAGTAAGACAAAAGAAGAATGCGGGTTGGAAAATTATTCCGTTACAATGGAGGCCACTCATCACGGACCATTGATTGGAACGCCTTGCCTTTTTGTCGAAATTGGGGGCGGTCCCGAAGAATGGCGGGACAAGAGAGCATCTTTTGTCGTCGCTAAAGCAATTCGAGATGCAATTCAAACGTGGAAAAAAAATGATTATTTGGAAGTAGCTGTTGGAATTGGAGGCCCGCATTATTGCCCGAGTTTTAACAAAATTCAATTGAATTCTAACGTCGCTATTTCGCACATTATTCCGAAGTATGTTTCGCCGATAACGGAAGAATTTGTTTTGGAGACGATTAAGAAAACGATTGAAGAGGTCGATTTTGTCGTTTTGGATTGGAAGGGGTTGGGCAAGGCAGATGAACGAGACGAAGTTGTGAATATTTTGGAAAAGCATTATGTTCCGTGGAAAAAAGTCGGAGAAGTTAAAAAGTAATTATTTTTTTCTTGGTTTTTTCTTTGTAGGTTTGGAAATTTTTTGATTTACTCTTTTACTCCAAGCGACGAATCCTATAACGATTACATAAAGTATAAACCCAACCTTGGGAATTATCGAAGACAGACTAAACCATCCGGGGTACTTTGCTTTTTCGAAAATTCTCCATTGAGAGATTATCGACAAAACTCCGATGGCGACCCATCCTGCAAAAGGAACTAATATTAAGAATATCCAAGCCCAGGAGAAACCGCCCATTTGAAGAATCATAGAAACATTTGCAAAAGGAATCCATGCTAACCAATGTTTCTTGTATTTTTGATCTCTAGCAATCTTCTGCCAAGCAATGGCAAAGTAAACATAGAAGACAATACCGAATGCAATAGCCATTCCAATTGCAAGTGCACTCACAAAATTTCCGAGCATAAACTCTCTTGGCATGCCCATGTAATTTCCAAAATCCATTTTATCACCTAACCGATTTAAGAGCTTTTTATTTATTAATGTTTTGTTTCCAAAACGAAGAACTTATTAAGTAAAAATTTTTATTTTTAGGACAGACTCCGTATCGCATAGTTCGCTACGCTCTCGACTGCGTCGAATACGATACTAAGAAACACTTGCCCGTATCGCATAGTCGGAATCAATGATTCCTCTCGTGAACGAACGCGATACAAAACAAAAAACACTTGCCCGTATCGCATAATGGTATTGCACAGGCCTGGAGTGCCTGGCCCTTTGGGCTCCGAGGTTCGATTCCTCGTGCGGGCGTCATACGTTTTTAATTATTTAATGGTAACACGACCAAAACATTTTTAAAGGGGGGGGGCGTTGGGAGTTTATGAAGATAAAACAAAATTTAACAGCAATTTTGTTAGCAGGGGCATTGACTTTCTCCCCCTCAAAAACTTTTTCTCAAGTGAATGGAAGTTTAACAACAAAACTTAAGAGTGATTGTGTTTTTTCAATTCTTGGGAGTATCCCTGGAAAAGGTCCTCATATGCAAAACACTCTTTCGTTGAATGCTGGCAGAGTCTCTTTTTACTCTTGGCTTAATACTGACTTGGGAAATAAAATGAACAAAGAAGATACTTACAACGAGTTTGATTTTGGAATTTCATACACTCAACCAATAGAAGACCATCTTTCTTTGAGTGTTGGGGAAAATGGTTTTATGTGGGAAGGGAATTCTACATATTGTCCTTCTGCTGAAATAAATTATTCTGATAAGGCGAACTTTAATCTTTCTTGGTATCATCTTTTTGAGGATAAAAAATTGGGAATTCCTGATGGAGATGCTTTAATCGGCAAAGTTTCAAAGAATTTCCCTGTTGGAAAAAGTTTGACTTTTACCCCCTCATTTTATTCAATTTATGTTAATACCTTCTTTGGGAAAAACACTGGTAACGCAGCGAATGTTCTCGGAGGAAAAATAAGCTACAAAAATGGCAACGCAGTTCTTAGCGGGTCGTTAAACAATCAATGGAAAGGAAATGTTAAAAACAACTCTTCAATCCGAGACCAGTTTTTTTGGGATTTGGGTTTAAGTGTAGATTTTTAATTTTTTTGAAAACTAAATCTTTTTAATCTTCTTAAGTTAATTTATTTTATTGTCTCCATCGCATAATAATGGAAACCCGCTGGTTTCCCTTATCAACCCTTCCTCGAAAACGGAACGGCGAGTTTTCTACTTGCCTCCGACGAAACTTGCGGGAACGCGATACAAAACAAAGCCTCCGTCGCATAGTCGGAATCAATGATTCCTCTCGTAAACGAACGCGACGCGAGAAAGCAAAAAAACAAAGCCTCCGTCGCATAGTCCCTTCGGTCTCGCTAACGCGAATGCGACGAGTTATGAATAAGAACCGAAGAAATAAAATGCCTCCGTCGCATAAGCAGAAATCTCTGATTTCTTCGCAAATGCTTGGATAAACTGAAGCCTCCGTCGCATAATGGCTATTGCACTCGCCTCGAAAGCGAGGTCCTACGGACATCCAGGTTCGATTCCTGGCGGAGGCGTTGAATCGAACCCTTGGGTTTGGTTGAAGAATTGCGAAGCAATTGCTTTGGCCAGCGAGCGACTCGTCGCGACGCCGATTCC
>Ga0075319_1000032_pt1 | contig 10797 bp, 7 predicted proteins | sample MayberryNE_TuleC_FD_120046 | JGI IMG/M metagenome (GOLD analysis project Ga0075319, IMG submission 120046) | Natural and restored wetland microbial communities from the San Francisco Bay, California, USA, that impact long-term carbon... | ecosystem: Environmental > Terrestrial > Soil > Wetlands ... | reverse complement strand
GGGCTCTCCGACACGCCGCCGCCCAATGTGGCGGCAGGCGGCGGCGGGCGCGGCGCCACGACGACCAGCACGCCAGTGCAGGTGCAGCAGCGGGTCGTGTTCGACAAGGTGGGGCGCAACGACCCGTGCCCGTGCGGCAGCGGGAAGAAGTACAAGAAGTGTCACGGAGCTTGACCGGCTCTGCCGGCGCCGCTCTGTGGAACGCCGTCGGCTGAGCCCGGGGCGCCCTACTCCGCTTTGAGCGTCAGCAGGACGACCTCCGGCCTGGCGAAGAACCGCAGGGGCGCCACGATGGTCCCCACACCGGTCGACACGAAGACCGGCACCGGACCGCCCGTGACCAGTCCCGCCCGGTACTTCTGGCCGTAGCGTGAGGGTACGAACGGCGCCCACAGGCCGAACACGGTGACCTGGCCGCCGTGGGTGTGGCCGGCGAGAAGAAGGTCGACGGGTGCTCCCCCCAGCGCCTCCGCGACGTCGGGGCTGTGGTCGGACCGGGCCTCGAGCGCCATCGCGCCGACGAGAGCAAGGCAGGCGGAGATGACGATGAGGACGCCTGCGCCGATCCAGATGCGCCGTCGCCTGTGGTGCTTGCGTGGGGTCCCCGGAGCATCCATGGCCGGTAGTGTACTGTGTGGGGCCGGCCGGCCGCCCGGCTGGGGGCGCGGCGCCGCGAGCTACCGCCGGATGACGCCCTCGACGAGGAGCGCCGCGCACTCCTCCGCGGGGACGGGCTGCGAGTAGAGGAAGCCCTGGATGACGTCGCAGCCCTCGTCGCGGAGCGCGCCGCGCTCGCCGATGGTCTCGACGCCCTCCGCGACCACCGTGAGACCCAGGCGGTGGCCGAGGGCGATCACCGATGCCGCCACCGCCGCGTGCTCGGGCACCGCGAGCAGGTCGCGCACGAAGGAGCGGTCGATCTTGACCGTGGAGATGGGCAGGCGCACGAGGTGGCTGAGCGACGAGTAGCCCGTTCCGAAGTCATCGAGCGCGACGCGCACGCCCATGGCGCGCAAGGCGCCGAGGATCTGTGCCGTGTGGCGGGCGTCGCGCATGGCGGCCGTCTCGGTGATCTCCAGCTCGAGCGAGTGCGCGTCGAACCCGGTGGCGCGGAGCGTCCGGCGGACCATGTCGACGAGCGTCTGATCGTGGAGCTGCCGGGCGCCGATGTTGACCGACATGCGGAGCGGCTTGCCGGTGAGCCGCTGCCAGGAGCGCCCTTGGCTGCAGGCCTCGCCGAGGACCCACTCGCCGATCTGCGCGAGCACCCCCGTGTCCTCCGCGACGGGGATGAACTCCAGCGGCTGCACCACGCCGCGCTCGGGGTGCCGCCAGCGGACGAGCGCCTCGACGCCGACGATCTCCTCGGTCGCAGTGGCGACGAGCGGCTGGTACTCGAGGAAGAACTGGTCGCCCTCCAGGGCCCGGTGCAGCTCGGCCTCCAGTGTGAGACGGTCGGCCTGCTCCTCGTTGAGGCCGGGATGGAAGAACTGCCAGCGGGCGCCCCCTCCGTCCGAGGCCTGGCGCATCGCCGCCTCGGCGTTGCGCAGCAGTTCCGCGGAGGCGGCGCCGTCGGTGGGGTGGAGGGCGACTCCCAAGCTCAGGGTGAGGAAGAGCTCGCGCTGGTCGAGCTCGATCGGGTCGCCGACCGCGCCCAGGATGCCGCTCACGGCGGCCGTGGCCTCGGCCGGGCCGGACGCCCCCGGCAGCAACGCCGCGAAGGCGCCGCCGCCGAGGTAGGCCACCGTGTCTTCGGCGCGCCCCACGCCTTGCAGACGGCGCCCGAGCTTCTCGAGGAGGTGGTCGACGCCCTGGAGGCCGAGGGACGACTCGAAGGCGTCGAACCGGTCGACGCGGAACGCGGCCAGGGCGAAGCTCAGCCGCTTGCGCTGCGCGTGCTTGAGCGCCTGCCTCACGCGGTCCTCCAGCAGCGAGCGGTTGGCGAGGCCCGTGACCGGGTCGTGGAGCAGGAGGTGCCGGATCTTCTCCTCGCTGTCTCTCTGCCGGGTGCGGTCGACGACCACGCCGGTCACGCCGACGACCTCGCCGTCCGCACCGCACCGCGCTGCGGCTTTGATCGTCAGCCAGAGGCTCCGTCCTCCGAGCGTCTCGAACGCGCCCTCGTAGACCGTCTCCTTGCCCTGCAGCGCCGCCTGGAGAGTCTGGAGGACCTCGCTCTCCCGGATGAGTTGAGTGACCGGCCTGCCGTGGAACCCCCCGTCCGGGACCACGAACATCTCCTCGAAGGCGGCGTTGCAGTCCAGGAAGACGAGGTCGCCGTCCAGGGCGAAGACGCCCACGGGCGACCCGTCGTAGAGAGCGTGGTAGCGCTGCTCCGACTCGCGCAGCGCGCGCTCGGCCTCGAGGCGCGCCGCCTCCTGCATCCGGCGCTCGCGCCACTCGTGCAGGATGGGCGCGGTGGATGTGGCGATGCTCTCCAGGAGGCGCACGTCCTCGTCGTCGAAGGCGGTGTCCCGCTCTGCGACGATGAAGAGGCCGATCGCCTCGTCGCCGTGCACGATCGGTGTCGCGACGGCGCGGCTGACGGGCAGGTGGCCGTCGGGCACCGTCCCCTGGTGATCGAGGATCTCGCTGCGCTTGCCGGTGAGGGCGCGCGACCAGGTGTTGTCGCTCCAGGTCTCTCGCGGGAACCGGAGCGGCTTGCCCTCGACGCGGCAGGCGTCCCAGATCTCCGCGTCCAGCGAGGGTGCGACGAGGGCTCCGTCGGAGTCCAGGTATCCGAAGAACGCCCACCTTGCCCCCATCGACTCGCGCACCACGCCGAGGACCTCGGTGAACATCGCGTCCGGGGGTCCGGTGAGGAAGATCGTGGCGATGCGGGCGTGGAGTTCGAGTTCGCGCTGCGAGGCGCGCAAGAGCTCCTCCACCCGGTGCTGGTCCGTGACGTCGAGCAGGACGCCCTCCTGGGCGACTGGGGCGCCGTCTTCGTCCTTGAGCAGGGTGAAGCGGTCCATGAGCCAGCGCTCGCTCCCATCCCGGGCGAAGATGCGGTACTCGGTTGCGCCGCGGCCTGACGAGAAGGCCGAGAGCGACGCTTCTTCCAGCAGCGGGATGTCGTCGGGGTGCATGATCCGGTCCCAGCGGAAGTCCGGGTGGGTGAGCTCCTCCACCGAGTAGCCGGTGACGCTCACGTCGCCGCCGGCGATGAGCTCGTCGCTCCAGGGCGCGGCGGCCTGGGACCGGTACACCATCCCCGGGATGTTCCCGATGATCGTGCGCAGGCGGCGCTCGCTCTCGACCTGAGCCTCGAGCGCATCGTGCAGACCTGTGACGTCGATGAGCAGGCCGATCATCTCGGCCGGGATCCCGTCCTCTCCGGGGACGAAGACGGCGCGGTCGATCACCCAGCGGAACTCGCCGTCTCCCTTCACCAGCCGGTACTCGGACTCGGTGTCCGTGCGTCCCGCGTCGAGGTCACGGTGGAGTTCTTCGGTGATGCGCTCGAGGTCGTCCGGGTGCACGATGTCGGTCCAGACGCTCTCGCCGGCGACGAATGGGGCCGGGTCGCGCCCGGCGAGCGCCTCGAAGCCCCTGCTGAGGAACGAGGTGCGCCAGGGCGGGAGGAGGTCGCTCCGGTAGGCCGCGCCGGGCAGGCTGCTGACCAGGCCGCTCACCATCTGCTCGCGCTCGCCCAGCGCCTCCTCGGTGGCACGCAGGTCGGTGATGTCGCTGATGAACCCGTCGAGACTGACCAGGGCGCCCGCTTCGTCGAACACCCCGACACCGCGCTCCCAGACCCAGCGCGTCTGCCCGCCCTTGGTCAGGATGCGGTAGGTGATGGTCCAGGGCGCACGGCGCGCGAGGGCGGCCTGGATGTCGCGCCACACGCGGTCCCGATCCTCGGGGAGGATGATGTCACCGTACGTGGGCGCGGACGCGCCCAGGAGCTCCTGGGGCGCGTACCCCGTCACCTGGGAGCAGCCGTCGCTGAGTACCTGCATGGTCCAGTCGGGGTCGTTGGCGCAGCGGTAGGCGAGACCGGGGACGTTGGCGAGCAGGGTCTGCAGCGTCCTGTCGCTCTCGGCGAGCTCGCGCAGCGCTCTGCGCTGCTCGGTCACGTCGATCAGTACGGCCAGCGAGCGGACGACGCTGCCCGAGCTGTCACGCTCGGAGGTGGCGGAGAGCAGGACGTCGACCACGGAGCCGTCCCCGGCGACCATCTGGTAGGGGACGTCCTCGCACGCTCCGGTGGCGAAGAACTCCGGGAGCGCCACCTGGCGGGCGTAGCGTTGCGACTCCTCGGTCATGAACTGGGTCGACGGGCGCCCGAGGACCTCGTCGGCCCTGTAGCCGAGACGCTGGAGCCACCTGTCGCTGACGCTGAGCAGGCGGCCCTCGGAGTCGATGGAGTGCAGCATGACCGGCGTGCGCTGGTACAGCGTGCGGAACTTCTCCTCGCTCATGCGCAGCGCCTCGGCGGCGCGGCGGCTCTCGGTCACGTCGCGGACGATGAGCAGCAGGCTGCCGTCGTCGCGCGGGACGTGCCGGACCTCGTCGTAGAGGATCGTCGTCGGGGCGACGCTGGCGATCTCGGCGGTCACCGGCTTGCCGGTCGCGCGCGTAAGAGCCGCGGCCTTGCGCATGCGGGCTGCAGCGTCTTCGGGCAGCGAGGTCCAGAGGGTCTCTCCGACGCCGTCGGCGGTCAGGGCGCGCGGGACGCCGTGGCCCTTGGGCCGCGCGCCGCTGATGCGCCGGACCACATCGGCGTCGTCGACGTAGAGGTAGGTGTCGGGCAGCGTGCGTACGATCTCCTTGAGCTCTGCTGCGGTCGCCGCCAGCGCGTCTCGGGTCTCCTTGAGGGTCGTGATGTCGACGAGCGTGAGGACCACGTTCTCGAGGACGCCGGACGGGGAGACGAGCGGCTCGGCGGAGATGCGCAGCCAGGATCGCACCGCCTCGTCATCGTCGCCCCGCAGGCCGACGACCTCCGCGGTCACGTGACGGCCGGAGAACGCGTCTCGCGCGATGCTCGAGGCTCCGGTCGCGATCGTCTCGCCGGATTCGCTGATCCACGTGCCGGGCCATCCGCGCACCTCGGAGAGGCTCGTGCCGAGGGCGACCGCGCGGTCGACGGCCAGCAAGCGCGCGGCCGCCTCGTTGAGGTCGATGATGGTGGCGTCGGCGCTGCAGACGATGACCGCCGCGGCGATCGCGTCCATGGTCACGGAGGGAAGTCCGGGGACCATGGCGCGCATCACAGGCGCTATCGTGCGTGCGCCGCGAGCGCCGTCGCTGCCAGGCTGTGTCGCACTGTCCTTGGACTCGTCCGTCATCCGACCCCCGAAGCCTCCTCCGGTCCACACTATGCCCGTCTGCCGGAGGTTCAGTCGAACGTCGTCACCGGCGCACCGCACACGTCGGCACTTCCGCGGGCCGGCTGAAGCTCATCGGGGATTCGGGTACACTACCCCGGTCATGACGACCAACGCCTCAGAAGCACTTGTCCACCTGGATTCGCTCCGCGAGCGGCTGAAGGAAGCCTCAGGGCGCCTCGGCTGGCTGCGGAGCTATCTTTGACCCCCCCAGGCTGACAGAGCAGATCGAGGCGCTCGAGGAGCGCATGCGCGCCCCCGGCTTCTGGGACGACCAGGAGCAGGCGTCGGGCGTGTCCGCCGAGTACAGCCGCGCCAAGCGGCGGCTCGAGGAGTTCGGGGAGCTCGAGGCGCGCTTCGCTGATCTCGAATCCACCGAGGAACTCCTGCGCGAGGAGCTCGCCGGCGGCGCCGTGGACGACGAGCTCCTGCAGGAGCTCGTGAGCGGCGCCGACGCCCTCGAGACCGACCTCCAGCACGGCGAAGAGCAGCGCTTCTTCAGCGGCAAGTACGACGAGGCCGGCGCCATCGTCACCATCCACCCCGGCGCCGGCGGCACCGAGTCGCAGGACTGGGCCGAGATGCTCATGCGCATGTACCTGCGCTGGTTCGAGCGCCGCGGGTTCAAGGTCGAGGTCAACGACCTGCAGGACGGCGACGAGGCCGGGCTCAAGAGCGCCACGCTCACCGTCCAGGGTGAGAACGTCTACGGACTGCTGCAGGCCGAGCGCGGTGTGCACCGGCTCGTTCGTCTCAGCCCGTTCGACTCCGCCAACCGCCGCCACACGAGCTTCGTCTCCTTCGACGCCTCACCGCTCGTCCGCGACGACGTCGACGTCGAGATCGACGAGGACGAGCTCCGCATCGACACGTACCGGTCGAGCGGCGCCGGCGGCCAGCACGTCAACAAGACCAGCTCGGCCATCCGCATCACGCACCTGCCGACCAACATCGTGGTGCAGTGCCAGAACGAGCGCTCCCAGCTGCAGAACAAGACGGTGGCCATGCACATGCTCAAGTCCAAGCTGGTAGAGCTCGAGGAGCGCAAGCGGGCCGAGGAGCTGGCGCGCGAGCGCGGCGAGGTGCTCAACGTGGACTTCGGCAGCCAGATCCGCAACTACGTGCTCCACCCGTACCAGATGGTCAAGGACACGCGCACGGGGTTCGAGGTCGGCAACGCGCAGAGCGTGCTGGACGGCGATCTGGATGGGTTCGTGCACGCGTACCTGGTCTGGCGCGCGGGCGGCAGCGAGTCGCGCAAGTAGGCGCGGCGCGCGCCGTGGACGCCGCGTCGGCAGGTCCAGTCCTCCGAGGACGAGTCGTCACCCTGCGCCCGGTCACGGGGACCGATCTCCCGGCCCTGCTCTCCATCCTCGAGGAGCCGGAGGTCGCCCGCTGGTGGCGCCGGGCCGAGTGGGAGCGCGTGGACGAGAAGGACGCCGTCACCTTCGCGATCGTCCTGACTGGCGACGCTGCGGGGCCCGGCGAGGGCACGCGGCAGGTGGCCGGCTGCATCCAGTACTCGGAGGAGACGGACCCTGATTACTTCTCGGCGGCCGTGGACATCTTCGTCGGCACGGCCGCCCAGGGCCGCGGCGTCGGTCCGGACGCCATGCGCACGCTGGTCGCCTGGCTCATCGAGGCGCGCGGCCACCACCGCCTGACGGTGGACCCGGCGGCGGACAACGCGCGCGCCATCCACGTGTACGAGAAGCTCGGGTTCCGGCGTGTCGGCGTCCTGCGGCGCTACGAGCGCGTGGAGGACGGTGTGTGGCGCGACGGACTCCTCATGGAGCTCGTCGCGGACGACCTGGTGCCCTGATCCCCCTACTGCACCGGAGCCGGGCTCGCCGACTGCGGAGCCGGGCTTGCCGGCTGCGCGGCCGGGCTCGCCGCATCAGAAGCTGCCGGCGTGGCCTCCTGCGCCGGGCCGCCCTCTTCCGCCGCCGCCGGGCCCGAGGCCGTCGCCGCGGGGATCTCGTACTCGGTGAGGAACGCCGCCAGGGCGGTGAACTCCTGGCTCAACTGGTGCTCCAGGCGGCCCGGATACCGCTGTTCGATGTAGCTCAGCGTGTCCTTCCTGCTGTGCCAGATCTCGCGGTCCTTGACCGTGTTGAGGTAGCCGTCCTTGTCGCCGAGCAGCCAGTTGGTCGCCTCGAAGTACAGGTAGGGGATGCCGGCCCTGCGGAACGGGACGTGGTCGCTCCAGTCGCCGGTGGTCCCGTAGGGGTAGTCGTTGTTGAGGCCGGGGCTGGTGAGGAAGAACGCGCCCTGGCCTCGCGCGACGCTGCGGAACGCGAGCTGCGGCCACGCCGCGTCCTTGCTGCTGTAGCAGTAGAGGCGGTCGCCGGTGGCCACGGAGTCGAAGTTGATCATGAGCACGGTGTCGGCGCGCGCCTGCTCGCTCATCTCGTCCACGTAGTGCGCGGAGCCCCGGAGCCCGACCTCCTCGGCGCCGAAGGCGACGAAGACGAGGGTGTAGGGCGTCGGCTCGTCACGCAGGGCGTCGGCCAGCTGCATCATGAGGGCGACGCCGCTGGCGTTGTCGAAGGCGCCGCGGCCGGCTCGTACGGAGTCGTAGTGGGCGCCGATCACGATCTGCTCGCCGCTGGCCCCGGGCTTGACGGCGACGATGTTGCGCGAGCGGTGGCGCTCGTCGCCCTGTGTGAACGTGAACTCCTGCGTGTCGGGCGCGTAGCCGAGGTCGCCGAACCACTGGAGGATGCGGTCGCCGGCGCGCTTCTCGGTGGAGAGGCCGGCGACCCGGGAGCCGATCTCGTCGCTGAGCTCGGCCATGTACTCGTAGGCGGAGGTCCCGGCGGTGGGACCGGCGACCGGCGTCTCCTCCTGGGCGGCGCCGGAGGTGTGCGTGCCGACGGCGCCCAGGCCGAGCGCGAGCAGTGCGGCCAGGACGGCGACGGCGATGAGGGCGAGGGTGTTCCTCCGCATGGTGGTCTCCCGGGGGCGTGATGGCGTCTGTGGCTCTGCTTGTACACGTCGTGGCGGCGGCGGTCAATGTCGATCTCGGCGGCTGCGGTAGCATGGGCGCATGGAGACGCTTGCGCCCTGTCCGCGGATCGAGCTGCACGTCCACCTGGAGGCGACCGTCAAGCCCGGGCGCCTGCTGGAGATCGGGCGCCGCAACGACGTCAAGCTGCCGGCGCGAACGGTGCACGGGCTCGAGAAGTTCTGCCGGTTCAGCGGATTCGACCGGTTCATCGTCGTGTGGGTGAAGACGACGAGCGTGCTGCGCCACGGGCGCGACTTCCGCCAGATCGTGACCGACTACGCGGCCGAGCTGGCGGCCCAGGGCTGCTTCTACGCGGAGCCGCTCTTCTCGCCGTCAGAGCCCGTCCTGCGCGGCACGCCCTGGCAGGAGGTGTTCGAGGGCTACTGCGACGGGGCGGCGGAGGCGCGTGATCTGCACGGCGTGGAGCTTCGCTTCACGCCGGACATCACGCGCAACTTCCCGCCGGAGACCGGCGAGCAGCTCGCCGGCTGGGCGGTGCGCTACCGCGACCGCGGCGTGGCCGGCATCAGCCTGGGCGGGAGCGAGCACCGCTATCCGCCCGCCCCGTTCGCGAGGGCGTTCGCCATCGCGCGGGAGGGCGGGCTCAAGGCGGCCCCGCACGCGGGCGAGACGGCCGGCCCCGCGTCGGTGCGCTCGGCTCTTGACGACCTTTGCGCCGACCGCCTGCGTCACGGCGTGCGCGCTGCGGAGGATGCCGCGCTCCTGGCTGAGCTGGCGGAGCGCGGTGTCGTCTGCGACGTGACGCCGGTGAGCAACCTCCGCACCGGCGTGGTCGCCTCGCTCGACCGGCATCCGCTGCCGGCCATGCTGGCGGCCGGGGTGAAGTGCTCCATCGGGAGCGACGACCCCGTCCTCATGCAGACGTCGCTCGCGGCGGACTCGGCGGTCGCCGCGCGCCTGGGGCACACCCCGCGGGCCATGTACGAGCACGCGGTGGCGGGCGCGTTCTGCGACGAGCCCACGCGCGCCGGCCTGCGGGCCGTTGGCGAGGCCTACGATTGGGAGGCGCCGCCGGCCTGACTTGCCGACCCGCGTTCTCAGGTCGGAGAATGCCCAGTGACCGGGTGGGGACTCCCCGCCCCGGCGACGGGGCACAGTGAACAGAGCGACCGGAAGGACCGCCTTGCACGCGCAGCGTCCCAACTGGATCCTCGTCCTCGTCTCTCTCGCCTACGGCGTCAGCGCTCTCTTCCTGCCGCTTGGGGTCGTGGAGATCCTCGGCGCGCCGCTGGTCCTCGCGGGGTCCTACTTCCTGGGCTTGCGTGGCGGCCTCGTGGTCGCGCTCTGGGCGTGCCTCGTCGCGACGGTGGTGTTTCTCGTCGTGCACGAGGGCGACCTCGGCGTCTACATCGTCACGGTGGCCGGCTATCTGGCCATCTGGCTGCTCGCCGGTCTGGCGGTGGACAGGTTCTCCCGTCAGCGCCGTGAGCTCGAGGAGGCGGTCGAGGTCGCGGGTCTGGCGCGCAAGCAGCTGGCCGCGAGTGAGGGTCGGTACCGCCTGCTCTTCGAGAGCAGCGCCGATCCTGTGTACCTCCACGGACTCGACGCTCACGGGGAGCCCACGCGCTTCATCGCCGTCAACGACGCCGCCTGCGAGCTCCTCGGTTACACGAGGGAGGAGTTGCGCGGCCTCACGCCCCGGGCGATCGACGCCGCGCCGGCGCCCGGGCAGCTGCGCCGCAAGATGGCGGAACTGCTCAAGGAGGGCGCGGTGCACTACGAGAGCGTACGCCGCGCACGCGACGGTGAGCTGATCCCGGTCGAGATCAGCTCCAGCCTCACCGAGGTCGGCGGCGACCTCGTGGTGCTGACGATCTCGCGTGACGTCCGCGAGCGCCAGCGCGAGGTGCGCCGGCTGCAGGAGCTCACCCTTCGCGACGAGCTGACCGGGCTGTTCAACCGCCGGGGGCTGGACGTGATGCTGCCCGAGCAGGCCAAACGCGCCAAGCGCTCGGGCCGGCCGGTCATCGTCGTGTACGGCGACCTCGACCGCTTCAAGAGACTCAACGACACCTACGGCCACGAGCGAGGCGACGAGGCGCTCGTGGCCGTGGGCAGGGCGCTGCGACGCGCCTTCCGTGAGACCGACCTGGTCGCTCGTCTCGGCGGGGACGAGTTCTGCGTGGTCGCCGAGGCGGACGACATCGCCCCGGAGTTGCTCGCCGAGCGGCTCGACGCGGCGGTCGTCGCCGCCGGGGAGGAGATCGGACTGCCGCTCAGCCTCAGCCACGGCCAGGTGACCACGGACTGGCGCGGTCTCGAAGCTCCCGCCTCCGTGCTGGCGGAGGCCGACGCGCGCATGTACGACGCCAAGCAGGAGCGCGGCGGCCCAGCCGGGTGACCGCGCCCGGTGACCACGCCCGGCAGGCGCTCCGGGCTGCGGGAGTCGCATCCGGCGCTTGAGGGTACAAAGCAGACCTGATAAGGTTTGAT
>Ga0075319_1000031_pt1 | contig 10895 bp, 10 predicted proteins | sample MayberryNE_TuleC_FD_120046 | JGI IMG/M metagenome (GOLD analysis project Ga0075319, IMG submission 120046) | Natural and restored wetland microbial communities from the San Francisco Bay, California, USA, that impact long-term carbon... | ecosystem: Environmental > Terrestrial > Soil > Wetlands ... | reverse complement strand
TGCGGCGTCCGCGCGGGATGCAGCCGCGCCCTACGCCCAGGCGAGCGGCTGGTCGCTGTCCCGGGCCTCCCGGAGACTGCGGCCGAGTGTCGTCAGCATCTCCGTCGCGCTCGCGTCGACGTAGTCGTAGTGCACGAGCGCGAACGTCATCTCCGGCCTGGTGTGACCGGCGCACGAATCGACCTGGCGGCGGATGCGCTCGGCAGCGCCCGCGAGCCCTCGCCGGCTGATGTCCGGGAGCACCAGCACGAACGCGCCATCCTGCGTGAGCCCTACGCTGTCGTAGCGGCGCAGGCTCTCGCGCAAGCACGTACCGACCTCGTGGAGCATGGCGCCGCCGTGAGCGGGCGAGTGCCTCTCGAGCTCGCCGTCGACGGCGAGTTCGACCAGCCCGAGCGGCAGATCCATGCGCTGGCAGCGCTCGACTTCCAGAGAGAGCCTCGCTCCGAGCTCAGCGGGCTTCATGGCGCCGCTGTCGGCATCCACAGGGGAGGACTCGTCGGCGAGGCGGCGCAGCCGGTCGATGGTGTCCTGCAGGCCTTCGGCGTAGCCTGCGGCCAGCCGCGTCAGCGAGACGTGCTCGAGTCGGAGGAGGCTGCGAGCGAGCTTCTCCGCGTCGCTCCCTCCGCCCCGGAGGAGACGCTCGCGGATGCGCTCGCAGCCCAGCGTATACGCATCGAGCAGCTCGGCCATGGGCACCTTCTGGGTGAGGCCGAAGCCGCGGCCCGCGGCTTCGAGGGCGCCGACGAACTGCGCTTCGTTGCCGGAGAGCGCCGGAGAGAGGTGGGGCAGAAGCTCGTCCCAGAGGTCTTCGCCCTCGTCGCCGAGCGCGAGATCGGCCGCCGTGATGTCGATGGTGGGGTCCACACGACTCCCCTGGCCGCGCGGCGCCGTGGAGCGGCTCCGCCTACCGACATTGTACCGTCGACCCTAAAAGTACACACTCGTTTTTGGCGACGCCGACGAAGGTGAGGACCACATGGACGTGACACTGCTCGGCACCCTCGGATGGATGCCGCGAGGCTCGCGAGAGACGACCTGCTTCGCGGTGCGCACAGGCCGGACCCTCCTCGTGTTCGACGCGGGGACGGGCTTTCGCCGGCTGCTCGACCCGGAGCACGCCGGCCTGCTCGACGGAGCAGAAGAGGTCCAGTTGTTCCTGAGTCACTACCACCTGGACCACGTGTGCGGACTCGCGTATCTCTCCGGCGTGCTCCCCGGCCGGGACGTCGTCATCCGGCCGCCCGCGGAGGAACTCACGGGCGTGGACCCGCACGCCGCCGTCGCGGAGCTGGTGCGGCGCCCCTACAACCCGGTCGACCTGCCGGACATGAAGCGCGTGCGCGTCGAGCCCACCGTCCCGGGCGAGAACGACGTGGCCGGGCACACGCTCCGCGTGCGCCCGCAGCACCACACGGACACCTCGGTGTCGTTCCGGCTCGACGACGAGCTGGTCATCGCCACCGACACCAAGGTGGACCCGGATGCGGTGGCCTTCGCTCAAGGCGCCGGTCTGTGGCTCCACGAGTCGTGGTACTGGGCGGGCGACCCGGGCCTGGCCGGCGTGCCCGAGGAGCTCCGGGCCGGGTTCGCCGCCCACAGCGAGGCGACCGGCGTGGCCGGCCTCGCCGCCGAGGCGCGCGTCGGCCGGCTCATCCTGGTGCACCTCAACCCGCTGGCAGGAGAGGCCTCATACCTGCCGATGCGCGACGCCGCCCGCGGCGTGTTCGCCAACACCGATATCGTGGAAGACGGCACGGTCGCCCGAACGTCCGGCGTTTGACACCCCGGGCACGCGCCGGGAGTATGCTCCGAGACCTCATGGTCCGTTTCCGCGACAAGCGCTTCCTCGTCGTGGCGATCGTCGTCGCGGCGCTCGTCATCTTCGTGCTGCCCGCGTTCGTCGCGTTCCGCTACTCCGCGCCGGAACAGCGAGGGCAGTTCCTCACGCGCCCCTGGCGCGGCTGGAGCTTCGCCTGGGCAGCGCTGTCCGTGCCGGGCGGCGCCAAGCTGAAGACCTCCGGCATGGCCTTGCGCAAGGCGGACTGGGTCTACAAGGGCACCGTCGTCGACCCTCGCGAGGTGCAACTGCTCTTCGTGCGCCGCAAGGAGCCCTTCACGTTCACCCACGCCATCGACGGGCGGACGCTGACCAGCACGGTCGTCCCGAGCTACCGCTTCATCTGGCAGGTGCAGGGGGTCGTGGACACGGTCTCCGACGAGGACGACACGATCGTCGCGCTCCTCGACTACAACAACGGGCGCGTGCTCTACGACGTGCGCGACGACCTGACGCCGGAGGAGCTCGCACCTCTGCCGGACGCCGGGACGTCGCCGAGTCCCTCGCCGTGACGGGCACTCTCGGAGGAGCGCGCGGCCGATGCTGACCCTGACGGCGGCCGCGTTCTACGAGACCGACTGGTTCAAGGCCATCGTGTACGTGCTGATCGCCATCGTCGTGGCGCGCGTGGTGGACTTCGTCCTCGCGCGCCGCGACCGGGCGATGCTCAGGCTGCTCGGCAAGACGCCGGACCAGTCGGACCACACTCGGTACATCATGATCCGGCGGCTCGTCTTCATCGGCATCCTGTTCATCGGGGTCGGCATCGCGCTCATCCAGATCCCGGCCGTGAGCACCCTGGCGCGGGCGATGCTCGCCTCGGCGGCGATCGTCGCCGGCGTGATCGGCATCGCCGCACGCGCCCCCATCGCCAACCTCGTGAGCGGCATCATGATCGCCTTCTCACAGCCGGTGCGCCTCAACGACTACATCAGCGTGGACGGCGAGTACGGCACAGTCGAGCAGATCTCACTGATCTACACCTACATCCGCAGCGCCGACGGCCGCCGCGTGGTGATTCCCAACGAGGCGTTCGCGAACAAGGCGGTGCACAACTACTCGATGGGATCGCATGGCGGCATGGTCACAGTGGAGCTCGAGCTGCCGCTGGGCGTGGACGTCGAGAGCGTCGCCCAGGCGATGCTCGAGGTCGGCGAGTCGCTCGCTCCGGCGCCCGAGGGCAAGAAGGACAGCGTCGAGGTCGCCGACATCAGCAGCGGTGGAGTGCGGCTCCGCCTGCACGCGTGGGCGGCGGACCCGCTCAAGCGGCGCGAGATCGCCAGCGACCTGCGCGCCGCCCTGCTCCGCCGTCTGACCGGCGACGGACTGATCGGCGGGAAGGCCGATGGAGGAGACTGAGCCGGCGGGAGGCGCCGGAGGCCCGACTGAGCCGCGCGGAGGCGGCGCGGCGCGCGAGTCGACGGGCGGCGTCACAGCGCCGCCGGCCGAGGGGGTCGCCCTGCTCGGCTCCGGCGCCAAGCCCGTCTCGGTGACGGCGGCGGCGTCCCGCCCGCTGGCGCGGGCCGTCTTCGCCGCCGTCGGCAGCCGGGTGATCATCTTCGCCGTGGCGTTCCTGGCCGCCGCCGTCATCGGCATCGGCGGCCTCCCCGTCGGCTGGCGCTTCCCTCTGCGAGCCGAGGTCTTCACCGGCTGGCTCGGCTCGCTCTTCAATCCGTGGGCGCACTGGGACGGCGTCTGGTACATCAAGATCGCCACCAGCGGCTACGCCGACGGCGACGGCAGCACCGCCTTCTTCCCGCTCTTCCCGATGCTGCTGCGCTACGTCGGCGTCGTGCTCGACGGCAACCTGCTCATCAGCGGGATCGTCATCTCCCTGCTCTGCTACGCGGGCTCCGTCTGGCTGCTCTACCGCCTGGTGAAGCGCGACTTCGACGAGTCGATCGCCAGTCGGGCCGTCATCTACCTGGCCATCGGCCCTCTCTCGTTCTTCCTGCAGGCCGTGTACACAGAGTCGCTGTTCCTGCTGCTCACGCTCGCCTGCTTCGTGTTCGCCCGGGAGGGACGCTGGCGGCTCGCGGGCGTCATGGGACTGCTTGCCACACTCACCCGAAGCACCGGCGTGCTGCTACTCATCCCCATGGCCTACTACTACTACGAGCGCCGCGGCTGGAAGCTCCGCAAGACCGACTCCCACGTCGCCAACCTGCTGATGGTCGTCGAGGGCCTGCTCGTCTGGATGACCTACCTGGCGCTGGCGTTCGGCAAGCCGCTTGCCTTCTCGTCGGCGCAGTCCCAGTGGGAGCGCGGCTTCGGCGCGCCCAACTACACGGTGACCAAGGCGATCACGGCGACGGTGTGGGGCCTCCGCAAGGTGATCTCCGCCGAGTACTACCGCTGGCTGTGGGAGGCGCCCCGGCCGGGGTCCGAGTACAGCAACCTCGCCACCAACGTCCTCAACCTCGCGTTCTTCATCGCCGCCGCCCTGCTCCTGTGGTACGGAGCGCGACGGCTGCCCGGCGCCTACTCCTGGTACGCGCTCGCCGCACTCGCCTACCCGCTGTTCTTCCCGAGCAAGTACGTCCCCCTCATGTCGTACCCGCGGTTCACGCTCACCGTCTTCCCACTCTACGTGGCGCTCGCGCTCTACACGCGCGACCGGCCCCGGGCACACAAGGTGGTGGTGGCGCTCGGCGTGCTTGCGCTGATCGTCTTCACCGGGAAGTTCGCGATCTTCAGCTGGGTGGCTTGACCCCTCCGACCCGCTTGAAGACGTAGACGCCGTCTTTGGCGAACACCGACTGGAAGTTCGGATCCGTCACCAGGCGGCCCAGGGCGAGCGAGTGCTTGACCTCGTCCTCCTTGTCGTAGAAGAACGGGTGCCGCGTGTCCACGACGACCCAGTCCGCCTTGGCGAAGTACGGGAAGATGTACGCCACGCGGCGGGCGGCCAGCTGTGCGCCGGCGTTGTTGTTCGCCGAGACGACCGCGTCCTCGGGGATCAGCGCGACGGCCTCGTCGAGCGCGACGTCGTGTGATGTCCTGGAGTAGTCGGCGCCGTCGTAGGCCGCGCCCGGGAGCGAGAAGGGGAGCGGCCCCAGGAAGTAGTTGCCCGCCAGCGCGCACAGCAGGACGAGGAGGGCGAGCGTGGAGCGCTGCACGAGCTCGCCCTTCATCAGCCTCTCGGCCTTGCGGAAACCGCTCCCGAGCCAGCGCCAGAGGCGCATGACGCCGAGGACCGCCGCCGCGTACAGGAACGGGATCTCGAGCGCCGTGTAGTGGAACTCGATGCGCCGCTGGAACGGGGTCGCCGACAGCGCGTTGAGACCGTACTCGGGCAGGGCGATGAGCGCGGTGAGTGGGCTCAGCAGAGGGGCGAACCCGAACGGCCACAACAGCCGCAGCAAGTACCGCAGGTTGGAGGCCGAGGTGAGGTCGGCCAGGGTCTGACCGGGATTGAGCAATGCGTTCTTGACGACGGCGCCGGCGCCGTCTCCGTAGTCCCCGTAGCGGGCGATGAAGGTGCTCTGGTCCCCGTTGTAGTGCGGGATCACGACCCAGACGGCGACCACGAACCAGGCCACACCGAGCGCCGAGACGATCAGCGGGCGCCACGAGCGCTTGCGCACGGCGAAGTATGCCCCCATGAAGGCGATCACCAGGGGCACTGTCTCTTTGCAGGCGGCGGCGAGGACCAGGAACACCGCGGCTCGCACCCAGCGGTCCTCTTCCATGTAGAGGAATGCCCAGAGCAGCAGCGGAGTCGCCAGCGCCACGGGGTGGAACTCGTTGAGGACGAGGAAGCCCAGCGCCGGATAGAGCAGGTAGGCGCCCGCCAGGAACGCACCGGCGTTCGGGTCGCGGGTGAGGCGTGTGCCGAGGCGATAGGCCGGCCACGCGCCGGTGGCCGCGACGACCGCCTGCCCGACGAGCAGCATGACGGGGCTCGGCCACACGAGCCAGGGGATCGCGAACAGCGCGAGGATGGGGTCGACGTGCGAGCCGAGCCGCGACATCTGCCGCGGCTCGAGGTCGCCGCTCGTGATCTCGAGGAACCTGCCGTGCGCCGTGTTGAACACGGCCTGGACCATGTTGCCGAGGTCGTAGCGAGCGTCCATGTAGGCCCTGTACTTGAGCCACGAGAGCAGCGCGTAGACGGCCGCGAAGACGATGGCGCCGCCGATCACGTAGAGGGCGCGGCGGCGGAACAGGATCTGCAGACGCTTCTCGTCGAGTTCCTGGATAGGGGAAAGCCTGCTCACTTCTCTCTCCTCTGCCTCAGCGCCAGTTCGATGCCCACGACCAGCCCCACGAACACGAGCTCCACGGCCGTCACCCAGAGGCGCAGCAGCAACGCCCACGTGAGAGCGACGCCTCCCGGGAGCTCCTTGGAGAGTGACGCCGTGAGCACGGCCTCGCGCACACCGATGCCGCTGGGGATGATGAACGCGACCATACCGGCGACGTAGGCGAGTGCATAAGCCACGATGACCAACGGCAGCGAGCCGACGCCGAGCCCGGTGACGGCGCGCGCGAGGAGCCAGGCGCCCGCGCCTGCCACGAGCCAGTCCAGCGTGAACAGACACAGCATGCCGAGCACGGCGCGGAATCCAAGCGTGACTTCGAGCGGCGGGCGGTGCAGCAGTCGCAGCGCCCATCCGGCAAGCGGCCCGAACACGCGCGGGTGCATGAGCGCCACCAGCACCGGGATCGCGACGAGGCTCAGGGCGGTGACGCCGGGGCGGTACTCCCAGAAGGGGAAGAGGACGGCCACGGCCAGCAGCGCGCCGCCCACTCCGAGCGCCTGCTCGTACACCATCGCCGCGCTGACGCGCTCCACGGAGAGGCCGCGCGAGTGGCTCATCCAGGCGCGGCCGACGAACATGAAGACGTTGCCGGGCACGTATCGCGCCAGGATCGACTTGCCCCAGACGGATGCGGCCGGCCAGAAGGGACTGGGCGCGCCGCAGCCGCGCAGGAGCAACCACCAGAAGGCGGCTTGGGCGGCGTAGTAGATGAGGAAGACGGCGCCGGAGAGGGCGAGCCAGCCGGCGTCGAAGGTCCAGTCGAAGTCCTCGATGCTCCCCCACGAGCGCACCAGGTAGGCGGCGAGGAAGTAGACCGTCGCCGCCACGATGACCGCCTGGACGAGGCGGATGACGATCCGGCGCCGGCCAGACCGCGGCGGAGCGGGCGGCGCCTGGTCCACAGGGCCGCCGGGGGGGCCGCCGCCGGCGATCACGAGACCTCCAGCGCCGTGATCAGCGCGGCAGCGACCGCGGCCGGCGTGAACGCCCGGCCATACAGGGCGAGCGCTCCCCGGCCGAGGCGCGCGCGCTCCTCGACAGCCTGCAGCCTGCGCAGCGCGGCGGCCAAGGCCGCCGGGTCGCCGGCCGGCGTGAGCAGCGCGTCCTCGCCGTCGCGCAGCCACTCGCGCGCCCCGTCGCCGCCGGCCGTGACACACGGGCGGCCGCACGCGAGCGCGTCGAACACCTTGTTGGGGACCACGCGCCCTGCCTTCTCGGAACGGCCGAACACGCCCAGGCAGACGTCCGCCGCCAGCGTGTGGGCGCGCAGATCCGCGTGCGGCAGCTCGCCGAGCCACTCCACGCTGGTCAGCTCGCGCTCCGCGATCCGCGCGCGCAGGGCGGCCGAGAGCTGGCCCTCGCCGATGAGCACGAAGCGGAAGGGCTCCTCGCGCAGCAGCTCGGCGGCGCCCAGCACGACGTCCGCTCCGTGGAGAGGGCTCCACTTGCCGTACTGCAGCACGGTCAGCGGCTCGCCCGGCGCCGGCTCGCGCGCCGCACCGTCGGCCGCCGGCTCCGGCAGTGCGCCGACGGGCGCCACGGCGAGCCGGTCGCGCGCGAGCCCGAAAGCCTGCTGGTAGTACGCGGCGTGCGCCCACGTGTCCGCGAGGACCAGATCCGGCAGCCTGAAGGCGACCTCGTCCACCGCGCGCACGGCGGCGGCCCTGGCCCCTCCGCTGCTCACCAGCCCCCGGTCGCCCGCGAACGTGTCGAGCAGCGAGACGAGGGGGTCGAACACCAGTCGCGCACGCCTGAGGGCGGCCAATGCGCGGCCGAACGGCACGAGGAAGTGCCCCGGGTACCCCACCACCACTGCGTCGACGTCGAGGTGACTCTGGTGCTGCAGCAGAAGCCGGGCGTGCGCCTCGACCACCCCGGCGGCGATACGAGCCGCGCCGCGGGCGCCGGTCATCTCCGCGGCGGTCAGAGGAGGAAGCGGGGCGCGGAACTCGCGCACGTCCACGCCTCTCTCGCGGAGACCCGCGATGAGCACGGCATTGCGCGGGTAGTCCGGCTGGTACGTCCCGAAGTACGCGACGGACCGGATGTGCGGCCTGGCTGCGGCGGCCCGCACGACGGCGAATGTGCGATGCCGCTGCGCCGCCCCGCACGAAGGCTCGCCTTCGGCGGCCTTTCTGCGGCGGGTGCTCACGGCTGCAGGGCGGCTCCGGCGGCGCCCTCACCGGCCGGCCCGCGCGTCTGGTCGGTCGCGAGTCCGCCCGGCGTCTCGGCCGGCTCGAGGAGCACGGCCACCTGCGCCGGGTCCGGCCCGCGCCGGGCGCGCGAGTTGGCGATGAGCTCCCCGATGAGCCCGAGACTGAGCAGCTGCACGCCCACGATGATCAGCAGCGCCCCCAGAAGGAGCAGCGGGCGCTGCCCGATGGGGTTGCCGAAGGCGAGTTTGTCGATGGTGAGGTACAGCTCGACGAGCACGCCGAACACGATGAGCAGGGTGCCGAAGCCGCCGAACAGGTGCTGCGGCCGGTGCTGGTAGCGGCCGAGGAACATGACCGTAAGCAGGTCGAGGTACCCGCGCATGTAGCGCTGCCAGCCGTACTTGGAGCGGCCGGCCGTGCGGCGCCGGTGGTTCACCTTGACCTCGGTGACCTGGAAGCCGGCCTGGGACGCCACCACCGGGATGTAGCGGTGCAGCTCGCCGTACACCGAGATGGTCTCGACCACGTCGCGCTTATAGGACTTGAGGCCGCAGTTGAAGTCGTGGAGCGGGACTCCGGAGGCCTTGCGAACCGTCCAGTTGAACAGCTTGGACGGGAGAGTCTTGTTGAGCGGGTCTTGCCGGCGCTGCTTCCAGCCAGAGACGAGGTCGAAGCCCTCGGAGAGCGGCGCCGTGAGGGCGGCGATCTCGGACGGGTCGTCCTGGCGGTCGCCGTCCATGGTGACGATGACGTCACCCCGGGCGGCGGCGAAGCCGTGCGAGAGCGCCGCCGCCTTGCCGAAGTTGCGCCTCAGCTTGACGACGCACACGTCGTCACGCGCTTCGGCCAGCTCCTTCATCACCGGGAACGAGCGGTCGCTGGAGCCGTCGTCCACGAACACGATCTCGTAGGGCGTACCGTACGTGGCCAGCGCCTCGTCGATCTCATCGACGAGCGGGGCGAGGCTGTCGGCCTCGTTGTACACAGGGATGACGAGTGAAAGCAGGGAGCTCATACGGCTCACTAGGATACATCCTCGGACTGCCGGGGCCGCTACGCCCGGGCAGCCGGCCGTCGCGTCAGGCTCCCTCGAGCTCGTCGAGGCGGATGGACACGGAGTCGTCCGCGTGCTGCACCCGCTCCGCGACCTCACGCTCGGCGCGGTCGTCGTCGGCGCCGGAGAGCGCTTCGCGCGCCCGGCGCCCGATCACCTGTACGTCATCGGTCACGTCGCTGTTGAGCAGCGCGGCGAGGCGCGGATTGTTCACCTTCAGCTTGACGCCGAAGAACTCCAGCTCACTGCCGTCGGTCACCTGAGAAGGGCTCATATCCCTGCTATCGGCCTGTTCTGCCCGCCATCGGAGTGCTCTGGACACATGTTCCAGACCGCTCCGCGACACCCTCCCCGGGCGAACGCCGGCCGGCACGCACGCGTCCCCTGGTAAGCGTGTGCTGTGAACCGGCCGCGAACGCGTACGCTGGCGGGGGTGGGGACCGCTTGGTAGCATGAGAAGTCTGATGCTGATGAGCAGGAAAATCTGGCTCGTGTTGGCGATCGTCGTGCTGCTCGCGGCCTCCTTCGCCGCCAGCGTCGTCGCGGCCAAGCGCGCCACGGAGGACCGCTCCAGGTTTGTGACGCGCGGCCTCGACTACCTGCATTACCGCCAAGGGGACACCGGCGGGTTCACCAACCCCGAGAACACTGCCATGGCCGTCCTCGGCGCCGTCTCCAGCGGTGAGCGCATGGGCAACAGCGCCTGGCACGTCAAGGGCAAGAACCCGTTCGACTACCTCCAGTCCACCGACCTCGTAGCGGCGAGCACCGGCATCGACGTCACCAACGCACCCGTGTACTACTCCCGCCTCATCATGTCCTATGTCGCCATGGACAAGGCGGGCAGCATCGGCACCGCCGGCAGCAAGGGCGTCAACCTGCTCAACATCCTCCTGAGCTACCAGAACACCACGGACGGGTCCTCCAACAAGGGGGCGTTCGCCCCGTCGCTTCCGTCCATCGACGCGGCCGTTCGGACCACGAGCTGGGCGATCCTGGCCATGCACAATGCCGGGGTCAGCCGCACCGACACTCGATACCAGATGGCGGGGGCCTGGCTGGCCAAGCAGCAGAACGACGAGCCCGGCGGTGATGGCGGGTTCCCGAACAGCGAGCAGGGCGGCGCGTCGGACGCTCTCGACACCGCCTTGGCCTACCAGGCGCTGGAGGTCAGCTCGGACGGCTCGGACTGGAGCCCCGCGCTCGCCCGGTCGTTCCTGAAGTCCGCACAGCGGTCTGGTGGCGGCTTCGCGGCCACCGCGAGCGGCAACGCGGATGCCGAGGGCACCTCCGCGGGTATCCAGGCCATCGTCGCCATGGGCGAGGATCCCAACGGTTCCGGATGGAACGTGGCGGGGGCCTATTCGGCCGACCAGAAGACGCCCGTCACCTGGCTTCAGGGCCTCCAGCAGACCAACGGCGCGTACAAGGCCTCGGCCACGAGCCGTGTGCGCCCTGTGATCGTCACCGGATGGGCCTTGGTAGCGCTCAACCGCAAGTCGTTCGGCAGCGCCACCGAGAGCAAGGTCTTCCCCAAGAACCCGGGAACGGCCCACACGGCGTTCAGGTTCCGACCCCAG
>Ga0075319_1000030_pt1 | contig 11373 bp, 15 predicted proteins | sample MayberryNE_TuleC_FD_120046 | JGI IMG/M metagenome (GOLD analysis project Ga0075319, IMG submission 120046) | Natural and restored wetland microbial communities from the San Francisco Bay, California, USA, that impact long-term carbon... | ecosystem: Environmental > Terrestrial > Soil > Wetlands ... | reverse complement strand
GCCGAGGGCCAGTCCGCTCGCCCCTCGCGCCGACCGCGAGAGCTGCGCCGTGACCGCGGCGACGCCGGTGAACGCGACGCCGATCGCGGCGATCGCCGCACCGGCCGCGAACGAGCCCGCCGCCGGCTGACCGGCCGCGATCATGCCGAGCGCGGCCATCGGCGCCAGCATGAGATCCGCGCCGAGCGCCACGATCACGGCCGCGGCCAGCGGCGCGGCCGACCCGACCACGCCGCAGCGGAGCAGCTCGGCGCGTCCCGTCTCCTCGTTCTGGCGCGTATGCCGGACCACGCAGAGGACGCTCATCACTGCGGCGAGGACGGCGAGCGTGACCCAGCTGCGAGCCATGACGTAGGAGCCGAGAGTCGCGCCGGACGGGAGGCTCAGCATGCGGAACCCGGTGTTGCCGGCCATGAGGCGGGTCTCGCGGACCACGTCGGCCTGCGTGGGCAGGTTCACGGCGAACGCCAGCGTGAAGAGGAGCAGCAGCCCGGAGAGGACGACGAGCCAGCCCGCGAGCACCAGGCGGTCGCGACGCAGGGCCAGGCGCACGAGGAGGGGGGTGCCGGCGAAGGCGTTCATCGCACGGTCTCCAGTTCCCGGTCGTCGCGGTCACCGGTCGGCGGCACGCGGTCTGCGTTCGGCCCCACGAGCTCGGCGCCGTCTGCGTAGTGCCGCAGAAAGAGCTCTTCGAGCGTGGGCGGCGAGGTCTGCAGCGCGCGCACGCCGCGCGCGACAAGATGCTCGAGCGCGCGGTTCAGGTCGGCGTGACCCACAGAGAACTCGGCGTGCGTACCGTCCACCGCGGCATCGTGCACGCCGGGGAGCAGGGCGAGTCCGTCCAGCGGCGCCGCGGTGTCGACGGCGACGGTGGTGCGCGTGAGGTGCCGCAGCTCCTCGAACGACCCGGAGTCGGCGGTGCGGCCGGCGCGGACGATGGTGACCCCGTCGCAGAGGGACTCGACCTCCGAGAGGATGTGGCTGGAGAGCAGCACGGTGGCGCCGGCGCGGTTGGCCTCGCGCACGACGTCCTGGAAGACGGCCATCATCAGCGGGTCGAGGCCTGAGGTCGGCTCGTCGAGCAGATAGAGCTCGGCGTCCGACGCGAAGGCGGCCACCAGCGCGACCTTCTGGCGGTTGCCCTTGGAGTAGGCGCGGCACTTCTTGGACGGGTCCAGCTGGAAGCGCTCGATGAGCTCGGCGCGGCGCGCGGGGTCCATGCCCCCGCGCAGGGCGCCGAGCAGATCGATCACCTCGCCGCCGGTGAGGTTGGGCCACAGGCTCACGTCGCCGGGCACGAAGGCCAGCCGGCGGTGCAGCGTGGCGGCGTCGCGCCAGGGGTCGAACCCCAGGACCGACGCCGCGCCCGCGTCCGCGCCCAGCAGGCCGAGCAGGACGCGCAGCGTCGTCGTCTTGCCGGCGCCGTTGGGACCGAGGAAGCCGTGCACCTCGCCGGCGCGCACGCGCAGGTCCAGCCCGTCCAGGGCCGTGTGACGGCCGAACCGTTTGTGCAGGCCCGTCACGGAGATCGCTGTCGTCATCACCCTCACCTCGTCGCGTGTGTGTAACTGGTACGCTGTGGTGTATACTGTACACAAGAAGTATGCCATACACACGGTGTACACTGCAAGCGTCAGCCGTTTGAGGAGCGTGAGAGATGGCCGAGGGACCACCGACAGCACTGGATCGGCTCTGGAGCTCCACCGCGGGCCCGGAGCGGCCCGCCCGCATGGGACTGAGCCTCGAGCGCATCGTCGCGAGCGGCGTGGCACTCGCCGACCAGGACGGGCTCGCCGCGGTCTCCATGAAGCGCGTCGCCGAGCGGCTCGGCTTCACGACCATGTCGCTGTACCGGCACGTGACGAGCAAGGACGAGCTCCTCCTGCTGATGCAGGATGCGTGCTGGCGGCCGCCGGAGGGGCTCGAGATCGCGCCCGACGACTGGCGCGCCGGCCTGGAACTCTGGACGCGCGAGCAGGTCGCGATCATGGTGCAGCACCCCTGGCTGGAGGAGGTGCGGCACATCGAGAGAGCCGGGACGCCGAGCCAGCTCCTGTGGATGGAGCTGGGGCTGCGGGCGCTGGCGCGCACGCCGCTGGCCGAGGGAGAGAAGATCGAGGTGCTCCTGCTGCTCAGCGGCTACACGTTCTCGTTCGCGCGTCTCTCGGCCACCGCGGCCGACGGCGTGCAGCGCGGCTACTTCGACAGCGGCGAGGAGGCTCCGGCCTTCGCCGGCCTCCTGCGGCAGCTCGCCGGCCCCGACAGGTTCCCGGCGCTGCTCGAGGCCGTGGAGGGCGGCGCCTTCACGCCCGACACGCCGTTCCCCGACCTCAGGTTCGATCTGCGCGTCCTGCTGGACGGGGTGGACGCGCTGGTCCGGCGCAAGGAGGCGGGCGATGCCTGACGGCCTGCGCGCCCGCCTGCTCGGCGCCTGGCGGCTCCTGGACGTGGTGGAGGAGCCGCTCGACGGCTCGCCGGCCGGCCGCCCGCACGGCGATCAGCCGCACGGGCTGATCCTGTACTCGCCGGACGGTCACATGTCCGTCCAGATCGCCGAGAGCGTTCGCGAGCCCGTCGCCACCGCCGACTGGACGGCGCTCACGTCCGAGGAATACGCGGCCGAGGCCAGGAGCTACTTCGCCTACGCCGGCCGGTTCAGCGTCGACGAGGCCGCCGGCACGGTGACCCACCACGTCGAGCTCTCGCTCTTCCCAGGCTGGGCCGGCCTCAGCATGCCGCGCGAGGTCGCGCTGGACGGCGACCGGCTGGTGCTCAGCTCGGTCGCGCCCGTGGAGTCCGGCGGCCGGCAGGTGATGGTCCGCATCAGCTGGGTGCGAGCCTAGCAGGCTCCCGCGGCTCGGCCGCCGCCCGCGCTCCCGGCGCGCCTACTCTCCTGCCCGCGCGGCCTTCGCATACCGCTTCACTCCCGCTCCGGCCGCCGCCGGCGACATACCCGAGCGCACGAACGGCGAGTAGAGCACGCGGATCACGGCGGCGTCGCTCTGGCTCCAACTGGTGAGGGTGTTGGCCTCGTACATGACGCTCCGGCGCCGGTCGGCGGTCGAGGAGAAGTGGCCGCTGAGGCCGATCGCGTGCGTCAGTTCGTGGATCAGCGTGGACTTCAGTTCGTCGGTCGTGTCCTGCGTGCCGGTGTCCACCGTGATCCGCGCCCTGATGAGCCCCGGCGGCCCCTGGAAGTAACGGGTGCGCGTGTTGCCGACACTGCCCGTCCCGTTGCGGCGCACGTAGGTCGCGTGGTCCAGGAACTCGACGGTGATGAGGGGTCGGCCGCCGCCGAGCTCGAAGTCCACCTGGTCCTGCAGGCGGTCGAGACGGCGCACCAGCCCGCCCATGTAGCGCCTGATCTCGGGAGATGTGTCGCCCGGCAGCTTGATCGCTACCGTGGTCCGCTGCCACTTGGCGACGATGCGCGGGGAGCCCGGCGCGCTGGTCTGGGAGAACACCATCGTGGTGAAGTAGTCGCCGAACCAGCGCTTGCCGGCGACCTTGCGGGTGTAGGGGTCGAGCGTCTCGATGCTGAGGGGCTCGGCCGGCTCGCGCACGAACAGGCCGAGCGCGTCACGGCTCCACACCCACTCCACCGCGCGGACTCCGCCGTAGACGGCGAGGGCCAGCACGGCGATGCTGAGCGCGGTCACCAACAGCCGTCCGATGAGTCGCATGCGCACCTCCCACCCCGTGTGTACCCGGAGTCACCCCCGGCATGAGTCCCGGGGTCGTGCCGACCGAGGCGCGGCCGCCGCGGGGGAGGGGGGCGTGGCGCCAGGGGTCGGCGGCGAGCGGGCGCAGAGAGGGCGGGCCGGCGTCAAGCTGTCGGCCCGCCCTCTGCTCCGCTGGGCCTTTCTCAGAAAGCGAAGGCTATCAGCAGGATGATGAGGATGATGGCGATGACGGCGCCTATGCCTATGTACATGGGTACCCTCCTTGCTGTCGCCACTCTGGGTCTTCCCGCTCGGCCGGAGGCCTGCCGCCGTGCCGTTGCCGACCCGCGGGCGACCGTTAGCCGCACGCCCACCGGGGAAGCCAAGAACCAGCGGGTCTGCGGAGAGCGCGCGCCGCTCTCGACCGCCGCGGACCAGGACCGGAGGAGGCCCTCCATGGAGCACCCCGTCGACCAGTTGCTCGACGCCGCCATCTTCGACACCCGGGGTGAGCGGATCGGCACCGTGACCGACGTGTACGTCGACGAGGCCACCGGACGACCCGAGTGGCTCCTCCTCGACACCGGGTTCTTCGGGCGCGGGATCCACGTGCCCGCTCATCGCATCGTGCCGCACGAAGGCGGATACCGGCTCCCGTACGCGAGGGACGTGATCGAGTCGTCACCGGAGGTCGACGCCGGATCCGACAAGCTCGGCGAAGTCGACGAGCACGAGCTGTACGCCTACTACGGGCTCTCGCGCCCGGAGTAGCCCCGTCCAGACCGCCGGACGCGCTCCCGCCGGGCGCCGCGCTCGCGGTCGTGGCACCATGGGCGCATGGACTGGGAGATCTTCGCCACCGTCGTCGCGGGCATCCTGCTGGTGGTCGCCGCCGTCGGGGTCGTGTACCCCGTGCTGCCGGGGAGCGCCATCGCCATCGCCACGCTGCTCGTCTGGGCCGTGGTTGTCGGCTCGTGGGCGGCGTGGGTGACGGCGATCGTCGGCTCGCTGCTGTGCGTCGTGGGCTGGTCGGCGAGCGCCGTGCTGACCGGCCGCAGGCTCAAGCAGCTCGAGGTGCCCGGGTGGTCGATCGCGGTCGCCTTCGTGGCCGGCATCGCCGGCCTCTTCCTCATCCCCGTGGTCGGCCTCTTCGTCGGCTTCGCAGTGGGCCTGCTGGTCAGCGAGGCCATCCGTCACCGGGACGTGGGCCGCGCCGTGCACTACAGCATCGAGACCCTCAAGGCCCTGGGCAAGGGTGTGCTCGTCGAGCTGGGGATGCTGTGCATCGCCGCGGCCGTGTGGTCGGCCGGCGTGCTGACTCACTTCACGACGCGCTGATCCGCGCGGCAGGGACGCCGCCGCCCGCGCGCGGGAGATCGTCGGCGGCACGACGCCGTCTTCGCGAGAACGCCGTCACCGGCGCCACGCTTCGCCGCCGAGCCACGGGGAACAGCCTAACTGTGGCCAAAGGAGGCTGACATGACCATCGATCGCCACATCCTCGTCGGGCGCGACGTCTACGGGCGCGATGCAGCGAAGATCGGCGAGGTCACGGGAGTGACCGCCGACGCCGAGTACGTGATCGTGAGCCGGAGGCTCTCCAAGGACCTGCTGGTCCCGATGCACGAGCTCCGCGAAGCAGAGGGACGCCTGGAGGTCGGCCGTACCCAGTCGTATCTCGACCACGCCCCCCACGTAGACCCCGAGAACCTGACGCCGGAGGACCGGCTGCTTCTCGAGCGGTTCTACGGGGCGCGGGCGGCGTAGCCGGCCCCGCGCTCGACAGCGAAGAGGGCGGGACCCCAGACCGCGGTCCCGCCCCCTCCTGTACAGAACCGTTGCCGCGGGCGGCGGGCAGCGCCGCCGCCGGCCGGCTACCTCGTGCGGCCGGGCTCGACAGGCCGGCACTGCCGCAGCAGCCCGCCGCGCACGCAGCGCTGGTCCGCCGCTCTACGGTGTCGCAGCCGCTCCGCCCTCACCTGCTCGGTGCGGACCCGGCCACCCTGATGCTCCATGCCGATGATGCGTTCCATGACTCCGCTCCTCCGACTCATCAAATCAACTTTCATTGTTTCCAGTTTAGGACCAACTGGGAGCCACGTCAATACCACATCAAGATTTGTTGTGCTGATGTGCTCTATCCCACCAGCAGATAGACCCCGGCCAGCACCACCAGCGCACCGCAGACGCGCCGCACCCACGCGGCCACCCGCGACCTGCTGCCCCACGACACCATGGCCTGCGCCTTGTTCGCCATGGTGCCGGCCAGGACGATCACGCCGCAGTGGCCGAGCGCGAACGCCCCCAGCAGGCCGACGGCCAGGGCGTAGTCCGTCTGCGCCTGCCCGAGGACGACCATGAGGAGCGGAGCGAGGAAGGCGAACGAGCAGGGACCGAGGCCGATCCCGAAGACGAGGCCGAGGCCGAGCGCCGCCGGCATCCCCGTGAGCCGTGTGGATGCCGGCAGCAGGTTCCGCCAGCGGAGCGGCAGGAGGTCCATGAGGTAGAGGCCGAAGATGAAGAAGACCACGGCCACGGCCACGTTGCCGACCTGCCCGAGGTCGCCGAGGAGGCGGCCGAGGGACGCCGTGACCACACCGATCAGCGCGATCGAGGCGAGGACGCCGAGCGAGAAGACGAGAGAGAGCCGGAACGAGCGGCCCGTGGTCGCCCTCTGTGAGCTGATGAAGCCGACGATGAGCGGGACGCTGGCCAGGTGGCACGGGCTGAAGACGATGCTGACGACGCCCCAGGCGAACGCGGCCAGGAGCGCCCAGCCGAGTGACTGGTCCAGCCAGGTGGTGAGGCTCGTGAGGATCTGCTCGAGCACGCGCCCGGCGCTTACTGCGTGGTCAGCTTGGTGAGGCCCTGCTCCACGAGCAGCGCCTCGATGTCCGCCTGCGGGTAGAAGCCTGTGTGCCGGTGGAACTCCTCGCCGTTCTCATCGAGGAACACCTGCGTGGGGATCATCTGGACGCCGTACTCGTTCGCCGGCGCTGGGTCCTTCCAGACGTCGTGGAAGATGACCTCCACCTGATCGCCGAAGGTCTGCTCGATGGCCCGCATGACCGGCTGCATCTCCTTGCACGGGACGCAGGAGTCTGCGCCGAGCTCGATGAACGTCACCTTGGGCGCCGCGCCACCACCTCCCGACGGGCCTTCCGCGCCGGACGTGCCGGCTTCTTCGGTCTCACCGCCGCAAGCGGCCACTGCGGTGGCCAGGGCCACGGCGAGGGCGAGAACGAGCAGGCCGGCTCGCATGCGCCGGAGGCGCGTCACGTCAGCCCTGCGCGGCGAGCGCCGTCGTGATCATCGAGCTGACCTCGGCCTGCGACGGCACCTTGCCGCTCACGACGACCTTGCCGTCGATGACGAGCGCCGGCGTCGACATCACGCCGTAGGACATGATGGTGGGGAAGTCCTCCACCTTGACGATCTCGACGTCGCCGACGGCGAGGTCGCGCACCGCCGCCTCGGTCGTGGCGTAGAGCTTCTGGCAGTTGGCGCAGCCGCTGCCCAGGATCTCGAGCTTCATTCGCGTCTCCTTCTCGGTGATGGCATGGGTGTCAGGACGCGCTGCGGCGGGCCGGAGCGTCCGCTCTGGTCGCGCAGCCGCTGCCGATCTCGGTCCGCGCGGGCGGCTCGTCCCTCAGACGGTTGACGTAGGCGAGGAACCCGTCCAGGTCGCTCTCGAACCTCTCCCAGTCGAGCGAGTAGTAGGTGCGCGTGCCCTCGCTGCGCATGCGCACCAGGCCCGCGTCGCGCAGCAGCGCGAGGTGATGCGAGACCAGCGGTTGGCTGGCGTCGAGCGGCCCGGTCATCTCGCACACGCAGCGCTCGCCGCCCAGCAGGAACTCGATGATCTGCGCCCGGGTCGAGTTGCAGAGCGCCTTGAACAGCGGCACGTAGTCGGTGATCGTGCCTCCCTGCACCGGTTCGACGGTCATCAGCTTGTCTCCCTTCCGCGGACGGGGTCGCAGCCGACCTCGTCGCATCCGGCGGCCACGGCCGCCGGCACGGGTTCATCGGTCATGCCCCAGTACTTGCGCCCCAGCCACAGCGCCACGTTGACGAGGGCGATGAGCACCGGCACCTCGACCAGCGGGCCGATGACGCTCGCGAACGCCTCACCCGAGTTGAGGCCGAAGACGGCGATGCTGACGGCGATGGCGAGCTCGAAGTTGTTGCTCGCGGCGGTGAAGCTCAGGGTCGCCGTCTTGGAGTAGTCGGCGCCGATCTTGCGCCCCATGAAGAAGCTCACGAAGAACATGATCACGAAGTAGATGGACAGCGGGATGGCGATGAGCAGCACGTCCAGGGGGAGCTCGACGATGAGGTCGCCCTTGAGACTGAACATCACGAAGATCGTGAACAGCAGGGCGATGAGCGTGAGCGGGCTGATGCGCGGGATGAACTTCTGCTCGTACCAGTCCCGGCCCTTGGTCTTGAGCGCCACGAGCCGGGTGAGCATGCCGGCGAGGAACGGGATGCCCAGGTAGATGAACACGCTCTGCGCGATCTGCCAGATGGTGATGTCGACGGCCACGCCCTCGAGGCCGAACAGCGGCGGCAGCTTGGTGACGAACACCCAGGCGAAGACGCTGTAGAAGAGCACCTGGAAGACGCTGTTGAAGGCCACGAGGCCGGCGGCGTACTCGGTGTCGCCCTTGGCGAGCTGGTTCCAGACGATCACCATGGCGATGCAGCGCGCGAGCCCCATCATGATGAGCCCGACCATGTACTCGGGGTAGTTGTGCAGGAAGATGATCGCGAGGAAGAACATCACGAACGGGCCGATGATCCAGTTCTGGACGAGGGAGAGACCGAGGATCTTCCAGTCGCGGAAGACGTCGCCGAGCTCCTCGTAGCGCACCTTGGCCAGAGGCGGATACATCATCACGATGAGGCCGATGGCGATGGGGATGTTGGTGGTGCCCACCGTCCAGCGGTCGATGAACTCGGGCACGGAGACGAACGCCCAGCCGATGCCGACGCCGATGAACATCGCAAGGAAGATCCAGAGTGTGAGGTAGCGGTCGAGAAACGAGAGGCGCTTGACGGTGCTCTGTGCCATGCGGGCGACTCCTTGGACGCGAGCGGCGAGTGGAGACAGGGCAAAGGGTGTCGACGACCACGACACCATACATTGACATTCGTTTATGGTCAAGATACTTTGATATAAACTCCAGTCGATGAAAGGACGCTCTGACGTGAAGACGCTCAGCATCGAGACGCCCTTCGCGGTCTTCAGCGACGTGCACGGCAATCTGCCTGGGCTCGAGGCCATCCTCGCCGACATCGAGCGCCGCGGCGTCCCGCGCACCATCTCGCTCGGCGACCTCGTCGGCTACGGACCCTCGCCCAACGAGGTCGCCCTCCTCGTCCGCGACCGTGACATCCCCTCGCTCCTGGGCAACTACGACCAGGGCATCGGCTTCGAGACCGGCGACTGCGGCTGCGTCTACAAGACCGACGAGCAGCGCGCCGAGGGCGCCTCCTCGCTCGCCTGGACGCAGGAGGCCGCCAGTGACGAGGTCAAGGCGTACCTGCGCACGCTGGAGGACCACTTCACGCTGGCGACGCCGGCCGGCGACCTGCTCGCCGTGCACGGCAGTCCGCGGCGCATCAACGAGTACCTGTTCGAGGACCGGCCGGAGAAGGCCATGGCGCGCATGGCCGAGGAGTACCCGTATCCGGCGATCCTCTTCGGCCACACCCACGTTCCCTACGCCCGGCCCGTCGGCCCGACCACGTTCGTCAACGTCGGGAGCGGCGGCCGCCCCAAGGACGGCGACTGGCGCGTCTGCTACGCGATCGTCGACCCGGCGCGGCTGGGGACGCCGGAGTTCGTGGAGTTCGTCCGCGTGCCGTACGACTGGGAGCTGCTGCAGCGGCAGCTTGCCGCGACTGCGCTGATCACCGGGTTCGCAGGGCCGGGCGAGGGCTGAGATGGCGCCCGGCACCGTAGAAGAGGCGGAAGTCGAGCCGGCCGCCGGCGCAGAGGATGCCGCGGAGTCTGCGAGGCGCGTCGTGCCGGCCTGCGAGTGCGGCACGCCGGCGACGGCGCCGGCCGAGGACTCGCCCGGCGAGAGGCGCGGCGGCCTGACCGGCCCCGTCCGGGCCGCCGCCCGGGCGTTCGCCCGCCTGCCGTGGTGGGCGCGCATCACGATCGGGGTCGCGCTCTGGGCCGTCGTCTACCACTACTGGCTCCCGTTCATCGTCTGGCTGTTCCACGACGTCCTGCAGTTGCCGGACACCCGCTGGGCCTCCGCTCTCGAGTTCTTCGTCTACGACAGCGTCAAGGTCCTGCTCCTGCTCACCATCGTCGTCTTCGGCGTCGGCATCGTGCGCTCGTTCTTCAGCCCGCAGCGCACGAGGGCGCTGCTGCGCGGACGCCGCGAGACCACGGGCAACGTGATGGCCGCCGGCCTCGGCATCGTCACGCCGTTCTGCAGCTGCTCGGCGGTCCCGCTCTTCATCGGCTTCGTCGAGGCCGGCATCCCGCTCGGGGTGACGTTCTCGTTCCTCATCGCGGCGCCGATGGTCAACGAGATCGCCCTGGTGCTGCTCTACGGGCTCTTCGGCTGGGAGGTCGCGGCCCTCTACCTCGTCACCGGCCTCATCATCGCCATCGTCGCCGGGTGGGTCATCGGTCGCCTGCGCATGGAGCGCTACGTCGAGGACTGGGTGCGCGAGATCCGCATGGGCGACGCGGAGGACACGCAGGAGCTCGACTGGCCCGGCCGCGTCACGTACGCATGGCAGGCCGTCAAGGACATCGTCGGCAAGGTGTGGCTCTACGTGCTCGCCGGCATCGCCGTCGGCGCCATCATCCACGGGTACGTGCCGGAGAACTTCATGGCGAGCATCATGGGCGCCGACGCCTGGTGGAGCGTGCCGCTCGCCGTGCTGCTCGGCATCCCGATGTACTCCAACGCCGCCGGCATCATCCCCATCGTCGAGGCGCTGCTCGAGAAGGGCGCCGCGCTCGGCACTGTGCTCGCCTTCATGATGGCCGTCATCGCGCTCTCGCTGCCGGAGACGATCATCCTCAAGAAGGTCCTCAAGTGGCCGCTCATCTTCACGTTCCTCGGCGTGGTCGGCGCCGGCATCATGTTCGTCGGCTTCCTGTTCAACGCCGTCCTCGGCTGACGGCGGGACGGGGTGGCCGCATCCACCTCGGATGCCGCCACCCCGTCCTCAGTGAGCCGGCAGATGTGATCGCGTCCGTCAGCAGCAGCACCCCGGTGAGCAGCAGCCGCCCGAAGGCTTGACGGCGCGCACGAAGCCGCTGGCGAGCTGCACGCCGGCCGGCAGCGGCGGCGCGCCGCACATGTTGTTCTCCGCCGAGCCGTCGTAGACGTTGGTGACCTCGATCGAGGCGTCGGCGAAGCCGGCGCGACTCAGCCGGGCGAGGAAGTCGCGCTCCTCGAGCGCTCCGGAGATGCAGGCCGACCAGGCGTCGGCGTCGTCGAGCAGCTCCCTGGGGATCAGGCTCATGTCGCCCTGGAACACGATGTCGCTGATCGCGAGTCGTCCGCCGGGCTTGAGCACGCGGAGCGCCTCGGTCAGCGCCACGTCCTTGTTGGTCGACAGGTTGACGACGCAGTTGCTGATGATCACGTCCACGCTCGCGTCAGGCAGTGGGATGGCCTCCAGCTCGCCCTTGAGGAATTCGACGTTGGTCGCTCCGGCCTTGCGCTGGTTCTCG
>Ga0075319_1000029_pt1 | contig 11541 bp, 8 predicted proteins | sample MayberryNE_TuleC_FD_120046 | JGI IMG/M metagenome (GOLD analysis project Ga0075319, IMG submission 120046) | Natural and restored wetland microbial communities from the San Francisco Bay, California, USA, that impact long-term carbon... | ecosystem: Environmental > Terrestrial > Soil > Wetlands ... | reverse complement strand
TCATGGCCGGCGTGCTGCAGGCGCCGTACCGCAAGTACTTCCACGAGATGATCGAGCCGCACATCGACGGCGACCAGATCGTCTACGAGGGCGAAGTGACGATGGAGCGCAAGCGCGAGCTGTTCGCCGGCGCGAGCGCGTTCCTCTTCCCCATCACCTGGCCGGAGCCGTTCGGGCTGGTGATGATCGAGGCCATGGCCTGCGGCACTCCCGTGGTGGCGATGCGCCAGGGCTCGGTGCCCGAGGTCGTGGATGAGGGCAAGACCGGGTTCGTGGTGGATGCGGGCGACCTCGACGCCTTCGTGGCGGCGGTGGGCCGGGTCGACGAGATCGACCCTGCCGTGTGCCGCCGCACCGTGGAGGAGCGGTTCACCGTCGAACGGATGGTCGACAGCTACGAGGAGATCTACCGGCGTTACCTCGAGAGGTGATGGGGGAGCTCAGCGCCTACCTGGCCGGGGCGGGCGGCGAAGCCCACCCCGCCCCGCTCTTCCTCTGCGGCGACGCCGCGGAGGTCCTCACCCACTTCCCCGCCGCGTCGGTCGACTGTGTCATCACCAGCCCTCCGTACTTCGGCCACCGGCGCTACGCCGGCGGCGGCATCGGCGCCGAGGGCGGCTGGCAGGACTACGTGGCCGCCCTCGGCGCCGTCACCGCCGAGTTGCTCCGCGTCGTCAGGCCGACCGGCTCACTCTGGCTCAACCTCGGCGACACCTACCGCGGCAAGCGCCAGCTCGGCGTGCCCTGGCGGGTCGCCTTCCACCTCGCCGACGACCAGGGCTGGACGCTGCGCAACAGCGTCGTCTGGCACAAGGTCAAGGGCGGGCCGGACACCAGCAAGGACAAGCTGCGCAACGTGCACGAGTTGCTGTTCCACTTCGTGCGCCGGCCCAAGGGTTACTACTACGACGACGGCGCCGTGCGGCGCGCGCCGCGTGCGGCGCGCGTGGAGAACGGCGTCGTCGTGAGCGCCACCGGCGTGAGCGGCGTGCGCTACCGCCGCCAGATCGAGCTCTCCACGTCGCTCGACGACGCGGAGAAGGCGGCGGCCCTCGCCGCGCTCGACGAGACGCTCGGCGAGGTCGCCGCCGGCCGCCTCGCCGACTTCCGCATGGTCATCCGCGGCCGCCAGCGCGCGACGCACTCCGACGTCGGCGCCGTAAGCGGCCGCGCCCGTGAGCTCGAGGAGCGCGGCTTCTGCTTCCTCCGCTACCACCCGGACGGCGCCAAGCTCGGCGACGTCTGGGACATCCTGCCGGAGGACACGCAGGGCCGGGACCTGCACTTCGCGCCCTTCCCGGCCGACCTCTGCCGCACGCCCATCGCCGCCACCTGCCCGCCGGGCGGCGTGGTGCTCGACCCCTTCTGCGGCACCGGCACAGCCATGCTCGTTGCCGCCGAGCTGGGCCGCCGGTCGGTCGGCATCGACCTCGCCCCCGAGTACCTCGCGCTCGCGCGCACACGCTCCGCGACGGCCGCGCGGACCGAGCCGGCCTGACCACGTGGCCGGCTCCTCGCCGTCAGGACGAGCCGCCGGCGGACGACACCGCGCCGATGGCGTCCATGCCCTCGCGGCTGCCGAGCACGGAGAGCCTGTCTCCGGAGAGCAGCACTGTGTCGCCCGTGGGCAAGATCACGTCGCCCTCGCGTGCGATGGATGTGACGAGGACTCCCCGCGGCAGCCCGGCGAGGCGCAGACGCTTGCCCGCCACCGACGAGTGGTCGGCGATGACGACCTCGTAGGCCGAGGCGCCGGGGGCGAGGTCGGTGAGGCGCGCGAAGCTGGCGCGCAACTCGTCGCGGTAGGCACGCACCAGGTCGGAGATGGACAGCGTGCCGACCACCCGGCGGTCGTCGTCCAGCACCGACGCCCACCCGTGCGACCCCTCCTCCAGCGCCTCCAGGGCCACGTCGAGACGGCTCGACGCGGGTACCGAGGGTGCGCCGGGGTCCACCTGTCTCCCCACAGGGCGACCGGCGTCGTCGTGGGCCTCGAGCTCATCCGAGAAGACGGCGCCCTCGAACCGCGACTCCTCGTCGACGACCGGCGCGCCGCCCAGGGCGGCGGCGGCGAGGCGCGTCGATGCCTCCCCGGTGGTCATCGGAGCCTGCAGCACCAGCCGCGGCGGAGCCATGGCCCGCGCGGTGGGTATCCGGGAGAGTAAGGGCAGGCCGACCAGCACCCGCTGCGCCGGCGAGTCGGCGCGAGTCCGGAGCTGGCTCCGGTAGATGGTCGCGTCGGCGCGCCGGACGATGAGCCATGAGATCCCCACGGCGATCATCGCCGGCGCCAGCATGGCGAGGCTGCCCGTCATCTCCGCGACCATGAGCATCAGCGCGAGCGGAGCCCGCGAGATGCCGCCGAAGCAGCACATCATGCCGACGATGACGTAGGGCGCGGGGTCGTGCCCCATCGAGGGCGCGATGGGCTCGAACACGCGCCACACGGCGGCGCCCAGGAAGGCCCCGATGACCATGCCTGGCCCGAAGATGCCGCCGGACCCTCCCGAGCCGATCGAGAGCCCTGTGGCGAGCATCTTGGCGAACGGCAGCACCAGGACGACCCAGAGCGGCATCGTCAGCAGTCCCACGCTGAGACCGAGCTGGACCCAGCTGTACCCGGTCCCCAGCACCTGCGGGATGACGAGACCCATGAGGCCGACGAGCGCACCGCCGACGGCCGGCGCGAGCCAGCGCGGCAGCGGCAGCCGCGCGAACAGGCCGGCGAGACCGTAGAAGCTCTTCGCGTACAGCAGCCCGACCAGCCCGCCGAGGACGCCGATCAGGGCGAACCACAGGAGCTGCGTCGGGTCGGAGAACTCGTAGCCCCCGACGTACCCGAACAGAGGCAGCCACCCCACGAGCACGCCGAAGACGGAGAAGCTGGCCACCGAAGCGATGAAGCACGGCAGCAGCGCGGTGACGTCGAAGTCGTCGCGGTAGAGGATCTCACTCGCCAGCACCGCGCCTCCGAGCGGAGCGCCGAAGATGGCGCCGATGCCGGACCCGATGCCCGTGGCGACCGCCACGCGACTGTCCGCCGGCTCGAGATCGAGGGCGCGCGCGAGCAACGAACCGAAGCCGGCGCTGATCTGGGCCGCAGGTCCCTCGCGCCCGCCGGATCCTCCCGATCCGATGGTGAGCGCCGACGCGACGATCTTGACCGCCACGGTGCGGGTGCGGATCCCCCGGGGATTGTGGTGCACGGCGTGGATGGCGGCATCGGTACCGTGGCCCTCGGCGTCGGGCGCGATCCGGTACACGAGGATCGCGCCGAGCAGCGCGCCCAAGCCGGTCACCAGCGGCAGAGCCCACGGGCGAGCGACGGCCGCCGACGCATCAGACCCGCCCTCCCCTACGGGGGACCCGGGATGGAAGCCCACGAGCACGCCGAGGAAGAAGCGCGCGCTCAGCTGCAGGGCCTCGAAGAACACGACGGCCCCCAGCCCCGCGATGATGCCGATGACCCCACCCAGGATGATCCACTTGGTGAGATAGGACCGGCGAGAGAGCCAGCGTCCGGCGCGGGCGCCGAACGCCCTGGCTCTGACGGAGAGGACATGGGAGTGGCTGCCGGTCACAGGTCCCACCCGCTCGCCCACTCCTGCTCCGGGACCTCACCGGCGCCTGCCGCCAGTTGCCGGAGGGCGTTGACCACGGAGCGCTGTACGTCGGGGCCGATGCCGGAGAGCAGAGCAGTGACCTCCTCGCGGCGGCGAGCCGTCACGGCATCGATGAGCCGCAGCCCCGCGGGAGTGAGCCCGATGTGGACGTGACGGCGGTCGCGCCGGTCGGTGCGACGGCGCACGAGCCCCTTGCGCACCAGCCGCTCGCACAGTCGCGACGCCGTCGGAGGGGTCACCGCAAGCGCCTCCGCGAGAGCTGCGACACCCTGCGGTCCGCGCGACGCGAGCACGACGAGCGCTCGGTACTGGGTGAGCGTGACCTCCTCGCCGGCGTCGGCCAGCGAGCGGGCCGCGATCGCCACGAGCACGCGACTGGCGGTGATGACCGCGTCGACGACGTCTTCCCGGTCCGCCCGGTCGCTCGGGTCCACCGGCTCCGATGCTGATACGTGCATAGGCTAAGTATTGCACAAGGCTCGCTTCCGCGAGACGCGCTCGTGCGTGGTTGCGCCGGGAGTTGCGTGTAGTATCTGCGCCGGCGAGCCCGAGCGACGAGGAGGTCTGACATGCCCGAGGGGAACATCAACGCCGAGGTGGCGGAACACCTGCGCGAGCACGGCGGGCACGAGGACCACGCGGAGCACCAGCCCAGCAGGCGACGCATCGAGGTCGTCGAGATCCTGGAGGCGTTCCTCCTCGCCATCGTCGCCCTCGCGACCGCGCTGAGCGGCTACCAGGCGGCGCTGTTCGACGGCGAGAGCGCCAAGGAGTACGCAACGTCGTCGCGGCTCCGCTCCGAAGCCGTGGAGAAGCACCTCGAGGCCAACCAGATCGCTGCCTACGACGCCAATACGCTCAACGCGTGGCTGCAGGCCGACGTGGCCGGCGACGAGAAGCTCAAGGCGGTGCTCGAGACACGCTTCACGGACGACTACAGGGCAGCCTTCGAGGAGTGGGTCGCCCTCAACCCGACGGTCAATCCGGAGGCGCCTCCCGGCCCGCGCTTCATGCCGAGCTATGTGGACCCGGTGGCCGAGGAGGGGAGTGCGCTTGCCGACGAGGCGACGCATGCGTTCGACCTCGGGGTGCAGACGCGCGCGACCGGTGAGAAGTACGTGCGCGTGACGGTGCTCCTGGCGGCAACCCTGTTCCTCATCGCCATCGGCCAGCGGTTCAAGATCCGGGGAGTCAGGTACGCCGTGAACAGCGTCGCCGGCGTGATCCTCGTCTACTGCCTGTACCTGATCGCGATCTACCCGCACCTGTACGGGTCCTGAGCCGGCGTTCTGCGGCGGAGGCTACTTCTCCGCCGCCGGGGCCGGCGAGAGCCGGTCCACCGCCCGGGCCTCGTCCAGGTAGCCGCGGACCTCGTCGGTCGTCGGCACCCTGCCGCGACAGACCACCTTGCCGTCCACGCGCAGGCCTGGCGACCGCCAGACGCTGCGCGCCACCAGGGCCGCCGGGTCGCTGATGCGGCGCACCTCCGCGGCCTCGTCGAGGCCGAGGTCGGCAAGCGCCTCCGTGAGTGCCGCGTCCAGCGCGGCGGTGCGATCGTCCAGGAGTCCCAGGAGTTCGATGACCATGCCGCGAGAGTAGCCCCCGGCGGGGCGGCGCGACATGACCTGCGTCAATCCGGTCGCGCAGCCCTGGAGGCACGGCCGTCGGCCGGCGGCGGCGGTCGTTCCAGCCGGCCGCGTCCGTTCAGGCCGGCGGGGCGTCCGCGACGGGCACTCTGTTACCGGGTACCCGCGGGGTACCCGAAACGGAGGACGGAGGCGCATCCGCGCGGCACCCGGGTACCCGCCGGGTCCCCACCTTCCGAGGTGCCCAAGTCCCATAGGGTGGCGGGGCGGGAGTCGGCGAGGCGGCCGGGGTCGACGGCGGCGACGCCGTGACGCGCGCGGCCCGCGCGTCGGCCCGCGCCGTCAGCCCTCGGCGTCGAGTTTGGCGGCGATGTCGGTGAACTGCGCCTGCACCCACTTCTCGACGCTGTTCTCCTCCACCACGCGGCGCAGCATGCCGGCCCGGTCGGCCCGCTCGTCGGCCGGCATCGTGAGCGCCCGGTGCAGCGCCTCGGCCTGCCCCTCGATGTCGAAGGGGTTGACCCCCAGCGAGAACGCCCCGAGCTCCTCGAAGGCGCCGGCGTACTCGCTGAGCACGAGCACCCCGTCGTGGCGGTTGAGGATGGGGCCCTCCTTGGCGACCAGGTTCATGCCGTCGCTGATGGCGTTGACAAGCAGCACGTCGTACTGCGCGTAGGCGGCCAGCGTGACCGGGAAGTCGTCCTGGATGCGCAGGTCGATCGGCATCCAGTCGGTGGTGCCGTGGCGGGTGTTCACGTCGGCGACGATGCGCTCCACGCGCTCGCGGTAGGTGACGTACTCCTCCACGTCCTCACGCGAGGGCTGCAGCAGCGCGAGGAAGGTGAGCCGCTCCTTGAACTCAGGATGCAGCTCCAGGAACCGGTCGAGGGCGACGAAGCCGCGGATGATGTTCTTGCTGAGATCCAGACGGTCGACGCGCAGCAGGAGGTACTCGCGGCGGCGGCGGACGAGCTCGAGCTCCGCCACGTGTGCCCGGCTCGAGCCGGCGGCGTCGCGCAGCGACGCCGGGTCGATGCTCACCGGGTAGGCGCGCACCCACACCTCGCGGCCGTCGTAGCGCACCACGCCCCGGGCCTCGTCGACCTCGAGGTCGAGCAGGTCGGCGCAGCCGCGCAGGAAGTTGCTGACGTAGTGCCGCGTGTGGAAGGCGACGACGTCGTTGCCCAGCAGCCCGCGGAACACCGCCTCGCGGATCTGCGTGGGCAGCACCCGCCAGTAGTCGCTCTGCGGCCACGGGATGTGGATGAACTGGTGCAGGAAGGCGCCGGGGCAGGCGGCCCGGACGTCCGCGGCGACGAGGTAGAGCTGATAGTCGTGGAGCAGCACGACGGCGTCGCGCCCGTCGCCGGACGGGCCACTGCCCGGCCCGGCCGCCCCGCCGCGCACCTCGTCGATCACGGCCGCGGCGAACTGCCCGTTGACGACCACGTAGCCCGCGTGCCAGGCATCCATCTCCTCGGCGCGGATGTCCGGGTGGCGGCCGAGGTCCCACAGGTAGTGCTGGATGAACCACAACATCGGGTTGCTCACGATGTTGTAGTACTTGTGGTAGGCCTCGGGCGACGGGGCGACGTACCGCACGCGGTACTCCTCCCCGTCCAGAGCCACCTCGACGGCGCGCTCCTCGGCGGCGAGGCGACGCTCCGCATCGCTCAGCGCCGCCGCCACCCACGTGCCGCGGTAGTGGCGCAGCACCTCGGTGAGCACCGTGACGAGGCCGCCGGGGCCGCGGGTGACGACCGGCTCTCCCGAGGGGTCGTCGTGGAACGACACGGGGCCGCGGTTGGCGGCCACCACGAGACGGCGCTGTGCGAGTCCCACTCCCTCCACCGCGGGCCTCCCGTCGGCTGGTCGGGGCCGGCGCTCGCAGCCGGCCGTCAGGTCCCTATCTTACCCTCGAGCAGGTCGGCGAAGAGCCGCAGGTCGTCGCGCAGCAGGCGCGGTGTGAGGAACTCGCGGCGGACCTTCTCCTTGCCGAGCAGCGCCATCTGCCGGTGCTTCTCGGGGTCGGCCATGATCTGCAGGCAGCGCTCGGCGCACTCGGCGGCCGAGCTCACCAGGTACCCCGTGACGCCGTCCTCGATCTGCAGCGGGATGCCGCCGACGTCGCCGCCGATGACCGGCCGGCCCTTCCAGAGGCCCTCGGTCACGGTGAGTCCGAACCCCTCACGCGTGGACTTCTGCAGGATCACGTCGGCGTGGCTCTGGAACGCGTTGATCTCCACCGAGCCGACGTTGTCGAGGTTGGAGAGGATGAACACGTCGGTGTCGCCACCCACGTAGTCGATGACGCGCTCGAGGTAGTCCCAGCCCTCGGGGTCGTCGCTGGCCATGGAGCCGACGAGAGCGAGTTGCACATCCGGATGCCTGGTCTTGACGGCGCGGTACACGTCGACCACGCCGAGCGGGTCCTTCCACGGGTCGAAGCGAGAGACCTGCAGCAGCAGCGGGCGGTCCACGTCGATGCCGAACTGGCGCACGATGTAGCGCGCGTCCTCCGGCGAGAGCTGCATGTTCTTGGGGGCCAGCGGGTCGATGGTCGGCGCGATCTCGCGGACGGGGATGGTGAGCCCCTCGGGCACGTAGTCGGCCAGCGTGTACACCGCCGCGTCGTAGCGGTTGATGGACGGCAGCAGGTACTCATAGAGGCCCGGGTCGGGCGTGGACGTGTCGATGTGGCAGCGCCAGATCCACCAGGTGGAGCGGTCCTGGCTGAGCGAGACGAAGTCGCGGATGGCGAGCGGCTGCGGGTCGTGGATGACCACGAAGTCGTAGGGCCGCGTGAGCGCGGCGGCGTTGGTGCGGCAGACCTCTTCGTAGAGCGCCTGCGACTCCGCCGGGAAGTCGACGGCGTGCCCCTGCAGGCCGTTGTGGAAGTTCTTGGTGACGTTGTAGAACTCCGGGGGCGCCGTGAGGACCTGCCAGTGCGCCTCGAGGCCGATGTCGTTGACCAGCGGCACCAGCGTGTAGAGGATCTCGGCCACGCCGCCGCCGAAGGCGGTGGCGTTGACGTGCAGCACCTGGCGGCCCTTGAGCAGCTCGCCGAGCTCGTCGATCTCGGCCATCAGGTCCTTGGGGACGATGCTTCGGTAATCGGCCAGCGATTTGCGGCCGACGTTCACTTCGTGCATGTGACCTCCGTCGGGGTGAGGACGGTAGTACATCACACTGTTCCCCTTCGTCTAAACTCGAGGGGATGCAGCCGTCCTCCCACACGCACGTACGGCCAGGACCGCGGCCGGTCGCCATCGACTCCAGCGGAGTCGAGCTGGCCGGCCGGCTCTTCCTGCCCGCCGGCCGGCCCGAGGGCGCCCTGCTCGTGTGCCACGGCGCCGGCAGCCGCAAGGAGAACCACGAGATCATGGGCGAGCAGGCGGCCGACGCCGGGCTGGCCGCGCTGACCTTCGACTTCCGCGGCCACGGCGGGAGCGCAGGGCTGATGGGGCCGGACGGCTGGCGGGACGCCGTCGCCGCCGGCGGACGGCTGCTCGCCGAGTCCGGCGCGCCGTGGCTGGCGGCGCGCGGGGCCAGCATGGGCGGCGCAATGCTGCTGCTTGCCGCCCGCGCCAGACCGGGCCTCTTCCGGTCGCTCGTCCTGCTCTGCCCGGCCGACGGCGCCTCGCTGCTCGCCGGCCTCGACGAGCTCGCCTGGGCGCCTGAGGCCGGACCGCACGCGCTGCGGGAGCACAAGGCCGGCGACACGCAGGCTGAGGCCGGCGACACGCGGGCTGAGGCCGGCGGCCCGCAGGGACGCGACTACATCGGCCGCTTCGACGATGCCGCTCTCCGGCCATTCCTCGCGGCGCTCGACCTGGTCGCGGCCGCGCAAGGCATGCCGCGCGTGCTGCTCGCGCACGCGCGCGACGACGACGCGGTGCCCTTCGCGCACAGCGAGCGGCTGGCCGCCGTCCTGGCGCCGCCCTCGGAGTTCATCGCGCTCGACGAGGGCGGCCACCACGGCCCCGGGCGCTCGCCGCTGGTCGCGCGGGCGACGATCGACTGGGCGAGGGCGAACGGCGGCTGAGCGTCACCCCGACGCGAGCAACGCAGTCTTCGTGCAAGAGCGCCCTGCGCGCGCGACAGGGATGGTGTGCGATCGGCCTGCGTACGTTCCAACGTACGTAGTCGGCCGCGGAACGTACGCGGAATCGTAAGCAGACGGACACGACATACACCCATCCGGCAGCCGGTCGGGTCGCCGAAACGCGACATCCACCCCTCCGGCAGCGGGTCGGGTCGCCGGATCAGGTCCCACGGCCGGCGACCGGCTGGTGCGCCGGGGTCACACCGACCCAAGGCGCCACCGCACGCCGCCTAAAGGAGCGGCAGGACGCGGGCGACGACGCCGCCCACGAGCAACGCGAGGCCCAGGGTGCCGGCGCAGATGAGCGCCGTGGTCCGCCACCCCAGCTCGCGCCCCAGCACCGCGATGGTCGCGACGCAGGGGATGTACAGCGCGTTGACGATAGCGAAGGTCACGATCTGCGACGTGGTCATGAAGGTGGAGATGCTGACCACGGTGCCGCCGGCGGCGACCGTCGCGAACACGAGCAGCAGTTGCAGCGCGAGTTCCTTGCGCAGCACGGCGAACACGAGCGTGAGCCCGGCGACCATGGGCAGCATCAGCAGGCCTTCGACGACGGGGCCGAGCACGGTGCCGAGCTCCCAGATCCAGCCCGTCTCGTACAGCACGCCCAGCGCCATGCTCCCCAGCAGGATGATGGGCGCCGCGTCCCACACGAACTCGCGGAACCTCCGCCACGTCTTGCGCGCGACCTGCCGCACGACGGGACGGCGGAACGGGAACATCTCCATGACGAGCACGCCCTTGTCGCCGGGCATCAGCCGGTTCAGGCCCAGCCCGGCGAGGACGATCACGACGATGAGCACCACGTAGGTGAGCACGGCGTACTGCCAGCCGGCGACGCCGGCGACGGCGCCGATGATGACGGCGGTCCGCGCGCTGCACGGCGTGAGCGTGGCGAGGATGGAGGCGATGACGCGCTCGCGCCGGGTGACGAGCGAGCGCGTCGCGATGATGGCGGGCACGTTGCAGCCGCCGGCGGCGATGAGCGGGATGATGGCGCGCCCGTGCAGGCCCACGCGGTGCAGCACGCGGTCGCTGAGGAATGCGGCGGCGTTCATATAGCCCGTGTCCTCCACCATGGCCAGGATGAAGTAGAAGGTGAGGATGTACGGGATGCCGACGGCGAGCGTCGCCAGGATGCCGCCGTCCACGCCCCAGAGCACGACCTTGCCGAGGGTACCTTCGCCGAAGATGGCGGTGACGACGTCGATGACCGCCGGCGAGATCCACGCCGTCCACGCCGCGGTGAGCACGCGCGAGAGCAGGTCGCCGACGATGAACAGTGTGGCGAACACGCCGACGATGACGCCCAGCAGGATGGGGATGCCGGTGCGCGGTGCGGTGGTGAGCCGCCACCAGCGGTCGGCGGAGGAGCCGGTCGTCTGCGCCGCGTCGGCGAGCGCCCGCGCCTCGGCGTGCCGGGCCTTGGAGATCTCCAGCGCGAGGCCCTCGTCGGCGTCGGTGAGGAGCCCCTCCTCCTGGAGGCCGAGCGCACGGCTGACGTCCTCGTCGCCCTCGAGGACCGCGAGCGCGGCGGCACGCGGGCCGAGGCCGCCTGGAGCGGGCGGCTCGTCGTCGGCCCGCACGGCGATGTGCAGGGCCACCTCCGCGACGCGGCCTTCCACAGCGGGCGGCAGCGGCGTGCCGGCGGTCTTACCGAGGCCGCCGCCGGCCGCGACCGCCAGGACGGCCTCCTTGAGGTCGGCGACGCCCTCTCCGCGCGGCGCCACGGTGGGCACCACGGGGACGCCGAGGTCCCGCGAGAGCGCCTGGGCGTCCGGCATGCGCCCGCGCCGCCGCGCCTCGTCGGCGAGGTTGAGCGCGATGACCACGCGGTAGCCCAGGTCGAGCAGTTGCAGAGGCAGGTACAGGCCGCGCGCGAGGTTGGTGGCGTCGACCACGGCGACGACCACGTCCGGGCGCCAGTCGAGCACCGCGCGCCTGGCCGCAAGCTGGTCCTCACCCAGGCCGTCGAGCGCGTAACTCCCCGGCAGATCGACGATCTCAAGGGTCCGGTCTCTCCAGCGCATGCAGACCGCACAGGCCTCGACGGTGACGCCGGCGCAGTGGGCGGTCTCGTGCGACTCGCCGGTGAGCGTGTTGAACAGGGAGGACTTGCCGACGTTGGGGTTGCCGGCGAGACAGACGACGACGGGTCGCTCCGCGTCCGGCGCGTCGACCAGCTCGTGGCGCCTGGGGTGGAACGCGGTGGCCATTGGAGCTA
>Ga0075319_1000028_pt1 | contig 11680 bp, 11 predicted proteins | sample MayberryNE_TuleC_FD_120046 | JGI IMG/M metagenome (GOLD analysis project Ga0075319, IMG submission 120046) | Natural and restored wetland microbial communities from the San Francisco Bay, California, USA, that impact long-term carbon... | ecosystem: Environmental > Terrestrial > Soil > Wetlands ... | reverse complement strand
TGAACCGCTCGAACGAGTAGAGGACGCCGCTGATCGCGCCGGCCACCGAGAGGAACAGGATCGTCGGTACGAGGATGCGCAGCAGGTCCGCGGCCAGGTCGGCGCCGGCCGCCGTGCCCGTGAGCTCCGGGTACATCCACCTGGTGAGCGGCCCGGCGGCGAGCGCGAGGATCACGACCGCGATGCCGACCACCACGACGATCAGTCCCAGCAGGTTGCCGGCCAGGCGGTACGCGCGCTCCTTCTCCCCATTGGTCAGCAGCGAGGTGAAGACGGGCACGAACGCGGCGCTGATGGCGGCGTCGGCGAAGAGCTGCTGGACCAGCTGCGGGATCACCGAGACCGAGACGAACGTGTTGTACGAAGGATCGACGCCGTAGATGGCGGCGGTGATGACCTCGCGGCCCAGGCCGGTGAGGCGGGAGATGGCGGTCGCGGAGGCGACGATGACCGCCGCGAGGGCGAGCTTGCGCTTGTGGTCGCTCATGAGTCCTCTGATTCGACCGCCGGCCCCGTTCTACTCCCCGGCGGGCGGGACCAGACCGCGAGTCGCGGCCGGCAGCGAGTCTAGCAGAGGGCGGCCCCGCCTCACGGCCCGGCCGCCCTTACGGGCGTACGGCCCGCCGGCTGCGCAGCCGGCGCCCGGCCGCCACGACGGCGTAGCCGACCCGGCCGCGTCTGGGGGCCTACGGCTGGTAGACCGGCGCCAAGCCGGCCTTGCGCTTCAGCTCCAGCACACGCAGCACCTTGGCCTCGGCCTCCGCGCGCGGGATGCGGCCGGACTTGATCGCCGCCGTGACGGCGTCGATGACCGGCCCCGGGTCGCCAGTGGCGAACAGCGCCTGGTCGGCGCCGGCCTTGAGCGCCCGGACCGCCGCCGCCGGCAGCTTGATGCCGAGCGCCTTGGTCGTCGCCGCCATGGAGAGCGAGTCGGTGATGATGACGGTCTTCTCGCCGGCGCGCCCGCGCAGGTAGGTGAGCGCGCTGCGCGAGAGGCTCGCCGGCGTCTCGGCCCCCGTGAGGCCCTTGGAGCGCAGGTGTCCCACCATCACGAACGGCACGCCGGCCTCGAACGCCTTCTCGAACGGCACCATGTCGTAGCGGCGGAGCACCGACAGCGAGGGGACGCGCGCGGCGCCGGTGTGCGTGTCCGACGCCCAGCCGTGCCCAGGCCAGTGCTTGACGGTCGCGAGGACGCGCGCCGCCCTGAGTCCCTTGACCCACGCGACGACGTGGGTGCCCACCACGCCGGGATCCCTGGAGAAGGCTCTCTGCTGCCGGCTGATGAACCTGCCGGGGATGTCCAGGTCGGCGACCGGCGCGAAGTCGACCGCCACGTTCAGCTTGCGCATGCGCTTGCCGTACGCCTCCGCGGCGGCCCTGGTCTTCGAGGCGCTCCACGCACCCTGGACGTGCGCCGACGGCAGCGGGTAGATCACGTCGCGCAGGCGCTGGACGAGCCCGCCCTCCTCGTCGCTGGCGATGAAGGGCCTGATGCCGTTGGGAGCGGCGCGCAGGACGGCGGCGAGGTCGCCGCCGATGCCGCTGCGCGCCCCTGCTCCCAGGATCACGATGCCGCCGACGCCCATGCGCGCCCACTTCTTGCCCGCCAACGGGTTCGTCGCCGGGACGCTGCAGAAGACGAGCTGCGCAGCGAGGCGGCGGTTCGACCAGCCTGCGAGCTCGGATGAGGCCGCCGGGCTGGGCGACGTGACCGGCGCCGGCGATGTGGCGACGGCTGCGGTGGCGGCGACGCTCCCGCCGGCCGCCTCCGCGGACGCGGCCGCCCCTCCCGAACTGCAGGCGGCGGCGAGCGCGGCGATGGCCGCGACGGCGACCAGAACGAGTGCCCAGATGAGGGTGCGGTGTCGCATGACTCCGCCACGGTACCATCGCGTGCCCGCTTTCGCGACGGACGGGGATACGATGTCACCGTCACCACAAGGAGGCGGTGTTGTTCGGACGCGACCGCAACCCGCGACTGGTCCACCTGAAGAGCCGCCTGCACGCCGGGGCGATCGTCCTGACCTGGGACGCCCGCGGCGGCCGGGCGCTGCGCTGGCGCGTGCTGAGGTCCGCCCAGGGCTTCGCTGAAGGCCCCTTCGACGACACCGTGGTGGGCAGCGGCCAGACGCTCCTCTCGGACAAGCCGGTCCCCGGCGCCCGGGACGACAGCCCTGCTCGCGACGGCGACGGCTTCTACACCGTCTTCGTCGAGAGCGAGCGCGGCGACTGGCGGCGTGAGGCCAAGCTGAAGCTGTCCGCCGACGACCCGGGCCTCATGCGCCGCGCCGAAGGCGACTTCGAGACCGGCAAGACGCCGACGCTGTCGTGGAAGGAGAAGGACGCGCTGGAGGACGTGGACTTCAGACTCGATACCTTGAAGTCCCGCCTGCAGCGAGAGCACCCGTCCGTCAAGACCGACGACGTCGACTGACGCCGGCGCTGGATGGCCGGCGCCGGCGAAGCACGGGTGACGCCGGCGCTGGGCGGCCGGCCCGCCCGCGCATCACACCGTGATCGCGACGCCCCCGCGCTTGTGGCCCTGCCCGACGTACCGGTGGGCCTCGACGATCTCCTCGAGGGGATAACACCGGTCCACGACCGGCGTGACGTGCCCCGCCTCGACCAGTCCCCTCACCTTCGCCAGCCTGGCCGACTCAAGCAGGAGGCTGGCGTCGTCGATGGACACGAACTTCTCCCGCCCGGGGACGCTCGCCCGGCAGGAGTCCTTCAGCTTCGACGTCTTCGCCTTGCCGACCGCGTCGAGCGCGAAGTCGTACCGGTCGCCGGGCTCGAGCGCGTCGACCTTGGTGTAGTCGATCACGTGGTCCGCGCCGAGCGACCTCACCAGCTCGAGGTTGCCCGTGCTGCAGACCCCCGTGACCTCCGCGCCGAGGTGCTTCGCGTACTGCACCGCCGTCGTCCCCGACGTACTGGATGCGCCGTAGACGAGCACCCTCTGGCCCGGCTGGATCGCGCCCCGGTCCATGAACTGCAGCGCCAGGAGGCCGCCGTACGCGGCCACCGTGGATTCCTCGTAGGTCACGTTCGCGGGTTTCAGCGCCAGGCAGCCGTGCTTCGAGTCCGTCGCCTTCATGCACTTGTACTCGGCGTAGGCGCCGAGGCCGAAGCCCGTGAGGCCGTAGACCTCGTCGCCGGGCGCGAAGCGCTTGACGTCCCGGCCCACCGATTCGACGTCTCCTGCGAGCACGAGGCCGATGACCGGCTTGCGCGGCCGCGTGACGCCGATCATCAGGCGCATGGGTATCCGGAATCTGAGCGGGATGTCCGACCCACGGATGAAGATGTCGCTCGCCGTCACCGCGGTCGCCTTGACCCGGATGCAGACCTCGTCGTCCTTCGGGCTGGGCCGCTCCACCTCGCGCAGTTCGAGGACCTCCGGCCCTCCGTACCTCGGGCACACGACCGCTCTCATCGCACTCTCCTCAACGTCGGCTGACCATGTGCTGAGACTAGCGAGGGAAGCGCACGCGGGAACCTCCCGACGGAGGTGGATGTGGTCGCCCCGTGAGGGTATTCGTGCGCCGGTGCGCTCCCTCCGAGGAGGCAGACCGGCGCGCCCGGAGCCGGCGCTTGATGCTACGCTGCGCGAAGCGGAGGATGCTCACGAGCGAGTCCTCGATGCAGGGATGTGATGGGCGTGTTCGGACGCAGCGCGAGACCGAGACTGGTCCATTTGAAGCGCCGGCGCGTTGCCGGCGCGATCGCGCTGACCTGGGACGTGCGCGGCGCTCGAGCGCTGCGGTGGCGCGTACTGCGCTCAGTTCATAGATTCGCTGCCGACCCGTTCGACGACACGATGGTCGGCCGCGGACAGACGCTCGTCTCAGACCAGGCGCGCCCGGGTTCTCACGACGATCTCGCCGCCCTAGGCTCGCTCGGATCGTCGCCGGCGACCGTCTTCTACACGGTCTTCTCTGAGGACGAGCGCGGAGAGTGGCGCCGCCAGGCCCGGCTGAAGCTGAAGGCGAGCGACCCATCCCTCGGCCGCCGGCTCGAGGACGACTTCGAGGCCGGCGGCATGCGCTCAGGCTGGCTCGACAAGGGCTGGATCGCAAAGGCCGGCTCCGGCGACCATCCCGGCCACCACTGAGACCCCGCCGCTCGGCGGCGCCACCGCGCCGCCCCCGGGCACGTTTGCCCGCCCCGGCGCGCCCGTGATAGCATCCCACGTCCGAACGCAGCCCCACTGCATTCCGGGACCGTCACGAATCTAGCCTGAGAAAAGGGATCACGTGGCCAACATCAAGCAGCAGAAGAAGCGTATCCGCCTGGCCGCCAAGCAGCGGCTGCGCAACCGGCACACCAAGTCGACCCTCAAGACGCTGTTCAAGCAGCTCGAGGACGAAGTCGCCGAGGGCCAGACCGAGGAGGCCACCAAGACGGCCACCTTCCTCACCTCGCGCATCGACAAGGCTGCCGCCAAGGGCATCCTCCACAAGAACAACGCCGCCCACAAGAAGAGTCGCGTCGCCCACACCATGGCGCGCCTCTCCACCTGACGCGGGGCTGAAGACAACGACGAAGCGGGCGGGCCGCCCTGAGCGGCCCGCCCGCTTCGTCGTTCCCGTTCGCTAAGCCAGCATGCGCGCCAGTGCCAGTTCCACCACCAGCCGGTCGGCGTCGTTGACGCCGCCGACGGACTCGAGCGTGATCGGCGCGCGGCCGCGCAGGCCGGCCTCAGCCTCGGCGAGCGCCCGGTAGGCGCGGCCGAGGCGCCGCCGGTCGAACCGCTCGCGCTGCTGCAGCAGCTTCCTGGCGGTGAAGGGGTGCACCTTGAGCTGCTTCGCCGCCGTCGACTCGTCGGCGTGCGGCAACTGCGAAGCCGCGTCGAGCTGCTCGACGTGGCGCTTGAGACTGTAGAGCACCCCGTTGGCGTCGTTGCGCGGGTTGCCCGAGGCGTAGAGGGCCTCGAGCAGAGCGAAGCTGTGGGCGCGGTCGCGGTGCCCCACCGCGTCCATGAGGTCGAAGATCACGGCGTCGTCGTCCGGCGTGCAGACGGCGTCCACGTCCATCTCGGTCGCCTCGCCGCCGCGGCAGTACGCGGCGAGCTTCTCGATCTCGCGGTCCAGCCGCTCGGCGTGACCGGGGTCGTTGCCGCAGCGGTCGAGCATGTGCTTGGCGACGTGCGCGCTCATGTGGAGTCGGTGAGTCTTCGCCTGCTGCGTCACCCACCCGGCCATCTGGTACTTCTTGGGGAGGTTCCACTCCAGGATGCCGCCCATCTTGTGGACAGCCTTGTAGAGGGTGTCGGACTTCGGGATCGTCTCCGCCTCGAGCGCCACGCACGTGTCCGGCATGGGGTCCTGCAGGTACGCGGCGATCTGCTGGCGCGCCTTGGCGTTCCACTTGTGGCCGTTGAGGACCAGCAGCAGACGCGTGCCGAACGTGAGCCCCGGGCTCGCGGCGGCGTCGAGGAACTCGTCGACCTTGTCGTGCTCCGCGTCCAGGATGACGACGTTGAGGTCGCTCCCGGCCTCGTCGATCACACGCTTGCGCAGACGCGCCACGGCGCGCCGGACCTTGGGGCGGTCCGTGCCGAGGATGAGGAACGCGGGAAGCAGCGGTGCGGGGTCGGCCATCGTGCCCGAAGGATAGCACGGGGCTCGACGCCCGCAGACGGCGGCACTAGGATACTCGCGGCTGGCGACGAGCGAAGGGACCGATGGCCGTGCTACCTCTGGCAGAGACGACGCTCCCCCCCGGGGCGCTCGTCGCGCTCATCGTGCTCGGGGTGGCCGAGGTCGCACTGGTCGTGTTCTGCCTCGTCGACCTCGTGCGGCGGCCCGCCGTGCTCGGTGACCGTAAGTGGCTCTGGGCGCTCCTCATCGTGCTGTTCGCCATCCCCGGGTCGATCATCTACCTCGCCGTGGGGCGCGTGCCGGCCCCGGCGACGGATCAGGTGCCCGAGACCGAGGACCGGCCGCCTGCGGACACGGCCGCGGACGCGCTGTACGCGCGGCCGGTCGCGGCCGTGGCGGGTGCGCCCGGGGCCGACGGGACGCAGCAGCAGCCTCACACGCCGGCCGGCCCCGCCATCGAGATCACCGGCCTCGTCAAGGACTTCAAGAAGGCGCGCGCCCTGGACGGCGTCGACCTGGTCGTGCCCGAGGGCTCCGTGTTCGGGTTCCTCGGGCCCAACGGCGCCGGCAAGACCACCACGCTGCGCATCCTGGCGGGGTTGGCGCGCCCGACCGCAGGCGAGGCGCGCGTCTTCGGCCACGACACCACCCGCGACGCCGACGCGGTGCACGCGCTCATCGGTTTCCTGCCGGACGTGCCCGGCTTCTACAAGTGGATGACGGCCCGCGAGTACCTGGAACTCTCCGCGGGCCTGTTCGGCCTGCACGGAGACGCGCGCGACGAGCGCATCGAGACGCTGCTCGAGCTCGCCGGCCTCTCGGGCGTGACGACCAAGGTCGGCGGCTACTCACGAGGGATGAAGCAGCGTCTCGGCGTGGCCCAGGCGCTGATCAACTCGCCGCGTCTGCTGCTGCTGGACGAGCCGACCAGCGCCCTCGACCCGATCGGGCGCCGCGAGGTGCTCGAGATGATCGCGGCGCTCTCCGGCCGCACCACCGTCTTCTTCTCGACGCACATCCTCGCCGACGTGGAGCGCGTCTGCGACACCGTAGCGGTGCTCGCCGGCGGCCGGATCGTGGAGCAGGCCGGCATCGACGAGCTCCGGGCGCGTCACGGCGGAGCCCAGCGGGTCGTCATCGAGGTCGACGACCCGCAGCGCCTGGAGCAGACCCTGGCCGCGGAGGTCTGGGCAGGCGCGGTCCGGCGCGACGGGCGCGAGCTTGTCGTCGACGTCACCGACCTCGAGCTCGCCTACCACGCCGTGCCCGCCCTCGTCGCACGGCTCGGCATCTCGCTGCGACGGTTCGACGCCGACGAGGTCTCGCTCGAGGACGTCTTCGTCGACCTCGTGCAGGGAGCAAGCCGGTGAGCGCCCTGAGTCTGCGCGGCTTCGGCGCCTTCACGCGCAAGGAACTGCTCGAGACGCGCAAGACCTGGCGCATGTGGGTGCTGCCCGGCGTGCTCGTGTTCCTCGGGCTCACGACGCCCATCCTGGCGGCCGCCACGCCGGCGCTGCTCGAGATGACATCAGGCAGCCAGCCCGGGGTAGTCATCAAGTTCCCGACGCCCACGGCGCTCGACGCCTACGCCCAACTCATGGGCAACCTGGCGCAGATCGGCCTCCTCGTGCTGATCATCTCCGGCGCCGCCGCGGTCGCCTCCGAACGACGCAGCGGCACCGCCGTGCTCGTCCTCACCAAACCGCTCTCGCGCACGTCCTTCGTGTGGTCCAAGGCGATCGCCAACCTTGTCGTCCTGCTGGCCGCGACCGCCCTCGGCGCTGCCCTCTGCGTGGCGGTCACCATCGTGCTGTTCGACACGTCCCACATCGCCGCGTTCCTCGAATCCGTCGCCGTGTGGCTGGCGCTCGCCGCGATGTTCGTGTGCCTCATGGTCTGGCTGTCCGCCGCCCTGGACAAGATGGCGGCGGCGGCCGGAGCCGGCATCGCCGTGTACGCAGTCGTGTTCGCACTGACCGGCTTCCCCTTGGTGCGGGACTGGAGCCCGGCCGGCATCCTCGCCGCCAACGACGCCATCCTGAGAGACAAGGATGTCGCGCTGGCGCAGCCCATCGCGGTCACCCTCGTCCTCGCCGTGGTGTTCCTGCTCCTCGCGGCCTGGTCGTTCCGGCGCAAGGAGCTGTAGGCGCTCACAACGCCCGCCCGGCGCGCACCTCCAGCCCGCGGTCTCCGAGCACGACGGCCACGTCGCCCCTCTCGTCGGTGCGCACTGCCGGAACGCCTGCCGCGGCGAGCACCTCGAGCGTGTCCGGATCGGGGTGCCCGTAGCTGTTCTCACCGACGGGGATCACCGCCAGCCTGGGCGCCAGCTCGGCGAGCAGGCGGGCGTCGAACCCCCCGCCGCTGCCGTGGTGCGGCGCCGCGACCACCAGGCACGGGGGCAGGTCGAGGTCGTCCAGCACCTGCCCCTCCGCGTCGCCCGGCAGCAGCACGCGCTGCCCGCCCAGCTCCGCGACCACCACGAGCGCGTCGTCGTTCTCGCGCTGGTTCTGGTCCACGCCGCCGACCGGCGCGCTCGGCAGCACGTGGACGCCCCAGGCGCCGCCGGTGACGTCGAGGGACGACGTGCAGCGCCGCACGTCCGTGCCCTCCGCGAGGAGCCTCTGCTCGATGTCGTCCAGCGCAACGGCGCTGCTGCTCGAGCCGTCCTCGGGATCGGGGAGCAGCGCCGCCCTCACGGGGACCTCCCCAATGACGTCCGCCAGACCTGCGACGTGGTCGTCGTGCCCGTGCGAGAGCACGAGGAGGTCGATCCTCTCGACCGCGTGCTCCCGCAGAGCTCGGGCGAGCGGGGACGGGCCGGCGTCGACGAGCACCGTCGGCCCGCCGGGCACCTGCAGCAGTGTGGCCGCGCCCTCGCCGACGTCCAGGAACGTGAGCGTCGGCCTGTCCGGCGGCCGCATCGGCGCCGGCGCCAGCAGCAGCGCCGCCGCGACCACGACCGCTGTGGCGGCCGCGAACGGCGGCCAGCGGCGGCGATCCCGGACATAGCCGGCCAGACCGCCGCCGGCCCGCGCCGCCAGCACCCCGACCACCACCAGCTCCACGCCCAGCCCGACGGCCAGGAGCATCCGCAGCGTCGCGCCCTGGTACGTGTACGTCGCGCCCGGCAGGCCGGAGAAGAACCGCGCCACCGCCAGCAGGAACCCGATGAACAGCCCGGCGACCAGGTTCAGCGGCCTCGAGATCCACTCGCTGACGAACCCCCCGAGCAGTGACAGCATGCCGAGGAACATGATCGGCCCGAGCACGAACCCGCCCACCGCGTTGGCGGGCACGCTGACCAGCGAGGCGGACCCGAACGTGAGCATGGACACCGGAGCCGTCGAGATGCTCGCCGCCGTGGTCACCCCGACCTGTTCGGACAGCGGCCCGGGGAGAAAGGAGAGCGCCCGGGTGAGCGGCCGCGCCAGCAGCAGCAGCCCGGCCACGGCCGCGAACGAGAGCTGGAAGCTCACGTCGAACAGGTTGTTGGGATTCGCCGTGAGCAGCCACGCAGCAGGCGCCAGCCACAGCAGCCACCCGTCGCTCGGCCGGGACGCGAGCACGGCGAGCAGGCCCAGGATGCCGGCCACCCCGGCGCGCACGATCGACGGCGAGGCGCCGGTGAGCAGCACGTAGGTGGCGACCACCGGCAGCAGCAGAGCCGTACGCAGCAGCCGGTGGATGCCGAGCAGCGCGAACGCGAACGACCACATCGAGCACAGCAGGACCACGTTCTCGCCGGACACGGCCATGATGTGCAGCAACCCGCTGACGCGGAACGTGTCAATGGTCTCCTGCGGCACACCCTCGTCGTCCCCGAGGACCATCCCCTGGAGCACCTCCGCCACGGGCGTTCGCACGCCGGCGAGCAGGTGCGAGCGCGAGGCCAGACGCAGCCCGTCGACGAGCCCCTGCAGCCCGCCGCGGCGGCCGGCGATGGTCAGGTCGGCGAAGTCCGACTCGAGCAGCACGTGCTCCCCGCGGCGGCGCAGGTAGCGCCCGTAGTCGAACTCGCCCGGCTTGGCCTCAGGCAGTGCCTCGAAGCCAACGGAGGGCAGGCTGAGCAGCGCTCCCTCGGTGAGCGGACCGGTCGGACGGTAGCCCAGCGTCATCCCCTCCTCGAGCATCAGGCGCAGGTGCGCCGGCTCGTGGAGGGTCGCACCGTCGACGCTGGTGACGCGGACGGCGAGCGTGACCTGGCCGTCCTTCTCGGTCGGGAGATCCGTCAGGACGGCGGTGATCGGCTCATGGTGCCCGACGTGCTCCGCGAGCGAGGAGCGTGCGACGGAGTCCAGCCGGGCGCCGCCGATCGCGGCGCCCGCGGAGAGGAAGAGCAGCGCGAGCGCCGCGGTGACCGCGAGGGCGTGGCGCCCGCGCGGCTCGAGCGCCGCCTCCACCCGCGCCCCGACGCGCGCTGCAACGACCAGCGCGCCGGCCGCCGCCGCAACCGCCACCAGCAGCGCGCCCGGCGCCGGCCGCCACGCCAGCACCAGGCACAGGCCGGTGCAGTACGCGCCGAGCAGGACGTGAGGCGGCGCCGGCCAGCGCATCGCCGGCTCCTCACACCGTGATGGAGGCCTGCATCGCCTCGAACTTGGCGTCTCCGATGCCCGGGACTTCCTTGATCTCGTCGATCGTCGTGAACCCGCCGTTGGCGGTGCGGTAGTCGATGATCTTCTGCGCCGTGGACGGACCCACGCCATCGAGCGAGTCGAGTTCCTCCAAGGACGCGGTGTTGATGTTGACGATCGCCGCGGGGCCGGCACTGCCGGCGGCGGCACCCAGCCCACCGCCCGCGACCGCGGATCCGTCCGCGGGCGCCACCGCCAGAGCTCCCGCGGCGCCCTGCTCGGGCACCACGATCTGCTGACCGTCGGAGACCGGCGCCGCAAGATTGACGGCGGCCAGCTCGGCCCTGGCCGTCGGGCCGCCGGCGACGTCGAGCGCGTCGGTGACGCGCGCGCCCGCGGGCAGACGCACCACGCCGGGCGAGCGCACGGCGCCACAGACGTAGACGACGACGTCCGGCGCCAGCGAGGCGGCCGACGCCTGAGCGCCCACGATCTCTACGCCCTCTGCCGCACCGCCGTCACCCGCCGCGCCGCTCCCGCTCGGCGACGACACCGGCGCCAGCACCACGGCCTGCGCCTCCTGCGGCCCCGCCTGCCTGGGGAGCACCACGTACCGCACGCCGACCGCGACCACCACGACGGCGACGGCCACGTAGGCGATGATCTGGCGTCGCGAGAGCTGCACGGCCCACCTCCGGCGCCGCACAGGTGAGGGGAGTGACGGGCGCCGGGGGCGCGTCCGGCGCCCGTCGCGCAGCAGGCTACGCCCGGCGCGGGCCGCCCGCATCGCCCCTCAGGGGGGATTTCACGGGGTGACGGCGGGCGCGATAGGCTCTGCCCACCACGGGACCCACCAGCGACAACGAGGAGACGACATGTCGAGCAAGGAGCTGTTCACCGAGGACGAGTGGCACATCCTGCAGTGGGCCGTCACCGACACGATGTCCTACCTCGCCGTGGCCGACCACGGCTTCTGGGACACGTTCAAGGAGGCGACCGCGGCCGCCAAGTTCATGGCGCACGCCAAGGCCGACACGCAGAGCCCGCTGATCCACGACCTCGCCGCCGACATCAAGATGGGTCGCGACAAGCAGGTCACGCACGACATGGCCGACATGGCCGGCGAGGTCGCCAAGCGCGTGAGCGAGGCGAAGGCGATCGTCCAGGCCAAGTCGCCCACGGACGTCCAGGCCTTCACGGCGTTCATCCTTGGGATCGCCAGGGTGACGGCCGAGGCCGCCCACGGCGTGGACGCGCACGAGCAGGCGGCCCTGGACACGCTGCAGGCCGCGCTCGCCTGACGGCCGGCGCGGCCTCCCAGCCTTACCTGACGACGAAGTTGACCAGCTTGCCGGGCACGTAGATCTCCTTGACGACCTGCTTGCCCTCCAGGAAGCGCGCGGCGTTCTCCGCCGCGCGCGCCTGCGCCAGCACGTCGTCCTTCTCCGCGTCCACCGGCACCTGCAGGCGCTCGCGCAGCTTGCCGTTGACCTGCAC
>Ga0075319_1000027_pt1 | contig 11681 bp, 18 predicted proteins | sample MayberryNE_TuleC_FD_120046 | JGI IMG/M metagenome (GOLD analysis project Ga0075319, IMG submission 120046) | Natural and restored wetland microbial communities from the San Francisco Bay, California, USA, that impact long-term carbon... | ecosystem: Environmental > Terrestrial > Soil > Wetlands ... | reverse complement strand
TGAATGAATTCATGGGTACAACAAATTAATTTACTTCGAGGTACAAAATAGAATTAATGTAATTTTATTTAGTCTCAAACTTAATAAACATCCCTTAATGGTGAGAAAATGAAAATGGGAATATGTGACACCACATTTGCAAGATTTGACATGGCAACTTCTGCCATAGATGAGATAAAAGGTCAGATAGCCAATATAACATTCGTCAGGAGTACAGTGCCTGGTGTAAAGGACCTGCCAGTGGCATCGAAGAAGCTTATAGAAGAGGAGGGTTGTGAACTGGTCATGGCATTTGGAATGCCGGGTCCTGAGGATATAGACAAGGTATGTGCCCATGAAGCATCAACAGGGTTGATACAAGCACAATTAATGACCAACACTCATATAATCGAGGTTTTTGTACACGAAGATGAGGGCATGGATGAGAAGGACCTTAAAGTGCTGGCTGAAAATCGTGCCAGACAACATGCAGACAACGTGGTTAAAATGGTTTTTAAACCCGAAAAATTCAGAAGAGAAGCTGGAATGGGGATGAGGGAAGGACGAGAGAATAAGGGACCTTTATAATGACTTAATCGTGTTATTAACTTCTTAAAGTTAAGTTTATATGATCAGATGACCATATTATTATATGGATAACATTTTTGAGGTGGAAATATGAAGGAAGAAGTATTTTTCAGTAAGGCCATGAAACACATCAAGGAGGACTATCCAGATCTTTATGACGCGAGTATCCAACTGAACGATGTATGCTACACAGGAAAGGTGTTGGACTACAAAACCCAGAAGCTCATTGCCATTGGAATAGCTGCCGCAGCATCCGATGACAGGGCCGTTAAAAAACAAGTACTAAGTGGCATGAAAGAACTTGGTATAACTCATGATGAAGTTGTAGATGTTATGAGAGTTGTTCTTCTCTTATCGGGTAAACCAGCATTTACCAAGGGTATAAATGCACTGTACAAAATAAAAGAGTAAAAATTCTTCATTTCTTAATTTTTTTATAGAGATTAACGAATCTGATTACCAATTTTTGCATGTGGAAATTTGTTGTTTTGATATTTTTTATAGTAAGCTTTTTAAAGGAAGCTGATCAATAATGATTACCGCCAATTATGGCGATTAAATCTAGTGAATAAAACTTGATTGCTTACATAGAAGTTATATACAACTTTTTTTTGGGATAATATCCCATGGATGTGGCGCAAGCTGAACAAAGAGGTGTTAATTAATGTACAAATATATTAGAGATGCATGGAAAAATCCGGATAAATCCTATGTTAAGGAACTTATGCGCACCCGAACTCCTGTTTGGAGAAGAGAAAGTGTAATAGTAAGGGTTGACCGTCCTACCAGGATTGATAGGGCAAGATCATTAGGTTACAAAGCCAAAAAAGGCTACGTTGTTGTGAGAACCCGCGTCCGCAGAGGTGGAATGCGAAAAACAAGATTCACAGCAGGTAGGAAACCTAAAAGAATGGGTGTTAAAAAGATAACTCCTAAAAAATCCATCCAGAGAATAGCAGAGGAAAGGGTTGCTAGAAAATTCCCTAACCTCGAGGTACTAAACTCGTACTGGCTCTGGGAAGATGGAAAATTCAAATTCTACGAGGTAATTCTTGTAGACCCGAACCACCCATCGATAAAGAACGACTCCAAGATCAACTGGATCTGCGAGAAACAGCACACCAACAGAGTGTTCAGAGGTCTCACCAGCGAAGGTAAAAAGACAAGGGGACTTCGCGGTAAGGGTAAAGGGGCCGAAAAGGTAAGATAAGGCATGATCCATAACATCTCATACAGAGCATTCGTTTATGGAACTGAAAATAAGGAAAAAGTGTTAGAAGCAATTAAAACACTTTTTCCAAATTCTTCCCCTCAATGTGAAGCAACAGAGGGTTACTATAAAAATCCTGTTTTGATTTTAAGCAACAAGATCGATAAAAAAAGGGAAATAAAAGATTTTGTTGAAAAATTGTCCACCATAAATGATCCTGCCAAAAAAAGGATTATAAGTCGATTGGAAGACAAAATGGACGATAATGGTAATTTATTTTTGAGATTTGACAAACAGAGGGCCTACATGGGTGATCTGAAGGTTGTTGAACATGGCGATTCTATTCATTTAAAAATAAAGATAGCAGCCTATCCAGCAAAAAAAAAGGTGGCATTAGAAATTGCAAGGAAGTTATTTTAACAGAAGTTTTTCCAATGGTATGTTTTTCGATCTCCATGTACATGGAAATGAAAACATAATAAAAGAAGCAGAAAGACTTGGATATGCTGGTATTGCTGTAACACGCTACCTTGAAGAGTATAACTACGAATTTTCAAAGGAATTTAACGATCTTAAAGCATCTTCAGGTATTCTTCTAAAAAAGTGCATTGAAATAGTGTGCAAAAATCCTGGAGACCTCAAGAAGAAGGTTCAAAAATCCCGAAAGAATGCAGACATCATCATGGTCCGAGGCGGTGACCTGAAGATAAACAGAGCTGCTTGTGAGGAGCGAAGTATAGACGTACTATCACAGCCCTACAGATCAAGGAGAGATACTGGAATAAATCATGTACTGGCAAAGAAAGCAGCAGAAAACAATGTAGCAATCGAGATAAACCTTAAAAATCTTCTTAATACGAATTTAAGGTACAGATACAGGATACTAAGTCAGTTCAGACATATTGTAGGTCTTCAAAGAAAATTCAAATTTCCACTGATCATAAGCAGCAATGCAAACTCAAAATACGATCTCAAAACTCCCAGGGATATAACAGCACTTGCAAAATGCTTTGGGATGACCTTTGAGGAATCATTTGACGCAATATCAAGGATTCCCCAGGATATAATTGAAACAAATAACATGAGAAACAGTTTCATTGTAGATGGGGTAAGAATGGTGGAGTAATTGGATAATAAAAATATCACTATAATATTTATACAATTTCAGATATGAAATCATTTCAATCTCATTAAAACTAACTATAAACTGATTTAATATGATTCAAAAGCTCAAAATTCTTCCCCCAACTATCAGAGATAAAAAAAGGTACATTGCCTTTGAAGTTACATCACAGGGATTACTGGGACGTGAGGATGTAATATCCATGCTGTTAGATGCTTCATTGTACCTCCACGGTGCATGTGGAACTGGCAAATACGATATCTGGGTTATCAAACTTTGGATATGCAAGGGGGATGCTAAAGATCCTTTAGGCGTCAATGAACACAGAATGAAGGGTATTTTACGTTGTAGAAGAGAAGAAGTGGATTCTGTAATAGCTGTAATACCTACTATAACCAAATTTAGAGGAAAATCTGTAGTTTTCCACACTCTTGGAATTTCTGGAACCATCAAATCTGCAACAAAAAACTTTATTAAACTATAATAATAAGATGAAATAATAGATTAATAGATTGTAAACAAGTTTAAATTGTTGCAAGCTGAGAATTATTTTAAAATTATAAATTCATTTCTTAAAGAAAAACTTTTAGAGAGGTATATGTATGCAACCGTTTCAAGGAGCAGGATACGACAGGGCTATAACTGTATTTAGTCCGGATGGAAGGTTATTTCAGGTTGAATATGCAAGAGAAGCTGTAAAAAGAGGTACAACTTCCTTAGGTGTTAAATCAGTTGGGGGTATAGTGCTGGTGGTGGATAAAAGACCAACAAGCAAGCTGGTAGAACCAAAATCAATTGAAAAAATATTCCAGATCGATGACCATATAGGGGCAGCAACCTCAGGACTAGTAGCAGATGCAAGGGCACTAGTTGAAAAGGCAAGAATGGAATCACAGATAAACAAGATCACTTACAACGAGCCAATACGAGTGGAAGGTCTCGCCAAGAAGATATGTGACATGAAACAGATGTACACCCAACATGGTGGAGTAAGACCATTTGGTTCAGCCCTGATAATAGGCGGAGTGAATGATTCTGGATGCAAACTATTCGAAACAGACCCAAGTGGGGCTCTAATCGAATATAAAGCAACAGCAATCGGTGCCGGAAGACAAATTGCAATGGATGAATTCGAGAAGAAGTACAACGAAGATATAAAGCTTGACGAAGCTATTGAACTGGCTTTGGATGCGGTTTATGAGGCAACAGAGGGAAAAACCACGGTTGCCAGTGCGGAAATTGCAATTATTGATGGTAAGGACAGGAAATTCAGAAAACTACCCGACGAAGAAATAACTGAACATGTTGAAGAACTCCTCATAAGAAAATCCAAGGAGGAGGAAGAGGAATAAAAAAATGGTAAACCTTGAAGATGCTGTTACTGCACGCTTGGAATACTTTGGGGAACACTTCGAGATACTGGTCGATCCAGATCTTGCTTCAGATTTTAAAAGAGGTCAGGATATAGACGTTGAAGAAATTCTCGCGGTAGATGAAATATTCAAGGATGCTAAGAAGGGAGATAAAGCATCTGAAGAAGCCATGATGAAGGCTTTCGACACCGTTGATCATCTGGAAGTTGCAGCTGCCATTCTACAGAAGGGACAGATACAGCTGACAGCTCAGCAGCGGAAAGAAATGCAGGAAGAGAAGAGATTGAAGGTTATTACAACCATAACAAGGGAAGCTATAAATCCCCAAACCAAACTTCCACACCCTGCAAGAAGAATTGAAATAGCCATGGAAGAGGCCAAAGTTCGTATTGATCCATTTAAAAGTGTTGATGAGCAGGTTAACACCACACTCAAAGCCATCAGAACCAAAATACCAATCAGATTCGAAAAGGTCAGGGTTGCAATAAGGGTTCCTGGAGACTTCACAGGAAAGGTTTACGGTGCAATACCCGAATTTGGAAAAACTACCAAAGAAGAATGGCAACAAGATGGTTCATGGGTGGCTGTTGTGGAGATACCCGGCGGCATGCAGGAAAACTTCTACCGCAAACTCAACGAACTTACAAAGGGTCAGGTGGAGACTAAGTTACTCTAATATTGTTAGAACTACTTCATTTTTTTGGCATTCCAGTAAAGGAGGCAGAATGTGATATTTGTAGAGGATAAAGAAATAGTAATTCCAGGGGATATTCTTTCAGACGAAGAATATCATTCTGGAAGAGGAACCTTCAAGGAAAATGATAAGGTTTGTTCGTCCCTTGTAGGTCTTGTAGCCATAAGGGATAAAAAGATAAGTGTAATACCCTTACAAAGCAAATACATCCCAAAAAGAGGGGATGTTGTAATAGGTGAGGTCACGGATATAAGATTCTCCATGTGGAACCTCGATATAAACTCGCCATACTCAGGATTTTTACCAGCTTCAGATGTCTTTGGAAAGGAAAAAAGGGAACTGAACAGGACATTTGATGTTGGTGATGTTTTATTTTTAAGAGTCGTTGATGTCGATGAGGTGAAAAAGGTGAAACTGGGTCTAAAAGGAAGAGGCCTAGGAAAGTTCAGGGGAGGCATCCTTATCAACATCACCCCAACCAAGGTACCTAGACTGATAGGCAAGAAGGGGTCTATGATCAACATGATCAAGGACGAAACCCGGTGCGAAGTCATTGTGGGACAGAATGGAGTGGTATGGGTTAAAGGAGAACCTGCAATGGAGAGGGTGGCTGAGAAGGTCATTAACATGATAGAAGAACAGGCTCACACCTCCGGATTAACTGACAGGGTAAGGGAAATGCTTGGTAAACTTTTAGGTCTCGAACCCGAGGAATCAGAAGCAGAATCAGAACTTGAGGAATCAGAACTTGAGGAATCAGAACTTGAGGAATCAGAACTTGAGGAATCAGAACTTGAGGAATCAGAACTTGAGGAATCTGAAGAACCGGGTGAAAGCGAAGAAAGTAAAGAGGATGAAATGGAATTAATCCAAAAATAAGGGGTGATTATCATTATAACCAATCTAAACACCGGTACAGAAACCAGTGCAAGGGCCGATAAAAGGGCTTTTGATGAATTAAGAAATTTAAAAATTGAAGCAGGAGTACTTGAACGAGCGGATGGATCGGCTTACCTTGAAATTGGAGGTAACAAGGTGCTTGCTGCAGTTTATGGGCCAAGAGAACTTTTTGTAAGGCGTTTAATGCAACCGAACAGGGCAGTTTTAAGGTGTAAATACAACATGGCTCCATTTTCAGTTGATGACAGGAAAAGGCCAGGACCCGACAGGAGATCCGTTGAAATATCCAAGATAACATCAGAAGCACTTAGTCCTGCAGTTTTCCTTGAAAAATTCCCACGTTCAACAATAGATGTATATATTGAAGTTCTTGAAGCTGAAGGGGGAACAAGATGTGCTGGAATTACAGCAGCATCGGTTGCACTTGCAGATGCCGGTATTCCAATGCGGGACATGGTTGTTGCTTGTGCAGCGGGGAAATCTGAGGGCAAGGTTGTTCTCGACTTGTCTGAAATTGAAGATAAGGAGGGAGAAGCAGATCTTCCAATTGCACTGATGCCAAGAACAGGTGAAATCACACTTCTACAAATGGATGGGCACCTTACAGAGGAAGAATTTGAAAAGGCACTTGACCTTGCAATAGTTGGTTGCAAGAAGATAAGTGAAGAACAGAAAAAAGCCATAAAAAACAGGTATGGTGATTAACATGGTTCATATAGTTCCAGAGATCATAAAGGAAAGCGTAACCAATCTAGTGAAAAATGGTGAAAGAACAGATGGAAGAGCTTTTGATGAGTATAGGGAAATATCCCTAGAAACCGGAGTAATTGAGAAGGCAGAAGGATCTGCAAGGGTGAAGATAGGAAATACACAGATAATGATCGGTGCAAAACCCCAGATAGGAACACCATTTGGAGACACACCCAAAGTAGGAGTTCTCATGACTAACACCGAACTCTTACCCATGGCTGCACCAAACTTTGAATCAGGACCGCCAGATGAAAACTCAGTTGAACTTTCAAGGGTAACGGATAGATGTATAAGAGAGGGAAAGGTTGTTGACCTTGAAAAACTATGCATAATCGAGGGTCAGAAGGTTTGGATGATATTCCTGGACCTCCATGTACTAGACTACGACGGCAACTTGATGGATGCCGCAGTACTGGGAAGTGTTGCAGCACTCATGAACACCAAAATACCAACAGCAAAACTCGAAGGCGATGAAGTAGTACTCGATTATGATAACATGATGCCATTGCCGATCAATGAAAAGGCTCTGATGTCAACATTCGCCAAGATTGGTGGTGAGCTTATTATTGATCCTTCACTTGAGGAAGAGGAAATAATGGGTGCGCGTTTATCAATCGGTATAACTGAAGATGGCAGTATATGTGCCATGCAGAAGGGTGGAGCAGAACCATTAAACAGGGAAGAGGTATTGAAGGCAGTTTCCATTGCAAAGATGAAAACAGCCGAGCTTCGAACACATCTTCCATAGATGCATTTATAACTGTTGATGTTCAAATTCATTGATCTGAACATTCAACTAATAGAAATTTTCATTAAATTTTTTTTCATGAATAATTTCATTGAATTAGATTCAAAAATATTCAAATAATCTAGGTGATAAAATGGCAAGAACAAAGAAAGTAGGTATAACCGGAAGATTTGGTGCAAGGTACGGTAGAAAAGCCAAAAGGACAGTTAAATCCATAGAAGAAAACATGAAAAAGAACCATGTTTGTCCTCAATGTGATAGACCTGCAGTACGCAGGGTTTCAGCAGGAATATGGAAATGCAGGAAATGTGGAAATGTATTTACAGGCGGAGCATACCTTCCAACAACTCCTATGGGTAAAACAGCTGCAAGAAATATAAAGAGGATAGTCGGAGGTTTATAAATTGTACAAATGTGGAAAATGCGGTACACTAGTTGATATCAAGGGCTATACAGAATCTAAATGCCCGAGCTGCAGATACAGGATCCTTTTCAAGGAGATACCACCTGTAAGGCGCAGTATAAAAGCAAGATAAATAGGCAAAACATGCTGATAACAACGTCAAGGAAGCCTTCCCAGCGTACCAGATCCTTCTGCAAGAGTTTTGTAAGGGTCTTGAACTCGAGTTATATTAACCGTGGCAAGATGAGCATCCGCGACGTTCTTATAAAATCTTCAGAACTAGGATACAATAAAATAGCAGTGGTATCCGAGATGAAGGGAAATCCCAGCCGAATAGACTTCCAAGATAAAGATGGTGAAGTTATCCTTTCAATGGACGTTACAGTTGGAATTCCAAACTCCAATGCAAGCTCCAAGAGCAGGGTACAATCTGAAAACCTCAAATTACACTCTGAGATCCAGGAACTAGACAAGCTTGGAACCATTATGGGCATACCCAAACTTCCTGAAGGTTCTGCATTTGAAAATGTCTTCGTAATAAGAGAGGATGATGAGAATAACAGGGCAGTAATGGAATTTTACGGTAGTAACGGTATGGAAACCGGCCCGAAGATATTCGTCAAGGAATGGAGGCTTTAGTTTGGAAGATTCTAACTTTCTTGATGGTGTTGAAACAGAACTTGAAATTGAGTTCTTTAGCCCTGAAGAAGCAGATATTGTTTTAAGATCAATCAAACCAGAAATTAATGGATCTCCTTCGGATAGAACATCTGTGAGTGTTGAAATTTATGAATCTACTTTGAAGATAGTTATCGATGCCAAAGACACAGCATCATTTAGAGCATCCTTAAATTCGTATTTAAGATGGATAAAACTCTCAAACGAAGTTATAAATCTTAGAAATGAAAGTTTTTAATGATCAAATTAATGATAATTTTTAAATAAAAAAAATTTATTAGAACCTTTTTTTAAGGTTTTTAATGAGGTGATAAAATGGAACTTCCAAAAAACATCCAGCATCAAATAGCACAATTCCAGCAGGCACAACAACAAGCTCAGGCAATCACAATGCAAAAACAGAGCGTTGACATGCAGATTAAAGAAACTGAAAAGGCATTAGAAGAACTTAAAAAGGTTGAAGGAGAATCAGACGTCTACAAAACCGCAGGAAATCTTCTTATAAAAGTTAATAAGGATGAAGTAACAGTAGAACTCGAAGATAAAGTTGAAACCCTCAAGCTTCGTGAGAAAACCGTTAAACGTCAGGAAGAACGTATAATGGCCAAACTCCAGGAAATGCAGACTTCTATACAGGAAGCTATGCAGGGATCAGGAATGTCCCAGGGGTTAGGTTAATTGAAGAAACTTTCAGACCAAGAACTTGATGAAATTTCTGAAATTGCTGTTAAATCTGCAGAAAGCTTTATCTATTCGCGGGTTTCAAAAAAAGAGGTCATAGATATCGATATAAAAGTTGAACTTGACTATGATGAAGGTTTGGATGTGGATATACAAGTAGAAATCCAATTCGACCCTTTATCAACCCCAGATGAAGGAATTGCCGAAGATGCTGCGGACTGTGCAATAACTGAAATTGACATTTACTTGGCTGATAATTAAGTTCGGATACGTATTTTTTATATTAACTCATAATCATTTTTTTTAATTACTATTTTATGAATTGATGAGTGGAGATAAACCATGATAATACCTGTACTCGACCTGAAAAATGGCGAAGCTGTTTCTGGCAAATCTGGAATGAGGGAAACATATAAACCCCTTAAAACCGTATTTAATGATTCATCTAACCCCCTTGCAATTGCAAGAGCACTGAAGGATTCTGGATATAAACGAATTTACGTTGCTGATCTAGATGCAATAGCCGGTACTGGTACAAATCTAGATTTGGTGGGTGAGATTAACCATATCATTCCGGTTATGCTTGACTCAGGAGTTAACGATGTGGAAAGTGCTAAAAATATTCTTGATACTGTGGACAAGGTTATCATTGCAACTGAAACCCTCAAAAGTCTGGAGGACCTTTACACAATATTTTCAGCATCTTTAAAAAAAGACCTTGTTATGAGTGTTGATGTTAAGGATGGCTGTTTACATAGCAAACACATCATAGCAGATATACATGATATATTAGAAAAAATAGGGCAGATAAAGCCGTTTGAAGTCATTTTACTTGATATATCTCGAGTTGGTACGGGAAGGGGCGTTGATCAGCAACTAATAAGTAGTTTCAAAGATCTTGAAACCAAACTCATCATAGGTGGCGGAGTCACAAACGAAGATATAAATGAATTAAATGAAGTGGGAGTTCAAAACTTTTTGGTTGGAACTGCGCTACATGATGGAATATTTCAACATCAATCTAGCTAAATCTAATTTTATTTTAAATTCATCTAAAAAAAAACTACTAAGACATTATAAGATACAATTACAAAGGTAGATCAATGCCAAAATTTATTGTAATAGGTCCACTAACAAGGGATACAATTTCAAGGGATGGTTTGACATATCATTCAACAGGTGGAGCAGTATATTACCAGACAACAGCACTTTCAAAACTTGGAGTGGATGTAACTGCGGTTATAACACTTTCAAAGGGAGATGAAGAACTTTTAAGAGCATTTCCATCCGATGTAGAAGTTGTTCCTCTCTTTTTTGATAGAACAATGAAATTTGAGAATATTTATCCCAACCATGATCCTAATCATAGGGTTCAGAGGGCAACTGTACCAGAAAATCCTGTTGAACCTGAAAACCTTCCTGAAGATATGGGAAGCTACGATGCTGTTCTTCTATGTCCCCTTTCCCCTTCTGATATCCCCATTGAAACCATCGAATATATATCCCAATTTAATGTACCAATTTATATGGGTGCCCAGGGATACTTGAGACAATTAAAGGATCATAAAGTCATTTTAAAGCCATGGGAAGATTTTCAGAAATTTTTAGAGCATATTCAAATGATTTTCATAGATGAAGTCGAGGCAAGGGTTATTATGGGTAGTGAAAATCATAAATTGAATATTATTGGAGAGGAACTTGCACATTTCGGTCCTAATGAGGTAATTATCACCTGTGGAGATAGAGGTGCTTTGATCTACTCATCAATATCTGGACATACCTATAAAATCCATGCATTTAGGCCCAAGCAAAGTATGGATCCAACGGGTCTTGGTGATACATACATGGCCGCCTATGCAACTAAGAGGATTGAAACATCAGACCCCAAAACATGTGGAATCTTTGCATCTATGGTGTCAACTATGAAACTGGAAAAAATTGGAGCCTTCCATGGAAACAGATTCATGGTAGATGAAAGGCTTCGAGAAGCCAATTTTAATAGAAATTTAATTTAAGTTCTTTTATTACAGGAAAAATTTTTTAAAAATAAACCAGAAAATTTCAAATAAAAATAAAATATTATTAATGTGTATACATGATATAGAATACTAGAATAAGTTGGGAGACAACAGGATGATTGAAGAGATTGAAGAAAGGATAGTAGATAATTTTCATAGAGATTTATGGAAGTCCCGGGGAGAAAAGCTGGTAAAATGTGAAAAAATATTTCACAAACCTGTTGTTGACGAAAATGGGCCTTCAGAACAGATCATTCTAACTTTTGAAGACACAGATCAGATAGACATTGAAAACACCTATAAAGTAAGCATTACAGCCAACAGCATGGAATTTGGTGTTCGTGATGTTTACAACAATCCCATGGCAATAGAAAATTTAATAGGAAAAAGGCTCCTAGATTATGGTGAAATGCATTTTGATACGTTTAATGCAGATACTGGGGCTGTACTCAGGGCTACTTTAGTTTTTGAAGAAGAATATGAGATGAATATTGATGGTTACAATTTGTTGATAGAAAAATATGTTGAAGAGCAAT
>Ga0075319_1000026_pt1 | contig 11743 bp, 13 predicted proteins | sample MayberryNE_TuleC_FD_120046 | JGI IMG/M metagenome (GOLD analysis project Ga0075319, IMG submission 120046) | Natural and restored wetland microbial communities from the San Francisco Bay, California, USA, that impact long-term carbon... | ecosystem: Environmental > Terrestrial > Soil > Wetlands ... | reverse complement strand
CGCGGCGGGCTGAGGTGATGTACGCCTCGATGACGACGAGGTCCGGGTCGTCGTCCAGCTTGAGCGTCTCCACGTGCTCGTCCTGCAGGTCGATCTCGTCGTCGGGGTCGAGGTAGCCGGCCAGGGTCGCGAGGCCGAGCGGCGGGAACAGCGAGTACTTGATCGAGCGCCAGTAGCGGCTGTCCGCGGCCGTCTTGGCCGGGCTGATCATCTTGACCCGCAGCGGGCCCGCGCGCCTCACGCGCGCCCTCCGGGCCGGTCGGCGAAGTGCGCGAGCATCACGTCGAGCCCCGTCTCGAACTCGCCCGGCCGGTCCCACACGGCGAGCCGCATGCCCACGCGCATCATGCTCGGGTAGTCGTCCCAGTGCCCGATGAGCTGGGCGACGATGTCCGTGGTCTGCACCTCGTCGCCCAACATGCGCGCGAAGCCCAGGCCGAGCGTGTAGGACCCGAGCACGTGGTACACGGTCGCGGCGCGGTCCTCGCTGAACCCCGCGCCGAGGAGCGTGCTCATGAGCTCCTCCATCCAGCGGCGGCCACTCGGCGTGCGGATCACCGCCGTCGAGATGAGCGGCAGGGCGCGCGGGTGCGCCTCGGTGAGCGCGTGCAGGCCCAGGAACAACTGGCGCACGCGCCCCTGCCAGTCGGGGTGCGGCGGCGAGGCGCCGAGGGCCGCCGCCGCGATCTTCTCGCTCACCGCGCCCAGGATCGCGCTCTTGTTGGGGAAGTGGTGGTACAGGCTCATTGGCTTGACCCCGGCCTCGGCGGCCAGCCGGCGCATGTTCAGCGCGTCCAGACCGTCCTCGTCGATGATCTCCAGGGCGAGCTCGACGATGCGCTCACGGGTGAGCGTGGCCCGTCGTGGTGTGGTCTCTTCTGCGACCGGCATGAGGTCCTCCTGCTTCGGTGCCCGCACCGTACTGCGTAAGGCTTACAAAGTACGGTACGGGTACCGACGGAGACCAGTCAACGTACGGGCGTACGGGTCAGTCGGCGAGCGCCTCGAACTCGGCCACGGTGAGGCCGGCCTGACGGACGATGCTTCGCAGCGTCCCGATAGCGATCTCGCGATGGTGGGGGACGATGACCGTGCGCGAACCTCGGGCTGTCGCCAGCACGAACTTCACGTGGCTGCCATGCATCGCGGCCGGCCTGAAGCCGGCGGCTCTGAGGCGACGCTTCACTTGTCGGTAGGAGAGCGGCCTAAGCGGCATCGATGTCGACGCGGACCTTGCTCACGTGCGGAGCATCACTGGCCTGCGGCGACTGGACGTACAGCTCCAGAGCCTCCTGGAGGTTTGCCAACGCCTCTTCTTCTGTGGCGCCCTGACTCGCGACATCCACGTCGAGACACTGGGCGACGAAGACGTCCCCCTCTCTCTGCACGACAGCGCTGAATTCCCGTGTCACCGTGTCTCCTCGAAGCCGGACCTTGTGAATCGATGGTAGGCAACTGCGGCGGGAGCCGCAAGGCGCTGGGACGCGGCGGCGGTGGACGTTTGGAGGGTCTACCAGCTCGGGGTCGCGCGCGCGGCCCAGCGGCCGTCCGCGCGCGAGACGCTCACAGGCACGCCGAAGCAGGCGCTGAGCGGCTCGTCGGCGAGGACGTCGGGCGCGGCGCCGCAGGCGCTCACACGCCCGTTCGCCAGCAGCAGCGCGTGGGTGATGGTCGGCGGCAACTCCTCGAGATGATGGGTGACGAGGACGACGGCCGGGGGTGCGGTCTCACGCGCGAGCGAGGCGAGCGCCGCGAGCAGGGCCTCACGGCCGGGCAGGTCGAGTCCGTCGGCCGGCTCGTCGAGGAGCAGGAGCGGGGGGCGGCGCATCAGGGCGCGAGCCAGCAGGATGCGCCGCCGCTCTCCCTGCGAGCACGACGCGAACGCGTGCTCGGCGACGGCGGCGCATCCGAACTGCTCGAGCAGTTGCTGCGCCCGGCTGCGGTTCGCCGCGCACATGCGCTCCTCGAGTACCTGGATCGTCCCCGTCGCACCCGTCAGGACGACACCGCGCGCGGTGAGTCGCGGGGAGAACGCCTCCTCGGTCTTGACGTCAACGTGCCCGATGCGCTCGCGCAGGGCGCGCAGGTCCACGCGCCCGACGGTCTCGCCGAGGATCTCGACCTGACCCAGACTGGGGTGGCGCATCCCGGCGCAGATGTCGAGCAGCGTCGACTTCCCGGCGCCGTTGGGACCGAGCACAGCCCACTGCTCGCCGGGCCCGACCAGCCAGTCGACGTCCGTGAGAATCGGCTGCCGCTGCCGCAGGCGGTCGTCCCACTCCCAGACGGTGACGCCGGTGAGGCGGAGGGCGGGAGCCGGGCCGGACGGAGCGGGGGTGGCGGGCACGGCGCGGGGCGGTCAGCCGAGGCGCGCGACGCGCTCGCCGCGGACGCTCCGCCGCGCGGCGGCGGAGGCCTCGGTGAGCTTCTCGCGCTCCTCGGCCACCAGGCCCACGGTCGCGCGCGCCTTGCCCTGCGGGGGCGTGCCCGTCTTGGCCTTGGGCCAGGCGCGGACGGCGGCCTCCACGGCGTCCCGGCCGCCCCCGGAGAACGCCTGCGCCAGTTGCGCCTGCACCTCGGCGTCCGGGCTTGCGGCGGCGAACTCCGCCGCCGAGATGGCGTAGCCGTTGCCGTTGAAGCTCAGAGAGACGCCGCCCCAGGCCTTGACAGCCTCGAGCGGCGGCGCGTCCGTGATCGAGTCGCCCACGTACATGACGCCGCCGCCCTCCACGCCCTCGGCGGCGACGATCTCCTCGAGTGCGGCGAGCTTCTGGCCGCCGCCGACGGGGTGCACGGCGGCCAGCATCTCGCCGCTCGTCTTGCCTTCCATCCAGCCCCAGAAGAGGTCGTCCAGCTCGGCCACCGTGGTCTGGTCCTTCGCCGAGAGATCGGCGGCCGACTCGGCTCCCTCCGGGATCTCGATGACCGGCCGCGCCAGCACCAGACCGACGGCCGCGCGCAGCCACGCCGCCTCGTCCTCCGGCATCTGCCACGCGTCGAGGCTGAGCTCGGTGCAGCGCACGTGCTCCATCGGGAACTCCGCGAGATCGCAGAGCGCGCGCAAGTACGGGGTGTACGACGTCGAGATGATGTAGGCCGGCATGAGGTCGCTCACGGCGTCCAGTGTCTTGAGCGCCTTGGGCACCAGCAGCACCTGCTCCGCGCTGAAGAGCTCCACGTCTTCGTCGGTGACGTGGAAGGCCTTGAAGAACGGCGGGATGAGGCGCAGGGTGTCGCCGGCGTTGTAGCCGGGCTTGCCGACCACGTCGGCGAGGAAGTCGTCGTACCGGCTGACGCGCGCGAAGCACTCGGCTCCGTCCGGAATGAACCGCTCGGCGATCTCCTGGGCATTGTCGTTGCGGGTGAGCGGGCCCTCGCAGTCGGTGACGTAGATGCGGTGCGCGCCGGCGGCTCCCTCGTCCGCGCCGGCGCCTCGTTCGGCCGCGCCGGCGCCTGCCGCGGCGTCGCCGCGGCTCATGCCTCCGCCACCTCGGCGTCGACGAGCTCGGTGAGGTCGAGCGGCAGCCGTGTGGACTCGGCGAACACGCAGCCGTTGGCCGTGTTGAGCTTGCCGTCCGCGAACTGCCGCAGCGTCTGGTACAGCAGCGGGATCTCGCGGACCTCGCCGCGCCGGCGGACCTCGGCGAACAGCGGCTCGTCCTCGCCCTCCGCCGCGGCGATCTCCGCGACGCTCTGCGTCGCGCGCTTGGCGCGCCACTGCTGCCAGAGCGGGTCCCACTCGGGGCCACGGAGCGAGAAGTGGAAGTAGCTCACCACCGGGCCGCGGTCCAGTTGTGCTGTGGCGAGGTGGATCATCGCCCCCGTCTCCTCCGCCTCCGCCTCGAGCAGTTCCCAGATCACGTCCTGCCACATCCCCTTGGGCCCTCCCGGGAGGGCGGGGTGCAGGTTGAGGATGGCGAACCGGCGGCAGAGCTCGGGGCTGGTGATGAGCATGTAGCCGGCCAGCACGAGCACGCCGAGGTTGTAGGGCACCAGCAGTTCGGCGACCCCTCGGTGATAGGTGTTGCGCCACTCGGAGCGCGAGACGCCGAGCTTCTGCGCCTCGGCCCAGCTCTCCCGGCTGGGCAGCGTGACGAGGGGGAGGCCGAGGCGCTGGACGAGGTCGAGGAAGCGGTCGCTCTCCGGCGCCTCGCCGCGCTCGCGGTCGCTGAAGACGGCGCCGATCTCGAGCGGGACGTCATCGCGCTGCGAGCGCGCGACGACGTCCGCGAGCAGGTTGCACGCAGCCTGGTCGCGGCCTGTGGAGAGCCAGCCGATCCTCACCAGCCGCTCCCCGGCTTGTCGGCCACTGGTTCGCCGCGCTCCTCGGCCAGACGCTCGCGCCAGGCGGCCGCGTCCGGGTAGGCGCTGCGGCCGAGGCCGGAGATGCCGCGGCTGGCCGCCCACGCGGCGAGCCGGCCGGCGCTCTCGAGCCCGGCCTGCTCGATCATGGCGGCCAGGAACCCGGCGGCGAAGAGGTCGCCGGCGCCGGTGACGTCCACGACCTCTGCCGGCAGCGGCGGCACGTACATGTCCACGCGGCGGCCGACGAGGCGCGCCCCGCGGCCGCCCATCTTGACGATCACGAGGCCGACGCCGGCGTTGAGCAGGAAGTCGAGCGACTCCGGCAGCGAGAGGCCGCAGAGCATCTCGAGCTCCGTCTCGGTCGAGAAGAGATAGGCGCAGCGCCCGAGGATCGGCAGGAACCGCTTGACCCCCTTGCGCGCGTAGATCTCGCCGGGGTCGAAGGCGACGTCCACGTCGGTGGGGAGCCGCTCGAGCAGCGCGAGCTGCGCCGCGAGCGGCTCGTCCCCGACGAAGCTCGAGAAGAGGGCGAACCGGGTGCGCGGGAGGCGCTTGGGCAGGTCGTCCGGCGCGAACGCGTCGTTGGCCGCCGGCCAGACCAGGTTGCGGCGCTCGCCGTCCTCGTCGAGCAGCACGTACACGCGGCCCGTGTCGCCCTCGCGGTGCAGCAGCCGGCCCTCGGCTGGGGCGAGCTCCTGGAGCAGGAACTGGCCGTCGTCGTCGGCGCCGACGCGGCCGACCATGGCCGCCGCGTACCCCATGCGCGCCAGGGCGTGGACGGTGTTGGCCGCCTGTCCGCCGCCGGCGCGGACGGGGTCGACGTGGGCGAGCGCCTCGTCCACCGCTTTGCGCACCGTGGGAGCCATGAGCTGCTCGGTGCCGGGCGGTCCCAGCTCGTCCCACAGCGGGAACGTGCGCGGCAGTCGGTAGATGAGGTCGAGGTTGAGTGCGCCGCAGCCGAGCAGGTCGACCGGCCTCATACGCGCAGCTCCCCGCGGTAGCGCACCGCTTCGCCTCCGTCGCGCTTGACAACCTCGCCCACGGCGCGAGCGCCGAAGTCCGACTTCTCGAGGACGGCGATGTTCTTCTCCGCGTGCGCGGGGTCCATGACCATGACCATGCCGAGCCCGCAGTTGTAGGTCTTGAGCAGCTCGCGCCGTTTGACGCCGAGCCCGTGGAGCCAGCCGAACAGCGGGCTCGGCGTCCAGGCCTCGAGGTCGATGACGGCGGCCAGATCGTCGGGCACGGCGCGCCCGACGTTGTCGGGGAACCCGCCGCCGGTGATGTGCGCCGCCGCGTGCACGCCGCCGGCGTGGCCAAGATCGTGCAGCACCGGGCTGTAGATGGCCGTCGGCGTGAGCAGCACGTCGCCGACCGTGGACCGCGGGTCGTAGCAGGGGCCGAAGCCCTCGCCGGGGGTGATGCAGAGGCCTACGCCGCCGCCCTCGCCGATGAAGTTGCTCGCGAGGTCGATGGCGTGCTCCTTGAGGAGGTGCCGGATGAGGCTGAAGCCGTTGCTGTGCACGCCTGTGGAATCGATGCCGACGAGGACGTCGCCCTCCCGGACGAGCTGAGGTCCCCACAGCTCGTCGCGCTCGGCGAGGCCGACGGCGAAGCCGGCCATGTCGAAGTCGCCGCCGGGGAACTGCCCGGGGTGCTCGGCGGTCTCGCCGCCGAGCAGCACGCACTGAGCCCGGCGGCAGCCCTCGTCGACGCCGGCTACGATGTCGGCGACCTCCTCGGGGACGACCTTGCCGACGACGAGGTAGTCGAGGAAGAACAGCGGGACGGCGCCGCACGCGGAGACGTCGTTGACGCTCATCGCGACGAGGTCGATGCCGATGGTGTCGAGCCGGCCGACCTTGCGCGCGATCTCGATCTTGGTGCCCACGCCGTCGGTGCCGGCCACGAGCACCGGGTCCTTGAGGCGCGGCAGGCGCATGGCGCCGCCGAACCCGCCCAGCCCGCCGATGACGAGCGGGCTCTGCGTGCTCGTCAGGCGCTTCTTCATGAGCTCGACGGCGAGGTTGCCGGCCTCGACGTCGACTCCCGCCTTCTTGTAGGTGAACCCGTGTTCCTCCGCCATTGCGCTCCCCGTCCCGGTTGTCCGCACAGTCTACGTCGTGCCCCTGCGTGGCTCCAGTGCCCGGCGGGCCCCGCGCGTCACGGTTTCGGCGAGCCACCGCTCGACGTACCATTCGTGCATGAGGATCGGGAGTGCGTGGGGATGGTGCGCGGCGGCGGTCATGACCGCCTGCGCCGCCGTGCTCTTCGCTCTGGGCGGCCCGGATCCGGCCGCGGCCGCCCACTTCGGCGCCGCAGTGACTCCGGTGTACGACCGCGGCTACAAGGTCGACCTGCTCGCGAGCCTCGCACAGCCGCCGGAACTCGTGATCTTCGGGGGCTCGCGCGCGCAGCGGTTCGAGCCCTCCGTCGCCAGGGAGCTCACCGGCCTTCCGTCGTTCAACTTCGCCGTCCAGAACAGCCGGCCCGAGGACGTCTACGCCATGTCACGGCTGCTCTTCTGGCGCGCGCCCAGCGTGAGGCTCCGCTGCATCTGGGCGCTCCAGGCCAGCTCGCTGGCCGACTCGCCTCTGCACCCCGGGCTGCTCGCGGACGACCGGCTCACCCAGTTCCTGCCCGAGTACTTCCTGCGCGAGCAGCGCGAGGTCGTCGTCGCCACCGAGGGCAGAGAGCTCGCGAGCGACAACGAGTTCACCGCCAGGGGCCAGCTTCTCCACAACGCGTACGACCAGCGGCTGGCCAGGGGTATCTCGCTCGCGACGACACTCTCGGGCTACCTCTCCAAGATGGTCCCCAAGGCCGCGGGGCCGATGGCGTACACACAGACGCGCGCGAAGAGGTACTTCGAGCGCACGCTCCAGCTCTACAACCTGCACGACGTGGAGCCGGTCCTGGTGATCATGCCGTACCATCCGACGGCGCTGACGGCGTTCCGGGAGGCCGGATGGGAGGCCAAGGAGCAGTCCTTCAAGACGTACCTGGAGAGCCTGCGCGGCCGCTACCGCTTCCACCTCGTGGACTACACGGACATCGCGTCCTTCAACGGCCTCGAAGAGGGGTTCTACGACGGGGCGCACGTGACGACCGCCAACTCGCGCCGTATCCTCGCGCAGGTCGTCCGCGACGTGCCGCAGGCGTTCCGCTAGGCGGGCGCATCCTCCGGGGGCACGGCGCTCGGCTCCCCGGCACCCGGCTCGTCGCCTGACTCCGGGACCGGGACGGCGCCGAAGAGGCCGGCGCCCTTCATGAGTCCGTAGGAGTCCAGGCCGATCTTCAGGAAGGGCGCCGCGAAGACGCCTCCCATGGCGCCGAACAGGATGCCGCCGGCGGTGGTCGCGAACAGCACCGAGAGCGGGTGGAGGTTCAGCGCCGAGCCAAGGGCGAACTGGGAGACCAGCGTCTGCAGGAACCCGTTGGCGATGATGACGATGATCAGCATCGGGATGCCCATGGACGGTCCGCCGGCGCCCCAGGCGACGAGCACGGCGAGGGCGCCGCTGATGATGGCGCCGAAGTACGGGATGTAGTTGGTCAGCCAGGCCACGAGGCCGAGCGTAGCCGCCAGCGGGACGCCGATGACGAGTGCGCCCACGAGGATCACGGCGCCGTTGAACAGTCCCACGATGGTGCTCCCGTAGATGTACCCGCGGAAGAAGCGCGCGCTGTTGGCGAGCATGGCGTAGGCGACAGGCTGAGGCGCCGGAGGCATGTGCCTGGACGCCCAGCCGCCGATCTCGCGTCCTTGGATCAACACCCACACGAGGATGTTGATGCTGATGAAGACGCCGAAGATGAGGCCGGCGATGCCGCCGATCAGGTCGCCGATCGCGCTGGTCGCGCCGCTCGCGGCGTTCTTGAGAACGTTCTGGAGGGTGGCCTTGGCCGAGTCCATCTGCTCCTTGGACACTGTCGTGGAGTTGAGCGACTTCTGGATCGAGTCCCAGGCCTTCTGGAGGTTGTCCTGGACCTCGGGCCACTGGTTCACGAGGCCGTACAGGACCACGAGGCAGATGCCGACGGCGAGGGCGATGAGGAAGATGACCACCAGGAAGGCTGCTATCCAGCGCTTGACATGGTGCCGGGCCAGCCAGTCGACGACCGGCAGGAACGTCCCTCCGATGAGGACGGCGAACAGGGCGGCGACGACGACGAGTTTGATCGCCGCAAGCACGACGAACGCGCAGACCGCGACCAGGACCACGGCGATGATGATCCAGCCCCAGCGCCCCGTGTCGCTGGCCCACTGAGGCGGCGCGAAGGGACTCGGCCTGCCTGCGGCGCCGTCTGCGTCATGGGTGCTCACGGCACCGCGCGTCATCGGCTCGTCGACTCCCGCCTGCTCTGTCGCCATGCGTACCCCCTCCCTCCGGCCTCTCGGCCCGAACGTTCGGGCCATGCTAACCGAGTGGTCACCCAGACGCTACAGGGAATCGGCTTCGCTTGGGGATGCGCGCCGAGCCGCCGCGGGGGCCGTCAGCTCGGGTCCGCGTACTCCGCGACGATGTCCGCCGGCGGGCGCTGCTCGCGGAGCAGCGCGCACATGCGCTTCATGGGTGCGTCGACGTGGTGGAAGAACGCCTTGTAGCCGGGGCAGAGGTAGTTGAGCCCCGGCTGCCCGTCCGGCGTGCTCCGGATGCGGTCCTTGACGCAGCCGCCGTGGCAGGCGAAGCGCACGTCGCAGTCCAGGCAGTACTGCGGCAGCGCCGTCTGCTTGCCGTTGCCGAACCACAGCTGCGGTTCGACGCTGACGATCTCCGCGAGGTGCCGCTCGTGGATGTTGCCGCGCAGGTAGTCCGGCTCCACGAAGTGGTCGCAGGCGTACACGTCGCCGTTGAACTCCATGGCGAGCGCCGTGCCGCAGTTCGCCGTGTGCACGCAGAGGCCGGAGGGCTCGCCGTACCAGTTGGCGAGCGCGACGTCGAACATCTGCACGAACACCTTGCCGACGTCGCGGCGCACCCAGGCGTCGAAGACCCCGTTGAGGAAGGCGCCCCAGCCCTCCGGGGACACGGAGCGCTCAGTCACCTCGTATCCGTAGGGCACGCCGCTCTCGCACGGGCGCTCGACGATGGGGATGAGCTGGATGAACTCGCAGCCGCAGTCGTCCCGGAGGAACTCGTAGACCTCCACCGGGTGGTCTTCGTTGGCGGCGTTGACGGTGGTGAGCGAGTTCCAATCCACGCCCGCTTCGCGCAGCGCGTCAAGACCGCGCATGACCTTGTCGAACGTCGGCTTGCCGGCCTTGTCGCGCCGGTAGGCGTCGTGCATCTCGCGCGGCCCGTCGATGCTCAGCCCGACGAGGAACCCGTTCTGCGCGAAGAACTGCGCCCACTCGCGGTCGATCTTGGTGCCGTTGGTCTGGACGGTGTGGACGACGGTCTGGCCGGGCCGCGCGTACTTCTCGCCGAGCTCCACGGCCCGGCGGAAGAACCCGAGCCCCATCAGCGTCGGCTCGCCGCCTTGCCAGGCGATGGTGACCTCGGGCGTGCGGTGCGCCTCGAGGAGCTGGCGGATGTACTGCTCCAGGGTCTCGTCGCTCATCCGCTGGGTGGCTCCGGGGTAGAGACCGTCCTTGCCCAGGAAGAAGCAGTAGGCGCAGTCCAGGTTGCAGCTCGCGCCGGCGGGCTTGGCCAGCAGGTGGAAGGACGGCGGGAGCCCGTTGGGCAGCGTGGTGATTCTGGGTTCCGGCCGGTCGTTGGTCGAGGCGCTCAGGGCAGTGCTCCTTGCTCAGGGCCGGCTGGCGCCGGCCACCGGCCCAGTGTAGCGGAGAACCGGTGGCGGGGCGGCCCGACCGCCCCGCCACCGGTCTTCTGTGCTGCTCAGGCGTCCTGCTAGCGGCGCCGGCGGGCGCGGCGGTGCATGCCGGCCGCCGAGACCGGCGAGAGCGGGCGGCCGAACGGGTCGATGAAGATCGACACGAGCTCTCCCTTCGCGGGGAGGCTGCCCTCGAGCATATCCACCGTGTAGGTGAGCGAGTCGCCCTCGATCTGCGGGTCCTTGAGCACGACGATGGCGTCCTCGGGCGTCTCGTCGCCGGTCTCCACGAACGAGATGACCGCGTTGGGCGGGTCCGCGGCGAAGCTGTTCTCGCCCTTGTCCCACTCGTCTACGAACTGCTGCGTGGTGAGGTGCCCTACGACGCGCTGCGGGCGGTCGGAGAAGTAGAGGGTGCTGGGCGACAGTCTGTGGAAGGTCACCTTGTCGCCGTCGGTGGTCAGCTCGTGGGCCGTCTGCGCGAACAGGGCCTCGATGTCTTCGAGCGTCTTCTCGATGTCGTCGGTCATGATTTCTCCCGTTGTGTGGGGTGGAGTTGTCCGGATGCGTCCGGCACCGTATGTTACCCAGTGGTAACGGTCTCGTCGCCTCGCGCGTTCACCTGCTTCGCCCGCGGGTGTGGGCGGGGACAACGCGGTTTGAGCGCGGCCGGCGAGGAGAGGATGCCCGTGTGACGAACCTGTCACTCGGCCGACGCGAAAGGGAGGACGTGCCGGAGACCCAGTCCAAGTCCAGACGGCACTTCCGCCTGCACTTCCGCGTGCGGCCGGTGCTCATGCGCTGGCTCGTGTGCGCGATCAGTCTCGCGCTGACGGCGATCATCGTCCCGCACGTGTTCTTCATGGGGGCGGACGCGCTCGACAAGGTCCTGGCGTGGCTGGTCGTGAGCGCCGTCTTCGGCCTGCTGATCAGCTTCGTCAAGCCACTGGTACAACTGCTGCTCCTGCCGCTCATCTTCGTGTCGTTCGGCCTCATCCTGGTGCTGATCAACACGATCGTCATCTGGCTGCTCTCGGTCATCTTCCCGAACTGGTTCCAGGTGGATCACATCCTGTGGGCGCTGGTGGCCGGGCTCGTGAGCGGCGTGCTCGTCGCCGTGTTCGAGAACGTGCTCGGCATCACGCCGCCCATCATCCTCGGTCAGACCGAGGCGCTGAAGATCCGCCTCGCGCGCGCAAGACCGGAGCACCTGGAGGGTGAACTGCTCTCCGCGGCGGTGACGGGCAAGGACAAGCTCAAGCACATCGTCGGCAAGGGCGGCCCGGACGACGGAGAAGGAGGGGAGTCGTGAGGCGGACCTCCCTCGACCGCATGCGCGAGGACCTGCGCCTGCAGCAGGTCTACAACACGCTGATGCGGTACGGCATGGACGTCGTGCTCGAGCGCACCCCCTACGTCGGCGGCTTCCGCCACGGCCTGCAGACGTGGGTCTGGCGGCTCCCGAAGGGATGGGAGGAGCCGCCCGCCGCCGTGCGGCTGAGGATGATGCTGGAGGAGCTCGGACCGACCTACGTCAAGATCGGTCAGATCGTCTCCAGCCAGGCGTCTGCCCTGCCCGTAGACATCGCCGAGGAGCTCGCCCGACTGCAGGACGACGTGCCGCCGTTCCCCAGCGACCAGGTGCGCGTCGCCATCATCG
>Ga0075319_1000025_pt1 | contig 11786 bp, 15 predicted proteins | sample MayberryNE_TuleC_FD_120046 | JGI IMG/M metagenome (GOLD analysis project Ga0075319, IMG submission 120046) | Natural and restored wetland microbial communities from the San Francisco Bay, California, USA, that impact long-term carbon... | ecosystem: Environmental > Terrestrial > Soil > Wetlands ... | reverse complement strand
CTCAGAGCAGACTCGCTTTACTGCGAGCTCAGTGCGCCACGCGCGCGAGCACGTTGGCGGTGCCGAGCTTGACGTTGTCAGGGAGCGCCGTGCCGAAGGTGGCGTTGAGGGCGCCCATGGCGGTCGCGTTGAGTGTGACGCCCACGTTCTTGATGCTCACGAACGCCCGGCCGCCCTTCGCGTACTTCCTGATCTGGGCATCGCCGAGGTCGAGATCGGCGATGGTCAGCCGGTCGCCGCCGTTGACGACCGCGGAGAGGTACGGCGCGCCGGTGATGTGGATGGTGAACTTGCCCAGGCTCAGGGCCTTCCAGCCCATGCCGTCACGCTGGGCGAGCAGGATGCCGCCGGAGTGAGTGATGCGGCCGGCGAGGGTCTTGGCGTCCACCCTGCCGCCGGTGATGGGGAACGTGTACCGGGCGGCGTCTGCTGTAGGGGCTATGGAACTGGGGGCCATCGGGAGCGGGATGATCCCGGCGCCGAAGAGCGCGGAGGTGGTGCCCGGATCCGTGGTCAACGTGGTGCGCATGCCGTTCAAGTTGACCTTGGCGGCCTGCGCCTGCGGAGCCGCGACGAGCACGAACAGACTGAGGCCGAGCACGAGAGCGAGGCCGAGCAGGCCAAGACCTGCCGGGCGACGGAGTGCGATGCTTGAAGCCTTCATGATTGACACCTCTCTCTGAGTGGACCGGCGTCACGCCGGAGCCGACACTTGACGAGCGTCTTGTACCCGTTATAAAGTTACTCAAGCATGAAGTGACTTCGATGAAGAGGAGCACACGGTGGGCGATGAAACGCGGGAGTACTCGGCGAGGGACGTCGCCATGGCGGTGCGTCGCCTCGACCTCATGATGTCGCAGATGCACCTCGAGATGTGCGAGCGCCTGGGGCTCTCCGCGGGAGAACTGCTGGCGCTCGCACATCTCTCCATCGACGGATCGCTCGGCCCGACTGAGTTGACGCACCGGTTGCACATGACGACCGGCGCGATGACGGCGATGCTGGACAGGCTCGCGGAGCGCGGCTTCGTCGTCCGCGGGCCCCACGCCACCGACCGCCGCCGCATCGTCGTCCGACTCACCAGTGAGGGCCGCGACCGCATCTTCAAGCAGGTCCACGGCATGGCCAACGAGGTCGTCGCCATCTCCGGCCGGCTGGACGCCGCCGAGCGGCGGTCCGTGGTGGAGTATGTCGAGGAGCTCTCCGGCGCGATCGGGAAGCCGGCGCGCGCACAGGATCCAACGGCTGAGGCGCGACCCCCCCGGGAATGACCCGCCTATGACTCCCGGGCGCGACATCGCGGGGCTCACGGTCGCGGTGCTCGGCATCGAGGCCGTCGGCGTCCTCAGCGGCGTGGCGGCCGGCGGCGACTTCGAGAGCTTCTTCGACGCACTGCGCAAGCCGCCGGGCACGCCGCCTCCGGCGGTCTTCGGCCCGGCGTGGACCGTGCTCTATCTGCTGATGGGCGTCGCCGCCTGGCTGGTGTGGCGCGAGGGCCTCACGCGGCGCACGGCCGTCGCTCTCGGCCTCTTCGCGGCGCAGCTCGCGCTCAACTTCGCCTGGTCGCTCATCTTCTTCGGGCAGCAGCGTGTCGGCGCGGCGCTCATCGAGATCGCGGTGCTCTGGCTCTTCATCCTGGCGACGATCATCGCGTTCTGGCGCGTGCGCCCCGCGGCGGGTGCTCTGCTGCTTCCCTATCTCGCATGGGTGAGCTTCGCGGCCTACCTCAACGCCGGCATCTGGAGGCTGAATTGATGGAGTCCGTCTGGGACTACCCCCGGCCGCCACGAATCGAGGCGAGCACGCGGCGGGTGCGCGTGGAGTTCGCCGGCGAGGTGATCGCCGACACCACGCGCGCGTACCGCGTGCTCGAGACGAGCCACCCGCCGGTGTACTACATCCCGCCGGAGGACGTGCGCGGGGAGTACCTGCGCCCGAGCCGGCGTCTCACCTGGTGCGAGTTCAAGGGCGAGGCGCAGTACTACGACCTGATGGCCGGCGACCGCGAGGTCCGCGACGCCGGCTGGTACTACGTGCGCCCGGAGCCCGGCTACGAGGCGATCCGCGAGCACATTGCCTTCTACCCCGGGCGCGTGGACGCCGCGTACCTCGACGACGAGCAGGTCCAGGCCCAGCCCGGCGACTTCTACGGCGGCTGGATCACGTCCGACATCGAGGGGCCGTTCAAGGGCGGTCCGGGCACCGCCGGCTGGTAGCCCGGCCGATCAGTACTCGTTCAGGCGCCTGGGGTCGTCCGGGCCGGCCACGATCTGGGGCGCCTGGGAGCGGAGCTCCAGCAGCTTCTGCTTGAGCTCCACCTGCATGCGCCCGATCTCTCCCTCGGCCTGGGCGCGCCGGGTCCGGCCTTCTTCCTGGATCTGGATGGTCTCCTCCAGGGTGGCGATGAGGTCGGCGTTGACCTTCTGCAGCGTCTCGACGTCCACCACGCCGCGCTCCACCTCGCGCCCGACCTTGGCCGAGCCCTCGCGCAGCAGCTCGGCGTTCTTGGCCAGGAGCTCGTTGGTGGTGTCCGTGACCTGCTTCTGCAGCTCCGCGGCCTTCTGCTGCCGGTAGAGGCTGATGGCGATGACGATCTGGTTCTTCCACAGCGGGATCGTCGTGAGGATGGAGCTCTGGATCTTCTCGACGAGGTTCTGGTCGTTGCTCTGGATGAGGCGGATCTGCGGCGCCGTCTGGATGGCGATCATGCGCGTGAGCTTGAGGTCGTGGAGGCGGCGCTCGAACCTGGTCGCGGCCTGCTGCAGGTCGGCGAGCCGCTGCGCGGCCATGACGTCGCCGCTGGCCGTGACCTCGGCCTCGAGCGCCGGGATCTTGACCGTGTGCAGCTCGATGATCGCCTGCTCGCCGGCGGCGATGTACACATCCAGCTGCTTGAGGTAGTCGAGGTTGAGCTCGTACATCTTGTCGAGCACGGTCATGTCCTTGAGCAGCGACATGCGCGAGCGCTCGAGCGCGTCGATGATCTTCTCGAGGCTCGTCGCGACCTTCTGGTAGCGGGCCGAGAAGCGCTCGAACGTGTTGGCGAAGCGCCCGAGGATCGGGATCTTGGCCTTGCCCGAGCCGGAGCTCAGGGCGTCGACGTCGATCTCCCGGACCTTCTTGAGCAGGTCCTGCAGCGCCTCGCCGCCGCTGCCTGCGTCCCGGGTGCGGACGTCGCCGAGCAGCGAGTCGGCGAAGTTGGCGATGCGGCTCTGGGCCGGGAGACCGAAGGCGAGCACGGCCTGCGTGTCGCTCACGTCGACCTGCCTGCTCAGCTCGGCGACCCGCTGCAGGTCGGCCGGCGTGAGCGGGCCGGCTGCCGGCTGGTCGCCGGAGGCCGGCGCGGCCGCGCCGGCCGCGACGACCTCCACGGAGGCGTCGGGTACGGCCGGTACGCTCGCCTCGCCGAGGTCGGGCGCTTGCGGCGCGTCCTGCTTCTGGATGTCGTCGCTCATGACGCCTCCTCTTCGGGCGTGCACGGGCGGGCCGCTGCAGCGCTCACTGCAGCTCCCCGCTCGTCTGGCTGTACATGGTCTCGCTGCGCACGGTGCGCTCGAGCAGTTCGATCTCGCTGTCCAAGTCCATCGCGCGGTCTTCGAGTACGGCGGCCAGCTGCCGGTCGAAGGCCTCCTGCACCACCTTCAGGGAGGCCTCGGCGCGCGCCAGCGTCTGGTTGATCTCGGTGGTGGACGAGCCGCGTTTGCCGAGGTTCACGTAGCCCTCGACGATGCGCTGCGCGGCGTCCAGGTAGTAGGTGAGGAACCCGCGAGCGGCGTCGAGCTTGCGCGGCTGCGCCGCCAGCTCGGCGATGATCTGGTCGGCGGTTCCGCAGAGGGCGACCACCTCGTCGCGCACGGAGGGCTTGCCGATGGATCCGGCCGTGCTGAGGATCTTGTCCACCTGGCGGCGCGCCGGCTGCAGCACGTCGGCGGCGCGCTCGTCGATGTTCTTGGGCAACGGGGGCCGCGAGCCGGCCGCCAGAACGGGCGGCTGCGGCGCGGCCGGCAGCGACTTCGGCGAGGCGTCGCCGAACATGATCGCTCGGTAGTACGGGCGGATGGCCAAGGCGTGCACCACCGAGAGCGCCGAGACGGCGAGCTGCAGCAGCAGGAACGGCCAGACGGGCAGCGCCGTGGCCACCGCCGTGATCGTGAGCAGAAGCGGCACGAGGTAGGCGAACCCGAAGAGGGTCCACGGTGCGTGCCGGGCGCGCACGCCCACGTAGACGAAGCCCAGCCAGTTCATGAATCCGAGCGTGAACGTCCAGAGGATCCAGGCCGAGTGTCGCCACCACCAGCGGAACCGCGCCCGCGGCTTGCCCTCCTCCAGGACCTCGCCGACGAGCACGTCCGGGTCGGCCTGCGGCTTGAGCTGCTGGACATCCTTGACGGCGAGCGCCGGATGCCCGTTCTGGCACTCGCCGTAGGGCGTGAGCCAGACCCAGCGTTGACAGACGGTACAGTAGCCGCCGAGCGGCATGTCGGCCCCCCTGGGGTCGGATGCGATGACGTGTAGTTCAGGATAGCCCGCGCACGGCAGAAAGGCACCTCGCGCCGCCTCCCGGGTGTAGGCTTTCCCTTCCGCGCCCACAGTAGTGACAGGAAGCATGGACGAGCCCAGACACATCATCCGCATCGCGGTGCCCTCGGACGAGCCGGGAGGGCTGGATGCCGCGCGCTCGGGCCGGTTCCGCAGCAGCCCCTGCTTCACCATCGTCGACGTCGTCGACGACGTGGTGATCAACGTGCGCGTCGCGCGCAACGAAAAGCATCACGGCGACCACGGCCTCACGCCCATCCTCCTGCTCGGCGAGAACCTGGTGGACGTGGTCATCGTCGCCGGGATCGGGCGCAAGCCTCTGCTCCATTGCCTTCAGGCGGGCATGCGCGTCTTGAACGGCGAGGACCGGTCGGACGTCCGCTCCGTGATCGACGCCTTCATCGACGCCGACCTCGTGCCTGTGGGCGGCGACTCGGTCGCGCTGCACTGAACGGGGCGCCAGCGGGAATACCCCCCATCACGACAACGACCGCGGGGGGTCCACCATGCAGGCGCCCACACAGATCACACCGTCCGGCCTTGCCGACTACCTCGACGTCATCACGCGCGCGGTGTTCCAGAGCGGGATGAGCTGGCGCGTGGTGGAGGCCAAGTGGGCCGGCTTCCGCGAGGCGTTCGCCGGGTTCGACCCGGCCGCCGTCGCCGCGTTCGACGACGACGACGTGGAGCGGCTCGTCGCCGACCCGAGCATCATCCGCAACCGCCGCAAGATCGAGGCGACGGTCGCCAACGCCCAGGCCTTGATCGCCCTGGAGGACCAGCCAGGCGGCTTCACCGGCTGGCTTCGCGGTCGCGGCGACTTCGAGGCGACGGTCGCCGCCCTGCGCGGAGAGTTCCGCTTTCTCGGAGACATGGGCGCCTACTACGTCCTCTACGTCGTCGGGGAGAAGGTCCCGGCGCACGACGAGTGGATGAAGACCCACCCCCAGTACCAACAGCGATGACCCAGGGAGGTCCCTGTGAATATCCGACGTAGCGAAGATATCGAGCGGGGCGACGAAGGCGCACCGCTCAGTACCCAACGTAGCCAAGATATCGAGCGGGGCGCGGAAGGTGCACCGCTCAATACGGAGCACGACGAAGTGGAGCTCCGAGCGAAGCTGACGCCCCTGCAGTACGACGTCACCCAGCGCGAGGGCACCGAGCCCGCGTTCCAGAACGAGTACTGGGACGAACACCGCGACGGGATCTACGTGGACGTGGTCAGCGGCCAGCCGCTGTTCAGCAGCCGCGACAAGTACGACTCGGGCACGGGCTGGCCGAGCTTCACCAGGCCGCTGCGCCCCGAGGCGGTGACGACGAAGCAGGACCGCAAGCTCTTCATGTCGCGGACCGAGGTGCGCAGCACCGGCAGCGACTCGCACCTCGGGCACGTGTTCCCGGACGGACCCAAGCCCTCCGGGCAGCGGTTCTGCATGAACTCGGCGGCGCTGAGGTTCATCCCCAGGGAGGACCTTGAGGCCGAGGGCTACGGGGAGTACGAGGCGCTCTTCGGCGAAGCGGAGTGACGCGGTCCCCGGCCGCGCGTACCATCGCGTCATGGGCAGCTACCGCAGTGAGGACGAGGCGCTGACCGGCCTCGCCCGTCAGCTCACCGACGCCTACGGCGAGGCGCGCTCGCGCGAGGACCAGGATTTCGCCTGCCAGGCGATCGCCGAGTTCCTGGCGGACTCCCGCGAGACGGCGCCGGGTGAGGCGCTGCTCGCGTTCCTCGACCTGCCGCTCACCGCCGAGACCTATCCCCTGGTCGACGAGGCGCAGACCACGCTGGCCGACCGTGGTGTGGAGGTGGTCCAGTTGCTGCTGGAGGCGGTGACCGGCGACGTCTACGACGCGGACGGACCGTCGCCGGAGCGCGCCGCCGAGACGCTGGACCTGATGGATCGCCGCGCCGCCGTCGCCGGCCTGGTCAGAGTGCTCTGCGGGCACGCGCACGGCGACGTCAAGGGCGCGGCCCTCGAAAGGCTCGCGGCACTGGGCTCCTTCGCCGAGCCTGCGCTCGTCGCGGCTCTCGACGACCCCGAGGGCCGCGAGTGGGCGCTGGCCGCGCTCGAGCAGATCCGCATCGAGCGCGCGCACCCGGATGCGCTCGAGGACTACGCCGCCGGCGAGGGCGAGGCGCCCGACGACGCCGGCGGGCTGCTCGCCGGGGAGACCGGCGATGAGCCGGCGCCGTCCTAATCTCGCTCAACGCTTTCTGAACACAGGCTTCATATTCGCTTGCGAGACTGTGCCCAAGCCATGAACGGCTGTGACGGTTGCCCCCCCGACCGTCCAAGGGTCCGGCTGATATACGGTGCGCCCCCACCGAGCCGGTTTCCCGCCAGCCCGGTCGCGCCTTCCTCCTGGCGCCCGGGCGCCGTTGGCCCCCTCTGGGCCGCGGCGAGCGCAGGACGCTCGCCGCGGCCCAACCCCTTTCTGGAGACGCCGCGGACGGTCAGACCACAGCCTCCTCGGCGGCGACTTCGTGGGCGGCCGCGACGATCCGTTCGTGCAGCGCCAGACGCTCGGGAGATCCGGGCGGCGCGTCGACTCCCGCGCACGCTCCCGGATGGGAGTAGCGCGCGTGGGCGAGGATGTCGAGCTCGAGCCGCTCCAGTGAGTACGCCATGAGGTCGAACTCACAGTCGGTGAGCCCGAGGTCTCGGCACGACACCTCGTACATGGGACGCCTCTCCTTCATCGGTGCGAGCTGACTCCCTCACCTCGAGTATCTCCCCGTCCGGTTGGATGACCCGCAATATCGGGTGCGCACGCTGCTGCATCTCCAGTGGACACCGGAGACGCGATGGGGAGAGGAGCGCGGCGCGGAGACGGTGAGGACAGTGTGGCCGGCGTCTGTTAACGTTGCGCGGGACGTCACGGAGGAACATGTGGATCCGGCCGCGGCTTGTGGCCGGAAGAGAGGGGTGTCTGATGGGCTGCTGTCTGATCGTCGGCGTGCTGGCCGCGTCGCCGCGCATCATCCTGTTCGGGATGTGGCTGTTCACCGACTACCTCAGCCGCATCGGCCTGCCCTTCATCTGGGGCCTCATCGGCTGGATCTTCGTGCCGTGCACCACCATCGCCTATGCCATCGCCGAGAACTCGTTTGGCGGTCTGCAGGGATGGGGGACGGTGGTCTTCGCCGCCGGCATCGCGCTGGACATCGTGCTCTACGCCAGCGGGCGGAGGGGGCAGCAGGCGCGCCACTCGGACTAAGGCGCGTCGCCGGAGCCGGCTGCCGCAGTCGACGGGCGCAGCCGCCACACGTCTTTGACGAGCAGCACCCAGAACGCCGCGAACAGGCCGAGGATGCCGGTCGCCCAGCACATCGCCGTGACGCCGAACGCCTGGGCGAGCGGGCCGGCGACCGCCAGGCCGACCGGCCACAACGCCAGAGACGCCATCCAGTCCCACGCCGTCACGCGACCGAGTGAGTCCTTGGGGATCTGCGTCTGCAGGGTCGTGTTCCACACGGCCACCAGGATGCCGACGCTGATGCCGCGCAGGCCGTAGACGGCGCCGAGGATCCACGGGTCGCCGAAGATTGCCAGGGCCAGCGGCGCCGCGACGGCGGTGCTGCCGGTGAGCGTGACGGTGATCATCGGCCGCTTGGGCCGGTAGCGCATGGCGATGAGCATGCCCACGAGCATGCCGCCGCTGAACACCGCCTGGAGCCAGCCCCAAGCGGCGGCGCCGTACCCCTCTTCGATCAGGCCGAGCGGACCCAGCACCTGGAACGGCGCGATGACGATGAACAGCACCAGGCACACGCGCAGCAGCATCACCCAGAGCCAGGTGCGCGACTTGACCTCGTGCCAGCCCTTGCGCAGCTCGGCGAAGAAGCCGCGCGCCACCTCCGTCCTGAGTACCGCCGGCACGCGCAGTCGGGTGAGGAACGCGGCGCTGACGAGGAAGGTCACGCCGTCAATGGCGATCGCGCCGCCGGCGCCGATGACCGCCACCAGGACGCCGGCGACCGCCGGCCCCACCATCCAGCCGAAGTTGTCGCTCATACCCATGAGCGCATTGGCCTGCTGGAGCCTCGGGGCTGGCACGATCTGCGGCAAGATGGCTCCGGCCGCGGGCCGGAAGAACGCCTCCGCGGCGCCGTGCAGGGCGGCGAGCACGGCGAGTTGCCAGATCTGCGCCGCGCCCGAGAGCAGCAGCGCGGCGCCGGTGAGCTGCACGCCGGCGCGGACCAGGTCGCTGGCGACCATGAGCCGCGCGCGCGGCACCCTGTCGGCCCACACGCCGCCGACCAGGGCGAGCAGCACCAGCGGGATGCTCTGACAGGCGAGCACGATGCCGAGGTCGGTGCCGGACCCGGTGAGGCCGAGCACAGCGAACGTCAGTGCCACCGGGGTGATGCCGTCGCCGAACACCGAGACGGATTGGGCGAGGAACACGTTGCGGAAGTCGCGCGAGCGCAGCAGGTCGGCGCCCTCGCGCAGCCGCGCGGGGATGAGGCGGGACGGGGACATGCTCCGAGTCTACAGGGACGCCGGCCTCCGCCGCCCGGCGCGGCCTCGGCGTCCTGGCGGTCCGGCCGGCGTGCGTCGAGCGGCCAGATCCGCCGGTCTTGGCCGCCTGAGCCCAAGCGCTCTCGCGGGCCCCGCCGGGCCGCCTACGACATCTTCGTCGCGCCCCGCGCCGCCCACAGCGCCATGATGCCGGTGACGGTGGCGAAACCGAACGTCACCAGCAGTCCGACGGTGATCGCCTTCCAGTCCCAGCCGGTGTTGAGCAGCGAGCGCATCGAGTCGAACACGTAGGTCGTCGGGTTGATCGTCGCCGCCACCTTGAGCCAGCCTGCGGTGACGTACTCCTTGGGCACGAACGTGTAGCTCAGGAAGATGAGCGGGAAGAAGGCGAACGTCGCTGCTTGAGCCGCGGCCGCGTTCTTGGTCTTGAGGGCCATGAAGGCGGCGTAGCCGGCGAACGCCATCCCCCAGAGGAAGGCGAGCACCACCACGAGAGCGAATCCTGCGGGCCCCGCCGCCACCTTCAGCCCCAGCGCCAGGGCGATCAGCATGACGAGGACGACCTGGGCGGTGAGGACGATCGCGCTCGCGATCATCGGCCCCCAGATCACCGAGAGCCTCCTCGTGGGCGTCAGGAGGAGCTTGGTGAAGTAGCCGTTGTCGATGTCCTTGATGAGCGTCTGCCCGGCGAGGCCCGCTCCGCCGACCGCCGCCGAGACGATGGCGACCGGGAGGATGAACCCCAGATACGTGCCTTGGAACCCAGGCAGCTCGGCGACCGATGAGAGGCCGCTGTTGTAGACGAAGAGGAAGAAGACGCTGATGGCGATGTTGGGGAGGACCGTCGCCGGCTCACGCAGGGTGTTGCGCAGCGACCGGCCGATGAGGAGCAGGGTGTCGTTCACGACCGCACCTCCGCGCCGGCCGGGACGTCGTCAGCGCCTTCGTCCACCTCGTGCTCGAGCGCTTCGCCGGTGACGCGCAGGAACACGTCGTCGAGGCTCGGCTGCTCGATGGTCAGGCCCTGCAGGCGGATCCCGGCGCCGTCGAGGGCGCGGACGAGCTCCGGCACGTTCTCGGCCGCGCGGCCGAAGTACAGGCGGAGCTCGCGGTTGGCCGCCTGGCGCTCGGGCGCCACCCGCGCCACCGCGTCGTAGGCGCGTCCCGCGTCTTCGCGCGAGCCGAACTGCAGCTCCACGACCTCGCTCCCGACCTCGCGTTTGAGGTCGCCCGGCGTGCCTTGGGCGACGATCCGGCCCTTGCTGATGATGGCGACCTGGTCGGCGAGGCGGTCGGCCTCCTCGAGGTACTGCGTGGTCAGGAAGATCGTCATGCCGAAGTCGTCGTTGAGTCGTCGCACCTCCTCCCAGATCGCCATGCGGCTGGCCGGGTCGAGACCCGTGGTCGGCTCGTCGAGGAAGAGGATGCGCGGGTCGTGGACGAGGGCGAGGGCGAGGTCGAGCCGGCGCTTCATGCCTCCGGAGTACGCGCCGGCTCGTTTCTTCGGGTCCACGTCGTCCAGGCCCACCGTCACGAGCAGGCGCTCCGCCGTCTTGCGCGCTTCGTCCCGCGGCGTGCCGAACAGCTGGGTCTGCAGCATGAGCAGCTCCCGGGCGGTCATCAGCGGATCGAGGCCCACATCCTGGAGCGCCACGCCGATGGCCTCGCGCACCTTGCCGCCCTGCCGCGCGACGTCGTAGCCGGCCACCGTCGCGCGCCCGCTCGTGGCGTTCAGGATGGTCGTCAGGATCCGCACGAGCGTCGACTTGCCGGCGCCGTTGGGACCGAGGAACCCGAAGATCTGACCGCCGGGTATTTCGAGGTCGACACCGTCGACCGCGTGCAGTTGCCCGAAGTCGCGGCGCAGAGCCTCCGCGGAGATGCTCCGGTCGGCTCCGTCTGGATTCGACACGGGACCCTCCTCCCGTCAGATACACAATCAGTGAGGTCGGGATTACCCGCGGTGTGGGCCCGCTAACCCCGCCTGTGGTCCATTGCCGCCCCGGCAGGGTATGAGCGGCTCAGCGACCAAGGAGGGAGCGATGCCGATCTTCGAGTGGCGGAGCGTGATGCCCGCGTCCGCCGATGAGGTCTTCGCCTACCACGCTCGCCCCGGCGCGTTCCGCCGGTTGGCTCCGCCGTGGCAGAAGCTGAAGGTGCTCGAGGAGAGCGGCGACGTGAACGGCGGACACGTCGCGTTCGACGTCTGGTTCGGGCCGCTCAAGCGGCGCTGGGTGGCCGAGATGGGTAGTGCCACGCCGGGACGGCAGTTCGTCGACCGGCAGGTCGAAGGCCCGTTCGCTTCTTGGGAGCACGTGCACCGGTTCGTGCCCATCGACGAGGGACGCAGCGAGCTGATCGACCACATCGAGTACAGCCTGCCGGCCGGCGGGCTCACCGACGCCGTCGGTGAGGGTCCGGCCGGCAGCACGCTCTCGCGCCTGTTCCGCTTCCGTCACGAGCGCACGCGGCTGGACCTCGAGCGCCACGCGGTGTGGGCCGACAGACCGCGGCTCACAGTCGCCATCGCCGGCGCTAGCGGGCTGATCGGATCGCACCTGGCGGACTACCTGACCTCGGCCGGTCATCGGGTCGTCAGGCTGGTGCGGAACAGGGATGCGGGCCCCGGTGAGGTCCCATGGGACCCCTCGACCGGGGCCCTCTACCACGGCGCCCTGGAGGGCGTCGACGCGATTGTCAACGCAGCCGGAGTCACGCTCAACAGCGTCTGGACCCCGGGCAGGAAGAGGGCGATCCTCG
>Ga0075319_1000024_pt1 | contig 11877 bp, 6 predicted proteins | sample MayberryNE_TuleC_FD_120046 | JGI IMG/M metagenome (GOLD analysis project Ga0075319, IMG submission 120046) | Natural and restored wetland microbial communities from the San Francisco Bay, California, USA, that impact long-term carbon... | ecosystem: Environmental > Terrestrial > Soil > Wetlands ... | reverse complement strand
AGTGGTACGACAACATCCCGCCATACTGATGGCGGCGGCCTCGGCCGCGCCCGTCCGATGAGACGACTCCTTCTTCCCGCCGCGGCGATCGTCGTGCTGCTCGTCTGGGGCTTCGGCAGCCGCCTGGCGCCGGCGCCGCCGGTGCGCCTGGACATCATGGTCTCGTCGGCGGTGGTGCTGTCCGCCGCCGCCGCTCTCGTGTGGGGCATGCTGCCGCTGGCGGCGCTCGGCCGGCGGCTCCCGCTGGTCGCGCTCGCCGCACTTCCGTGCGCGGCCCTGTTCGTCTGGCTCGGCTGGGTGCCGGTCGCCAACATCGCCAAGATCGTGTTCGCCGCCGCGCTGGGCATCTGGATCGCCGGCGAGCTGGAGCGGGCCAGCTGGATCGTCCTCGTCGCGGCCGTCTCGGCCGTGGTCGACATCGTGAGCGTGGCCGCCGGCCCGACCAAGGCCATCCTCGACAAGGGTCCTGTGATCGTCGGCTGGTTCACCGTGGCGGCCACCTGGCTGGGCTACAGCTACGCGGAGGCCTACACGGGGCTCGGGGTGAGCGACGTGCTCTTCTTCGCGCTCTACCTGGGGACGGCGCGGCGGTTCCGGCTGCGCGCCGCCTGGAGTGCGGTGGCGATGGTCGGGTCGTTCCTCGGGACCATCGCCCTCGCCATGTGGTGGACCGCGCTGCCGGCCCTCCCGCTGCTCTCCGTCGCCTTCCTCGCCGTGAACGCCGACCTGCTGGTCAAGAGCATGCGCGGAGGGGGAGAGGCTCCCGCGGAGCCGTGAGGCGCCTCAGCCGGTGCGCTCGAAGCGGGCGACCGTCTCGATGTGGTGCGTGTGCGGGAACATGTCGACCGGCGCCACGGTGGTGAGCGTGTAGCCGAGCTCCACGAGCTCGACGGCGTTGGCCGCGAGTGTCGTCGGATTGCACGAGACGTACACGAAGCGGTCGGCCCCGAGCGCCGCCGCGCGCGCGAGCGCCTTGCGCGCCATGCCCGCGCGCGGTGGATCGGTGATCACGACGGCCGGCCGGTCCGCGTCGTCCGCGCGGCCGGCGTCCAGCACCGGGTGCGGGGGGAAGCGCAGCAGGGGCCGCACGTCGGCGGCGTAGAACGCGGCGTTGGCGACGCCGTTGAGCTCCGCGTTGACGCGCGCCGCCTCGATGGCCTCCTCGACGATCTCCACGGCGTGCACCACGCGGGAGGCGCGCGCCAGAGGAAGGCTGAGCGAGCCGATGCCGCAGTAGAGGTCGGCCGACGGCCGGTCGGACTCGGGCTCGGCGAACCGGAGCGCCGTCGCGTAGAGCACCTCGCACATGGCGCTGTTGGTCTGGAGGAAGGCGGTGGCCGGCACCCGCAGGTCCACGCCGGCCACCCGCTCGCGCAGGTGCGCCGGGCCGACGAGCATGTGGGGACCGTCGCCGACGGCGGCGTCGGCACGCGACGCGTTGACCGTGACGGCGAACGACGTGCAGCCGGTCGCCTCGTGGACGCGGCGGACGAGCTCGGCCTCCTCGGAGAACCGGGCGGCGACGAACAGATTGAGCAGCAGATCGCCGCTCGAGCGTGCCTCCCGGACCACCAGGTGGCGCAGCAGCCCGCCCTCGCCCCTGCGGGAGAACGGGCGCAGGCCCAGCTCGCGAGAGGCCTCCGCGACCGCGTTGCGGGCACGGTTCATCGGCTCCGACGCCAGCAGGCAGTCGGTCACGTCGACGATCTCGCTCCACGACCCGCGCTTGTGCAAGCCCAGGACGAGACGGCCCTCTTCGTCCTCCCCGAACGAGAACTCCATCTTGTTGCGGTAGCGCCACGGGTCGTCCATACCGCGGATGGGCTCGAGCCGGTAGTCCGTGAGGTGGGCGATACGCTGCAGCGAGTCGACCACCTGCTGCTGCTTGTACTCGAGCTGGGCGGCGTAGTCGAGCGTCTGCCACTCGCACCCGCCGCACTCCTGCGCGTGGCGGCAGCGCGGAGCCACCCGGCGGGGCGAGGGGGAGAGGAGCTCGAGCGTCTTGGCCTCCGCGTGCGATGGGCGGCGCTTGACGATGCGCGCGAGCACGCGGTCGCCGGGCACGGCGCCGCGGACGAAGGCGACGAACTCGTCCAGACGAGCGACGCCCTGCCCGCCGTAGGCGAGCGAGGTGACGTCGAGCTCGACGGTCTCTCCGGGGCGTGGCGGCATGGTCGCCCAGTGTACCTTCCCGCGTGAGGCGCGGCGAACCGCCTGCGGCGTCGCCGCGCCTCGGCAGGCAGGCCGTCCGGGGGTCCCGCCGGGTGTTGCCAGGGCTGTCGTCCACCTCTTCGGCAATCGTCCACCCCGTCGACGCCGGACGGGGGTGTCGCCCTGCGCGGCCGCTGGTAGAGTCGCGGCTGGACCGCCCGGCCCGCCGCCGGCCCGCGAAAGGAGTCTTGTGGTGAGCGACCTCGATCTGGAGCAGTACCGGCGTCGCGCCGAGGAGTTCGTCGGCGCGCTCGACCTCGAGTTCTACCAGCACTTCTCCGGCCAGAAGGCCCGCTGCGACACGGCGGCCGTCTACGACCGGTACCCCGGCCTGTTCACGCGCGAGGCCATCGACGGCCTCGAGGAGCTGTACGCCGCCGCCGTCGACGACGAGAAACGGCGGCTCGCCTACCTGCTGGCGTTCGCCGTGGACGGGTACCTCGGCGAGCAGACCAAGCACCTCGGCGACGAGATCGCCAACACCGAGGGCGAGACCACCATCACCGTCGACGGCGAGAGCATCGGCCTGCGGCAGGCCAGCGTCGCGCAGGGCAACGAGCCGGACAGGGCGCGCCGCGAGCGCATCCAGGCGGCTCGCGTCGCCGCCACGGCCGAGAAGCTCAACCCGCTCCTCGAGACGTTCTGGCGGCGCTGCCACGACCTCGCTGTCGAGCTCGGCTACCCGGACTACAAGGAGCTGTACGGCATCGTCAAGGGCCTCGACTACGACCACCTCCGCGGCGAGCTGGAGGGGTTTCTCTGCGACACGGAGGGGCTCTACGAGCGCGTCATGGACCGGCTCGTGCGCGAGCGCCTCGGCGTCACCCTGTCCGAGCTCTCCTACGCGGACCTGCCGTACCTGTGGCGCGCGGAGGGGTTCGACCACGCGTTCCGCGCCGACGCGCTGCTCCCGTCGCTGCGGCGCACGCTCGCAGGCCTCGGCATCGACCTCGGGGCCCAGCCCAACGTGCACCTCGACACCGAGGTCCGGGAGCTCAAGTCGCCACGCGCCTTCTGCGCGCCGGTGCGGGTCCCGGACGAGATCTACCTCTGCGTCCTCCCGCACGGCGGCCAGGACGACTTCGGCATGCTGCTGCACGAGGCGGGCCACACCGAGCACTTCGCCCACGTGCTGCCGGACCTGGCCTTCGAGTACCGCCACCTCGGCGACAACGCGGTCACCGAGGCGTTCGCCTTCATCTTCGACCACCTGCTGGGCAACCGCGAGTGGCTGGCGGAGATCCTCGACTTCGACGACAGCGACGACTACGTGCGCTTCGCCGCCGTCAACGACCTGTACTTCATGCGGCGCTACGCGGCCAAGCTGTCCTACGAGACCGCGCTCCACGCGCAGACCGGTCCGCTCGACGACATGCCAGAGCTCTACAGCCGCAAGCTCAGCGCGGCCACCAAGGTCGAGGTGCCCGAGGAGAACTACCTCGTCGACGTGGATGAGGGGTTCTACTGCGCGAGCTACCTGCGCGCCTGGATGCTCGAGGGCGCGCTGCGACTCAGGCTGCAGGACGACTTCGGCAAGGCGTGGTTCGCGTCGCCCGAGGCCGGGGACTGGCTCAAGGCTCTCTGGTCGCAGGGCCAGCACCTGCCGGCGGAGCGCCTGCTCCTGCGGCACGGCGGCGGGCGCCTCAACACGGACCCGCTGCGTCATCTCTTCGAGCAGGTGCTCGGACGCTGAGGTTGCGGCGCCGGCCGGCGCGCCCGCCAGGCGGGCTCAGCCGGCCGCGCTCAGCCGCGGAGGAACGTGACGGACACCCGGCGGCGCCGGGGACCGTCGAACTCGGCGAAGTAGATGCCCTGCCAGGTGCCCAGCTGCAGGGCGTCGTCCACCACGGGCACCGTGACGCTGCTGCCCATGAGGCTCGCCTTGGTGTGCGCGTCGGAGTTGCCCTCGGCGTGCCTGAAGGGCAGGTCGCCCGGCACCATGCGGTCGAGAGCCATCTCGAGGTCGGCGCGCACGGATGGGTCGGCGTCCTCGTTGATGGTCACGCCGGCCGTGGTGTGCTGCACGAACACCACCACGGCGCCGTCGCCGGCGCCGCGCACGAGCTCCGCCACCTGGCGGGTGACGTCGATGAAGGCGACGTGCTTGGTCGTTCTCTTGTTTATGGTCCACATGGCGACCTCCGAGAAGATGCCGAAGCGCCGCCGCTGCACCGGCGCCGCGCGGCGGTGTGGGGCGGTCCGGCCGCTCTGGAGAGCCGCGACCACATCCGCCGTGCCGGCGATGGGGTCGGGGAGCTCCGTGTAGCAGACCATGAGCTGTCCCGGGTCGTGGGCGTCGCTGCCGCCCGTGCGCGCGACGCCCAGCGTGCCGGCGAGCTGCTCGGCGATGCCGACGTAGCGGTCGCCGAGCCACGAGCCGTTGTAGACCTCCACGGCGTCCACGGCTCCGGCGACCATGTTCTCGATGCCCGGGTAGTAGGAGGATCCGCTGCGGCCTCCGCCGGCGCCCGGGTGGACCCACACCACCGCGGCGTGGTCCGGCACGGAGCCCGGCCGCAGCGCCTCCTGCACGCTGCGCAGCGTCTCCAGGTAGTCGAGGTCCGGCGAGAAGACGACGAAGTCACCGAACAGCGTGCTGATCTCGACGCCGTCGATGAGCAGCACGCCCTCGGCCGCCAGCGCCGGCCCGAGCTTGAGATTGTCGGAGATGTCGCCGTGGTTGGTGAGCGCCACGGCCTCCACGGCGTTGTCCACGCACCAGCCGATGTAGTCGCGGTACGAGATGCGCGAGCAGTCCGAGGCGGGATACGTGTGCGTGTGGAGGTCGACGTTCATGTGGGCCGATTATAGACTTCGTGGTGGGATGCAGGGGACACTGGACACATTCGGGGTCGTCGAGATCCTGCAGATGCTCGGCAGGATGCACCGCTCCGGCACGCTCCACATCGAGTGTCCGGAGCGTCTCGTCGACGTCCACTTCGCCGCGGGCCGCATCGCGGAGACTCGGGACTCCACGCGGGTCGCCGCCGACACGGTCATCGGCAGCCAGCTCCTCAAGCGCTCACTGGTCAACGAGCAGCAGCTTCAGGCCGCGCTCGCGGAGCAGGAGGCGCGGCCTCGCCCCGTGGGCACGATCCTCGTGGACCGCGGGGCGGTCAAGGAGAACGCGCTGCGCGAGGTGCTCTCGCGGCAGATCGCCAACACCCTCGTGGCCGCCAAGCTCGAGGCGGCGGGGTCGTTCGTCTTCGTGGTGGACCACGAGCCGGCCCCCGCGGGCTGCATCACCGTCGACACCCAGTCGGTGCTCCTCGACATCTCCGCGCTCGGCGGCGAGTACTGCCTCGCGGTGGAGATGCTCGGTCAGCCGTCCACGGTGCTGGTGCGCAACGGCGACTACCGCACGCTGCCGCGCAACCCCGTGCTCATGGGGCGGGACGAGTTCATGGTGCTCCTGCAGGTGGACGGCGCCCGGACCGTCAAGGAGATCACCCAGGCCAGTCACCTCGAGGAGATCACCGTGGTGAGCATCCTCGGCAAGCTCGCCGACGCCGGTGTGCTGCTGGTCAAGGCCGAGCGGCAGTCGCGCGCGGAGGACGCGGAGGAGCTGCAGGCGCATCGCGACAGCGTGTGGGCGGAGGTCAGCCAGCTCCTGGACGACATGGTCGACGCTCCGTCGCCGGTGCGCCCGGCGGTGGAAGCCGAGCCGGACACGCCGTCGCTCTAGGTTCTCGCCGGCGCGGCGCCGGTGCGCGGCGCAGGTCATCGGCAAACGACGAAGGGGCGGGCGGCCCGCAGGCCGCCCGCCCCTTCGTGCATCGTGCGCCGGCGCCGCTCCCGGCGGCCGGCCGTCCGCGATCCCGCCTCAGGCGGTGACGTCGCGGACGAGGTCCTCGAACGCGTCGACGAACAGGTCGACGTCCGCGTCGGTGTGCGTGATGGAGAGCGTCCACTCCTCTTCGCGCCCGGGGGCGATGATGAGGCCGCGGTTGATGTTGTACAGCCAGGCCAGGGCGACGAGATCGGCGTCCTGCTCCTTGATGAACGACTCGTAGTCGGTGATCTTGCCGAGCGCGAAGTTGACGCAGCCCTTGGACGAGATGCCGACGGTGTAGCCGGGGAAGTCGTACTTCTGGCAGACGGCGTCGCACTTGGCGATGATGCGGTCGTTCAGCTTGTTGAGGTGCGCGTAGGCGTCGTCGGTCATGACCTGCTCGAAGCTGGCGCGGGCGGCGGCCATGCTCAGCGGGTTGCCGCTGTAGGTGCCGACCTGGAACACGGTGCCGTCGTTGACCTTGGCCATGATCTCTTCGGTGCCGCCGATGGCGCCGCAGGGGGTGCCGCCGGCGATGGCCTTGCCGAGCGTGACCATGTCGGGCAGGACGCCCCAGCGCTCGACCGCGCCGCCACGGGCTGTGCAGATGCCGACCTTGACCTCGTCGAAGATGAGCACGATGCCGTGCTTCTTCGTGAGCTCGCGCACACCCTCGAGGAAGCCGGGCTCGGGCAGCACGACGCCGAGGTTCATCATGGCGGGTTCCATGATCACGCAGGCCGGCGGGTTGCCCTGCTCGATGAGCGCCTCGATGCGCTTGGTCATGTTCTCGATGTCGTTGAACGGCACCGGGATGGTCATGTCGATGGAGGCCTGCGGGATGCCGCCGCCGTAGGGGAGCGAGGCGTAGTTGTCGCGCGGGCCGATCTTGCCGTAGTCGAGCGCGCCGATGCTCACCATGACGTAGTCGTGGTGGCCGTGGTACGAGCCGAACATCTTGACGATGGTCTCGCGGCCGGTGAAGGCGCGGGCGACGCGGATGGCGTCCATCGTGGCCTCGGAGCCGGAGTTGACGAAGCGCCACTGCGGGAGCTTGAAGGCGCCGGCGAGGTTCTCGGCCATGATGATGGCGTCCTCGGTGGGCAGGCCGAACTGGGTGCCGAGCGGCGCACGCTTCTGGATGGCCTCGATGATGAGCGGGTGGGCGTGCCCCTGGACCATGCAGCCGTAGCCGTTGTGGAAGTCGACGATCTCCCTGCCCTCGACGCTCCAGATGTGCGGGCCCTTGCCGTGCGTGAAGTAGACGGGGTACGGGTCGCGCGCGTGGTACGTGGAGGCGACGCCCATGGGCATGTGCTTGCTGGCGCGCTGGTACAGCTCGTACGACTTCGGCGTCTCGTTCTCGAGCCGCTTCTCTTCCTTCTCCATGAGTTCCGCGATGAGCTTGCGGTTCGGTACGCACTCTGCCATGTGGGCTGCTCCTTCACAGTTGTCCCGCTCTGGCCTGCGGCCGGGGCGGCGCTATCTGATGCTGACGGCGCCACCGGGAGAAGAGTCGCCTGCGGGCGGCGCGGAAGATGCTCTGTCAGAACACGGGCGTGGTCACCTGGATCTGCGTATCACCCCACAGTGCGTGGCGTCGTACCCTGAGAGGCGGGAGCGTGCTCCCGCGGCTCGCGAGCCGGAAGGAGTGCGGTGGTGCAGAGAGGCTCGCGCGTGTGAGTGTATAGCGAGTCGGTGCGGAAGTGTAGGGTTCGGCAACGATTTGACCGTTTCGGCAACCGAATCGGCAACGAACGGTGGGTGTTGATGTCGGGCGCGGTCACCCGTCCGGACGGTCAAACGCCGGCGGAGGCCGCGCGCGCGTGGCGCCGGCGGCGGGCCGGGCCGGCCCGGATCGGCTCCGGATGCGCGAAGGGCGGCCCCCTCGCGGGGGCCGCCCTTCGCAGTGCGCCTATCGTCAGATAGTCCTTGAGGCCAGAAGCCTGAAGGCTGGACTACTTGACTTTGACTGTCCTGTTGGGGCTGACGGCGGCAAGATTGAGTCCGCCATCGCCGGGCATGCTGACACGGAAGTACCACTTGCCCTTGGCGAAGTTCAGCCTCTGCTGGATGTCGTAGGTGCCGTTGCTTGCGAGAGTCTGCGTCTTCCAGTTCCGCCAGCTCTGGCCGCCCATTCTGCGCTGCAGGGTGATCTTGCCCTTACCGGTGAAGCCCCAGCCATCGAGGACGGCACCGCGGAAGAAGACCTTCTGACCCTTCTTGATGGTGCTCCTCGAAACCCGGAGCGAGACTACCCACTTCCGAGGCGCGGGAGGATTGGCCTCCGCGGCCTTGGCCTGATTGAGCGCCGTGTTGACGATGGCGCGCGAGTAGTCCCAGTTGTGGAGACCGAAGCTGCCTTCACTCTCGACGAACCCGACGTTGGTGTACGCCTTGAGGAAGTTGGTCTGACCGAACGTGCGGTCTGCTTCGGGGATGGCCACGAGCGCAGTCTGAGCGGCGGCCTCGTCGGCGTAGCCGAGACGCACGGCTGCCGCGTCGAGCTCGTCGTGGATCGCTGCCACCCTGGCGTGCGTCCACTCCTGACGCTGCTCGATGGTGTCCTGCAGGTACAGAGCGTACGGCTCGTTGGGCCGCGTGTGGCAGCCCTTGGCGCCGGAGCACGAAGAATACGGCATCCGGGGAGTGGGAGAGCCGCTCGGAACGGCGACGGGGACTCTGGCCTCCGACGCGACTTCCGGCTCGATGATCTGGAACGTGTGGTTACCACCCGTCGGCGACGTGGTCGTCGGCGGCATGTGGCACTGCACGCACTTGCCCTTGTGGACGCTCGGGAACGCCGCCACGTCGATCGCGCCGTACCCGTCGATCATCTCCTTCATCGGGTGATGGATCGCGGCGCCGGGCGAGGCCTGGGTGTTGACCGGGAGCTCGGCGTTGTGGCAGGTGACGCACAGTTCCTTCTGGCTGTCGGTCCTCAACTGAGGATGGAACTCCTCAGACCACTCGCCAACGGCGGTGCCGTTGTCGTGCGGCGTGTGACAGCCGACGCAGGTGATGCCGTACTGGGCTTCAGCACCGGTCGGCGGGGTCTTGCCCGCTTCGACGGCGGTGATGTAGTCGGTCGAGTGGCACTCGAGGCAGCGAGCGGGCGGATTCGGGCCCATGACTGCCTTGAGACCGTCAAGAGCGCCCGCGTGGCCCTCGATCTTCCAGTCAGGATACTGGTTGGCGGAGCCGTCGTGGCCACGGTACTGCCACGGAAGGTCCACGCCGTCGATCTGCCAGTAGATCTGGAGGCCGGCAGCGGTGGTCGCAGCCGGATCGGGCATGGGAGTCCACCCCGGATACTGGACCTGCAGCACGGTGCTGAGACCCGCCGGGACCCAACCGGTGCCGGGCTCGCCCAGCATCTGGTAGCCCATCGCGTACTGCGGCTGCAGCAGGCTGGTCGGGCTCGGGTTCGGGATCGGCGCGCCCGGCGTCGGCGTCGTCACTGCCATGTAAGGCACAGAGGCGACCGGGACGGGCGTCGTGGCGTAGGAGTACCGCGAGTGGCACTGGCCGCAGATCTCAGCGTTCGAGAGGTTCGCGTACGGAGCCATGTGGGCCGTGTCGTTGGAGTCCACACCGTAGATGGCGAGACCACCGGCGACGTTGGCGCCGTAGTGGCACGAGGAGCAGCCGACGAAGGACTCAGAGGTAGCGGCGTCACCCTCGGCCTGCGGAGCGATGGGCGTGGCGTTGCCGCCCGTCCACGAGACAGCACCGGTAGACGATGTGGCTGTGGGCGTCGGCACGATCTTCGACGGATCGAAGTTCGAGCTGTGGCAGCCGCCGCAGCTGGAGCCGTACGGCAGACGGTTGGCCCTGCCACCCGCGTTGGCGTGTCCGGTCTCGGACCACCTGTGGTACACGTTCGCGATGCCGGCCGTGCCGGAATGGCACGTCTGGCATGCGGCGGTGGTTGTGTAGTCTTCGCGCAGGCCGTTCCAGGCGAGCGCGGGGACCGCCAGCACCAGGAAGGCGGCCACAACTAGCGCAACGATGGTCACGCGTTTGAACATGGTCACCTCCTTGTTGGCTTTGCTGGAATGAACTGGTCTGTCCGCTCTCACTGAATCACCTCCCCTCGCAGAAGCGGATCATGGGTCGAAAACGCCTCGCGAAGCCCGGGCGACGTGAGGCGGATTTCGTGCGCGGAGGGCTGCTCTGGGAGCGTGGGCGGGCAGACGTATGCATGTGACGCATTGCACATGCCGGTCTGTGTGATGTCGGTGCTCCAGGTCCCCATAGTTGCCCGCAGGCCGGCTCACCCGGGGGGGTATGCCAGCCTACCCGTGGAGGTATACAGGATTTCGTGGGTGTTAGCAAACATTGAGCAATGTTGCGGCCACGCGACCGAACACGCTGGTGGCGAACATGCGGCCGACGCGGATCCCCCTCTCGCCCTGACTCCTCCCCGTGCCTCGGGGCTGACAAACCGTTGCCCTGCACGGGCGGCTCCGGACGCGCCCGCGAGAGTGGATCGGCGCCGAGGCTGCGAGCTCTCGCGCCGGCGTTCTCGAAGGCTTTCTCTCCGGTTTGGGACTGACGGAGCGGGGTAAAAACTTGACAACGAGTGACTCAGATTTTATGATTCCACCCAGAGTAATCCCCCAAGGAGGAAGTTCCATGGCCAAAGTCATCGGCATCGACCTCGGCACGACCAACAGCGCCATGGCCGTGCTCGAAGGCGGCGAGCCGACCGTCATCCCCAACAGTGAGGGCGGTCGCACCACGCCGTCAGTGGTCGCGTTCTCGAAGAGCGGCGAGCGCCTCGTAGGCAGCGTCGCCCGTCGTCAGGCGGTCACCAATCCCGAGAACACCGTGTTCTCGATCAAGCGCTTCATGGGCCGCAAGTTCGGCGACGTCTCCGAAGAGATGAAGATCGTGCCGTACCACGTGGTCAAGGCCTCCAACGGCGACGCCTCCGTGGACATCGGCGGCAAGACGTACTCGCCGCCGGAGATCTCGGCGATGATCCTGCAGAAGCTCAAGCGGGACGCCGAGGAGTACCTGGGCGAGAAGGTCACCGAGGCGGTCGTCACCGTCCCCGCGTACTTCAACGACTCGCAGCGTCAGGCCACCAAGGACGCCGGCAAGATCGCCGGGCTCGACGTCAAGCGCATCATCAACGAGCCCACCGCGGCCGCGCTCGCGTACGGCCTCGACAAGGAGCACGACCAGACGATCCTCGTGTTCGACCTCGGCGGCGGCACCTTCGACGTCTCCATCCTCGACCTCGGGGAGGGCGTGTTCGAGGTGCGCTCCACCAACGGCGACACGCACCTCGGCGGCGACAACTTCGACAAGGCCGTCGTCGACTGGATGGTGGCGGAGTTCAAGCAGAGCCAGGGCATCGACCTCAGCGCCGACAAGATGGCGCTGCAGCGGCTGTACGAGGCCGCCGAGAAGGCCAAGATCGAGCTCTCGACGACGATGAGCTCGGCCGTCAACCTGCCGTTCATCACGGCCGACGAGAACGGGCCCAAGCACCTCGACCTGACGCTCACGCGCGCCAAGTTCGACGAGCTCACGCACGACCTGGTCGAGCGCGTCGTGGCGCCGGTCAACGCCGCCATCAAGGATGCCGGCCTCAGCAAGGGCGAGATCCACGACGTGATCCTCGTCGGCGGCATGACCCGCGTGCCGGCAGTCCAGGAGAAGGTCAAGGAGCTCATCGGCAAGGACCCGCACAAGGGCGTCAACCCGGACGAGGTGGTCGCCGTCGGCGCCGCCATCCAGGGCGGCGTGCTGGCCGGCGAGGTCAAGGACGTGCTGCTCCTCGACGTCACGCCGCTGAGTCTCGGCATCGAGACCAAGGGCGGCGTGTTCACCCGGCTCATCGACCGCAACACCACCATCCCGACCAAGAAGAGCGAGATCTT
>Ga0075319_1000023_pt1 | contig 11884 bp, 8 predicted proteins | sample MayberryNE_TuleC_FD_120046 | JGI IMG/M metagenome (GOLD analysis project Ga0075319, IMG submission 120046) | Natural and restored wetland microbial communities from the San Francisco Bay, California, USA, that impact long-term carbon... | ecosystem: Environmental > Terrestrial > Soil > Wetlands ... | reverse complement strand
GTGGGCGTGCTGGCGCTGACCAACTTCGGCGTGCGCCACCGCCGTCTTGTGGACGGCGTGCCCGTCGGACGCGAGATCAGCGACCTCATGCCGCTCGAGAACCGCGAGGGCTCGTGCATCGTGGTGCTCGCCACCGACGCACCGCTCAGCGCCCGGCAGTGCACGCGCATGGCCAAGCGCTGCTCCCTGGGCCTGGCGGCGACCGGCAGCTACGCGTCCGACGGCAGCGGCGAGATCATGCTCGCGTTCAGCACGGCGCACCGGGTGCCACGGGTCTCGCCCGAGCCGCTCGCGCTCGTCAGTGTGGCCAACGACCAGATGTACGAGCTCTTCGAGGCCGCGGTCGACGCCACCGCCGAGAGCGTGTGCAACTCGCTCACGGCCGCCACCACCACGGTCGGCCGCGCCGGCAACACGGCGTACGCACTGCCGCTCGACCGCCTGGTGGAGGCGCTGCGCCGCGCCGGTCGCGACGCGCGGCTGCCCGGGGACTGAGCGCGGCCACCCGCCGCTCCTTGCCCCGCCTCCCCCGCGCGCATATTCTGACTCCCTGAGACGACGGAACCGGGGGCAGCCTCCGTCTAATCATCCGAGGCCCTACCCGGGGCCGTCCGGCAGGCACAGCACGCAGGCGTCATCAGGGTCCGGCAACCACGGATGTGAGAAGGGGGTTAGGGTCCGCGGGCGTTCCGTCAGGGCGTGGGGACCCGCAGTGCAGTGGACAAACGCAGGTACTTCATCCGGAAGCTGCTGAACGCGTTGCTCACGATCATCCTCGTGGCCTCGTTCAACTTCGCTCTGTTCCGCATCCTCCCGGGCGATCCGGCCCGGCTCCTTCTCCCCAAGGGCAAGACCGACCCGTCGGTCATCGAGAAGCAGCGCAAGACGTTCAACCTCGACAAGCCCATGTGGCAGCAGTTCATCTTCTACTGGCGCGACACCGTGCAGGGCGAGTTCGGCATGTCGTTCTCCGAGAAGCGCCCGGTGACGGAGGTCGTCGCAGAGCGCATCTGGCCCACCGTGTTGCTCGTGGGGGTGGGCACCATCGCGGCCACGGTCATCGGCATGATCACGGGCGTGTTCGCGGGGTGGAGACGCAACGGCACCTACGATGTCGTCACCACGAACTTAGGGATGATCCTGTACGCCATGCCGACCTTCTGGTTCGGCCTCCTGATGATCATGCTCTTCGCCACCAAGCTCCGCTGGTTCCCCACGGGACGCATGGAGGAGCCCGGCGTGGAGCTCAGCGGCTTCGCCGCCTTCCAGTCACTGGCCAGGCACCTGTTCCTGCCGGCATTCACCTTCGCCATCGCCTACGTCGGCGAGTATCACCTCATCATGCGCAGTTCCATCACCGGCGTGATGACCGAGGACTACGCGCTCACCGCCCGCGCCAAGGGCCTCAGCGAGAACTCCGTCCTCTGGAAGCACGTGGTCCCCAACGCGATGCTGCCCACGGTCACCGTCGTGATGATGAACCTGGGCTTCGTGATGTCGGGCGCCATCCTCGCCGAGAGCGTGTTCAACTGGCCGGGGTTGGGACTGCTCTCCTATGAGTCGATGCAGAAGCGCGACTACCCGGTGATGCAGGCGGTGTTCCTCATCGCCAGCATCGCCGTCATCGTCGCCAACCTCATCGCCGACATCATGTACTACTACCTCGACCCGCGGGTGCAGGCATGATTCCCCGGCGGTTCCGGAACTGGGTCATCTTCTGGACCATCATCATCTGGTGCGTCCTGGAGTTGCTCACGTATCCGAAGGAAGTCCCCATCTCCAGCGGTTTCTCCGAGGTGATCAAGGGCTTCTTCTCCGCGTCGGTGGGTTCGTATCCCGCCTGGGTCATGGTGCTGCTGGGCGTCGTGTGCATCGCGCTCGGCGTCCTCTACCTGGCCCGCAGGACCAAGGCCAGGACGTTCAACATCCTGTTGCTGGTCGAGGGCCTCGTGTTCCTGCTGTGGGCCCTGCTGGCCGGCGGCGGCCTCGGCGAGTGGTCCGCCGGCGCCAACGACTTCTCCTACAACTGGGCGCTGCAGACGGTCGTCGTGCTGCTCGCCGCCGCGTGCGTCTGGGTCTGGGCCGTCGCCAACCCGGAGCGGGTCGAACTGCTCACCTGGAACACGCACCAGGTGTGGAAGCTCTACCGCGCCAACTGGCAGGGCATGGTGGGTCTCGGCATCCTCATCGTGTTCATCGGCATGGCGCTCTTCGCCCCGTTCCTCGCCGACCACGCCCTGCTCGACCCCAACGCACAGATCAAGGACCCGGCGACGGGTGAGTTCTTCGGCCCGTATCATCCGCCGACCGCCTACTACTACAACTGGTTCGGCACCGACCAGGTGGGGCAGAGCGTGCTCGCGCAGTTCATCTGGAGCTCGCGCATCTCGCTCATGGTCGGCCTGCTCGCCGCATTCATGGCCACCATCCTTGGCGCCGGCATCGGCATCACGGCCGGGTACACTGCCGGGTGGAAGTCGGAGAGCCTGATGCGCCTCACTGACGCGTTCCTGGTCATTCCGTGGTTACCACTGGCGATGGTGCTGGCCGCCGCCTGGGGCCAGAACTACTGGATGATCGTGCTCATCATCGGCATCACCAGCTGGCCGGGCACCGCCCGCATGGTGCGCTCAGACACGCTGCGCGTGCGCGAGCTGCAGTTCATCGAGCGCGCCAGGGCGATCGGCTCCAGCACGGGTCACGTGATGAGACGGCACATCCTGCCCAACGTCATGCCGCTCATCTTCGCCAACCTCGTGCTGGTGGTGGCCATCGCCATCCTCTCCGAGACGACCTTGTCGTTCCTCGGTCTCGGCGACCCGCTCAACTTCAGCTGGGGCACCATGCTGTACTACGCGTGGGTCAACGGCGCCGCCGGCCTGCCCGCCTGGTGGTACCTGCTGCCGCCGGGTATCGCGGTCATCCTCGTGGTGCTCGCGTTCACCTTCATCGGCACCGCCTATGAAGAAGTGCTCGATCCCAAGCTGCGCAAGCGCGAAGACAGCAACGCGGAGAACCGTTTCACTGCTCGCGGTGAGCCGGCCGTGGCCGTGGCCGGCGGCGCGGGCGTCGGCGGAGGCGGCGGCATCTTCACGCCGGGCGTCCAGACCGACGACGCCATGCCCGACTTCAACAAGCCGGCCGGCGGCTCCATCCGTCCTGAGGGCGGCGGGGGCTGGGTCGGCGGTCACATAGAGGACGACGAGAAGGGAGGCGAGTGATGGCCAAGTCAGCCACCAAAGCGAAACCCGCCTCCGAGAAGAAGCCCGTCGAGCGCATCCAGCACGACGGCTTGCTCGACGTGCGCGGCCTCACCACCTACTTCAAGCTCGGCTCGGGTAACGTCAAGGCCGTTCAGGACGTCAGCTTCACGGTGGCCCCGGGCGAGAGCCTCGGCCTCGCCGGCGAGTCCGGCTGCGGCAAGACCACGGCGGCGCTCAGCATCCTCAAGCTGCTGCCGGAGAACGGCCGCGTGGTGAGCGGGGAGGTGCTGTTCGACGGCAAGAACCTCGCCAAGCGCACCGAGTACGGCATGAGCAAGATCCGCTGGAAGGAGATCAGCATCATCTTCCAGGGGGCGATGAACGCGCTGAACCCGGTCAGGGAGACCGGCAAGCAGATCGCCGAGCCCATCCAGCTCCACGAGGGGCTCAGCGAGAAGGCGGCCATGGCACGGGCCCGCGAGCTGTACGACCTCGTCGGCATCAACCCCAAGCGGCTCATGGACTTCCCGCACCAGCTCTCGGGCGGCATGCGCCAGCGCGCCATGATCGCCATGGCGCTGGCGTGCAACCCCAAGCTCGTCATCGGCGACGAGCCCACCACGGCGCTCGACGTCATGGTGCAGGCGCAGATCCTCGAGCTCATCGGGCGCCTGCGCAAGGAGCTCGACCTCTCGTTCGTCCTCATCAGCCACGACCTTTCGGTCATGGCCGAGACCTGCGACAAGGGCGTCGTCATGTACGCCGGCGAAGTGGTGGAGAGCGGCACCACCGCCGACATCTTCAACCATGCGACGCACCCCTACACGCGCCAGCTGATCAAGGCGTTCCCCAACATCCACGAGAAGCGCGAGATGGTGAGTTCCATCAAGGGCGACCCGCCCAATCTGCTCAACCCGCCGCCGGGCTGCGCCTTCTGCCCGCGCTGCGACGAGCGCGACGACACCTGCTTCACCGACCACCCCGGCCTCATCGAAGTCGAGCAGGGGCACTTCGTGCGCTGCTCCCACGCCAAGGGCCGTCCCGTCGCGTCCCCTGCCGTCGGCGACGACACCGCGACCGACGCGAAGGAGGTGTGACGATGGCCACCGACCAGACCGAGCGCGCCGATCTCAAGCTCGCTCCCGAGACCGGCGACGTGCTCTTCGACATCAGGGACCTCGAGGTCTACTTCCCGATCCACGAGAGCTTCTTCAAGAGCATGGTCTCCACCGAGAAGAAGTTCGTGAAGGCCGTCGACCACATCAGCTTCCAGGTGATGAAGGGCGAGATCCTCGCCCTCGTCGGGGAGTCGGGGTGCGGCAAGACGACCACGGGCCGCACCATCCTGCGCCTGGAGGAGGCCACCGGCGGCGAGATCCTGTACAAGGGCCAGCCGGTGCGCAAGTACTCGAGCAAGGAGCTGCGCGAGTACCGCAAGAGGGCGCAGATCATCTTCCAGGACCCGTACAACTCCATCAATCCCAAGCAGACGATCTTCGACATCGTCGCCGAGCCGCTCGAGGTCAACGGCGTCTGCTCGAGCGAGCGCGAGAAGGAAGAGAAGGTCATCACCGCGATCAGCGAGGCGGGGCTGCGGCCGGCGACCGAGTACCTGTACCGCTACCCGCACGAGCTCTCGGGAGGGCAGCGGCAGCGCGTCTGTATCGCCGGCGCCACGGTCCTCGACCCCGACGTGATCGTCGCCGACGAGCCCGTCGCCTCCCTCGACGTCTCCATCCGCAACGACATCCTCAAGCTGATGGTCGAGGAGAAGGAGAAGCTCGGCGTCACCTACATCTTCATCACCCACGACCTCTCGCTCGCGTGGGTGATCAGCGACCGCATCGCCGTGATGTACCTCGGGCGCATCGTCGAGATCGGCGAGACCGAGGAGGTCGTGGCCAACCCCAAGCACCCGTACACGAAGGCGCTGATCAGCGTCATCCCGGTGCCGGACCCGCTGGCCAAGCGCGAGCACGTCATCCTCAAGGGGGAGACCCCGAATCCGGAGAACATCCCGTCGGGCTGCCGGTTCCATCCGCGTTGCCCGGAGGCGATCGACGCCTGCAAGGAGATCGATCCGGAGGACGTCCACATCGGCGGCGACCACTACGCCGCCTGTATCAGGATCTAGCGAAGGGGCCGGCCGGGGCGGCGACGCCGTGAGGCGTCCACGCCGCCCCGGCCGGCCTTGAGTATGCACAGGAGACGGGAAACGAGATCGAACGACGTCGTCGTGCGGCGAGGGCCCGCCGCGCGACCGCTACTGCTTGCGGCCCTGCTCGTCCTCGTCCTCGCGGCGCCGCTCCCGGCGGCCGCGGCGTCGTCCCCGCCGGAGCCGACCGCCACGCTCTCCTACGCCATCGGGACTGGGCAGGACTGCGACGGCGTCAACCCGTTCCGCTCGTGGAGCCCTGTCTCCCGGGAGTGCCTCCGCCTCGGCTACGACTACCTCACCTGGTACGACGCCGACTACCATCCGGCTCCGGACATCGCCACCAGCTGGAAGTCCTCGGAGGACGGTCTCACGTGGACGTTCCGTCTGCGCGAGGGCATGGAGTGGCAGGACGGGGTGCCGCTGACGGCGAGGGACGTCGTCTTCACCTACGACCTCATCCTCGAGACACAACAGCCGGCCTACGTCCACTATCTCGCCGGCGTCACCGGCGTGGAGGCTCCGGACGACCGCACCGTGGTCATCGCCACACGCAGACCGAAAGCCGACATGCTCGGCATGGCGATCCCCATCCTGCCCGAGCACATCTGGAGCAAGATCGACCCCGACCGTCTGGACGAGGCCGAGAACCTCCCGTTCGTCGGGTCGGGCCCGTTCCGCGTCACGAGCGTGGAGCCCGGCAGGGCGGTGACGCTCGAGCCCAACCCCGCCTATCCGCAGACGCTCGGCGGACCCCCGGAGCTCACCAGACTCACGTTCTTCGTCGAGCGCGACTCCGCATCGCTCCTCGAGGACTACAGGGCCGGGGAGCTGGATGCGGTCGCGGACTTCCCCGCCACGATGCAGCCCGCGTACGCGGCGGTCCCGGGCACCACTACCGTGGCCGCCCCGGCCGTAGGCCTCCACGAGCTCGGCTTCAACTGCTGGCGGAGTGACCGGAGCAAGGGCGACCCGCTGCTGCGCGACGCCTCCATCCGCCGGGCCGTGCACTGGGCCATCGACAAGGACGGGCTCGTCGCGACGGCAATGGCCGGCCTCGCCGAGCCCGGCACCTCACTGCTCTCTCCGGCCCAGGGCGACTGGCACTGGGAGGTGCCGGGGGACGGGCTCTACCGGTACGACCCCCGGCGCGCCAAGCAGATCCTCGAGGACGCGGGGTACTCGGACCAGGACGGCGACGGCGTGCGCGAGGACGCGGCCGGCCACGAGCTCTCGTTCCGGCTCACCGCCCTGACGGAGAACCCGGCAGACCAGGAGGCGGCGCGGATGATCGCCGGCTGGTGCCTCGATGTGGGCATCGAGCTGCGTCTCGAGGTCGTGGACGAGGCGGAGTTCAGCGCCAGGCTGTACGACGACGCCGACTACGACCTCTTCGTCTGGAACTGGGGCGGCGACATCGACCCGGGCTTCATCCTGAGCACATACACCACCCGTCAGGTCATGAGCTGGAGCGACACCCAGTACTCGGACCCGGTGTACGACCGCCTCTACATGCTGCAGGCGCAGGCGGTCGACGCCGCCGACCCGGAGGACATGGAGCACCGCAGGGACCTCGTCCACGCGATGCAGAAGGTGCTCTACCGCGACGACCCCTCCATCGTGCTCTGGTACAGCGTGAACCTGCAGGCGTTCCGTACCGATCGCTGGGCCGGGTACGTGATGGCGCCCGCCGGAGACGGGGCGCCGTTCTGGAACCAGCTGCGCTCGACCTACATCTCGCTGCGTCCGCTGCGCGCCGCCCAGCCCGCCGCCGAGGCCTCCAGAGCCTGGGTGTGGGGCGTCGTGGCGGGCGCCGTCGCCGTCACCGCCGTCGGCTTCGCCGTCCTGCGCCGGCGGCCGCGGGCCACGGAGGACCCGTGAGCGGCCGCAGCCCACACGACGACCATCTGGAGGGAGACCCCATGACGGACCTCAGCGTACTCTGGCCCGACCAAGCCATCGAGGCGATGCACCTCGCGGCGCTCGCCCTCTTGGAGCGGGCGGGCGTGCGCGTCGAGTCGTCCGCCGCTCGGGACCTGCTGCTCGAGCGTGGCTGCACGGCGGCGGGCGACCGGGTCGTCTTCCCGCGCGCGGTGGTGGACGAGGCGCTCGCCGCCTGCCCGCGGGAGTACGTGCTGGCCGCGCGCGACCCCGAGCGCGCGCTCGCCATGGACCCCCGCCCGGCCCAGACGTACGTGCACAACATGGGCGGCGCTCGCGACGTGAGCGATCCGCGGACCGGAGCCGGCCGGCGCGCGACCCTGCGTGACCAGGTGCTGGCGACGCGGATCATGCACCACCTCACGAACCAGCAGCAGGTCACCTCCCTGTGGCAGCCCGAGGACGTCCCCGACCTGCTCGAGCCTCTGTACTCGTACCTGGTCCTCGCCTGGGAGACCGACAAGGCCATCGGCGGCCCCGGTATATCGCATCCCTTCCAGGCGCTCTACCTGCAGGAGATGGCGGTGGCGGTCACCGGCGCGGACGGGAGCGACGGCACGTATCCGGTGGACCTCGCCTTCTCGCCGGTGAGCCCGCTGATCCTCGGCGGCGAGGTCTCGGACGCCCTGGTCGAGCAGGTGCGCCGGGGAGGCGTGGCCGTGGAGATCCTGCCGTGCCCCGCCGCCGCTACCACAGCGCCCGGCTCGCTCTCGGCGGCGATCGCGCAGCAGCACGCGGAGGTGCTCGCCGGCGTGGTCCTCACGCAGGTGGCGGCCCCCGGCACGCCCGTCTACTACGGACCGCGTCTGAGCGCCGTGGACCCGCGCAGCGGCGTCGTCGTGAGCGGCACCCCGGAGACGGGTGTCGCCTCCGCGGCGGCCGTGCTGCTCGCGCGCCGCTGCGGCCTCGCCTGCGACTGCTACGGCCCGTGCAGCGACAGCAAGGTCGTGGACACGCAGTTCGGCTACGAACGCTCCATCAACGCCCTGCTCGGGCTCGCGGCGCGCCCACGGCTCCTCTCCGGCATCGGGGAGATCCAGGCGGGCGTGGCGAGCTGCCTCGAGGTCCTCGTCATCGACGACGAGGTGCTCAACAACGTGCGCTACGCTCTCTCGCCGCGCCCCTGGGACCCCGATGCGCTCGACGTCGACGCGATGGTCGACGGCGTCCTGTCCGGCCGGGGGTTCCTGGGCGCGAAGCACACCCGGCGCTACATCCGCTCCGAGTTCGTGAGTCCGCTGCTGAGCTACCGCGGCGGCCTCGGCGAGTGGCTCGCGGCCGGGCGTGCCGGTCTCGTCGACCTCGCCTCCGACAAGGTCGCGGAGCTCGTGGACCGCGAGCCGGCCGGGCTGCCCGGCGACGTGCTCGAAGAGCTCGTCGCGCTCATCGACCGTTGTGCAGCCGACCTCGGTATCTCCGGACATCCCGACCCGCGCCGCGCGCTCGGGCTGTAGGCTGTCGCCATGGCCATCTCATTCGTCCACGTCCAGGCGAAGGGCACGTATCGGGAGCTCGGCCGCGCCGTCGGCGAGGCCGCCCGCGAGCGCGTGCAGGCATCCGTGGACTTCTTCCGCGCCGACTTCGCGACCATGACCCACGGCCGGCTCACCTTCGAGGAGGCCGAGCGCCAGACGCCGGCGTACGAGCGGGAGGCCAGACGCTGGCTGCCGCAGTACGTGGAGGAGCTCGAGGGTCTCGCCGAGGGCTCCGGCGTGCCGTTCTCGCAGCTGCTCGTCCTCAACTGCGGCGAGGAGTTCACGTCCGACGAGCCCGTCACCCCGGTGGAGGGCAGGTCGCCGCACTCCGGCGACCACTGCACGGCCGTGGCCGTGGTCGCCGGCGGCCGCCACATCGTGGGTCACAACATGGACTGGTACGTGGTCGACGCCGCCAACAACGTCCACTTCGATCTCACGGTCCCGGACGGCACCCGGGTCATGGGGCTGGCCGGCGCGCCGTACCTCCTCATGCTGGGCATGAACAGCCACGGCATCGGCAACGTCAGCAACTCCGTGCACTCCACCGACAACCGCATCGGCGTCCCCAACGTCTTCGTGCGCCGGTCGACGCTGGAGGCGCGGACGCTCGAGGAGGCGCGTGAGAAGGGGCTGCTCGCCGCCCGCGCCCGCGGCACCAACCAGTTCTTCGCCGACATCGCCGGCCGCTTGTGGGACCTTGAGACCTCGGCGACCGCGCACGCGCTCATGGACCACACGGCAGCGGGCTTCATGGCCCACTCCAACCACTACGTCTCTCCGGAGATGCAGGTCTACGAGGGGTACGGCGGCGGGGAGTCCGTGGTGCGGCTCACCACGGCCGAGCGGCTGCTGGCCGAGGGGCTGGCGGCCGGCGAGGACCCGGTCGACCTCGTGGCCAGGGTGCTGCGCACCCACGAGCCGTCGCCGGAGGACTGCATCTGCGGCCACCCGGAGCCGGACCTGCCGCCGGGGGACCAGGGCATGACGGTCGGCAGCCTGATCTGCGACCTCGACGAGCGCCGCATGTACGCCTGCGCCGGGCCGCCGTGTGAGAACCCGTACCAGGTGTTCGAGATGGGGGACGCATGAGCGACCACGACCTCGTCGTCGCAGGCGGACGCATCGTCGACGGGTGCGGCAACCCCTGGTACCGCGGTGACGTGGCCGTCTCGCGCGGCCGCATCGCCGCCATCGGCGCGCCGGGGACGCTGCGCGGCCGGCGCGTCATCGACGCCGCCGACAGGTACGTCACACCGGGGTTCATCGACCCGCACACGCACTCCGACCTCACGATCCTGCTGCACCCCCGGGCCGAGACCGCCGTACGGCAGGGCGTGACCACGCACGTCACCGGCAACTGCGGCATGTCGGCGGCTCCGCTGACCGAGATGCACCGTGACGACGCGGTGCACAACTGGGCGCACTACGCCTGGGGCCTCGAGGCGGTGGCCTGGGACTGGCGCACGTTCGGCCAGTATCTGGGCGCCCTGCGGAGGAGCGGCCACGCCATCAACATCGCGCCGCTCGTCGGCCACGGCGCGTTGCGGCTCGCGGTGGTCGGGTTCGCGGAGCGGGCCGTCACCGAGCGCGAGCTGGCGCGCATGGAGCGGCTGCTGGACGCCAGCATGCGCGCCGGCGCGCACGGCATGTCCAGCGGACTCGTCTACCCGCCGGGCTGCTTTGCGACGACGGAGGAGCTCCTGCGCCTGTGCCGCGTCGTCGCGCGCCACCAGGGCATCTACACGTCGCACGTACGCGGCGAGCGCGAGACGATGCTGCAGGCGGTGGCCGAGGCGCTCGAGCTGGGACGCGCGGCCGGGTGTCCGGTGGAGGTCTCGCACAACGCCCCCAAGTGGGGAGCTCCGGAGGACGCCGCGGCCAACCTCGGCCTCATCGAGGCCGCCCGCCGCGGCGGCCTGGACGCCACCACCGACAACGACGTGCACACCGACCTCGCGCCGCGGTTCTCCCGCGCGCTGCCCCAGCCGGTGCTCGACCTGGATCACGAGGGGCTCATCGCGCTGCTCTCGGACCGGGAGGCGCGCGCCGCCCTGCGCCGGGAGGTGCTGGAGGACGCCCTGCCCGGCGCCGGCTACGCGGGCCTCGTGCGCCACGGCCGCTTCGAGCGGATCGTGGTGTTCCACGCCGGCCGCCACCCGGAGCTGCGCGGCCGCTCCGTCGCCGACATCGCCGCCGAGCGCGGCGCCGACCCCTTCGACACCTTCCTCGACCTCATCGTGGAGGAGGACGACGACATCATCGGGCTCTTCGACTACATCGAGGAGAAGAACATCCGGGCACTGCTGCAGAGCCCGATCGGGATGGTCTGCTCGGATGGGCTGGTCATGGCGCCGCCGGAGGAGCAGGCCGACCCGTCGCTTTACTGGCCGTGCAGCTACGGGGAGTACCCGGGTGTGCTCGAGCGCTACGTGCGCGAGGAGCCGGTGCTGCGCCTCGAGGAGGCGGTCCGCAAGATGACCTCCTTCCCGGCGCAGCGCTTCCGCCTCTTCGACCGCGGGGTCCTCCGGCCCGGCCTCAAGGCCGACCTCGTCGTGCTCGACCTGGACCGCGTGCGCGACCGCGCCACCAACCTGTACCCGCACGCCTTCCCGTTCGAGAACATCCCGCACGCCTCGCCCGAGGGCATCGACGTGGTCCTCGTCAACGGGATTCCCGCGCTCGACGACGGCGAGATCACCGGGGCGCTCCCCGGCCGCGTGCTCAAGCGCACCTGACGCGCGGCCCCAGGCTCGGGCATCGCCAGCATGTACAAAGCGCACCGCTTGGCGACTGCGGTGACTCTCGACCTGTACTTGGACACAGTGTAGAATCCCGCCGATGATCACCGTACAGGACATCCTTGAGATCCCGGAGCTCAACCTCAAGCTCCTGGCCGGCGGCAAGGCCACCAGCAACCCCGTGCGCTGGGTCCACATCACGGAGGTGCCGGACCCCACCAAGTGGCTCAAGGGCGGCGAGCTGCTGCTCACCACGGGCTACGGGTTCGTCGGCGACGAGGACCAGCAGGTCGCGCTGATCAAGCGCCTCATCGACCACAACATCTCCGGCCTCGGCTTCGGCACGGGCTTCAGCTTCGACAAGGTGCC
>Ga0075319_1000022_pt1 | contig 11935 bp, 12 predicted proteins | sample MayberryNE_TuleC_FD_120046 | JGI IMG/M metagenome (GOLD analysis project Ga0075319, IMG submission 120046) | Natural and restored wetland microbial communities from the San Francisco Bay, California, USA, that impact long-term carbon... | ecosystem: Environmental > Terrestrial > Soil > Wetlands ... | reverse complement strand
GTATCGCGGTAGGTTGAGACGACGTCAATGCTGAGGGTGTGCGTCGAACCAAGGAGGGCTGATCAGTCAAACAGCGTGGTCTCGGTCCGCAGCAGAGGAGGTCTCCATCGTGACAGTCTCGTCTCAGGATGCCGACGCCGCCCATCTGGCGGAACTCGGCATCAGTTCCGAATTCAAGAGGGACATGAGCCTGTGGTCCAACTTCGCGCTCGGGTTCACGTACCTCTCGCCCGTGGTGGGCATCTACACGGTGTTCGCCTACGCGCTAGCTACCGCCGGTCCGCCGATGATCTGGTCGCTGCTCATCGTCGGTCTTGGTCAGTTGATGGTCGCACTGACGTTCAGCGAGGTCGTCGCGCAGTTCCCCGTCGCCGGAGGCGTCTATCCGTGGGCGCGTCGTCTGTGGGGTCTCAAGTACGCGTGGATGACCGGTTGGGTCTACCTGTGGGCGCTCCTCATCACGGTCGCTGCCGTCGCCTACGGCTCGGGCCCTTACGTTGCTTCGCTCTTCAATATTGCGGCGACGCCGAGGACATCCGTCGTCTTCGCTCTCATCGTGCTGGCCATCGCCACCATCGTCAACTTCATGGGGACGAAGGTGCTCGCGAGGGTCGCCATCTTCGGCTTCGCCGCCGAGCTCCTCGGGTGCCTGGTCGTCGGCGGATGGCTGCTCATCGCCCATCGCGAGCACGGTCTCGGGGTGCTCTTCGACAACTTCGGCGCCGGTGCCGGCAGCAACTACTTCGCGGCCTTCGTTGCCGGAGGGCTGATCGCTCTCTGGATGTACTACGGCTTCGAGGCCTGTGGCGACGTGGCTGAGGAGGTCCCGAATCCCGGGAGGGTGATTCCCAAGGCGATGCGGCGCACGATCTACGTCGGCGGCGCGGCCGGAGGCTTCATCTGTCTCGCGCTGGTGCTGTCCGTCACCGACTTCGCCGCCGTCATCTCCGGCAAGGACGTGGACCCGGTGACCACGACTCTCGCGGCCGCCTTCGGTGCGACCGGGGCCAAAGTCGTCGTGGGGGTCGTCCTCATCTCCTACTTCTCGTGTGTGCTGAGCCTCCAGGCGGCAGCCAGCCGGCTCGCGTACTCGTACGGCCGCGACAAGATGATCATGGGCAGCCGGTACCTCTCACACTTCTGGCCCAACCGGCACGTGCCCCCCTACGCCATCGCCATCGCGGCGGCCATTCCCGCCGCCATCATCATCTTCTCGCTGGTCTCGACCGACGCCGTCATCAAGCTCATCAGCGCAGCGGCCTTCAGCATCTACCTGGGCTTCCAGATGGTCGTGCTGGCGGCTCTGCGCGCGCGCCTCAAGGGCTGGAAGCCGACGGGGGCGTACAAGATGGGCGCATGGGCCATGCCCGTCAACATCATCGCCCTCACCTACGGCATCCTCGCGATGATCAACATGTGCTGGCCGCGCACGCCCGACGTCGGATGGTTCGACAACTACATCGTTCTGGTCATGACGTCGATCATCGTTCTGATCGGCCTCGTGTACATGGTGCTTGCCCGGCCGTATGCGCACGGCGACCAGCCGTGGGGTGACGCGATCCCGGGCGCCGAGTCCAGGGCCCCGAGACCTGTTCAACCGGCCGTTGACGAGGCCGCTGCCGCTGGTCAGTGACCAGACCCGATTGAGAGCTATCGGACACGAGGTCCGGGACAGGAGGTCCGACCGTGGAGATGCATCTCGTTCCCGCTGCTGAGATCGCCACCGAGCCGCTGGATGTGGGCCCAGACAGCAAGCTGCATCTGGTCGACGTCATCGACCGCACGCAGGGAGCACCGTTCTGCGCCGGGATCTGTGAGGTGTTCCCGGGTGCACCCGTCGACTTCGACTACGACGAAGACGCGGCTGCCTGCTACATGCTGGAGGGCGACGTCATGCTCACGGAGGACGGCGCGACCCGGCCGTTCAAGCCGGGAGACGTCGTGTACATCCCACAAAAGAAGGGGCTGGTCGTCTACTGGAGCACGGACACCTACGGCAAGTTCTTCTACGTGACCTATCCGCACTGGCGCTGACGCGTCTGCGAGCAAAGGGTCCAGGGGCGGGGAGCGCGTCGGCTCCCCGCCCCTGATCTCGTCTCGGGTGCGGACCGTCACGTCTCTGGGCGCGTGGCATGGGTGGCGCGACCCGGTCCGGGTTGGGGCGGCTCCAGTTTCAGGATGGGAATAGTCCGGATACACGGCGCTCCAGAGCACGAGGTAGACGATGACCAGCGAAGACGATCAGCATCTTGAGGGCGGTGGCGACGGGGGTGTCCCCGGCGCACCGACCCCGGCGGAGGAGCAGGCAGGAGCGACCGGGGAGGCCGAGGGCCCACCGTCGGGCATCCCGGCGACCGCGGCCGGATCGGCGCCGGACGAGCGCCCTTACGGTGCCGTACGGTACTCGCGCCGCCGCGTGCTCATCCTCGGCGGCGCGCTCGTCGCGGGCGCCGCCGCCGTCATCGCCGGCCTCCGCGCCCTCGGCGGACCCTCCGAAGTGGCCGACAAGGTCGGCGGGCCGGTGGCCGACCAGTTCGGCACGTTCCCCGTGCGCAGCGTGGAGGACGTCCCGGACGTGCCGGCGGAGGACTGGGTCGTCAAGGTCGACGGGCTGGTGGAGACGCCGCTCTCGGTCGACCGCGCGACGTGGACCGGGCTGGAGCGCTTCACCGAGACCGTGGACTTCCACTGCGTGGAGGGCTGGGGTGTGGACGACGTGCGCTGGGGCGGCGTGACCCCGGCGGTGCTTCTCGATCAGGCGGGGGTCAAGCCGGAGGCGAGGTACGCCGTGTTCTACGCCCACGGCGGCGTGTACCTGAGCAGCGTCCCGCTCGACCTGGTGCGCGACTCGCAGACCCTGCTCGCCGACTCTTTGGGCGGGCAGCCGCTGCCCGCCGAGCACGGCGGCCCGCTCCGGTTGGTCGTGCCCAAGCAGCTGGGCTACAAGAGCGTGAAGTGGGTCGAGCGCATCGAGCTCAGCGAGAAGATCAGGACCGGGTACTGGGAGTCGAACGGCTACCCTGAGGACGCGCCCGTCTCCGGGAGCTGAGCCGCCGCCCGCCGCCGTGCGGGGTGCGGGGGACGACGCATATCCCTTCTGGCTGCGTATGTTTCCGCGTACGCTCCGCCGCGAGTTGTATACGTACTTCGGTACAGAGGCGCATCGCACACATCCAACCGGTGGTTTCGGCGGGTGCCGTGCGCGGGCACCATCCGCGCGGGCGGTCTTCGACCGCCCGGCGCGTTAGACTGGAGCCCGCGCCGTTTCCTATCGCGGCCCGTGCTGTGCCTACTGCGCTCCCGACCAGATCGTGCTCTAGGAGGCCGAGGATGACCAAGTACATCTGCACCGTGTGCGACTACGTCTACGACCCCGAGGTCGGCGACCCGGACAACGGCGTCGAGCCGGGCACCGCGTTCGAGGACCTCCCCGACGACTGGGTCTGCCCGGAGTGCGGCGTGGATAAGGAAGAGTTCGAGGCCCTCGAGGCCTAGGGTATCGAGCGGCCGGCGACCCGATGGGCATCCTCGAACTTCGCGACGTCACGCTCGAGCTCGGCGGCCGGCGCATCCTGAACGGGCTGACCGTCGACTTCTGGGAGGGGCACGTCCACGCCCTCGTCGGACCCAACGGCGCCGGCAAGTCGACGCTGGCCGGCGCGATCATGGGCCTGCCCGACTACCGCCACCTGCGGGGCGAGATCCTGCTGGACGGCGAGCCGATCCAGGATCTGCCCGTGGACGAGCGCGCCCGCCGTGGCATCACGCTCGCGTGGCAGGAGCCGGCGCGGTTCGAGGGGCTGCGTGTCGACAAGTTCATCCTCGCCGGGGCCAAAGATCGAAGCCGCGAGACCGTGGAACGGGTGCTGGGCCGCGTCGGCCTCGACCCGGACAAGTACGCGGCGCGCGCCGTGGACAAGACGCTCTCCGGCGGCGAGCGCAAGCGGGTCGAGCTCGCCAGCATCCTCGCCATGCAGCCGCGCGTGGTGCTCATGGACGAGCCGGACTCGGGCATCGACGTGGAGGCGCTCACGCGCATCTTCGATGCCCTCGCCGACTTCAAGGAGCAAGGCGCCACCGTCATCATGATCACCCACAGCCAGGAAGTACTCAAGCACGCCGAGCACGCCTTCTTGCTCTGCGACGGGCGCATCATCGACAAGGGCGCCGTGGGCCGCATCGACGACTACTTCGGCGACAACTGCATGAACTGCGGCCACACCAACGTCCCCACCAGGAACGAGATGGCGGCGGTGAGCGAATGAGCTCGCCCACCCGCGAGCAGGTCGAGACCGCGCGGGAGCTGCTCGCCAGCCTCGGCGACCTCGGCGCGCACGTCAAGGGCGACGACATCGCCCACCTCGAGGTGCACGGCAACGAGGTGGTCGGCGCGCATCTGGTCCCCGGGCTCCAGGTCGACGTCGACGAGCTCGACGACGGCATCGAGGCCTGGATCCGCGTAGCCAAGGGCGTACGCCTCGCCAAGCCGGTGCACATGTGCTTCGGCATGCTGCCCACCGAAGGCCTGCAGCGCATCGTCATGCACGTGGAGGCGGAGGAGGACAGCTTCGCCAGCGTGCAGGCGCACTGCACGTTCCCCAACGCCGTCGACATCACCCACAAGATGGACGCCGACGTCGTCATCGGGCCAGGCGCCACCTACGAGTACTTCGAGCGGCACCTGCACGGCGCCGAGGGCGGCGTGATCGTCGTGCCCAAGACCAGGGTGCACGTCAAGGAGGGCGGCCGCTTCAAGACGGAGTTCGAGCTGATCAAGGGCATGGCCGGCGTGATCGACTTCGACTACGAGGTCGACTGTGACGCGTTCAGCACCCTCGACATGATCGCCCGCATCATCGGCCGCGGCAACGACAGGATCCGCATCAACGAGACCGGCCACCTCAACGGCGAAGGTGCGACCGCGGTGCTGCAGTCGCACCTCGCGCTGCGCGACAACGCCTTCGCCGAGATCTACAACACGCTGACGGCCAACGCGGCGCACGCTCGCGGGCACGTGGACTGCAAGGAGGTCGTGCAGGGCAACGCGGTCGCCAAGGCGGTGCCGGTGGTGGAGGTCACGCACCCGCTGGCGCACGTGACGCACGAGGCCGCCATCGGCAGCGTGGACAGCAAGCAGCTGCAGACGCTGATGAGCCGCGGGCTCGACGAGGACGCGGCGACCGACCTCATCATCGAGGGTTTGCTGGGCTGACGGGCGGCCCGACTCGGACACGCAGCAGTCGGGCCGCCCGTCAGCTGCGGCTCACTCGGACGCGTAGATCGCGTTGGCGAGCAGCCTGAAGGTGTGCTCGGGGTGGGCGCGGAACGCCGGGCGCACGCCGATCAGCACGACGTCGCCCTTGCCGCAGCTCCCGGAGACGATGGCCGGCGCCGCCGCGGCCGTCTCGCTGCCCGGCCAGAACCCGGCCACGAACGGGTCGTCGTCGTACCTCGCGACGACGCTGACGCCGTCGCCCAAGTCCGTGAACCACACCGGCTTGTAGACGTAGGCGAAGTCATCCATCGTGTATCCGGCGGCCGTCACGCTGCCGGGCACGTAGTCCAGCCGGACGATGCCGTTGTCGGCCGATCCGGCCGCGGTCCACTTGACCGGCAGCAGGCGGCCGAGGAAGCCCGACATCCCGCGCACGCCCACGCCGACGTAGCTCCCGCCGCCTTCGACGTACTGCTTGACCGGCGTCCCCTCCAGGCCGCTGTCCGCACCGACGAGGGCATCGTAGCCGGCGAGTGAGTCGTCCGCGGCGAGCGGCGCGGCGTCGAACCCGAGCGCGCGCAGCGCGAACAGCACATCGGCCGGCGCCGAGACCGCCACCTTCGCCGAGTGGAGTCTCTTCAGGCCGTCGTCCTGCACGTCGCATGACTCGAAGTCGATGCGGAACCGGTCGGCGACATCCGCGACGGTGTCGCGATCCGCGGCCACCACGAAATCGCCCAGCGCGACTTCGTCGCCGTCCTCGTCCGGATCGACGAACACGGCGAGACCCTCGCGGAGCATCGCGTTGACCGCGCGTACCGCCGCGTTGGAGTCGTTGTCCAGCGCGTAACGGGGTCCCTCGCCGAGGACGCTCGCGGCAGCCTGGATCGGCCCGGTGACCTCCACGAGCGCCGCAGTCACTGGCTTGTCCACCGGCGTCGCGGTGCAGCCCCACAAGCGCGGGAGGCTCCAGGCGCAGATGTCGTACATGCTGCTCACGGCGCCTGAGAGGTCCTCGCCGTCCCAGAGCAGGTTGTTGGCGAGACCGCGCAGCGCCTGGTCCATGGGGACGACGAACGTCCCTGCGGGGTACAGCACGTCACCGGCGATGAAGCCCGAGGCGGCCTGCTGCACGCGGACGCCGCTGAGGAGGAGGTTGTCGACGACGCGGGCGGCCTGCGTGGGCGATTGCTGCAGCTCGCCGCCGGCGGGCACGATCCACGCGGCGGGGAGGTCGATGTCGTCCTGCGGGATCGCCTCGCAGCCGCGACGGAAGATCTCGAGCTGGTCGTGCAGCAGCTCGACCTTGTTCGCGGCCACGAAGCGGGTGGCCGCCATGGACGCCTGGTAGTGGCACTCCACACCCGCCTCGGTCTCGGAGACCGTCTCGAGGGTGAGACCGACGGCGCCGTGGTGCATGGCGAACTGCGGCGTGTAGATGAGCCCGTAGTCCTCCCAGCCGCCGGTCCAGTCCAGATACGGGATCTGGACCTGGAACTGGGTGGCCGACTCGACGCCTTCGCGCATCGAGAGCCCCTCCTCGAGCGCCCACTTGATGAAGAGGTCGTACTCGTAGTTAGGATTGTGCGGCGGGGTGCACGGCTCGATGAGCATCGGGTTGTAGAAGCCGTGGAGGTCGAGGAGCGTCACCGGCTTCCAGCGGTCGATCGCGACGGCCGTGGCTCGTGTCTCGGGCTGCGAGAGCGTGGCGAAGTCGCGGTTGAGGTCGAACCCGTTGGCGTTGCCGCGCGTGTGGGCGATCCGGCCGTCGGGGTTCTGGCAGACGTTCACGACCAGGATGCAGGACGCGAGGATCGAGCGGACCTCCTCGTCGTCGTCGAGCGCGAGGTGCCGGAGCATCCGCAAGGCGGCGTCGACGCCGGGCGTCTCGTCGCCGTGGATGCTCGCGTTGATGAACACGGGGACGCGCAGATCGGCGGGGTCGGCGGCGTCCAGCAGGGCCTGGGCTTCGGCCGGGTCCGTGGTCATCAAGTCCCGGATCGTGCCCCACAGGCCGTAGCCGGCCCCAAGCGCGGGATCGGCGACCGTCACCAGCCACAGGTCGTGGCCGCCGGCAGAGCGACCGAACACCTCGTAGCTGAGCCGGTCGCTGCGTGCGGCGAGGTCGGCGAGTACGTCGTCGATCTCCGAGTAGGGAGTGTAGCTGTCGTAGGGCCGGACCGCCGGGTCGGCGGCGGCCGCCGGCGTGAAGGCGGCGGCCGGGTCGGGTGGTCCGTCCGCCGCGGTCGCCACCGCCGGGACGACGACACAGACGGCCAGGGCAAGGAAGACGAGCAGGACGAAGCGACGCATGGTGGTTCCCCCCTCCAATGGACGCGTGCGGACGTCAGGGTCCGCTATCTCCATAGACGCCGGCGCCGCGTCCTCCTTAGTGGTGGAGGACGCAGCGCGGCGGGAGGGTTGAGGTCAGTCCCCGCTCTCCACGGGCTTGAGCCCTTCTGCGAAGGCGATGAGCTCCTGGCGGGTGAGCGCGCCGGTGACGAAGACGGCCCGGCGTTTCCCGAGCACGAACAGCGAAGGCCCTGACTCCTGGTACCAGGTCAGGGCCGTCTCGCCCTTGAGGGCGCCGAACTGCAGGGTCGTCTCCTGGTACGAGAGCTTCTCCCGGGCCGCCTCGGCGAGCTCGCGCAACCGCGGGCTCCAGGCTTCGACCCAGCCCGGGGCGGCCTGCTCCATCGTGAACCAGCTGAGCCCACGCGTGGAGAGTTGGGTCACGACCGGCCAGCGCTGCCCTGGGGGGACCCGGACGTTGACCGCGTCGGTGGTGAGCCAGCCGAAGGGGCGGGCGTGGTCGTCCACCGTCGCGACGGCCTTGAGCTTGAAGCCGTCTGGCGCCAGGTCCGAGACGAGCGGAGCGTAGCCGGCGGCCTCGGCGGCGGCCGCCGGCGAGCCGGCGTACACGTAGGCGTCCTTCGTCACCGTCTTCGCCGGCGTCCCGGCGGGCACGTCGACGCTGTAGGTCGTGCCGGCCGGCGGCGGCGACGCCCAGTCCACCTCCGCCGTGAAGGTCGTGTCGCCGTCGCTGTACCAGGTGACGATGCCCGTCTCCTGGTCCACGACGAGCGTGATCTCCTTGCCGTTCAGCGTCATGGCGGCGCGCCAGACCACGCGCTCGCCCTGCTTGAGCGGCTTGATGCCCACCAGGTCGTCGCCGTCCTCGACCGCCGTGCGGACGATCGCGGCCAGCCCCTGGTAGTCGAGCGGGCTCCGCGTGGCCACGCGCCATACCGGCGGCCACTCCCCGGTCTCCAGGACCACGAGCGGCATCCGCCCCCCACCTCCCAGTGTGGTCTCCGTGCGCGCGAAGGGGTCGTAAGCGGACTGTGGCGCGTGGTAGCTGAACACGGTGACGCCCTCCGGCACCTCAGCTCGCCCACCGGCCGCTCCTCCCGCGACGGCGCTGAAGGCTCCGTCTTCACCGAGGCTCCCGTCGTCCAGTCGCAAGGTGTACGTCCCTTGGACACCCTGGATCACGGGGGCCGGCGAGCTCTCGCCGGTGCGCACGAAGAACATCCACGCGAGGGCGCAGACGATGGCCAGGGCCGTGAGGGTGATGACAAGGCTCGGCGGCCTGCGGTTCATGCGCGCCTCGAACGCCCGGTGGCTTGCTCGTCGCGACGAGGTCTGCACGCTCACTCCACCACGGCGCCGCTGCCGACCGGCAGCACGGCGCCGGGGAACGTGCGCTTGAGCCGGGTGTGGGCCAGACGCCCGGTGCAGTGGCAGGGCGCCAGGACGAGCGGGGCCCGCCGCTGGAGGTCGGCGGTGACCAGCGCGATGCGCCCGGCGTCCGCGACCATGAGGTGAGTGCCGCCGATGAGCCTCGCAAGAGGACGGCTGCCGGTGAGACCGTCGATGTGCTCGAGCGTCGCGAGCACTCCGGCGTGGGCGCAGCCGAGGATGACCCAGATGCCCTCTGGGGTGTCGATCCAGAAGGACTGGTCGTCCGGTACCGGGTCGGGCATGGTGCAGGCCGAGTCGAAGAAGAAGTCGGGGTCGCCGGGCTCGCGGGACTCGTCGCGCGGGACGGGGCCGGTGCACCAGACGCCGGGCACGATCTCCGTGGGCCCGGCGGTCCAGACGATCCTGCTCGCGGCCTGGAGCGCGGCGAGGCGGGAGGCCTCGGGCATGCCGATGGACTCGGGGCGGCCGCGCTTTCTGCGCGCGTAGCGCGGCTGCAGCGCGGCCGGGTGCAGGTACAGCCGCGCCTCGGGCGCGGCCGCGAGAGCCGCCGGCAGGCCGCCGCTGTGGTCGTAGTGGCCGTGGCTGAGCGCTATCGCGCCGGCCCCGGCCAGGTCCACGCCGAGCGCGGCGGCATTGCGCGCGAACGCCTCGGACTCCCCGGTGTCGATGAGCACCTTGCCTCCGGGCGTCTCGACCCACAGGGAGAGGCCGTGCTCGTGCTCGAGTCCGTTCGCTGCGCTGCGGTTGTCGACCAGCACGGTGACGCGCACGCGGCCCTCCTGGCGGACGGGCGGCGGGGTCGGGGCGTCGGGCGTCATCGCCCACCCGGGCGGCTGCCCCACACGAAGAACAGGGGCAGCAGCAGGAAGCTGAAGCCGAACAGGCGGCGTGTGACCAGGTACACGACCACGGCGACGACCACGGCGACGAGCAGGCTCATCCAGAAGCGGGAGGTCATGGATGTAGCGTGCCCGCCGGCAGCGGGCGGCGCAAGCCGCCGGCGCCGGGCTCTCTCCTCAGAAGATCGGGCCCAGCGACGCCGACCAGCCGCTGGTGAGCTTGACCTTGAGCGTGTAGGTGGAGGTTCCGCCGCGCACGTAGCTGAATTCGCCCAAGCCGTCGCCGGCGGTCATCGCCGCGCCGGTCCACGGGTCCAGGGGCCAGACGTAGCCCTCACCGGGCGGGAAGGCGGTCGCGTCGAGTGCGGCCGGATAGTCGCTGTGCGCGAGGTGGTAGTCGGCCAGGTATCGCTGAAGCAGGAGCAGGTTCTGCTTCGCCGCGGTGTTGCGCTCGTCCTTGAGCCAGGCGGGCATGGAGCCGCGGAAGACGTAGCTGCCCTTGGAGAAGTGCATCGTGAGCTTGTAGCTGGTCCCGCCGGCGCCGAGCGTGTACGTGTACGAGCCTCGCGAGGCGCCGGAGGCCATGGTCCTGCCGGTCCACGGATTCGCCGGCCACATGAGCTTGGAGTCGGGCAGCCCGCCGCCCTTCTTGACCATCGTCTTGGGCGGGAAGACGAACTCGTGTGCCGCGCCGTACTTGTTCACATAGTTCTGGATGAGCAGACCGCCGGCCTGGACCTGCTTGTCGACGAAGCTGATCGCCTCAGCGCGGGGTGCGGCAACGGCGGGCAGCAGGACGAGGGCGGCGGCCGCAGCGAAGGCGGCGAAGGTGCGTCTGGTCATATGGATCCCTCCTGACGGGTCAGGACTCCGGGGGGTCGGAGTCGAGCGACGGCGCCGAGGCGGACGGCGCGATGCCGCCTGCCCTGAAGTCGCCGGAGTGGAGATGGACGGTGAGTCTGTACTGGCCGGAGTTGCCCGGCGCGTAGGTGTAGGCGCCGGGCGTCTTGCCCGGGCGTATGGCGGCGCCGCTGGACGGGTCCACCGGCCAGTGGGGGTGGGCTGCTCCGAGCACCGAATCCGGAGCGAGCGTGCCGGCGTCGGGCAGCTCGCCACCGTGGTGCCGCGCCCACTGGTCGATGTAGCCGGCGAGCACGCGCGCGCTGCGACGCAGGATCTCGTCGTGGATGCCGGTGAGGAGCTGCTGCCAGGGGCTCGTCACGATCGTCCCGGTGAGGACGTAGTCGTGCTTGAGGGAGCGGTGCAGGACCAGCTTGTAGGAGAGCCGGTCCGGGGCGACCTGGTAGCTGAAGGAGCCGGGGTCCCGGCGCTGCGCCATCACCGCGTGGTCCCACGGGTTGCTGGGCCAGTAGCGGCGGACGGGGTCCGCGCCGACGGCGCCGTCCGCCGTGACCTCCGCCGGCAGCGGGTAGACGCCGTCGTGCGCGGCGGCGTAGTCCTCCACGTACTGGCGGATGAGGTTGACGCCCTCCTCGCCGCGGTGGTCGTAGGAGAGGGCCATCTTGCGCGGCATCCCGCCCTCAACCACGATGCTGCGTCCGCCGCTCAGGAACCCGACGAGCCGGTACTGGCGGTGGCGCCGGGCGGTCGAGTACGTGTAGTGCCCGGTCGTCTCGCCGGGGCTGAGGGGGCCGCCGCTCCACGGGTCGGTCGGCCACCAGTTGCCGAGCACGCCCGGCCGGACCTCGGCGCGTCTCGGGTATCGGAAGAAGTGAGCCGCGCCGCGCCGGTCGATGATGCCGCGCAGCGCCATGACGGCCTCGCGCATGTCGTCGTCGGGTGAGGAGGCGCGGGCAGGCGCGGCGGCGCCCGCGCCGAGCCAGGCGGCGGCGAGCAGCGCGATGCCGAGGATGAGTGCGGTGCGTTGGATCCGGTTCGTCGTGGCCCCTTCTTCCACTCCAGTGTCGCCGCGGGTACGAGACGGGTCAACCGCGCGCCGCGTTCAGGCACGCCCGCCGCGCCACGTCTCTTGCTACGATTCGCGCCGAGCGCCGTGGAGCCTGCGCGCCCAGACGGCGCGGTGTCCTACAGCCGCGTCCGGAGGTGGTCGCAGTAGACGGTCTCGCGGGCGATCTCGCAGTTGCGGATCTCGAGCACCGTGACACCGGCGATCGTCGGCTGCTTCGCGAGCTGCAGATAGACCTCGGGCAGGTCG
>Ga0075319_1000021_pt1 | contig 12257 bp, 9 predicted proteins | sample MayberryNE_TuleC_FD_120046 | JGI IMG/M metagenome (GOLD analysis project Ga0075319, IMG submission 120046) | Natural and restored wetland microbial communities from the San Francisco Bay, California, USA, that impact long-term carbon... | ecosystem: Environmental > Terrestrial > Soil > Wetlands ... | reverse complement strand
TGGCGCGAGCCGCCGTGCCGTGGCCGAAGCAGTTGCTGGGAGGCGGGCGGAGGAGCACCAGGGTCAACCGCTGGGTCGCGGTGCCCGACCCCTACTTCTCCTGGGTCGGGCCGGCAGTGCTGAAGGGCCGCGAGATCTTCAAGCGCGAGCGGTTCGACGTGATCCTGAGCAGCTCGCCGCGCGCGAGCGCCCACCTCGTGGCCGCCGTGCTCTCGGAGCACGCGAGCGTCCCGTGGCTGGCGGACTACCGCGACCCGTGGTCCACGTACCAGTTCCGCCAGTACCCGACGGGCGCGCACAAGGCAGCACACTCGAAGCTCGAGGCGTGGGCGCTGGGCCGGGCCGCCGCCGTGACGGCGGTCAACCGGCCCATCGTCGACGACCTCGTGGCGCGGCACCCGTGGCTGGACGGCCGCGCGCACGTGCTCCCCAACGGGTTCGACCGTGCCGAGCAGCCCGCCGACGTCTCGCTCGACGACGGCTTCTGGATCGTCCACACCGGCCGCCTGTACGGACGCGAGCAGCAGGTGGCCGCGTTCCTCGAGGGCCTCGCGGCGCAGCCGCCGGACGTCAAGGCGCTGTTCGTCGGCGTCGACGAGAGCCGCGTGCGGCCGGACGCCGACCGGCTCGGCCTCGGCGACCGCGTGCGCGTGGAACCGCTCGTACCGCTGCCGGTCGCGCTCGGCTACCAGCGCGCCGCCGACGCGCTGCTGCTGGTCAACGGGCGCCGGCCGGAGAGCATGTCGAGCAAGGTCTTCGAGTACCTGGAGGCCGGCCGGCCTGTCTTCGCCATCTCGCCGGCCGGCTCCGCCGCCCGCGGGTTGTTCGCGGAGGTCGGGGGCGGCACGTGCGTGCTCCCCGACGACCCGATGACCGAGCCGCTGGCCGCCTTCGTCGCCGCGGTGCGCGCCGGCGAGGCGCCCCTGGCCGATCCCGGCGCGCTCGGCCGCTACGAGCTCGGGAGCCTCACGCACGAGCTCGCCGGCATCCTCGACGGCCTCGCCGGCTCGCCCTGGATCGCCGACCCGGACGACCGCGAGCCGGAGCCGGACGACCGCGGGCCAGAGCCAGAGGCGACCGTCTGACGGACCGGCGACTCCCGCCGGTCGCGCGGCAGCCTCGATCAGGCTCCGGGACGCCGAGCATGCCGGACGGGCAATCCCCTCCGGCCCCTCGCAAGACAGGTACCTGGCAGGTACCTGGATTCAGAGGCCCGGTCCACCGTCCGTGGGTGCCGCGACGAGGAGGCCGGCAGCGCTCCGCGGGACCGCGACGAGAGCCGTGTTCATCAGGCTTGGTAGTATGCAGGCATGACCGTGAGCTCCGGAACGGGCGCGGGCCGCGGCACGCCCGCCCGCGCCACACGCTTCTCCGCCGCCGACGCCGCGCTGATCGGCGGTGGCGCCGTCCTCACCGCGCTGGTCGCGGCGGCGGCCACGCGCAGCGCCCTTGCCGCCGGAGCGCTCCTCGTGCTCATCGCGCTGGTGGCGACCGTCGCCCTCGGCCGCGAACGTCTCGCGCGCGCCCGTGTGAGCGCGGTCCTCACTGCGCTCCTCGTCTCGCTGCCGGCGCTAGCCCTCCTCGGTCCGTCGTTCGCGCTGCCGCTCGTACCGCAGGCGTTCCTCTTCCGCGTCGTGCTGGCCGTAGTGATCTACGCCGGCGTGTGCTACCTGCTGCTGCGCCGCGACCCTCTGCCGTTCGCGGCCAAGGACCTGCTCCTGCCGGCGGCGCTCTGGTTCGCCTGGCTGCTGCTGGGCCTGGTCTGGGCGCCGGACAAGCTCGCGGCCTTCAACTACATCGCCATCGTGGTGACGATGGCCGCCGTCCTGCTGGCGACGGCGGCGGCGGGAGGCACGCGCCGTCGCCTCATCTGGTTCGGCTATTCGATGCTGTTCGTCTACGCGTTCGTTGTCGGGTTCACCATCCTCGAGGCGCGCCTCGGCATCCGCCTGCCCACCTCTCGCCTGCTCACCGCCGTCACCTCGCAGACCTACGCGGTCACCAGCGTCTTCCACAACCAGAACGACCTCGCCACGTACATCGCCCTCTGCTGGCCGTTCATGCTCTGCGCGTTCTTCTTCACCCGCCGGCTGCGCTGGATCGCGCTCACCCTGCTGTTCATGGCGATGGGCGCCTACGCGTTCGTGCGCACGGGCTCACGCTCGAGCCTGGTGGCGGCCGGTATCTCCTCGCTCGCCGCCGTCGCCCTGTTCTGGCACCTGGCGCCGAGACTCTCGAGCCGGACCGGCAAGATCGTGATGGGCGTGGTCATCGTCGGCATCATCGCGGTCGGCGGCTGGCTGCTCTTCAACAACAGCTCCAACGACATGCTGCGGCAGTTCCGCCTGGAGGCGCTGATCAGCCAGGCGCAGGCCAACAAGGGATCGGGCGCCATCCGCTCCAGCCTCACCGACCGCGGCCTGCAGATCGCCGGCGGCTCCTGGCTGCTGGGCGCCGGCCCCGGGCAGGCCGAGGGCATCATCGGGTCCGGCACGGACGCCCTGGGCATCAGCAACCTGCACAACTGGTGGCTCGAGACCTACGCCGACGGCGGGCTCGTCGGCTTCGCGCTGCACTTCGTCTTCTTCCTCCTGCTGGTGATCGCGCTGTGGCCGGTGGCCCGCCACGACCCCGACCCGCTGACGCGCTACCTGGCGTGTGGGACGTGGCTCGCGCTGCTCGGCTGGACCATCGGGTCGGTCGGCCCGAGCAGCTCGGTGAGCTTCGCTCCCATGTGGATCCTGTACGGACTCGGGCTCGCCGTGGTCTCGCGCTCGCGGCTGGCGGCGCGGGAGCGCGCGTTGACGGACGCGGCGCCGGGCGTGGGCGCGCCGGACGCCGGCAGCACGGACGCGACGAGAAGCGGCGCGGACACGACGGAAAGCGCCGCGTGAGGGTCCTCGTCGTCTCGCACCTCTACCCGTCGCCCGGCGTGGAGCGCCACCTGTTCGTGCACGAGCAGTTGCTGGCGCTGCGCGCGCTCGGCGTGGAGCCGCACGTCATCTCGCCGACGCCGTGGGTGCCGCGCGTGCTCATGCGCGGAGAGCGCCAGCGGCGCCGCGCCGAGAAGCCGAGCGAGGCGGTCCGCGACGGCATCACCGCCGAGTACCCGCGGTTCATCCAGCCGCCCAAACGCGTGCTGTTCGACCGGCTCGGCGACATCGCCTACAAGAGTGTCTGCTCGCTGCCGTCGGTGACGGCCGGGCAGTGGGACCTCATCCACGCGCACCAGGCGCTGCCGGACGGCGCCGTCGCGCAGCGCCTGGCCAAGGACCTGCGCGTGCCCTACGTCGTCACGGTCCACGGCGCCGACGTGTACCAGCACTTCCGCATGGGCGGGAGCGTCGAGAGGCGCGCCAAGAGCGTGCTCGCCGCCGCCGACGGCGTGATGGCCAACTCCAGCGCCGTGGCCGGGCTCCTCGCCGGCGTCGTCGCGCCGGAGAAGCTCACGGTGGTGCTGAACGGCACGACAGGCCTCGGCGAGACGGTCGAGCCGGCGGACGACTACCTCCCCGGCGAGCCCCTGGTGCTCACGGTCGGCTACCTCATCGAGCGCAAGGGCATCCGCGATCTGGTGGCGGCCCTGGGGCTGCTTCGCCGCCAGGGCCGCACCGTCCACCTCGCCGTCGCCGGCGACGGTCCGCTCCGCGGCGCCCTCGAGGCGCAGGCCGCGCAGGAGGGCGTCGCCGACTCGGTCCACTTCCTCGGGCGTGTGCCGCACGCGCGCGTGCTCGCGCTCATGGCGCGCGCGCAGCTGGTGGCCCTGCCGAGCTGGGACGAGGCGTTCGGCCTCGTCTACACCGAGGCGATGGCTCAAGGCACTCCCGTCGTGGCCGGCAAGGGCGAGGGACCCGAGGACTTCATCAGCGACGGCGTGAGCGGCTACCTCGCGCCGGTTCGCTCGCCCGAGGCGCTGGCCGGTATCATTGCCGAGGTGCTGGACGAGCCGGCCCGAGCGACAGCGATCGGCGAGGCCGGCCGCGCCGCCGCCCTCGAACTGAGCTGGGAGCGCAACGCCGGGCTCACGCTCGGCGTGTACGAGCAGGTCCTCGCCGAGGCACCCTGAAAGGACGCCTGTGCGCTTTGACACGTTTCTGCAGCGGGCCGCGGAGCGCCACCCGGCGCTCGTCTTCCAGGTCTCCTGGGCGAACGGCCTCGACATCATCCGCGACCTCTCGGCCGAGGGCGTGCCGCTGCTCGCGCTGGACGCCAACGCGCGCGCGCTCGGCCTGCGCTCCCGTCTCGCCGCCGGCATGGTCTGCCCCGACCCGCGCGACGACGAGGAGGCGTTCCTCACCTTCCTCGAGGACCTCGGCCGGCGGCTGCCGCGCAAGGGCGTCCTCTTCCCCACCCACGACCAGTACATCTGGCCCATCTCCCGGCACGCGGAGCGCCTCGAGCCGTACTACTTCATCCCGTTCTCCCGCTGGCAGACCATGGAGCGCCTGCACGACAAGCGCGCCCAGATGGAGGCGGCCTGGCGCGCAGGCGTCGACACACCGAAGACGGTGTTCGTCGACTCCGCCGACGACCTCGAGCGCGGCGTGGAGGAGGTCGGGTTCCCCTGCATCTTCAAGCCGGTGGAGTCGCTCGCCTTCAAGACGCGCTTCCGCCGGCACGTGCTGGAGATCGGCTCCGCCGAGGAACTGCGCGAGACCTACGCGAAGGTGGACGACTGCGGCACGCTGATGCTGCAGGACATCGTGCCGGGCGGGGACGAGGAGTTGTACACGCTCGGCTCGTACCTCGACGCGCAGAGCCGGCCGCTGGCCGTGTTCACCGGCCACAAGCTGCGCCAGCACCCGCCGCGGTTCGGCCACGTGAGCATGGCCGTGAGCCGCTGGGTGCCGGATATGGCCGAGGCGGGTCTCCGCCTCCTCGGCGAGCTCGGCTATCACGGCGTGAGCCAGGTCGAGTTCAAGCGCGACACCCGTGACGGCAAGTACCGCCTCATGGAGGTCAACGCGCGGCACTGGATGTGGCACTCGCTCGGCACCGCCTGCGGCGTCAACCTCTCGCTCGCCGCCTACCGGGACGCCATCGGCGAGCCGTACATGTCGGCGCGCCAGTGCGACGGTCTCAAGTGGGTCGTCTCGTTCACCGACGCGCGCGACGCGTTCCGGCGCTGGCGCCGCGGCGACGAGAAGCTGTGGCCGTGGCTCAAGAGCTACCGCGGCGTCAAGGTGGACGGTCTGTACTCCCTGCGCGACCCGTTCCCCGGCGCGCTCATGACGGCGCGCCAGCTCAAGAACGTGGTGCTGCGCTCCGGCAAGCCGGCCGAGGGCGAGGCGCTGTGAGGTACTCGGCGTTCCTGCAGGAGGCGGCCGCGAAGCCGCCCGCCGCCGTCTTCCAGGTCAGCTACTCCTGCGGGCTGGACATCGTGCGCGACCTCGGCCGCCACGGCGTGCCCATGCTCGCGCTCGACCCGGACCCCGCGGCGGTCGGCCTGCGCTCGCGCTACGCCGCCGGCCGCGTCTGCCCCAGCCCGCTCGACGATGAGGAGGCGTTCCTCACCTGGCTGGAGACGCTCGGGCCGACGCTGCCGCAACGCGCCGTCGTCTTCCCCAGCCACGACGAGTTCATCTGGCCGCTCTCGCGCCACGCCGAGCGACTCCAGCCCTGGTTCATCGTGCCGTTCTCCCGCTGGGACGTGATGAGCCAGGTGCACGACAAGCGCGCCCAGATGGAGGCGGCCTGGCGCGCGGGCGTCGACACGCCGAAGACCGTGTTCGTCAGCTCCGGCGCGGAACTCGAGGCATCGGCCGGCGAGCTCCGCTTCCCGGCCGTGCTCAAGCCGGTCGAGTCGCTGGCGTTCAAGCTGCGCTTCCACCGCCACATCCTCGACGTGGAAACGCCCGAGGAGTTGCAGCGCATCTACAACAAGGTCGACGACCTCGGCGTGCTGATCCTGCAGGAGCGCATCCCCGGCGGGGAGGACGAGCTCTGGACGGTCGGCTCGTATCTCGACGCCGAGTCGCGCCCGCTGGCCGTGTTCACCGGCCACAAGCTGCGGCAGTACCCGCACGCCGGCGGCAGCTGCCTCGCCGGCGTGAGCCGCTGGGACGACAAGCTCGCGGACGCCGCCCTGAGGCTGCTGCGCGAGCTCCGCTTCCACGGCGTGAGCCAGGTGGAGTTCAAGCGCGACCCGCGCGACGGGCGCTTCTGCCTCATGGAGATCAACGCGCGTCACTGGAAGTGGCACGGGCTCGCCGCGCGCTGCGGCGTCAACCTCTCGTACGCCGCCTACCGTGACGCGATCGGCGACCCGTACCTCGCCCGGCGCCAGCAGGACGGCGTCAAGTGGATCGTCGCCAACAAGGACGTGCCGCTGGCGCTCCTGGAGATCGCCAAGCGCCAGAGGAGCGCGCCCGAGTACGTGCGCTCGCTGCGCGGCACGCGCATGGACGGCCTGCACGCTCTGGACGACCCGCTCCCGGGCCTGCTCAACGCCGGCACCGTGGCCCGGCAGATCCTGATGCGCGCGCCCCGGGCGCGGGCGGACGTGTGAGGCCGCGACGATGAGCGCCCCCGAGCTCAGCGTCTTCGTCGGCGCGCCCGAGGCGTTCGCGCCGCGCGCCGCGTGGGTGCTCGAGACCCTGCTGGCTCCGCTGGGACGCCGGGCGGTCGTGAACCGCGACCCGGCGCAGGCCGGCGGAACCGCGCTCGCCTACGCACCCGAGCCCATCGCCGGTGTGCCCACGATCCCCTGCGACGCCGGCGCCATGGAGCTCATCGCCGCCGGGCGACAGGTGACGGCCGGCGCGTTCGCGGCCGTCGGGAGCGGCGACGGCGCCGCCGTCGCCGCCTGGCCGGCCGAGCCCGGCGCCGGCTTCTGCGTCCCGTTCGACCTCGTCGCCTCCGCCTTCGTCCTGCTCGCCTGCTGGGACGAACTCACCACCGCAGAACGCGACAAGTACGGGCGCCTGCCGTACTCCGCGAGCATCTTCGCCGCCAACCCGGACCTGCGCATCGAGGAGCCGGCGGTGGACACGTACGCCGAGCTGCTGCGCGGCGCTCTGGCGCCGCGCCTCGCGGAGCTCGGCCTCGAGCCGCTGCCGGCGGCGGGGAGCGTCTGGGGAGCGCGCGGCCGCTTCGCGATCGCGCTCACCCACGACCTCGACAACCTGTGGCGGTGGACACGGCGCGGCTTCGCCGCCGCCGGCTACCGCACCGCCCGCGCCGCCCGCCACCTGCAGGGGCGCGCCGTCCTGCGAGAGCTGGGCGACGGCGCCGACTGGTTCGTCCGCCACCTGCCCCGTCGCACGGACCCGTTCTGGACGTTCCCGCTCATCCTCGACGGCGAGGACGTCCGCGGCGTCTCCTCGACCTTCTACGTGATCGCCCGCCACACACACAAGCAGGACGGCAACCAGCCCGAGACCTACAAGCGTCGCATCCCCGAGGCGCTCACGCTCGTCGCCGACGCGAACCGGGAGATCGGGCTGCACGGCAACGACGCCGACCGCTCGTCTCTCAGCGACCTCGAGGAGGACCGGCACGGCCTCTCCGGGCGTGCCGGCCGCGCCGTCACCGGCGTCCGCTACCACTACCTCCGCGCCCTGTACCACGAGACGCTGCCGATGCTGGAGCAGGCAGGGTTCACCTACGACACGACACTTGCGTTCGCGGAGCACGAGGGCTTCCGCTGCGGCTGCTCCTTCCCCTTCCGTCCGTACTGCCTCGCCGAGGAGCGCGCGCTCGACCTCGTCGAGCTGCCGCTCGCCGTGATGGACGGCACCTTGCAGGAGGCGCACTACCGCGGCCTGGCGGCGGAGGACGCCGAGTTCGCCGCCGCCTCGGTGCTGGGCCGAGCCTTGCACAGCGGCGGCGCGGTGAGCCTGCTCTGGCACAACAACCGGTTCGACAAGCGTGTCTCACGCGGCTACGACAAGGTCTACTGGCGCCTCGTCGACCAGGCGCTCGCCCACGGTGCGTGGTGCACCAGCGCCGACCAGATCGTCCGCCGTTGGAAGGAGGCGACCGCTTGACCCGCGTCCTGCACCTCAGCGTGGTCCATAAGCCCGACGACCCGCGCATCTACGAGCGCGAGTGTCGCACGCTGGCGCAGGCCGGGTACGAGGTCATGTACATGGTCCCCGGCGCCGAGTCCGGGCGCGACGACGCAGGAGTCATCCTCGCGCCCCTGCCGGAGCGCAGCCGCAAGACCCGGTTCCTCAGCTCCGTGGAGATCACGACCTCCCTGCGCAAGCTGAGGCCCGACGTGCTGCACGTGCACGACCCGGAGCTGCTCACCTTGTTCCCGGCCGCGAAGGCGCTCGTGCCGCGGCTGGTCTACGACATGCACGAGTACGTCGTGGAGGCCGTGGGCAACAAGCCGTACCTGCCGTCCAGGGTCCGGCCCGTCGCCTCGCAGACGACGGCCGTCGCCCAGAAGAGCCTGGCGGCGCTGGGCTCCGGCGTGGTCGTGGTGGTGCAGGACCAGCTGGACGCGCTCGGCGACAAGCCCGAGCTGCGCCTGGTGCTGCCCAACTACCCGCGCGTGGAGCGCTTCGAGGGCGCCGAGCCGGTGCCCGAGCTCGCCGCCGACCCGCGCCTCAAGCTCATCTACGTCGGCAGCCTCTCCCGCGCGCGCGGCTGCACGATGATGCTGGACGTGATGGAACAGCTCGAACCGGACGAGGCCGTGCTGTACCTCGGCGGCACGTTCAACGACCCCGCGCTGGAGCTGGAGGTCGGCGAGCGGCTGGCCCTGGGCCTCGCCGACCGGGTCAAGCTGCTCGGCCGCGTGCCGCCGCCGGAGCTGCCGCGCTACCTCGCGGCGGCCGACGTCGTCTGGGTGCCCTCCCAGCCCGACGGCCAGTACAGCCACCCCACGGTCCCGACCAAGCTGCTCGAGGGCATGACCATGAGGCTCGCCGCGCTGGTCAGCAACATGCCGGGCCGCGGGGAGCTCGTACGCCTCGAGGAGTGCGGGCTCGCCGTGGAGCCAGGCGCCGAGGGGCACCTGCGCGGGCTTCGGCGCCTCCTGATGAACCGCCGGGCGCTCCCGGAGATGGGCGCTCGCGGCCGCCGCGCGGTCGAGCGCCGCTACAGCTGGGAGGCGGTCCAGGGCGATTTGGTAGACTTCTACGACCGCCTCACCGGACGGGAGAACCTCACGTGAGCATCGAGATCTTCAAGAACGTACTCGTCCTGGCGCCGCACACCGACGACGGCGAGTTCGGCTGCGGCGGCACCATGGCGCGCCTCATCGAGAACGGCGTCAAGGTCACCTACGCCGCCTTCAGCACCGCCGCCAAGAGCGTCCCCGAGGGATTCCCCAAGGACGTGCTCAAGCACGAGGTCCGCGCCGCCACCGGCGTGCTGGGCATCCCTGAGGCGGACCTCAAGGTCTACGACTTCGAGGTCCGCACGTTCCCGACCATGCGCCAGGACATCCTCGAGGAGATGATCGTCCTGCAGCGCGAGCTCGACCCGGACTGCGTGCTGCTCCCGGCGCTCATCGACCTGCACCAGGACCACAAGACCGTCGCCGAGGAGGGCCTGCGCGCCTTCAAGCGCACCACGGTGATGGCCTACGAGATCCCGTGGAACAACCTCAACTTCTCGCAGCAGGCCTACGTGCGGCTCGAGGAGCGCCACATCGAGAAGAAGGTGGAGGCCCTGCAGTGCTACGCCAGCCAGGGCCACCGCAACTACCTCAACGAGGACTACATCCGCAACGTGGCTCTCACCCGCGGCATCAACATCAACTGCGGCTTCGCCGAGGTCTTCGAGGTCTACCGCTGGGTCCTCTAGCACCCAGCGCCGCCCCAGCCCGGCCCGCCGCTACCCGCACGGAGTCCACATGACCCTGCCCCCGCTCAAGATCGTCCTCACCGCCGCCGGCTGCCCCGGCGCGAGCACGCTCATCGGCCAGCTGAAGGCAAACGGCGAGCGCGAGATCCACATCCACGGCGTCGACATGCGCCCGGACGCCGTCGGCCGCTTCCTGTGCGACGGCTTCAGCCTCGTGCCGGCCGGCGCGTCCCCGGAGTACATCCCGGCGCTCGCCGAGACCGTGGAGCTCGAGCGCCCGGACCTGCTCTTCGTCCAGAGCTCGCACGAGATCGAGACGGTGGCGCGCCACCGCGACGTGTTCGAGGCGCTCGGCGCGCGCGTGCTCGCCGACGGCGTGCACGGCATCGAGATCGCCAGCGACAAGGCCGTGATGCACGCCGCCTGCAGCGAGATCCCGGTGCCGCAGCCCGAGCTGCTCAGGCCGGCGAGCCTCGAGGAGTTCGTCGCCGGCGCCCGGCAGCTCGGCTACCCGGACGTGCCCGTGTGCTTCAAGCCGCCGGTCGCCAAGGGCTCGCGCGGCTTCCGCATCCTCTCGGCCGAGATCGACCGCGTCCACAGCCTGCTCCACGAGAAGCCCATCAACCGCTTCATGACGCTCGACGACTTCGTCGACCTGTTCACCGGGTACGAGCCGTTCCCGGACCTCATGCTCATGGAGTACGTCGACGCGCCCGAGATCACCGTGGACCTGTTCGCCGACAAGGGCGAGGTCGTCTTCCACCAGACGCGCACCCGTGAGGAGTTCCTCACCGGCCTCGCCATGGCGTTCAAGACCATCGACCGCCCGGAGCTCGTGGAGCTCACCCGCAAGGTCGTCCGCCACCTCGACCTGGACTACTACCAGAGCGTGCAGTGGATCGGCGGCCGGCTCCTGGAGATCAACCCGCGCGTCAGCACGTTCGTGTACCAGGAGGACTTCAACATCCCGTACCTCGGCATCAAGTACACGCTCGGCGAGGTCGGCGCGGACGACGTGGCCGGGATCCAGGCGCGCGTGCGCACCACGCGCCGCTCGGTGCGGTACTACGACCAGGTCTTCTGGGACGACTGAGCAGAAGGGCCGGGCGGCGTGAGCCGGCCCCGGCCCGACGACGAGGAGGCGCGCGCCGCGTGCACATCCTGTTCCTCACCCACTACTACACTCCCGAGAACAACGCCCCCGCCGCGCGCGTGCACGGCATGGCGCGGGAGTGGGCGCGCAGCGGGCACCGTGTCACGGTGCTGACCTGCGCGCCCAACGTCCCCTCTGGGATCGTGTACGAGGGCTACGAGAACAAGCTGTACCAGGAGGAGTGGATCGACGGCGTGCGCACGGTCCGCGTCTGGACCTGGCTCGCGGCCAACAAGGGGCGCGTGCGCCGCGGCCTCAACTACCTCTCGTACCTGGCCGCGGCCGGCGCGGCCGGGCCGCTCATCAGGCCGCGCGCAGACGTCGTCATCGCCACCAGCCCGCAGTTCTTCGCCGGCTGGGCGGGCTGGCCGGTCGCGCGCGCCCACGGCGCGCCGTTCGTGCTCGAGATCCGCGACATCTGGCCCGACTCCATCGTCGCGGTCGGGGCCCTGCCGGACGGACGCATCATCAAGACCCTCGGCAAGCTGGAGCGCGCGCTGTACGACGGCGCCGACCACATCGTCGCCGTCGGCGACGGCTACCGCATGAACATGATCCGCAAGGGCATCGGACCGTCCCGGATCAGCGTCGTCACCAACGGTGTGGACGTGGATCTGTTCGAGCCGCGCGAGCCCGACATGGAGCTCCGCGCGCGGCTCGGCTTCTCGCCGGAGACGTTCGTCGTCACCTTCGCAGGCACCATCGGCATGGCCAGCGACCTCGGCGTCGTGCTCGACGCCGCCCGGCGGCTCAGGGAGAAGGGTCGCGACGACATCGCCTTCCTCCTGGTCGGCGACGGAGCGCAACGCGCCGAGCTCGAGGAGAGGGCGCGCGCGGAGGGCCTCGCCAACGTGGTCTTCACAGGTATGGTCCCGCGCGCCGAGCTGCCCGCCTACCTGGCGAGCAGCGACGCCTGCCTCGCCCACTTCCGCAAGCAGGAGCTCTTCCAGATGATCCTGCCGAACAAGTTCTTCGAGGACGCCGCCATGGAGCGGCCCATCCTGCTGGGGTTCGAGGGCGAGGCCCGGGCGATGCTCGAGGAGGCAGACTGCGGCATCGCCTTCGAGCCGTCCAACGACGAGGCTCTGGCGGCGGCGGCGGAGCAGCTGGCCGCCGCCACACCCGAGGAGCGGCGGCGGCTCGGCCAGAACGGCCGCCGCTACGTGCTCGAGCACTTCGACCGCCGCAAGCTCGCGCACGAGTACCTCGAGGTCCTCGAACGCGTGCGCGCCGACTTCAAGCGCGGCCGCCGGTGACACGCCGGGCCGCCCGGCCACCGGCCGGACCCGACTGCGATACACTGGCGCGAGGCAGCCACCGCCCCCGGAGGAGCGCATGAGCAGCG
>Ga0075319_1000020_pt1 | contig 12510 bp, 9 predicted proteins | sample MayberryNE_TuleC_FD_120046 | JGI IMG/M metagenome (GOLD analysis project Ga0075319, IMG submission 120046) | Natural and restored wetland microbial communities from the San Francisco Bay, California, USA, that impact long-term carbon... | ecosystem: Environmental > Terrestrial > Soil > Wetlands ... | reverse complement strand
GTCGTCGACCACCACGGCGAGGTTGTACGTGATGGAGCCGTCCGAGCGCACGACGATGAAGTCGCCCATGGTCTCGTTCTCGAACGCGACCTCGCCGCGCAGGATGTCGTGGAACGCGGTGCGGCCCTCGGGCACGCGCACGCGCAGCGTGTACGGCTCTCCGGCCGCCTGCCGCCGCGCGACCTCGTCCGCGGCCAGGTCGCGGCAGGTGCCCGTGTAGACCCAGCCGCTGCCCTCCGCCTGGGCCGCCGCGCGCTCGGCGTCGAGCTGCCCGGCGGTACAGAAGCACGGGTAGAGGTTGCCGCTCTCGACCAGCTTCTCCACGTACTCCTGATAGATGCCGTCGCGCTCGGTCTGCCGGTAGGGGCCGTGGGGACCCGGCACGCCCGGCCCCTCGTCCCAGTGCAGGCCCATCTCCTTCATCGAAGCGATGATCTGAACGATGGCCGCATCCGTGCTACGACTGAGGTCGGTATCCTCAATCCGGAGGATGAACGCGCCCTCATGTTGACGGGCGAAAATGTAGTTGTAGAGTCCTGTGCGAGCGCTGCCCAGGTGCAGGTAGCCTGTCGGCGAGGGCGCGAAGCGGACGCAGATGTGGTCGTTCTCGGGCATGGGCCGCTCATGATACCGCATCCGCCCGGACTCCGGCCCGGGCGCCGACCTGAGGCGGTTTTCCGTATCGTGGAACAGGACTACAATGGCCAGATGGACACAGAAGTGAACAGAGCCCGCGTCACCGAGTCGCGACCTCGCGACCACGTGCGCAACCTCAGCGTCAAGGTCGGCGACGTCATCGGCGTCGGCCACCGCAACCAGCAATATCCGGAGATGCGCTGGTGCACTCCGGAGCACGGCCACTCGGGGTGGATGGCGGAGTCCTACTTCGACTACACCAGCGAGAAGGAAGCCGTCGTGACCAAGGACTACGACGCCTCGCAGCTCACCGTGTTCGAGGACGAGGAACTGGACGTGCTGGACATCGTCGGCGAGTGGTGGCTGTGCCGCAACGACCGCGGCATCCAGGGATGGGTCCCCCACCGCATCCTCGAAGACATCAGCCCCGGCGCCTCCTGACCTCGCCGTGAGCACCGATCCACAGCGCCGGCTCGTCCGGGTCGCGACCTCGTGCACGCGCGAGCAGGTCCAGGAGATCCGCGTGCGAGCCGGCGACAGCGTCGCCGTCGGTCACCGCAACCAGCAGCACCCCGCCTTCGTGTGGTGCGCCACCGAGGACGGCCACCACGGCTGGGTCCCCGAGGAGCACCTCGAGATGACGGGGCCGCGCAGCGCCGTCGCGCGGCGTGACTACGACTCGACCCACCTCACTGTGTCGGAGGACGAAGAGCTGACCGTGCTCGAGCAGGTCGGTGACTACCTCCTGTGCCGCACCACGACGGGCGTTCAGGGCTGGGTGCGGGCCTCATGCGTACACGAGCTGGAGGAGGAGCGATGACGAACGCCGAACTGCCGCAGAAGGTCCGTGTGGTGGAGGCTCACGTCACGAGCGATCCCAACCCCATCCGTTTCCGCGCCGGCGACACACTCGGCGTCGGTCACCACGACCAGGTCTGGAAGGACTACGTGTGGGGCACCGACCAGGCCGGCCGCTCGGGCTGGGTGCCGGACGAGTACCTGCAGATCAACCCCGACGGCCGCACCGCGGTCGCGCTCCGCGACTACGACTCCACCGAGCTCACGGTCGGCCGCAAGCAGGTCCTGGAAGTACTGGACGCGGTCGGCGGCTGGTTCCTCTGCCGCACCGAGTCCGGCATGTCCGGCTGGATCCCGAGCACGTCGGTCCAGCCGGTCGAGGGGTAGCCGGCGGCCGCAGGCCCTCCGGCCGCCCGCTCCCGTCCGGGGATTGTGCGGCGTGTGCTAACGGACCTTGATGGTGACGCGGGCGGATGCCACAGGACCGAGGAACTGACCGGCGCCGGCGAACCGCACCTCGTAGGCGCGCGTGCGCGCCGGCGCGATCGTCCCCGTCCACACGCCGTTCTCGCCGGTGGTGAGCGTGCTCATCACGCGGCCGTCGACCACTCGCACGAGCTTGATGGGCGCGAGGCGGGAGACGGGCAGCCCGGCGCTCGTGCTGCGCACGTAGACGCGGGCCTTCTTGCCGGCCTTCACCGTCGCGGTCCTCTTGGTGAACGCCGCGTCCGTGGCGAGCTCGAGGTCCACGGGCGTCTCGCCGGCCCAGAGGATCCTGGTACGGCCGGCCGTCTCCCCGGTCGTCGCCTCGAGCTCCAGCTCGTGGTGACCCGGCGTGAGGGCATCCGTCGTGAGCGTCCACGCCTCCGACGGCTCGTCGAACGTCCCGTCGACCGCCGCGAGCGGCTGCCAGGCGCCGCCGTCGACTCTGTACTGTGCATCGTGCGGCACCAGGATGCTCAGGTCGCGGCGGAAGTACACGCCGCCGCTGATGCGGCCCCTCTTGCGCGGCTGCTCGACGACCGTGCCGCGCAGCGTCACGGCGCCGCTCGCGGCCGTGGACTCGAGGCGGGTGGCGAGCGCCGGCCGGGTGTCGACCACGTCCGGCCGCGTGTCGCCGTCGGAGTCACGCAGCCCGGTCTGGCCGAGCGTCCACCGGCACAGGTCGCCGTCTCGGAACGCGGCCAGCGTCCCATTGGACCCCAGCATGATGCACGGCTGGGCTCCGCCGTTGCCGCCGACCACGGCGTTGCCGTTGCGCACACCCAGGTACCCCGAGGTGAGGTCTCCCGTGCTGGGGTATCGGGGCGCCGGCGGCGCGTACTCGTCCAGCGCCCCGAACACGTGCCCCATCTCGTGCGCCAGCACCGCGTCGAAGTTGGCGAACTGGTAGCCGTCGTTGTCGTAGGTGAGCATGCAGTACGGGCCGAAGAGGTCGGCAGTGTAGGCCACGACGCGGTTGGCGAACATGCCGTCGGCATCCCGCAGGCTGTCCACCACGTAGAGGACGAACGCCCAGTCGGCGTCGTTCCTGGTGCGCACCCGCTGGGCGTAGAGCGTCTCGGGCTTGGGAGAGTCGTCCCGCTTGTCGTGGCCGAAGCCGAGGCTGGTCATGGCCTCCCAGCGCCAGGCGGCGTCGGTGAGCACGGGCCGGCCCTTCCAGCCGACGCGCACGCTCATGCGGATGGGCTCGTAGCCGGTCGAGACGGTGCGCGGTGCGCCGTAGGAGCCCGCCGCCGGCATGAACACCTCAAGCGAACCGTCGGGCGAGCGGTCGTTCCACCAGGTGAGCGCGCTCTGGACCTTGCCGAGCACCGCATCCTTGCGCGCCGCGGACCAGTCCTCGCTGCTCTTCATGATGCGGCCGTCGCTCTCGAGGAAGACGACGGCGACGGCGACCCGGCCGGCGGCGAACGCAGCGGTCTCGCGCGCCCCGGGGAGGGCGCCGAGGCCGATGGGGAGCTCGAGCGCGGCCGCGCCGGCCCCACGCCCCATCAGGTCGTTGAGCACCGGCGGAGCCGGTGTGACCGGACCGGCGGCCGGCAGCTCGGCGCCGCCGGAGGAGCCGGCCGCGCCTGCGGCCGCCGGCGCCACGCCGGCGGCGATAGCGACGCAGGCAAGCGCGAGCGCCGCGAGCGCGAGAGCGGAGAGATGACGGCCCCGTGTCATGCGACGATTGTCGCACGGGGCCACGGGCCGGTCGACTCAGAGCGTTTGACCCCGCCCGCAACGTGCGCGCGCGAGGACCATCTGGTAACCTTCCGGCTTCGTGACCGAGGTTCTCCACACTCCCAATCCCTCGACCCTGGACTCCTGACATGCCGCAGCTGCGCATCGTCGTCCTCGTCAAGCAGGTCCCGGACACGGCCAACGTGACCGGCGAGGCCATGAAAGAGGACGGCACCATCAACCGGGCGGCCCTCCCGGCCGTGTTCAACCCCGAAGACCTGAACGCGCTGGAAGAGGCGCTCAAGCTCAAGGACCGCTACGCCGCTCGGGTGTCCGTGGTGACGATGGGCCCGCCGGCCGCCGTGCAGGTGCTGCGCGAGTCGCTGTACCGCGGCGCCGACGAGGTCATCCTGCTCACCGACCGCGCGTTCGCCGGCGCCGATACGCTGGCGACCAGCTACGCGCTCTCGCTCGCGGTCGAGAAGCTCGGCGGCGCCGACCTCGTGCTCTGCGGCCGCCAGGCGATCGACGGCGACACCGCCCAGGTCGGTCCTCAGACCGCCGAGAAGCTCGGCTACCCGCAGATCACCTGCGTCAGCCGCATCGACGCGCTGTCGGCGCCGGCGGCAGGCGGCGAAGCCGGCTCCGGCGCGATCACGGCCACGCGCAGCATCGAGGGCGGCTTCGAGACGCTCACCAGCCCGCTGCCCTGCCTGCTCACCGTCACCGGTGAGGCCAACGACCCGCGTCCCGCAAGCGTCAAGCTGGTCATGACGTACAAGGGCATCGACGCGGAGGCCATGCCCGACTACGACGACAGCTACCTCGACCCGGAGCACGACGAGGCCGAGGTGTGCATGATCGGGCGCGACGGCAAACCCGTCTGTCGCGCCAAAGTCGTCCAGTGGGACCACGAGGCGCTGGCCGCCGACCGCGAGGCGCTCGGCCTGCGCGGCTCGCCGACCCGCGTCAAGGAGATCGAGAGCGTCGTGCTCGCCCAGAGCGAGGCGCGCATGGTCGAGCCCGACGAGGCCGGCATCGCCGAGCTCGTGCACGAGCTGATCGAGGAGCACATCCTTGGCTAGTCTTGACGGAGGCGCCCCGGTGAACGGCGCCATGCGCAACGATGTGTGGGTCGTCGTCGAGCAGCACGACGGTGTGACGGCCGAGGTCAGCCTCGAGCTGCTCGGCCGCGCCCGCGAGCTCGCCGACCAGTTGGGCGTGCAGGTCGGCGCCGTGCTCATCGGGGCCGGCGACGCCCTCAAGCGGATCGCCACGGACCTCGTCGCCCGCGGCGCCGACACCGTCTACTTCGTCGCCCACACCGACCTCGCGCACTACCTGGCGCAGCCGTACACCGAGGTCGTCACCAGCCTCATCCGCGAGCACGAGCCGCAGATCGTCCTCTACGGCGCCTCCACCACCGGCCGCGACCTCGCGCCGCGCGTGGCCAGCGCCCTGCGCACCGGCCTCACCGCCGACTGCACCGACCTGCGCATCGGCGACCACTCGCTCAAGGGCGAGGAGTACAAGGACCTGCTCTACCAGATCCGGCCGGCGTTCGGCGGCAACATCATCGCCACCATCATCAGCCCGCTGCACCGGCCGCAGATGGCCACCGTCCGTGAGGGCGTCATGGTCATGCCCGAGCAGGACCGGCGCCGCGACGGACGCATCGTCGCCGTGCCGGTCACGCGCGCCAAGGAGCGCATCGCCGTCCGCGCCGGGGTGGTACTCAGCGACGAGGACTTCGCCGTCACACTGGTCAAGCGCGTGCAGGAGGAGAAGCGCGTGGACCTCAAGGGCGCGCGCATCGTCGTCGCCGGAGGCGTCGGCGTCGGCTCGCGCGAGGGTTTCGCGCTCGTCGAGGAGCTGGCCCGCACGGTCGGCGGCGTCGTCGGCGCCAGCCGCGCCGCCGTGGACGCGGGCTGGATCGCCCAGGACCATCAGATCGGCCAGACCGGCACCACCGTACGCCCCAAGCTCTACATCGCCTGCGGCATCAGCGGCAGCGTGCAGCACCGCGCCGGCATGGACCAGAGCGCGCGCATCCTGGCCATCAACGACGACCCGCTCGCGCCGATCTTCAGCGTCGCCCACTACGGCGTGGTCGGCGACCTGCACAAGGTCATCCCGCTGCTGATCCAGGCGTACAAGACCAAGGGCGCGGGCGGCGCAGCCGCTCCCGCGCCCGCCGCGGCCGACGGAGGTGCGTCGTGAGCAACTTCTTCACCGACAACGCAGACCTCCAGCAGACCCTGCGCAGCCTCGACCTCGCGCGCATCGTGCGCCTGCGCGAGGACGGCTACGAGCAGGCCCGCGACTTCGCCTACGCGCCGGCGGACTTCGAGGACGCCCTCGACTCCTACGAGCGCACGCTCGAGATAGCCGGCGACCTGGCCGGCGAGTACATCGAGCCGCGCGCAGAGGGCGCCGACCGCGCCGGCAGCGAGCTCGTCCAGGGCGAGGTCTGCTACGCCCCCGGCATCGCCGAGGGCCTGGAGCGGCTCAAGCAGGCCGACCTCATGGGCCTCACGCTGCCGCGCAGGTACGGCGGTCTCAACTTCCCGGTGTCTGTCAGCGTGATGATCATCGAGATGGTCAGCCGCGCCGACCCGGCGCTGATGAACATCTTCGGCCTCCAGGACATCAGCGAGACGGTCAACAAGTTCGCCGACGCCGAGATGAAGGCGGCGTACCTGCCGAGGTTCGCCAGCGGCGAGGTCACCGGCAGCATGGCGCTCACCGAGCCCGAGGCCGGCAGCGACCTGCAGAACGTGCAGCTCAAGGCCACAGAGCAGCCGGACGGCACCTGGCGTCTGAACGGCGTCAAGCGCTTCATCACCAACGGCTGCGGCCAGATCAGCCTGGTGCTCGCCCGGTCCGAGGAGGGCACGACCGACGCGCGCGGCCTCAGCATGTTCCTCTACGAGCGCGACGAGCACATGCGCATCCGCCGACTCGAGGACAAGCTGGGCATCCACGGTTCGCCCACCTGCGAACTGCAGTTCGACGACGCGCCGGCGCTGCTCGTCGGCGAGCGCCGGCGCGGCCTCACGACCTACGTCATGAGCCTCATGAACGGCGCCCGCCTGGCCATCACGGCGCAGGCGCAGGGCATCGCCGAGGCGGCCTACCGGGCGGCGGTCAAGTACGCGGCCGAGCGCATCCAGTTCGGCGCTCCGATCGGCGACCTCACCGCCGTCAAGGGCATGCTGGCCGACATGAGGGTCGCCATCGAGGCGTCCCGAGCGCTCATGTACGAGACGGCGCTCGTCGTCGACACCAAGGAGGTGCTCGAGCACCGCATCGCGCAGCTCCAGGCGGCCGAGAAGGCCGGAGATACGCCGCCGGAGGGTCCGGACACCGACATCAAGGCGCTTCGCGCCGAGCTCAAGACGTACACCCGGCTCGCCGCCCTGTACACGCCGCTGGCCAAGGCCTGCGCCACGGAGATGGCCAACCAGGTCGCCTACGACTCGCTCCAGGTGCACGGCGGCTCGGGCTACATGCGCGACTTCGCCGTGGAGCGCCACGCGCGCGACGCGCGCATCACCAACATCTACGAGGGCACCACGCAGCTGCAGGTCGTCGCGGCCATCGGCGGCATCCTGGGCGGCACGCTCGCCGGACGCCTCGACCAGTACGACGCCGAGGACTTCGGTGCCACGCCGGAGTTGCTGGCGAGGGTGCGCGCCGCCCGCGCGCGCCTCACGGACTCGATCGCGCGGGTGCGTGAGCTCGACGATGTGCGCTTCCGCGACTTCCACGCCCGGCGCCTCGCCGACATGGCCATCGACGTGAGCTGCTCGTACCTCATGCTGCGCGCGGCGCAGAGCGACGCGCGCCGGCTGCTGGCGGCGGAGTACTTCGTCGCCGCCGCCGCGGCGCGCGCGGAGGGCGCCGCCTCCCAGGTGCTGGGCGGCGACCCGAGCGTGCTGGACGCGCTCACGCAGCTCGCGAGCGGCTGACGCTGCCGCGCCGGCCGGCGCTCACGCTCCGACCCTGACGACGGGAGGGGCTGCGCATGCGGACTGGTCGCTTACACGTTCAACGAGATAGGCGCCCAGTCTCCACGCGCGGCGCACGGACGGAGCCCGACGAGACCTTCGGCAGTCCGGCGAGGACGGACTGGGCCGAGACGCTCGCCCGCCGGACCGGCCGGCCGTCAGACCGGCTCGCCCTCCGGCGGCGGACCCGGACGTCAGGCCGGCTCGCCCTCCGGCGCCTCATCGTCATCCTGTTCCTCCGGCTCGGGCAGAGGAGGCTCGACCCGGTCTCCTCCCGCGGCGCGCGCGGCCGCCAGCCGCGACTCGGCCGCCGCCATGAGCTCGTCGGCGTCCTCGGCCGCGTCCGGGTACCCCGCCACCCCGAGACTCATCGTGAAGCGGCCGAGCTCGCCGACCTCGTCGTCCGACAGGTGCGTGCCGGCGACCCGCACGCGGATGCGCTCGGCGACCAGGCCCGCAGCGGACGGACCGGGAGGCGTGTTCGGGAGGAGGAGCGCGAACCGTCCGGCGCCGAGGCGGCACGCCACGTCGACCTTGTCGCGCAGGCTGGAGAGCACGAGCCGCGCGACCGCCGCGAGCGCGGCGTCGCGATACTCCGCGCCTCTCGAGGCCGCGAGCCGATCCTCGTGGTCGACCTCGGCGACCACCAGCGCGAGCGGTTCCCTGTAGCGGCGCGCGCGGGCGACCTCGGCGTAGAGCCGCTCGAAGAAGTACCAGCGGCTGTAGAGGCCGCTCACGGTGTCGACGGCTGACCGGCTCTGGAGCGAGCGGAGCGACCGCGCCCGCTCCAGGGCGGCCGCGGTCTGCCCGGCGAGCAGGGTGGCCAGCTCGACTTCCGGAGGGCGGAACTGGCGCCGCAGGTCCGCGGTGAGCTCGAGGTACCCCAGCGCCTGCCCGGCGGCGAGCAGCGGAGCCACGAGCCGGGCGCTCCCGTCGGAAGTGCGCCCGGACTCCGGCCGTCCCCGCTCCACCGCCTGCCTCGCCACCGCGTCGGCGCGCACCGGCTTCGACTCCGCGCCTGAGTCCGCGGGCGCGCTCAGACTCGGGCGAGCATACGTCCCATCATCTCGCCGCAGGACGATCTCGGCCTCGCAGGGCACGCCTGGGATCATGCCGGCCGCCTCGTCGCGCACCGCGGCGACGATGTCCGGCACGGAGAGCGCCGCCGAGACCCCGCGCCCGGAGGCGAGCAGCGCGACGAGCCTGCCCGCGCGGTCCGCCTCCGATTCGTACAGCCGCGCCGCGCGGAGGACTGCGGCGGCGAGACGGGCGAGCGAGCCGAGCAGCTCGCGATCCTCGGTCGGGAGCCGCCGGGGGACTCCCTTCTCGGCGAGGCTGAGCACCCCGAGCACTTCCGCTCCGGCAAGCAGCGGCACGTCGATGCGGCTCGTGAACCCGGCCTGCGCCAGCGACGCCGCGTCCGCGGGCGAGAGGTCGTCGCCGGCGTGCCGCTCGACGACTTCGGCGGCCAGGACCAGCCGCCGCAGGTCGTGGCTCTGGTCCAGCCCGACGACCGCGCCGACGCAGCTTCCGGCGCCCGGCGCGTCCTCGTCGCGGCACCACCAGGCACGGCACACCAGCGAGTCTGCGTCCTCGCTGAACGTCCAGAGGTCGACCGACCAGAAGCCGAGCGCGGCGCCCACCTCGGCCACGACGGCCTGGAGCAACTCGTCGACGTCGCGACCGTCCACCGCGCCGGGCCGGCCGGCCGTGCCGCCGCCCGCGGCCGGCCCGCTGCTCACGCGCGCCTCACCCGTAGACCTCCACGCGATCCTTGCCGGCACGCTTGGCCGCGTACAACGCGGCGTCGGCGTGCCCGATCAAGTCCTCCGGCGAACTGGTCCGAACGGGGAAGACGGCGACGCCGATGCTCACCGTCAGCGCAGGCAGCTGCGTCCCGTCCGCGGAGAGAAAGCGCATGCCGGCGACGCGGGACCGGATGCGCTCCGCCACCTGCTCGGCGCCGCCGCGGTGACCGGGCAGCGGCGCGTCGGCGTCGACCCGGTCCTCCGCGATACGCCCGGTGAGGTCGATCTCCATCTGCGAGACCGGAGCCGCCGTGATCGGCGTGTTGGGGAGGATCACGGCGAACTCCTCGCCGCCGTAGCGCGCGGCCACGTCCAGGCTCTGGCGCAGCTCCGACTGGAGCACTGCCGCCAGGCCGCGCAGCACCGCGTCCCCGGCCAGGTGACCGTTGCGGTCGTTGAACGCCTTGAAGTCGTCGAGGTCGATCATGAGCAGCGACACCGGCGTCGCGTACCGCCGCGCGCGCGCGATCTCGTGCTCCAGCCTCTCGTAGAAGTAGCGGTGGTTGTAGAGGCCGGTGAGGCCATCGGTGATGGCCTGGTCCTGCACGCGTTTGTACAGGCGCGCGTGCTCGATGGCGACGGCGGCCTGCTCCGCCAGGCCCGTCGCCAGCGCGGCCTCGTCCTCCGTCCAGTGACGCTCCCGCGCCTTCTCGATGAGCACGAGCAGGCCGACAGGCTGACCGCTGAATACCAGCGGGACGTTGAGGTACGCCTGGTCGCCGAACTTCTCGAACAGCGCCCTGGTGGTCGCCGGCAGCGCGGGGTCCGAGTACCGCTGCTCCAGCACCTTGCCGGCCTCGAGGAACGCCTTCTCCTCCGGCTCGTCCTCCAGGGAGAACTCCTTGCCGAGACTCGAGCGCGCCAGGTCCTCCGGCACGCGCTGCCACAGCGCCACAGGCTTGACCGTGTTCGCCACCCGGTCGTACTCCTGGATCTGGCACTCCTCGCTGCCCAGGAGCTCGGCCGCGGTGCGCGCCACAGTGTCGAGGACCTCGTCCAGATCGACGCTCGAGCTGATGGCGCGCGTCGACTCGAGCAGCAGCGCCAGCTGGCGGTTCTGGACGGCGCTCCTGCGCAGGAGCTGCGCATGGTGGATGGCCGCCGCCGCCTGCTCTCCCAGGGCGGCGGCCAGCGTCCTCTCCTCGTCCGTGAAGTGACGGTCCACGTCCGTCTCGATGAAGAAGAGCAGGCCGATGGGCCGGCCCTCGTAGTGGAGCGGGACGTTGAGGCAGCTCGTCTCACCGTTCGCGATCATCTCGGTGCGGTTCTTCTCGTCCATGCCGGGGTCGGTGACGCGCTCCTCGACGATCTCCCCTTCGAACAGCAGTCGCCGGTCAAAGCCGTACTCGTCGAGCGCGTAGGACTCCCCGACCCACCGCTCCCAGCCGTCCTGGAGGACGCGCTGCTCGAGAGCGACCATGGTCAAGGCCTCGGTGTCGGGGTCGAAGGTGTCGATGGCGCACTCCGCCGTGTCCAGCGCCTCGCGCGCCGCGTGCGCGATGGTCGCCAGCAGGTCGTCGAGGTCGATGGTCGACGACATCGCGCGGCTGGCGCTCAACAGCGCCTCCAGCCGCCGCTTCTGCTCCGCCTCGCGGCGGAACATGCGCGCGCTGTGCACGGCGACCGCCGCCGGGACGGCCATGAGCTCCAGCAGCCGGAGATCCTCGTCCGTGAACCGCCGCGGGCCGCGCTTCTCGACCACGGTGAGGGCGCCGACCACCTCGTCCTGGAAGACGAGCGGGAGGGAGAACACGCTGCGCTCGCCCCAGCGCTGCATGCTGGCGCGATCCTTGTCGGTGATGCCCGGGTCGTCGGCCTGGTACTCGCGGACCTTCCGCTCGGCCAGCATCTGCTGGTAGCTTGGGCGGTCGGCCATGGGGTACGCGGTGCCCAGCCACGCGCGGTCCTCGGGAGTCACCTCGCCGGCCCACAGCGCCGTGGCGACCAGCGTGTCCGTCTCCGAGCGGTACTCGTAGAGGTTGCACTCCCACACGCCGAGGGCCTCTGCGACGCGCCGGGCGACGGCCTCGAGCATGGCCTTCACGTCCGGGCTGGCCGCGATCACCTCGCTGACTCCGCTGGCGAGCGACAGCGGGTCTCGCCGGTCGGGCCCCTCCTGCAGCGGCTCCGCGTTCAGGCGCACGCCGGCCGCTTCGTCCTCAGCGGTCATCGACGGCCACCTGGTCCCGGCCGCGTCGCTTACCCTCGTAGAGCGCCGCGTCCGCGGCCACGATGAGGTCGGCCGCCTCCTGGTCCGCACTCAGCTCGGCCACCCCGACGGTCGCGGTCGTGTGAGCGTACCGCCGCCCGCCGTGCCCCGGGAACGCGTGCTCGGCGATCGCGGCGCGGATCCGCTCGGCGACGACCAGTGCGCCGGCGCCCGCCGGCGGCGGCGCCTCCACGTCGTCGACAGCCCCGGCCGAGCCCTCCTCGGGCACGTGTGTGGCGCGCGTGTGCGGCAGGATCACGGCGAACTCCTCGCCCCCGTACCGGGCGGCCAGATCCACGCCGCGACGGGTCACCTCGAACAGGATCAGGCCCACTTCGCGGAGCGCCTCGTCGCCGATCTGGTGCCCGAACTGGTCGTTGAACGTCTTGAAGTCGTCCAGGTCGAGCATGAGCAGAGAGAGGGGCGTGCCGTAGCGATGCGCACGACGGCACTCCTGGCGGAGGCGCTCCTGGAAGTGCCGGTGGTTGTACAGCCCCGTGAGCCCGTCGCGGATGGCCTGCTGCTCCGCGCGCCGGTAGAGGCGCTCGTTCTCGAGCGCCGCGGCGGCCTGGTTGGCGAGCACCTGCAACGCCTCGCGCTCGGCGACCGAGAAGCGGCGATGCCCGTCGTCCTCGACCACCACGACCCCCTCCGCGCGGTCCTTGACTGCGATCGGCACGGCGAGGCCCGAGCGCTGCGGCGAGACGTCTTCGGCGATGCGGGCGCCGGCGAGCGCCCGCAACGCCGTCTCGCCGGCCTCTCCTTCGCCTCCGCCGCACGGCTCGAGCAGCCCGTCCGGACCGCGGAGCCACACCCGCGCGTCCGGCGCACCGGCGAGGTGGGCGGCGCCCTCCTGGAGCGCGACGACGACGGCATCGCG
>Ga0075319_1000019_pt1 | contig 12881 bp, 27 predicted proteins | sample MayberryNE_TuleC_FD_120046 | JGI IMG/M metagenome (GOLD analysis project Ga0075319, IMG submission 120046) | Natural and restored wetland microbial communities from the San Francisco Bay, California, USA, that impact long-term carbon... | ecosystem: Environmental > Terrestrial > Soil > Wetlands ... | reverse complement strand
CTTGAGTGATACTATAAGTGCATCCTGTAAGAAAAAACATCAACATGATAGTAAATAACTTCATATATACCTCTTTTTCTGTATAATAGTAGATATTATTTTTTACCGTCCACCATTATTGCCCATGAAGTACTATCAGGTTTTCTATATCTATTTACCCTTTCTTCTTCGAAGCCTATCTCCTTCAGTAATTTATCGTAGTCTACTCTACCTTTCATCTTTCTTTTCATAACCTTGATTCCACCTCCAGAGCAATTTTCATCTTCACAGAGGGCAATTAGCTCAGTTTTGTAGCTGTCTTTGATTGTCTCAAGGTGTTTGATCTGAAAGCAAAGCTTAATGTATTCATTGGCATAAGACGACCATCCAGGACTGGAAGCCATGTCTTTATAATCTTTATCCATAAGAGCGGGGGCTTCGCGCAATGCAACCTTCTTCCAGAATTCTTTGGCTTGAGGCAAATAGTCTTTCTGCCATTCAAGATCGAGATTAACTTCTATTGGATATATTTTGTTTTCCCAGATTGACACGTAGAATCCTTTCGTTGCTTCATTGTCTGTGCTTAGGAATTGATGCTGCATCTGCATATTATGGAAGTCAGGAATAGCAGTAACTGGCCTTTGAGATTTGATCTCTAGGATATATTTTCCGCAATCACTGATACCGTCTAATGAAGCTCCAATAAACTTATAAATATCACTTTCAACACAACAAGGGGTCATATTTATTCCCGACTGCTCAATGAACATGGCACGAGCAATAGGCTCATCTCTCTGTCCTCTTAGCATGGCAGGATTCACTGCTTGCTCAGGAATATCCCCAAGCTTTCTTTGCCATCCCTTATAAGGAGTGACATACGGAGAAACTCCTAAAAGCATCGCCGCGTCTGTAGCGGTAAGTAATCCCTTACGCCAATCTAACCATTTTTGAGAACCTTGTTCAAAATCAACTTTACGCATTAGCTAACTCCATTTTTTCTATACTTACACATTCAAAAGAGACGTGACCAGGAAGTGCCCAAATTTCAGCTTTTTGATAAGATTTATACACAGCTAGTTTTTCTGTCTCTGAATCAAATGAGAAATAAAGTATTTCAGGTTCTTTTTCATCATATGAAATTTTTATTCCAATTTTAAGCATTAGCTAGCTCCACTTTGTTTGATTCCATGTATTTAACTGCATTTTCAAACGCGCTTGCAACTTTAGTGAAATTCTCAACAATGATGTCTTCAACGGCATCGATCTTGTAAGCAGATTTCATCCAATCATAAAGTTTCTTCTTGCATTCATCATCTAGCTTCTCTTCCATCTTCTTGATGATGGCAACTTGAGAGTTACCAATCTTTTGAACTGGTCTTGGTGGTGGAGTTGGTTGTATCCTTCGAAGATCAGATTGATCAACTTGTCTACCTAATGAAGCTTCTCCATCATCGTCAATATCTTCATCGGCTACGATACCAAGCATACCGCATAAGCTATAGCGTTTAGCGTAGCTCATTACAGAACCCAAAGCCTGAATATTGTCTGGTGTCTTGGAATGCAAAGGAAATTCGCAAGCCATCCATTGACCAGAGGCATGAAGCAATAGGGTATTCAATACAAACTTGCCATCACCGGCAAATGTAGGTAATTGGGAGACCGCCAAGCCGTTCTTTGATAGTGGCAGGCGACAAGCGTCCATGCAGCTAGTAAAATCGGCGTAGCGGCTCTTAAAATGCGGATTCACCCTATTGAATACCGCTGGCTTCATTTCACCTTGTGCTTTTGCTAAAGCTGAAGCTATTTCGTTAATGTGTTCGCTATGTTTTAATGTTAAACCTTGTTCCATATAGAAAAAATCCTTTCCTTAAATATTGTTTTTGATAGTATGGCGTTTGTCTTCGTTATTCGTTTGTTATCCTATGAGGAGAGGGAGTCGTTACCCTCTCTGTCCTTCTCACATAAAATCCCTGTCACTCATTCCTAAGCATCTCATGCATACATTTCCACATGAGCATTCTGATTTATCTTGCTCCAAATTTGTGTCACTTTCATCACGATACAAATCTGTGTCAATATCTTCTTCATATTCGTAATCGTATGCGTAGCTCATGCTACACCATAACGATTTGAGATTTCCTGGATATCTCGAGTATGCTTATATATCTCCCATGCCTTGACTTCAAAATCATTGGCATAGATTGCATTATAGTTTTGAGGATTGTTTGCATTCTCTTCCAAGATCGTATATACATCTTGCAAAAGCTTGACTGCATCTGATATTGGCCTCATTTTGATAGTCTTTAAATTGGCGTTCATCTTCTATTCTCCTGTTGATTTTAACACGATCTTTCGTGTATGCTTCTTAATATATTCGGAAATCCGAATTTTTGTCCAGTAAAACATAATGAAAAAGGTGAAATGGTGAATAAATTCGCTAAATGGATGGAAGTAAATGACAAGGTACAAGCTAATGTCGCCAAGAAAATCGGTATCAGTCCCTCCAGTCTCCATGAGATTTTAAGATTAGATAAAATCCCAAGCATAAAAGTAGCATATGAGATTGAAGTATACACCAAGGGGGAAATCACCGTTTATGACTGGCTAGACCAAAAAATGGAGAAGAAAACTGCTCCAAAAACAAAAAAGAAGAAAGAAGCCACGAACCATAAGAAATAACGGATTTCAGGTGTGGTCTTTACTGCATCTAGAATTTCCAACCAAACTTCCTTCATATGAAAAACCTCTGTAATCCTAACATGTCAAGATAGCTATTTTTTTAAAACTAAATTTTCAAGGGAGTTTTGAAGATAATATCAGAATATGGTTGCAATTAAAATTTGATAAATATTATGAAAGCAGGGCATCCAACGCCAATCAGATGCCCCAAAAATAGAAGACTACTATCAAAAACGCCACCCAACTCGAGGGAAAGCAACATTTCTAACGACTAGAACACAGCTAAATTCGAGGGAGGCAACATTTATGCGAATAATCGTACGTTTTCCTCGATAAAAAAACAAACAAATATTGAGGACTATGAAGGATTATAGTGAATTTCCCCCATCAAAATATTTCATTCGCGTACTTAAAAACTGCCCAAAATCCGCTCTTTTATATGTCCAGCTTTGGAAAAAGCGCGGTAAACACATGTCTTTGAATGTTCAGAAAAAAGAAATTCGCAAAGAATTTCTCATGTCACCCACACTATTCAGGAATCTCCTAACACCCTTGATGTTTATGAATCTCGCAGCCTTTCAAGAAAGCGACATTCAGTACCATATTGACATCTTGGGGCCGAATCTTAATGAGTAACAGAATATATTGGATTCTTAGAGAAAATTATGCTAGCGTATCAAAGCAAAATACCCAGATTTGCGGTCTGGGTATTTTTGGTGTGTCGTGGAGACACGCATTGGAACGTAGTACCTCCAATATAACACTCCACGGAAAAGATTGCAATCGATTAATGGGGTGTTATGTCTGAACGATTTCTCAAATTTATTCCTTCCGAAGAAGCATTCTGGTTATTGGAAAATAAACCCAATGCTTTTCGATTACTTACTCATATAGCTAATACTGCCCGAAGACAAAATGGTCATCCTGATGGATTGGCTATCGGACAATGCCATCTTCAACATTGGTTAAAATATAAACTTACCGAGCAAGAATACCGATCAGCAAAGAAAATTTTAATTTTTCGGAAACATATAAAGATAATTGAAACCAACCGAACACGTCAAAAATCAACGACTGGAGTAACGACTGGTTCTACCCTTGTAGAACTCTTAAGCTCAACGATTTATGACATAAATCCAGAAGAGGGTAACGACCGAATCAACGACCGAGCAACGACTGACCAACGACCGAGCAACGACAAACAAGAAAGAATAAGAAAGAATAAGAAAGAAAAAGAAGAACAAAACGTAGCTCAGTCGGCTCCGCCGCTTCGTACCAAAAAGGAAAATATTTTTTTTAATTTCGAAACTTGGCAATTCGAAGGCATTTCCCTTGAAGATCGAAAAGACTGGAGTGCCATGTATCCCCACATCGATCTTGACCTTGAGATCAAAAAAGCCAGCCAATGGCTCAAGGCTAACCCTTCCAAGAGCGGAAAAAAGCTCTGGCGCAAGTACCTCACTGGCTGGTTCGGAAGAACTAACGAATCCCTAGAAAACAAAAAAGCCTTCAAGTCCGCTGGCTCTTATGGCCTTCCAGTAGACCGTCGGACCAAAAACATGGATGGTACTCCAATGAAAAGCAAAGCAGAGGACTTGTTCTAACATGGCTAATTTCAAAGACATAGACAAAAAAACTCCAGAGCAAATGGAAAAAATCAGAGCTTTTGCCAAGAACCCGAAAGGCTTTTTGCTCTTGGCCGGCGCCAATGGCACAGGAAAAAGCTATGTTGCCGAAGCAATTTACAATCTACATACACACTACAAGCTTCCTTACTATGATATGGATCAGGCTTTTTTCATCTCTCAAGCCGATCTGAACGAACGTTGGTTGGACTCCAAAAACGAAGGAGGTTCGAAAGAACTTTCGGACAGGTTGAAGCAAACTAAGCTTCTAGTCCTGGATGATCTAGGAACAAAAACACCTTCAGAAGCATTTGCAGACTTTTTATATGCATTAATCGACTTTAGATGGAGGTCTAGAGATACCCATGGAACAATCATAACCACTAACATGACTGGAAAAATTACTCGTGATAAGTTTGGAGACCCAATTCTTAGTAGAATTGCTTCAGGAATCCAAATTCGTTTTGAGGGCGAAGATCGTAGAATTATTGATTTTTAGGGCTTTACAATGGTTTCAAAAAAAGATAATATTTAGAAAACAGGAGATTTTATGCGTAAATTCAAATTTGCCGGTCATGATACCTTTCCGGAAGACGATTATACTAAAGAGGTTGTATACATAGATGTGAAGGGCGAAGATTGCTATTACCGCCAAGCCTGGACTCGCAAAGTTACCTCCAAGGGCGGTTCTTTTTGGGATGTTATTTCCGCTGGAGTAACCAAGAACGGTAAAAAAGAATATTTGAAAGGAATGCAATGCAGCGATAACTTCTTTGAGAAGGACGTAAAAGAATACTTGAAGAATCGAGAATGGGAAAAAGGGCAGAAAAGCCAGAAAACCGATGAACTTCCATTTTAAGGATCAGATGATTAATTCTAATGCCTCAAATTCGAACGGAAACGGGCCTAGAAAGAGAAAAAAAAGTAAATCCAGGCCAACACATGGATCGAGAAAAAAAAGAGCGTGGCGAGTCTTTAATAAAGAATTCGAACTTTCGGCTGAGTTGAATGAAAATAGCGTACAACTCAACCTTCCACTTCGAACTGTTTCCGAAGCCAACACTTTTGAGCATTGGACTGAGTCCCACAAAAGGCATACGATTCAAAAGAAAACCGTAGCTCTTGCACTCAACCCAGTCAAGAGCCACGTGAAACTGCCATGTAAAATTCACTTAACGCGTTTTGCTCCTGATGAGCTTGACGCTTTTGAAAATTTACCCATGTCTTTCAAGTACATTGTAGACGCCTGCTGCGCAATTGTAACAGGCGATTTTAGACCAGGCAGAGCCGATGGAGATAAAAGAATTACTTTATCTTGTGATCAAGTAAAATCGGAAGGTTATGGAATCAAAATTCTATTCAGTTTTTAGCAACATTAGCATGTAAGTCAAAGCAAAAAGACCAAAGTAAATTGCTATTAAGGGTTCTCCCATGAAGATGTAAATTGCTCCAGCCACATGACCAAATAAAACAGCAATTGCTGGAAAACTAAACATGATCTTCTAACCTCTTCCATATCTTCTTAAAATAAGCATTTGTAGTAGCTAACTTCCCAGAATGATTTTCTGCAATCTTGGAAATCAGGTAAACTGTACGAATTAATCGTACGTTTTGTAAGTTGTCTTCTCCAACGAGATCTCTAACCCAATCATCGTTTTCATCGACATTGTAAAGTTCAAGCAATGGGAATACATCAGCAAAAAATGAAACCAATTGCTTTTCATTCCATATTTCAAAGAAATAATTTATCTGTTCTTCAAGAGTCTTTTTTGACATGACCATCTTTTATTCGTAAAATTCTTCCCCAAGGACCATCTTCGAGGTCACTATCTTCGTATTTAATACCCCATTTGTCTAACAAATAGGTGGAAATAAAAACATCTTTTGAAAACTTGTAACCAACAGTCATCATTTTAACTAAACCTTCTCCTGATTCTTCTTTTTCATTTGTCATAGGGAGGCTCGATTTTCTCGAATTTAACAGAAAAACTTTTCTCTAATATTTGAATAACTGCCAATCCGAATGCATCAGGAGATGAATTTTGGAAAGTATCTCTATTGAAGAAAATACCTTTAGTTGTTAATTTCATTACCCAAGTTCCGTCACAATCTGCGTTAAAGATAATTTCGGAATTAGGATTTGAGGGTGCATTGCATGTCATTTTTCATTATCCTCGCTTTTTTAGGAAAAGGTATTACTTCAGGATCAAGAGTTACCTCATGTTTGAAGCAATACCAAAACCTTCGTTGTGTATCCGCAAAATAAATTAGCTTATCTTTCTGGTTAAACCAGCAATCTCCAAGCCATACATAGATTGGAGGGTCTCCGTTACTTATCCATTTCATACTTAACCACTAGGAGTTTTACCCCTTTTATTTGTAATGACAATTAAGGAGGAATCCCAACATCCCAATCGTAAGTATTTGGTCCATCTTCACCACGCTTGACTTTTCTAACCCAAGCATTATAACTTTTCTTATCACCAGTGAAAAGTCTTACAAGCTGGTCAATCACCCACATCTTGTGATGATCACCATCAAAATTGCCATATTGCATGATGAAGTCCAAAGCTTCTTTAACTTTTTCTTCAGGTGTCATAATCCACCAACATGCCAACTTCTTTTAATTTGATGCTTCTCGATGTCTACATCATGGATTTTATCTATCACCCAAAGACCTTCTAATTTTCTTAGGTCTACAATAGCACCCACCATATCAGGTGTAACGCCATCAATGAATGCTATCAATTTCTCTCCTGTTCTTTTTTTAAGAAAGGTTCCCTTTTCACCAATAACTTTTTCTAGTTCGCATTGTCGCATGGTTTGCATTTCCTTTTTTTATGTTGATTGTATAAAGGGACAACATCAATTAACATTCCCAAAGTATTGGAAAGAGGATGTTCTGTTTTACTTTTGAGAACTCTAGGTATGGGTAAGTCTGGATGTAAATTCTTCCATTTCTCAATAGAACCACCTTTAGTATCACCTTCGAAGTCTTTACCAAAAGCCCATGATATAATGTCCATGTATTCATTTTTCAATGCTGCTTCTATTTCACACTCATGGTCTTTATCTTCTTCTTCTTCTTCTTTCTCTAATGAATCTTTCATTTCGATAATGGAATGCATCATCTTAATTAGTTTTTCAAAGTCTTTTGATTTCATCTTTTTTCCTCGCTAACTCTATTGCTATTTCATGACCTAATTCAGCTTCTTCCAAGGTTCCATATCTCTCCATCCATTGATGAAGATAATCTTCTTCGTCTTTACAAAAAATCATCGTCTCAAATATCAAAATCTCTGTCTCAGAGAAAATATTGTGATTCAAACCAATCCAAACAGTACTGATATGATAATCACCAACATCAGTATCGCCAATCTTCCGATATTTCATATCTTCAAACAAATCAGCCCATTCCAACATTGGAATTTGCTTTCCTTCTTTATCGTAATACATTTATTGAAATTCCTTACATTTTAACTTCCACATCACAGGTTTTCCATCTCTAAACAAAACCAATGGTTCAGGTCTAGCAATAATACCTTCCATCATCTGGGGATTTCTACTACATCTACTCAATGGCTTTGATTTAACAAATTCAACAATCTCATCTTCAGTCATAATCCCTAAATCAGGAGCTGAAGGAACACCTAAAGCTTCGGCAATGGATCTAACATTTTCTCTCTTTAACCACCAACCACCGCAGAAAACATCGAAAAGAATGAAACCAACATCACCTCGATAGTTTCCACCACAAGACTGAATCTTCGGTCCATATCCTTCACCAAACAAAATTACATATGGATAGGGTTCAGTATCCTTACATGGAAATGCCTTATTCAAGATGGAATCATAAAGATTTTGCTGAAGATAGGTAAACAGATGGCATGGTATCTGTGCATCCTTGGTTCTACCACCATAGGTGACTTTGCCATCTTTATAGAAAATTCTAATGTTCGTCCCATCGATCTTCTCATCAATAGACCACTTTTTAATATTACCAAAAGTGGCATCGGCATAATCACCAACAATGAAAGACTGACGTCCCTTTTGATAATCCGGACTTTTCTTCTTGCCTTCATCAAAATACCAGCCTTCTCTCTTCCATAAACTATTAATCTTTGGATATTCCATGTAAGATAACCTATCAATAAATTTGCAATTTCAATATAAATATGCGGAAAAGCATATGTTTGCAAGCACAAAAAAGGAGCGTTATGTTAACACCAATTGGAAAAAGAATTATCATTCAACCTGTACAGGATGCCAAAGGTCCTTTAATACTCACCAACACTAAACCAAAAAAATTCGTTATCCTTGCAGTAGGTGATGAAATCACACGTTTAAAGCCAAATGATTTCATATACCTTGAAAGACATTGTGGAGCTGAAATCGAACATGAAGGTGAAAAATACTTTGTCATAGATGAAAGCCAAGTGCTAGCAAAGATTGACTAATATACAATTATTTATTACTGTGGGTTTATGTCAGAACTCACAGTAATACTTAAAGATTCAGATCGTATTTATAGACAGAAGTTTCTCGTCTATGAAACTTACTCCACACTAGATGGAGATCCGGTTATTCAAAGATGCATTGAAGAAGCTAAAAAGAACTTTGACGGTGAGCCTGAAGAAATAACAATAAAAATTAGCATAGAGATTCAATAATGCCAGGCGGAAGACCAAGAACATCTATACCCGAAAAAGCAGAACTTATTAAGCTAGGTGAAGACTTGCTTGAATGGGCTTCTGAAAAGAAAAAAGGGGAACTTAGATGTCGTTGGTGTGAGTGGTATGCTTGTAAACATTTCTTTATCAGAAAGCAATGGAAACGGATGCTTGATACTGAAGAGTTTCGACCTTATTATGAAGCTGCACAGCCTTATTTAGCTCAGAAATACATTGACGGTACTATCAATCAATCTATTGCTCATCGTTATCTTCGTATCTATGACCCAGAAGTGAAAGAGCATGAAGATATGGATGCTGATGTCGATGCTGAAAGGAAAGCTAAAGCCTTGAAAGGCGAAGCTCGTGCTGCTGAAGAAGAGAAGCTCAAAGTCGTAGAAGAAGTTCAACGTAATCGAAAGCCTATCAAATAGGATGTAAAGCGGATTTACATGGATGATGAAATTGAACAAATAATTCCTCCAAAAACTACCCCATTACTTCAACAATTGTATGACGAAGATCTTGAATGGGTAAGAATTCGTTCAGGCATTAATGAAGACCTTCTTGGAGAAGTAGATGCTTGATGAATACATTCCTACCCAAGAAGAGCTAAACGACAAGCTCTGGCGTCTTACGCATCTATATTATATCAATGACAAATCTGGTAATGAAATCCTTTTCAATTTGAATTGGGCTCAGAAAGAGCTATATGAAAGAGAATGGCATCAAATGCTAGTTCTAAAGGCTAGACAATTAGGTGTCACAACTTACTTCTCAATAAACTTCCTAGATGACTGCTTTTGGTATGCCAATACCAATTCAGGTATTATTGCCCATAGAAAAGAAGATGCTGAAGATATTTTTAAGAAAAAGGTGAAATACGCTTATGACAGAATGCCAAAATGGACTAGAGCCTTTAACTCTGCAACAAATGATCGATCAGGAGAACTTGCTTTCTCAAATGGCAGTAGCTATCGAGTTTCTACAGGATTCAGATCGGGAACATACCAGCGATTGCTTGTATCGGAGTTTGGTAAGATCTGTGCTAAGTCACCCGACGTTGCAAAGGAAATTGTCACCGGAAGTCTCAACACTGTTTCGACAGATCAGATCATCGCTATTGAATCCACTGCTGAAGGAAGAGAAGGTTATTTCTACGAGTTTAGCAAATCCTCAGAGGCTCTCGCCTTGTCTGGACGGCAGTTGTCAGCAATGCAACAAAGATTCTTCTTCTTCCCCTGGTATGATGAACTTGGCTACCGCGAAACCTCGGAGTCTATAGCCGTGAGCAAAGAAACCAATGAATACCTAGATCAAATAGAGATAGAGCGTCAGCGCAAGATTGATGAAGAGCAAAGGCGATGGTATGAGATGAAGCATCGCTTGCTTGGCGATGCCATGAAACAGGAATATCCATCAACTCCTAAAGAGGCTTTTGAAAGTGCTAATGAAGGTTTGTATTATGGTGCTCAGCTTGCTAAGATACGTAGTAACGGTAGCATTTGTCATGTTCCTTATGATGATAGCAATGTTGTGCACACTGCCTGGGATATTGGTCTTGATGATTTTACTAGCATATTTTGTTTTCAGGTAAATCGTGGTGGCCAAGTAAATATCATAAACTTCTATGAAAACTGGGATGAAGGAGCTGCGCATTACTGTGATTGGCTTAACAAACAAAAGTACCGCTTTGGTAGACATATCTTCCCTCATGATGCAAGAAAAAGAGACGCTGGTGCTAAGACACAGTATCTTGACCATGTTTCTCCACTACTCGAAGGCAAGCTGGTTGTTTTGGACATCAAGGAATGTGACAAACTTGAAGGGATACAGACTGTACGATCGATGTTATCGCGATGTATATTTGACGAACAAAAGACATCTAAAGGGTTCAAACACCTTGAAGCATATAAAAAGGTCTGGGACGATAGATTGGGCTGCTACAAGAACACACCGCTGCATGATGAGCACAGTCATGCCGCAGACGCTTTTCGTTATCTTGCGGTAGGATTAAAAGGATTGGAAGTTTCAACTAAAGGTAATGTTGAAAACGATCTTAAAGCAGTGAATAGGTATTTTGGGGTATGATTAATGGTTTGGATTTATTTAGCGGAATCGGAGGACTCAGCCTTGCATTGCGAGAATGGGTGCGACCAATCGCCTATTGCGAAATCGACCCCTATTGTCAAGGAGTCCTGCTTAGTAGAATATCCAAAGGACTTTTATCATCTGCTCCAATATGGAACGATATCAAAACCTTATCCTCAAGTGATATGTTGGGATCTGTGGATGTCATATATGGGGGGTTTCCGTGCCAGGACATTAGCGTTGCAGGAAATGGAAAAGGCTTGGAAGGCGAGCGAAGCGGATTATTTTTCGAGATCATGCGCTTGGCCAAAGAAATCAAGCCCAAGTTTTTATTCCTTGAAAATGTTCCCGCAATTACCAGTCGCGGAGGATGGGAGTGTGTGCACGCAATTTCCACGTTGGGGTATGATTGTCGATGGTGCATTATATCCGCTGCAAGCGTTGGAGCCTCGCATAAAAGAAATCGCTGGTTCTTGCTTGCCCACTCCAAAGGCGAGCGATTCAAAGAGGAACGACAGCCCATGCGAGAGGAAGAGAAACACCCCAGATCTAACAGCACATTTAAACATGAAATATCAGACCAAAGGCATGAAAGTCCATCCCCATTTCTTGGAGTGGATGATGTTATATCCTCAAGGGTGGACAGAATTAAATCCTTGGGTAATGCAGTGGTTCCTTGCCAAGCGAAAGAAGCATTTAAAATCTTAATGGGATTATTATGAGCACACCACAAGGAATGTTGCATGACATTCACTATAAAGTTAACGATCTAGTCAAATCATTCCATGGCGATGGTGACGATGATTTATTTGAAAAGGTTGATGCTATCAAGTTAGAAAACTCGCAGATAATCAAAAGATTAGATGATGTAGAATGCATATTGACGCTAATAGTAAAGATTTTATCACAGGACAAAGCAAATGGAATGTAAAGGAGTATTTGGTAAATGGTTTGGTCATACATACCAATCATTTACACTTGAAAGCCGACCAAGCGGTGAATTGAATCTAAGTAATTGCTTTGGGTCTGAGTTAGAAAAGTTCCTAGATTATCAAACGGAAAAGACATACGAAATTAGATGCAAGCGTTGTGGTTGCCAACCACATGACATTTTAAATCACAAAAGAACGCCATTGGAAATATAAATGAAAAACATATTCTTATGGCTTTACTATTACACTGCAGTTAAATTCTGTTAGATAGCTATGTTTTTCAAACGTAGACAAATTAAAGCTCTCCGAGATGAGAATAAAGAACTAAAAAGAAAGCTAGGGATGAAAGTTAGATGCAAAAACTGTGGAGACGCATAAAGATGTTTTGGAATGATATTACAGAAATGAGAAAAGAAATGAGATACCTGAAGAGGAGTGTTGATGAATTGCATTGCAAGATTCTTAACAGACCTCTCGTTTGTTCATGTAAATCTGGAGTGATTACCGAAGAGCATGAAGGTGAGCCTACAAGCCAAGAACATATGGAATCAATGCTTGAGCAAATCAAAGAAACAATTGATGATGCTTTCTGCTCTGAAGAAGATAACAGCACAATTGATCGTATTCATAACAAACTTGATTTTCTTTTGGAAGATAAGGCTCGTTTAGAAGCTGTTGAACTAACAGGAAAAATGCTCGATAAATTCGAAGACTACATGAAGAATGTCGATAAGCTCAATGGCATGATGAATGAATTCAAAGGTTGCGTTGCTATGGCACGAGCTAGTCTCCAAGACAAGAAAGAGCAAGATGAGATAAGGGAAGAATTTAAATCTGCTATTAAATACATGAAAGAATGTGTTGTCGAAACTAGACAAAATAGAGAAGAAGTTAGAAAACACTCT
>Ga0075319_1000018_pt1 | contig 12900 bp, 11 predicted proteins | sample MayberryNE_TuleC_FD_120046 | JGI IMG/M metagenome (GOLD analysis project Ga0075319, IMG submission 120046) | Natural and restored wetland microbial communities from the San Francisco Bay, California, USA, that impact long-term carbon... | ecosystem: Environmental > Terrestrial > Soil > Wetlands ... | reverse complement strand
CGGGCTTGCCCGAGCGTGTCATCGAGGAGAAGAAGAAGTCGATCCAGGGCCAGTTCTCGCGCTCCGGCGTCTCGGAGTCCTCGGGGAGACCGGCATGTGGGGCGAACAGCCGGGCGAACTCCGACATGCTGGTGCACACCGGGTCGATGTAGTGGCCGTGGGTGACCAGCACGATCCGCCGTCCGTCGGCCGAGGGCAGGGCGAGGTCGGGGTAGAGCACCCGGACGCTCGCCCCGGCCCGTCCCGTCGCCCCCCGTACCAGCGCGGTGAGCGGGACCGAGACGATGGCGGGCTCCCGGTCGAGCAGCATGGGCCCGATGCGCCGGCTGGGGTCGCCGTCGAGGCGGCCACCGGCGGCGACCAGGCGGTCCTCGAGCCACCGCTGCCGCGCGTAGTCCCACGTCAGGTGGTCGTGGTTGCCCGGGAGCAGGATCACCTCGTCGTCGATCACCGGGTCGTCACTCGTCATGAGCGCCTCAGCGAACTGGCCGAAGACGGGCAGCGCCCGCTCCGCCGCCGAGAGCGCCAGGTCGATGAGGTCGCCGGCCGCGATGAGCGTCGGCGGCCGGCCGGGACCGTTGCAGCCCGAGACCAGCGACCTCAGGCACTCGGCCAGCGAGAGCAGGGCCGCGCTGGGGCGGTGTGTGTCGGCGACGGTCTGGCCCGGCGCCATCTGGGTGAGGATGCTGTTGCCGGCGCCCAGGTGGACATCTGAGAGCACGATGTAGCGGATGTGACTGCCCATGGTCCGCTCATGCTATGCGAGAACCCGGCCATCGAGGAGGCATCGTCTGCTATCGTCCGTGGCTCAGCCCTCCCGCGCGCGCGGGGATCAGTCGAACCGGTGAGGAGAGGATCGTGGAGTCGCAGCAACAGCGGAGTGTCGAGGTCTGTTTCTCACCGAAGCTGTTCGAGGACATCCTGACGACGGGTGACTTCGTCGTCGTGCTGGTGGACGTCCTGCGCGCCACGACCACCATCTGCGCCGCCGTCGCCAACGGGGTGGAGGCGATCATCCCGGTCGCGACACACGACGAGGCTCGTGAGCTCAAGGCGAAGGGGTACCTGGTGGCGTCCGAGAAGGACGGCGTGCAGCTCGACTGGGCCGATTTCGGCAACTCGGCGTTCAGCTTCACCAGGGAGGCGATCGGAGGGAAGACGCTCGTCTACTGCACGACCAACGGCACGCGGGCGCTCCACATCGCAGGCGGCGCAAGCGATATCGCCATCGGGGCCTTCACCAACATCACCGCGCTCACGGAGTGGCTGGAGAGGCAGCACAAGGATGTGGTCGTGCTGTGCTCGGGCTGGAAGAACAAGTTCTGCCTCGAGGACAGTCTGTTCGCCGGAGCGCTGACGCACAGACTGCTGGAGACGGGCGTGTTCGAGACCCACTGCGACTCGGCGCACGCCTCGCTGGACCTGTGGAGCGCGGCCGAGGGCGACGTGCTCGGCTACGTCGAGAAGGCGGCGCAGCGCCACCGCCTGAAGCGGCTGGGGCTGGACGACGTGCTCCCGTACTCGTTCGCCTGCGACCAGGTCGACGTCGTGCCGGTGTTCGACGGCGAGGCGATCAGGGCGGCCGGCCCAAGCTGACCGGCAGGACGCGGGGGTCGACCGGCAGGGCGCGCGCTCGGCGGGTAGACCGAGCCGGCTCTCCGGCTCCTACTCGAGGTACTCGCGCAGGCGCTGCGCCTCGCGCGCGAGCTTGAGCTTCGAGAGGCTCCGCGCCTCGATCTGGCGGATGCGTTCGCGCGTCACGCCGAACTCCTGGCCGACCTCCTCGAGCGTGCGCGGCCGGCCGTCGTCCAGGCCGAAGCGCAGCCGCAGCACGGCGTGCTCGCGCTGGGAGAGTGTGCCGAGCACGATGGTGAGCTCGTCGCGCTGGCAGCTGGCCGCGGCCTCCTCTGCCGGCGCCACCGAGCGCGTGTCCTCCACGAAGTCGCCGAGCTGGGAGTCCCCTTCGTCACCGACCGCCTGATGCAGGCTCGCCGGCTCCTGGCTGATCCGCTGGATCTCGCGGACCCGGGCCGGCGTGACGCCCATCTCCGCGGCGATGTCCTCAGGAGTCGGCTCGCGGCCGATCTGCTGGATGAGCAGCCGTTGCACGCGCACGTAGGTCTGGATGCTCTCGACCATGTGCACCGGCACGCGGATGGTGCGTGACTGGTCGGCCAGCGCCCGCGTGACGGACTGGCGGATCCACCACGTCGCGTACGTGCTGAACTTGAACCCGCGCCGGTAGTCGAACTTCTCCACGGCGCGCATCAGCCCCAGGTTGCCCTCCTGGATGAGGTCGAGCAGCGGCAGACCCCTGCCGGCGTGCCGCTTGGCGATGCTGACGACCAGGCGGAGGTTGGACTCGATGAGCTTGCGCCGGGCGGCGGCGTCGCCGCGCTCGACACGCCGCGCGAGCGCGACCTCCTCGACGCCGGTGAGCAGCGGGACCTTGCCCATCTCGTGGAAGTAGAGACGCACGGGGTCGCTGCTGACGGACTTGATGGAGAGGTCCAGCGGCGACTCGGCGGCGTGCTCTTCGCCGTGTGCGGGCGCCGCGCCGGCGCTCGGGGCATCATCGTCCTCGACGATCTCGATACCCATCTCGGCCAGCGCGAGGAGCAGGCTCTCGAGCTGCTCCGCCGTGATCTCGACGTCGTGCAGGGCGGTCGTGACCGCGACGCTGCTCAGGCACCCGACTTCGTTGCCCTCCTCGATGAGGCACGTGACCTCCGCGCAGGCGAGCAGGTCGGGGGATGGCGTGGTGTCGTCTGGCGTCGGCGGTGAGGGCACGCGCTCGCTCCTGCGTCGGTCCTGCGCCCAGGGGTGCGGACGGCCTGTGCGGATGGGACCGGGGCGCCGGCATCCGCGGCTCGCGGCGGGCGACGCGGGCGCCGAGTCGAAAGAGACGTCAGGCGACGAGCGGAGCGAGATGACCAGTGTAGCAGGCTCACGCTGGCCTCGCTGTCCGTTCGCGGCGCGAAGCGCGTGGCCGCGCACGGTCCGCCGGGTTCTGCTATACTCGCTCGCGACGGGTCGAGTTGGGCCCGCGGAATTGCGACGTGACACACCGCATTTCAGAGCGGTCTGTCACGTTTTTTTTGCCCGAGTGTGGGCGAAGGGAATTGATTGACATGGCTACAGGCAAAGTGAAGTGGTTCAACGCGAGCAAGGGTTACGGCTTCATCGAGCAGGCGGATGGTGAGGACTTGTTCGTCCACTTCTCCGAGATCCAGAGCGAGGGCTTCAAGTCGCTGGAAGAGGGCCAGGCCGTCTCGTTCGAGGCAGGCACCGGCAAGAACAACAAGCCCCAGGCGACGAACGTCCGCGTCATCTCGTAGCGCCGGCTCCAGAGTCTGACTCTTCAGAGGACCGCGCGGCTCGCAGGAGCCGCGCGGTCCTCTTTTCTGTGCGATGACCGGTCGCGCGCTACGCCGAGGCCGCCTCAGACGATAGCGTTCTCCAGGGCGATCACGGCCGCCGCGGTGCGGTTGGGCGCATCGAGCTTGGCGAGCAGATGCCCCACGTGCAGGCGCACCGTCGCCGTGCTCAGGTGCAGCCGGGCGCCGATCTCCGCGTTGCTGAGGCCCTCGACCAGCAGGGCGAGCACCTCGAGCTCGCGGCTGGTGAGGTCGCTGCCGGCCTTGGAGCGGCGCCGGCTGAGGATCGAGGGCAGCGCGCTGCCGTCGACGTGACCGCGACCCTCGGTGGCGTCGTGGATCGCCTGCACGATCACCTCGTGGTGTGAGTCCTTGACGAGGTAGCTGACCGCGCCGGCGTCGAGCGCGTCCTCCACGAGCACCGTGTCGCCCACCCCGGAGAGCACGACCACCTGCACCTCGGGGAACTCGTCGCGGATGCGCGCCGTGGCCTCGGCGCCGTCCATCACCGGCATCGTGAGGTCCATGAGGACGACGTGCGGCCGCACCTGCGAGACGAGCTCGAGCGCCTCGGCCCCGGTCGCCGCCTCGCCGACGACGTCGAGTGCCGGGTCGCGACGCAGGAGCACCTTGAGGCCTTCCCGCACCATCTCGTGGTCGTCGGCGATGAGGACTCTGATCCGCTCCACTGCCATGCTCGCTCGCCTCCCGGCGTCGTTCCGAGGCCTGCGCCGGGCCGGCGACGGGCAGACCGTTGCTCCTGCGCCTAGTCTGCCCGATATCCGCCTCCGTTCGGGGGCAACCGCCGTCGACTCCGCCCGCGCGAGGGCCTCGCCGACGCGCCGGAGACCGGGAGGCGGGGCGCCGGGCGGATGGCCGGGCTCAGCCGAGGACGTAGGGCAGTTCGGACGTCGCGGTCGGGTAGCTCCAGGTCATCGCCGTCAGGTCCGCTGCGGTGAGGCCGTGGCGGATCGCCAGCGCCAGCACGTTGACCACCTCGTCCGCGTTCACGCCGAGCAGGTGGCCGCCCAGGATGCGCCCGGTGGCGGCATCGGTCACGACCGCCATGCCGGCGTGCGTCTGGCCCACGCGCCACTGGCTGAACCAGGCGCTCGTGTCGGCGCGTTCCACGTGGACGTCGTCGCGCTCGGCCGCCTCGGCGGCGCTCATGCCGACGGCCGCCAGAGGCGGGTCGCTGAAGCAGACGCTCGGCACGGCGCGACCGTAGTAGGCGGCCTCCTCGCCGAGGATCCCGGCGGCCACGACCTTGCCCTCCTTGGACGCCACCGGCGTGAGCGGCAGACCCTTGTCGGCGGAGTCTCCGGCCGCCCACACGTGCGCGTCGTCCACGCTGCGCAGGTGCTCGTCCACGCGCACGCCGCGAGGGCCGGCCTCGATGCCGGCCTCCTCGAGGCCGAGGTCGCCGAGGTCGGCTACCCGTCCGGCACCGTGAACGACCAGGTCGGCGACGAACTCGCCGGCCTCGCTGGTCACGACAAGCTCGTTCCCGCGCCGGGCGAGCTCGAGGACCGGCGCTTCGGTGCGCACGTCGATGCCGAGGGAGCGGTAGCGCTCGACGAGCACGTCCGCGAGCTCCTGGTCGAAGCGCTTGAGCACGTGCGCCGAGCGGTGCAGTACGGTCACCTCGGCGCCCGCCATCCGCGCCAGCCAGGCGAACTCGAAGGAGATGTAGCCGCCGCCGATGAAGCAGACGCGCGGCGGCAGCTCGCCCAGCTCCATGAACTCCGTGCTCGTGGTGACCAGCTCCGCGCCCGGCACGCCGAGGTCCGCCGGCCGGGCGCCGGTCGCGAGCACGACGTCCCGCGCCTCGAGCACGCGGCCGTCCACCTCCGCCTCATGCCTGCTGCGCAGGCGGGCCGTGCCGTGCAGGGTCTCCGCGCCGGCGTCCCGCATCCAGCCCTCGATGCGCTCGGGCATGGGGGCGGTGTAGGTGCGCTTGCGCGCCATGAGGGCCGGCCAGTCGATGCGGGGCCGGCCCACCAGTCCGTCGCCGTCCAGGCCGCGAGCGCGGCCCACGGCCTCCGCGGCCGCCAGCAGCACCCTCTTGGGGTCGCAGCCGCGCTGCGAACAGGTCCCGCCGTAGGGCAGGCGGTCCACGACCGCCACCCGCAGGCCCTCCTGCGCGCAGCGCGGCGCCACGTTCTGCGCGGCCGTGCCGCTGCCGATCACCAGGACATCGTACGTGTCGTTCATCTCGACCTCCTCCGCGCTTGGCGACTGGTTATGCCCGGCGGCGCCGCCGCGGGCACGCGGAGCCGTTCGAACGAGCAGCAGATGGAGGGAGAATCGGCGACGGCGGCGGGCGTGGCCGCCGGCCGGTCAGAGGATCTTGGCCAGGATGAGCGCTGCGACGACCAGGGCGAGGCCGATGCGGTACCAGCCGAAGATGGCGAGCGTGTGCCGGTTGAGGTAGCCGACCATCCACTTGATGGAGAGCGCCGCGGCGACGAACGCGGCCACGATGCCCACGAGGGGCGCGACCACCCCGAGGGTGTCGATGATCGCGCCGCCCTCCTTGGCAGTCTCGTACACCGAGGCGCCGGTGAGCGTCACCAGCCCGAGCAGGAAGCTGTACTCGACGGCCGCCTGCGTGCTCAGCCCGACCAGGCGGCCTCCCAGGATGGTGACGAGGCTGCGGCTCACGCCGGGCCACATGGCGACGCACTGGAGCACGCCGATGACGAGCGCCTTGCGGGCGGTGAGCTCCTCGAGGGCGTCGCCCGCGTAGGAGTCGCGCCCGGAGCGTTTGTCGTAGCGCACCACGGCGAGGATGACGACGCCGCCGACGAGCCATGCGGCCGTGATCGGCCAGAGGTGGAAGAGGTAGTCCTTGAGCAGCTGCTCACCGAGGACGCCGATCAGCACTGCCGGGATCACCGAGGCGATGAGGGCGATCGCGAGGCGCCGGCCGGCCGGGTCGCGGCCGGCGAGGCCGCGCAGCATGCTCCAGACTCGGCGCCAGTACAGCACGAGCACCGCCATGATCGCGCCGAACTGGATGACGATCACGTAGGCGTCGGTGGCGGCCTTCTGCTCCTCCGTGCCGGTGAGGCCGAGGGCCTCGGCCGCCAGCAGCAGGTGGCCCGTGGAGCTGACCGGCAGGTACTCCGTGACGCCCTCCACCACGCCGAGGACCACGGCGTCGACGATCGAGAGCCCGGAGTCGCCTTCGGCCGTGGCGGCCGGCGCCGGCGACGGCGAGGGGGTGGCGACGGAGGAGGCCGCCGAGGAGGTCGTCGCAGCGGCCGCGCCCTGGGCCGCCGGTCCGCAGGCGGCGACTGCCGCGAGCAGGGCGAGCGCGGCCAGGAAGACGAGAGTGAACGAGCGCGGCATGGCCGTACTCTATGCGCAGGCGCGGCGCCCTGCACCCCGCATTGGGCGCCCTGGCCGGCCTCACTGATCGTTTGTTCAACATCATTCATTGACGTGAACATTACATTCACGATCAATCAGCGTGGTACGAGCGATCGGCCCTTGACACACGATCATCCGGTCGTAAGATGCGATCATCTTTGAACGGTCATGATTGATGGTGAACAGTGGCCAGAAGGCGCAGGACCTCGAAGGGAGACAAGGTGGCCACACCAGCTCCGCGTGAGATGCTCCCGGCTGAGCGTCGCGCCCGCATCGTGGCCGCCCTCAAGGACCAGCGCGCCGTGCGCGTGCCCACGCTGAGCGAGGACCTCGGCGTCTCCGAGATCACCATCCGCCGCGACCTGCTGCTGCTCGAGCAGGAGGGCGTGCTCGACCGCACGTACGGCGGAGCCGTCATGAAGCGGCATCTGACGACGGAACCGCGCTGGGAAGACGCTCTGGTCGCGAACGCCGTGGAGAAGGACGCCATCGCCGCCGCGGCCGCCGAGATGATCGAGCCGCAGGACACCGTGTTCTTCGGCTCGGGAACGACGGTCGTGAACATCCTTAGGCACGTCGACCCCGAGATGGAGGCGCGCGTGGTCACGCACAGCCTGGCCGTGGCGTCGGCGGCGCGCGGCCTGAAGCTGGAGGTGCTGTTCCTCGGGGGTCTCTACCGGCCGCAACTCGACGCCGTGGACGGCAACTGGCCGCTCGACATGATCGGCCAGGTCTACGCCGACAAGGCGTTCCTGGGCGCCGACGGCCTCGACCTGCGCGCCGGGCTCACGACGCCGAGCATGGCGATCGCGACGATCGAACTGGCGATGATCCGCCGCACGCGCGGCGAGGTCGTCGTGCTGGCCGACTCCAGCAAGATCGGGCTGGTCGGCCCCATGGTCATCTGCCCGCTCGACCAGATCGACGTGGTCCTGGTCGACGACGGCATCGATCCAGCGCTGGTGAAGCAGTTCCAGCGCGCCGGGCCCCAGTGTGAAGTGGTCCCGGCGTGACGCACGAAGCAGGCGACGAAAGGGTGGACGAGGTGGCAGTGGTTGAACATCTGACCCCGGAGGCGGCGATCGCCCGCATTCCCGACTGGCAGGGCCTCGACGTGAAGGTCGAGACTCTCGGCGGGGGCATCACCAACCACAACTACGTCGTCACGGTGAGCGGCCGCGCGGACCTTCCCTGGGGCGGCAAGTACGTCATGCGCATCCCCGGCCAGGGGAGCGACCTGTTCATCGACCGCGAGGTCGAGCACAAGAACGCGCTCTCTGCCTCCGAGGCCGGCGTCTCGCCGCCGGTGCTCTACAACCTCGAGCCCGAGATGTGCACCGTGGTGCCCTTCATCGAGGCTCAGACGATGCACCCCGAGGACCTCGCCGGCCACCCCGACCGCCTGGAGAAGGTGGTCGACGCGGTGCGGCAGTACCACGACAAGGCCACGTTCGTGAACGAGATCTACGTCTTCGACATGATCCGCGAGTACCTGGAGAAGGCGCGCGGCGTCGACGCGCCGTTCCCCGACGACATCGACTGGATGCTCGCGCTCGGCGACGACATCGAGCAGGCGATGAAGCGCAACCCGCCCGCCAATGTGGCCTGCCACTGCGACCTGCTCTCCGAGAACTTCATGCTCGAGGAGAGCGGGAGGATGTGGGTGATCGACTGGGAGTACGGCGGCCAGACCGACCCCTACTTCGACCTGGGCGACTTCTGCGTCGAGCACCCCTTGTCTGAAGACGAAGAACGTTCCATCATCACGCGGTACTGTGGCGCTTTCGACGAGGTCGCCTACGCGCGCATGATGCTGCACAAGATCGTCGCCGACCTGTGGTGGAGCATCTGGGCCATGATCCAGGTGCGCAAGTCGAAGCTTGACTTCGACTTCTACGAGTACGGCATGAACCGCGTCCGCCGCCTGCACGAGAACGCCGCCAAGCCGGCCTTCCCGTCGTGGCTCGAGACCGTCTAGGGAGTGAGGGCAGCTGATGAGCGATGAGATGACACGGCCGGCGGGCGAGGTAGGACCCGACGTCGGCATGGGCAAGGTCGACCCCGAGCTGGCGAAGCTGTTCCAGGAGGAGGCCATCCGGGTGGTCGAGGCCGGCGAGGATGCCGGGGTGCACCTGCGCATCATCGGCGCCCTCGCCTTCTGGCACCACTGCCCGGAGTTCGGCTACATCCAGGAGAAGCTGAACCGTGTGTACACGGACATCGACTTCGCCGGCTACGGCAAGCAGGACCAGCAGATCCGCAAGTTCTTCGTCTCTATCGGCTACGACGAGGACCTCGAGATCAACGCCTTCCACTCCGAGGGCGGCCGCCTGATCTTCAACAACCCCACGAACCACATCCACGTGGATGTCTTCATGGACAAGCTCGACTTCTGCCACCCCATCCCCTGGAAGGGCCGGCTCGAGGTCGACTCCCACACCATCCCGCTGGCGGAGTTGCTGCTCGAGAAGATGCAGATCGTGAAGATCAACGAGAAGGACATCATCGACACGATCATGCTGCTGCTCGAGCACCAGATCGACGCCAACGACGAGGACAAGATCAACTCGCAGCGCGTCGCCAAGCTGTGCGCCGGGGAGTGGGGACTGTGGCGCACCACCACCATGAACCTCGAGAAGGTGCGCGACTACCTGCCGCACCTCGACCTGGACGACGCGCACAAGCAGATCGTCACCACGCGCGTCGCGGAGCTCATGAGCGCGATGGACGACTACCCCAAGGGCACCAAGTGGAAGTTGCGCGCCAGGATCGGCGACAAAGTCAAGTGGTACAACGAGATCGACTGAGGGCGGAGGACGTATGGGACTCTTCAGCAAAAAGGGCGGCTCCGCCGGCAAGCGCATCCGCATCTTCTTCATGACCGACGTGCACGGGTCGGAGCGCACGTACCGCAAGTTCGTCAACTCGGCCAAGTTCTACAACGTCGACCACCTGATCATGGGCGGCGACATCGAGGGCAAGTTCCTGGTGCCCATCGTCGATGAGGGCAGCGGGCACTACCGGGTGACGCTCCAGGAGGAGCTCTCCCACCTCAGCGGCGCCGACGAGCTCAAGGCGCTCCAGGAGCGCATCGAGACGCTGGGCTTCTACTACGTGATCGTGGGCGAGGATGAGATCCGCGCCATGCAGGAGGACCAGAGCCTCGTGGACGCGGCGTTCAAGAAGGAGGCGCACGCGCGGCTCGAGCGCTGGATCGCCCTGGCCGACGAGCGCCTGGCCGGCACCGACATCAAGATGTACGTCACCGGCGGCAACGACGACCCGCAGGAGCTCGTCGACACGCTGGAGGAGAAGCAGAGCGACCGCGTCATCAACTGCGAAGGCCGCATCGTGATGCTCGACGACACCTTCCCGATGGCCAACTGCGGGTACAGCAACCACACGCCATGGGACACCCCGCGCGAGACGGACGAGGAGACGCTGGAGAAGTACCTGGAGGAATCTCTCCAGGGGATCGACGACTTCACCAACGCGATCTTCAACTTCCACGTGCCCCCGTACGACTCGACGCTCGACGACTGTCCGAAGCTCGACTGGTCGACGGATCCGCCGGCCCCCGTCGTCGTCGCCGGCGTGCCGCAGTCGGCGCCGGCGGGGAGCCACGCCGTCCGTAACGTGATCGAGCGCCACCAGCCGCTGCTCGTGCTCTCGGGGCACATCCACGAGTCGCGTGGTCTCATCAAGATCAAGCGCTCCACCGTGGTGAACCCGGGCAGCGAGTACGGCGAGGGCATCTTGAGGGGGTGCATTCTGACACTCGAGCCGGGCAAAATCGTCGGTTATCAGATGACGTCGGGGTGAGGCTGCTCGCGAGCAGCCTTGGACGTATCTGTCACAAGGTCCTGAGAGACTGACACAGGGGGAAGAGATGGCCACAACCGCAGCAAAACCGGAGGTCTTCAGCCGCAAGGCCTCGGGGCTGTCCAGGGTGATGTCGCCCTGGTCGGCATTCATGTACAACTTCCTGACCATGGGCGTGATCTTCCCGTGGACGTTCGTGTGGGCGCCCGCCGCCTTCCCGGGCGTCTCGGTGTGGATGGCCTGCCTGTTCGCGATCCTGCTCGAACTGCCGATCGCCCTCGCCTACGTGTGGATGGCCACCGCCATGCCACGCTCCGGCGGCGACTACGTGTTCCAGAGCCGCGTACTCGGCGGCGCCATCGGGTTCCCGGTCGTGATGAGCGGGTTCGTGATCTGGATCCTCCAGTGGGTCGCCCTCGCCGGCTGGCTCCTTGCCACCCTCGGCGTGGCGCCGCTCTTCATGGGCCTCGGGGTGCACTACGAGAGCCAGAGCCTCATTGACGCCGCCGTCTGGGCGCAGGGCAGCCAGGGCGTGGTCACCATCAGCATCATCGGCGCCGCGGCGATGATGATCCTGCTCGTGACGGGCTTCAAGAACTACGTGCGGCTGCAGTACTTCATGTTCGCCGCCACGGGTATCCTCGTCGTCATCCTTCTGGTGCAGTTCCTGCGCACCACGCCGGCCGAGTTCGCGACGGCCATCAACCACTTCGCCAGTGTGGTCGACGGCCGGGCGGACTACTACACGTGGCTGCAGAAGGACGTGGCCGACGCCGGGGTCAACCTCGCGCCCGCCATCACCTTCGGGGCGATCCTGCTCGCCACGCCGATCGTCTGGACCAGCCTGCAGTGGGCCACGTACAGCGTCCAGCAGGGCGGCGAGATCAAGGGCGCCCGCGTGTTCAAGAACCAGGCCTTCATCATCGTCGGTTCGATGATCGCCGTCGGCTGCGTCCTCGCGGCCATCGCCTGGGCCGAGGAGCGCGCGGTGGGCACCGCGTTCTTCAACGCCGTCTCGCACTCGTACTACTACGTGGTGAGCGCCTCCGGGGATGGGATAGGCAGCGTCCTGCCCTTCCCGGGCATGTTCGCGATCGTGATCTCGCCCAACCCGATCATCGTCATCCTGGTCGCGGTGAGCTTCATGCTTGCGTCGCTGCAGATCACCTGTAACTGCTACATCGGCATGACCCGCATCATGGTCGGCATGTCGCTCGACCGTACCCTGCCGACCTGGTTCTCCAAGGTCAGCCCGCGGTTCCGCTCGCCGGTCAACGCGCACCTGATCTACTTCGCGCTCGGCTGCGTCGCGATCCTCGGCTACAACTACTGGACGCAGTGGTACTCCATGACGCTCGGCGTCACGTTCGCCTGCGGCTACGTGTTCACCATCAGCTGTCTGGCGGCCGCGCTGCTGCCGTTCCGCGCCAAGGCGCTCTACGAGGCTTCACCGGGCGCCAAGTACACGCTCGGCGGGTTCCCGCTGGTGACCATCTTCGGCATCATCGGGTTCTTCTTCGGCCTGGCCGCGCTCATCGCGTTCCTCACGAACGCCAACTACGGCCTCAAGGGCACGACCCCGTACATCGTCGTGGCCGGCATCTTCATCGTCTGCCTGATCGGCTACTGGATCGGCCGCGCCTACAACAAGGGCAAGGGCATCGACGTCAACTACGCCTTCCTCGAGGTGCCGCCGGAGTGAACCGGCTCTGCATCTGAGGTGCTTCTGTGAAGGGGGCGCCGGGGCGGAAGCCCCGGCGCCCCCTTCGCGTACGTCCCTGCGTCCGCCGGCCGATCGGCGCCGCCGGAGCGAGCCGGCGCCCGGCGCAGCCGCGCCGGCCGGGACTCAGGCGGCTTCCTCCAGATCGCGCTTCGAGGCGCCGGCCGTGTACGAGTGGGCGCCGGCGCCGGCCAGGCGGCCGCCCTCGACGATCAGGTACTCCTCGCGGATCGCCGTACCCGCGAAGAAGCTCTCGAGGATCTCGCGGGTGCCGGCCGCGTAGCGCGCCTGCGCCGGCAGCGACGAGCCGGAGACGTGCGGAGTCATCCCGTGGTGAGGCATCGTGCGCCATGGGTGCGCGCTCGGCGCCGGCTGCGGGTACCAGACGTCGCCCGCGTAGCCGGCGAGCTGCCCGCTCTCGAGCGCCTCCACGACGGCGTCGCGGTCGCAGATCTTGCCGCGTGCGGTGTTGATCAGGTAGGCCCCGCGCTTCATCGTGCCGAGCAGCTCGCGGTCGAACAGCCCCTCGGTCTCGGGGTGGAGCGGGGTGTGGATGGAGACGACGTCGCAGACGCGCACCAGCGATCGCGCGTCGGGATGGTAGGT
>Ga0075319_1000017_pt1 | contig 13153 bp, 22 predicted proteins | sample MayberryNE_TuleC_FD_120046 | JGI IMG/M metagenome (GOLD analysis project Ga0075319, IMG submission 120046) | Natural and restored wetland microbial communities from the San Francisco Bay, California, USA, that impact long-term carbon... | ecosystem: Environmental > Terrestrial > Soil > Wetlands ... | reverse complement strand
CTCGTCTGCTAACCTCAACCTAAGGATATCAAATGCAAAAGCTACTCCTCACGGGCTCAATCATCGCAGCAGTCACGCTTATTGGCCTTGCAAGCCGTTACTTTCTTGGCAACGACAATCCAGTCGAGCAAGTCTGCGAAGACGTCATACACAGCGAAACAGGGGTCGAGATTGACTTAAGCCCTGAAGTCACGGGCGAATCTGGAAACAGCGCAGCTTCGTAATATTTTTGTCTTTCTTCTAAGAGGCTAAGTCTCAACAGCAGCCTCTCAAACCCTTCGCTGATTTGAACGAATTTCTTCGATAGCTCATCATGCCTCGAGAAAATTCCTCGCCTTACATTGTCAACACTTTTCTCTATAGTGCGAATTTCTCCCCTAAGGATCTCAGTTTCAGTTAGATCAAACAAGTCCAATGCAACGTAGCCCATATATACCTTTCTAAATATTAGTTAGATCAAAAAGTATACCCTGATGTATAGATTAAATCAACACGATTTTAAGAGGTATTGATGTGAAAACGTCCAAAGTCATTTTTCTAGTTGCGGTTTTTTTAACCTCAGGATGTACACTAAATTTAACGACGACTTTATGTGATACTCATGGTACGGCAACTGATACGATCGATACCTCGACGAGCACTCCTAACGATGTTCAAGCTAGTCCGACGCTTTCGATCCCAGCTCTTAGTCTCTAAATGGTAGGAGGTAGCAATGCAAATTCCTAAAATCGCGAAAGTCCTCACAGTCATACTGTCAGGGCTATTTTGCGCAATAATGTATTTAGTTATCTTGATCGCAGAAGATGGGTACGTAGATAAGAAAGAATCGTCTCTAGGATATCCATCAAGTAAGATCGCAACGTATCGGCCCAACTATACTAAAAATAGCTGCTCGGTGAGCGAAACTGGGCTGGCAAGTCAATCTCTTGCCCCCTAGATTCATAGAAGTTGCGATCTATTTCAACTGAAGAAAGCGCAGCTCCTGATTTGCCAAAAAAGTGGCTGTAGATGGCGTACCGGGCCGCATCTACCGAATGGTCCGACACTTTTAAAGGTTTGTCTTCACCAGTTTTCTGGCATTTTGGATCCCAAACGTAGCTTTGCATCTCTTTAATAAGAACACTGCATTTTGCGCATATCTTTAATGTTCCATTGAGAAAGAAATCTGACATGAGGCGAATGCCATCAATAACTTCGTTCTTCGCGTCGTATAAGTTAGAAACCCCCTCTCTCATAAGCTCTAGCTTAAATGACGCCGCTGATGGGTCAATGTAAATAGCCCTCACGCCATATCCTGAGATGAATTTCTTAAAGTCATGCGCGTATTCAGAATCAGTTTTTTGCCTCTGGGCGACCTTGCTGTCGAAGTAGTAGCAGTCTTCAACCCACATATTCGGATACTTGGATCTGTTTATCCCTATTAGAACAAACGAGCATGCATTCGTTGTGCCATAATCGACCCCGACGAGATAATATTCACCATTTCCAGGGGGCCGGTTGATCACATGGAGCTTGGTGTCGAAGAAGTCGAAGATCGCTCCTTGAGCCTGAACCCACTTGCCCTCGATGAATCGCTGGTACCAAATGCCTTTGTACTGGCGGCATAAGTACTCTTTTTCTTCTTGAGTTAACTGGGGATTATCATTCAAGGTGAATTGCCAGCTCTTGACGTCGGAGTTGTCAGTTAGGAAATCTTGTTTTAACCAATGGAATGGGGAATCAGGGTTCGTAGTGCCAAAGATTTTCGCGTTATTCATCATGCAGCGCGAGATCATCATGCGAAAAACGCTCTCTGGGATAATTGAAATTTCGTCTATATAACATCCCGAAGCTGTAAACCCGCGCACCTTGCTTTCGCTTCTTTCATCATCAGCCCCGACGATGTGGACAACTTTGCCCCAGATATTCATTTCGCGCTTGCCTTGATAGTATCGCGCGTCAGTTCCGATCATATGAGTGAGCAAAGGCAATATATTTCGCTTAAAAGAGTCATAGGTTCGCGTGATAATGCAATACTCGCCTTCTGGGCCTTCTGCCAACTCCTTGATGAATCGAAGGAGCGAAACGTACGTCTTGCCTGAGCGAACAGCCCCCTCCCAGATATTAATTCGAGCAGTTGACTCGAAGAGCGAAGCAAGCTGTTTTCTAGATAGTCCAGGCATGAGACCTAAAAGGGGATTTCGTCATTGTTATTTGACGATGTTGGCATAAGCTTCGCGATCTTAGACGATGAACCATCTTTCGTCAACATCATCGCAAGCGTGTTGTTTAAAACCTCTAGCTGTCTAGCGATTTGGGCAAGAGGATCGAGCCTTTCGCCCATTTTCTTAATATCCCAAGCCATATACTTTAATGAAAGTTCCGCTGGCGGGGTTGGTTTATCTGAACTTGACATATAGGCCCCTAAAGTTGTTGTGAGTTAATTATACTGTAGCAAATTGATTCTTGTATATAGCCAAAGCCTATTTCTTAGCTTTTTTACTTTCAGAAATCGCGATTGCTACTGCTTGTTTTTTATTTTTCACCAGAGGCCCTGACTTCGAAGAGCTGTGTAACTCGCCCTCCTTGTACTCGCGCATAACCTTCCCGATCTTTTTTTCTGATTTTGTCTTCTTCATAGTAATCCTTGTACCATTCTGCATCGTCTGCATCATCTTCGGGATCGCGATCTAAGTTTTTATTTAACTCCATGACTGTAATCTCTGTTCTAGGCAGTTTAGAATAAGACTTTACAACGTGGTATTCGCAGACTTGAGAATCATCAACGAATATTAGGCCATTCATACAGTCGAAGATATATTTAGTCAAGTTATCGGAATCGGGTTTGCACGCGTGCTTGATCTCGCCAGATATCATAAGCTCCTTTCTCTTCTGAGATGCGCTGGCTGGAACTGCGAAGAAAAATCTCAAGAGTATTTTAACTGGAGATGAAATAGGCACGAGCTTATACTGTGAGGCCATTTGCGCCCTAGTTATTGCCTTTTCTTTCTTCTGCATATCGTATACTAGAGTTCGCGTTGCCAAGTGCTTTTGCCCTGGCCTCTTCCATGCAATCGGTTCGCCTTGGATATCAAGATAAATCATAAATTCCTCTGTGTAAATCTCCTGATAAATCGTATATCAATTTCTTCACAAGAGAAATCTTGCAAATAGCTATTGCCTTGTTAAGTTGGTAAGGCATATAGTGGTTACATTAGCAAGTTAACATAGGATAACAAGTGAAAGAAAAAGAAGTGATAAAGGAAGGATACACGAGAGCCACTGAGGTTTTGTCTCAATGGGATAAGTTCTCAATGATCAATAATGAGATTTTTGAAGCCAAGACGATTTTAGGGACCAACGTTCATGAAGCGATCGCGAATTACTATCGAGGGATTCTGACTGAATTAACAGACCAGGAACAAAAATACTTTGACTCATTCTATGGATGGAATGCCATCAATGTTGTCGAAGTGGTCGATTTCGAAAAGCGCATGTACGATGATAAGCGCATGCTAACTGGCGCTATGGACGCTATCGTCAAAGTAGGAGACGAGCTGATTCTCCTAGACTGGAAATGCTCATACAACGCCGATAAGCTAGGCTGGCCATTGCAAGCGAGCTTCTACATGCAGCTACTTAAATCTAGCGGCTACGGCGAGGTTAACAAGGCTATTTTCGTGAAGCTGGACAAGGAAGGAAACTTCCCCAAGACTTTTGAGTTTGCTCAAACGCCAGAGCTTATTGAGCTAACTAATGCCGCGCTTTTGCTATATAGATATCAAAAACCATGGATTGAAAAAAGAAAATTTGCAACAGAGGAGTTTGCAGAGTGAGCAAAAAGATAAAAGTTATTTGCGTTGGGCTTGTTGCCTCGAGAGAAATGTACTTGCCGAATTGTGAGATTACAACCTTGGTAAAAGACCTGTGGAGAGAGAAAAAAAGTCATTTTATTTTTGAAGATATGTCGGTCTTTAAAAGTCATGGTTATCAGATTTACTATTCGGGAGTAAAAAGTGCCACTCTAAAATTAGTTGACGCGATTTATCAAGAGAAAAAAGAAGAATAAAAAAACCCCCTGCAGACCGTCTGCAAGGGGAAATTTGATCGCAATAAAATAAACATAAGGTTGAAATTATGTCTACCCAAGAAAGCATACTAGATTTTGATGAAACTTACCACCAAAAAGAATATGCGCGATGGTATAACGATGCCTCATCACGCGAAGAATATCACCGCTGGTACTTCGAAGCCATGGCGAAGTTTGAAGAGTTTGAAGACGACTACAAGAAGATGGTTGATGAATATCATCAGGCAGCAAAAGCCTCAAGAGAGATGCTGATCCAGGCGCATAATGACTCAATCACGAGAGAATTTATTTAAAAAATCACTATAAGGAAGAACAAAATGGAAGAACAAGTAGTCCCACTTCAAAAAGAGCTCTGCAAGGCAATGGCAGAGGCATTTTCAGATATCCAGGTCGCTATTACTGATAGTGTCAACCCTCACTTCAAGTCTAAGTACGCGAACTTGGCTAGCATAGTCGCCGCGATCAAGCCCGCCCTTAAGGATCGTGGGCTTTGGTTCATGCAGAAAGTACATAGCACTCCAGGCTTTGCGTCAGTTGAGACAATTATTTTCCACTCTTCAGGAGAGAGTCTCTCTTGCGGGATCACTTCAATCCCTGTACTCAAAGCAGACGCCCAGGGTTACGGCTCTGCATTGACGTATAGTAAAAGATATTCTTTAAGTAGTGCCTTCTCGGTTTCAGCTGGCGAAGCAGAAGATGACGATGGCAACGCGGCTTGCGAGAAGCCTAAAGAGAAGAAAGCTTTTTCCCCTGCCTCTTTTGAGATCGAATCAACTCCAGAGAGGGCAACTCTTAACAATCAGCAGCTATCTATTTTAGCCATGACGACCCTTAAGAGATTAGGGTTAGACATCAGCGAGTACGATAGCATGGTCGCTTGCTTAGCTGCATGGCAAGAAGTTGTAAAGAATCCAATCGGAGAGATCGTTACTTCACAGATGAAAGATAAATCGAAATTCTTGGAAACATTTGATCGATGGAAGGCAAAAAATTCGAAGAAGGCTGTAGAGGTAGGTCGAAACGAATAGCCTTAAGAAGGCTTGTGAATTTTAGAACTAATGTGGTAGAAGGTCGGTTCCGAAATTTCAAAGAAAGGCAGTCAGAGAGTTCGTTGCTCTCTGACACCTAATGAAAAACTCCGCCCGGAGAATTAAAATGTCTTGCGACACCGATACTTATAGCCGAATGCCTCATTTTGTATCAAGAGATACATCGCTTAATTCCCAGCAAAAAATTCTATACTGCGAAATTCTTAATCTATCAGGTCGAACTGGCTATTGTCATGCAACAACTGACGAGCTATGTGAAGCGATCGGAGTCCTTAAAGAAACCTCACGGCATATAAAATATCAAATTTCAGAGCTCAAGAAAAAAGGGCTTATCCAAGTTGAAAATATTGGGAATGAAAGAAGAATCTTTCCCCTAAGAACTTTAAAAAAATGTTTGGGTGCTGAAATTCACACCCTAAAAGAATTTAAGGGTGCTGAAATTCGCACCCCTGACCCTATTTTAAAAAAATGTTTGGGTGCTGAAATTCACACCCAAGGGTGCGAAAAACAGCACCCTAGGGGTGCGAAAAACAGCACCCTCCCTTGCATCCCTATATCAGTAAAAGAAGAAGAGAAGAAGATAAAAGAAGAAGTAGTACAGAGCGCCGCTGCGCGTCAGCCAAATACTACTCTTTTTTTTACTACTTCTTTTTTCGAAAGAGACCCGGCAAAAGAAGAGATCAGCCTTGAAGTCAGGAGCCAGCTCATCGAGACCTATGGCCGCGATACCGTGACGAAGTTCGAGGCTAACGCCCTCAAGGCGATGATCAAATCGTCAGAAGAGGGACATGCCAATGGAAAATTTTATCAGAGGGGGCTAGAAGAAATAACTCGCGATTTCTGCGAGCAGGAACAAAAGCGCAAGGCAGCGCGAAGTGAGCTTGCAGCGAAGAAAGACGAACCAACTAAGGTGTCTTTAGAAGACTTAGTTGAAATTAGAAAGAAAAAGTTATTAAATGATAAGTTTTTATCTAAATTCGTTACTGTAGACGCAAGCGGATTTTTTGTAAAAGAAAGCAAGCTCTCAACTCAAGAGTACACTTCGCTCACTAAAACTGGCATGGCCTTTGACGACAAGGGTTTGATCGGAGTAAACTCCTACGATGAAAATTTTGATCGCCTCGAAAGAGAGCTCCGAAAAATTGCAGGCGGGGGTGATGTTCGCGGGGTAAACCAAACGGGAAGGACCGCCGAACCTAGAAGGCCTAAATTCTTCAATACAACGGCTTTGGACGCGTCAGAATATACTAAGCAAGGCAATCATACCAACCAAGCTTGTCAATTGAACAGCGGTCAACTAAGGGGCCTAGAATGCGATTGTCTCTAAAAGCGCTCACGATGAGCTTGTTTTTATGTGCTAGTCTTGAACTTAAGTGCGAGACTAACCACTATCTTTGCCCCCAGGACGCGCTATCTTTCGAGGATGGGCTCCTATGCCTAAAACGCTATAGGGTTGACTCCTGCCAAGCTCAAATAGTCTTTTTGCGAAGGCTGCGCGCTAACAGACACGGCATGTATTGGCTACACAGTGACAGAGTTGCTCATCTGGAAAAAAAGGCAAATTGCCTCAAGGAGACTGGGCTAGAAAAGTAAGCGCATATCCCGCGTAAAGAAATTACTTTACAACTTGCGTAAAAAGACACGAACAATTTTGTTAGAGAGAAAGCGGAGTTTTTTAGCTCCACACTTTGTGAGATGGTAGAAATGCTTTCCCTCGAGGAGCAAATTATATGAAAAAATACCTTGCGTGCCTAATTTTAGCACTCTCTTGTGCCGACTGCTTATATGCAAAAACTTACCACATTTCAAGCGACAAAAAAGCGCGCCCAGTATTCAAAGAATATGTTGACTACAAGGGCATTTGGTTTCGTGATTCGCATTTTAGATTTTACGACGCTCAAGGCAAGATGGTAATCCTCACCTCGATTCGTGCAGACGATGGCGGAGTTTTCTACTACGAAAAAGACTGCGTGAAGAAAAAAGGCAAAAAAAGCGTGCGGAAAAAATCGGATTGAACATATGCTTTTGGAAAAAAATGGGGTCACATGGAAAACTATCGCGAAAACTATCGCATTGACGAAATTAATGGCTTAAGTTTACTCGAAGATCTTATATCGCGAATTTCAAGCGATAAGAAAAATTTTAACCCTCATAGGCTTGCTGATAACGCGAAAGACGATGAAAAAAACGAAATCTGCTTGAGTTTTTCTGGCATTTCTGCTTCAGAAGATTTTTAAGCTAGAATTAATGGGGGGCTTGGTCTTCCTTCCTTGCCCCCTGTTTTTTATCACTGCTTTGATGATAGCGATTCACAAATGTTTTTGATCGCATAAAAGTCTTTTACGTCTGAACACCGAATGCATTCTTCCATGTACTTTTTGTTCATCTTTTCTAGGGCGCTTTCTACTGCCTCAGCCCCATAACTTAGGCAGAGAAGCGCGTATGATCGAGGACTAAGAGCGATTCTTTCAAGCATTTTTGTTCCTATTGTTTTAGTTAATTTACAATTTCTTCGTCTTCTTCGTCTTCTTGGTCTTCTTCTTCAGATCTTTTTATATCTTCTTCGATATATCCGCGAACCTCGTCTCGATACCCGTCACAGTAGTCCTTTACGCACTCTTCGATAGTGTCTCCAAGAAGAATGACCCTAGATCCATGACTCCAAGGACAAGACCATGGAGTCCCAGAGGCGCGGTCGTTTTCTTCAAAAGTCTCATCAAGATCATGTACCCCTATCTCGAGGTAAAAAAGTTCCACGAACTTTTCTCTCTGCTTTTCTCCAAGCTGTCTCGCGCTTCTTTTTCTCATCTTCTACCTTCCTTTTTTGGTGTATCGCCTTCTTAGCATGGTACCATCTTACCTCATAAGGCCTTATCTTAGCAAGGCAATAGATGAGAAAAATAAATAAAAAGAAATGCTTGACTTAACCATTTCTTTGCTTATTATTGGAGATATACCAAGAGGGCACAAATGGCTAAAATTAAAAAAGAACCTACTAAAGAAAGAGTCTACTCATGCCGCGCGCTTAAGCCCGACGGCTCACCATATAGGCCGTGGAGATCGTACAAGTCGATCGATGAAAAAGAGGTGATGAGGCTCGCTGAAAGTCAGTGCACTATGAAAGAGATGGCAAGGCTTCTACATACGAGTGTCGAGACACTTCACCATCACTTCCGTGATGCTATAGACTACGGAAGGTGTCTTGGTACTAAGTCTGTGAGGCGAAAACAGTACGAAGTCGCGATGGAAGGCTCTCCGACCATGCTACAGTGGCTTGGCAAGCACTGGCTACAGCAAAAAGACGATGTAGCCGAAGCTATAGCAAAGGCGCCTTTTCTTGAGACGATGGCGGCGCTTACGCAGGCTTATAAGGTAGACATATCTGACACCAAAGAGAAGAAGCTTGACGAGATAGGGTGAGAAAAGATATCCTCATCGAGCCTTTAACTTAAACCTTGAGGAATCGCGATGAAAAAGATTTTTTTTGCTCTCGCCTTAGCGGCTTTTGCTCCATGCGTGGCTACTACACTTCCTAAGTCGCGAACTTCCGAAGTTCAGAAGTGCCTGTGCGACCGGCTTTATATCGACGCCGAGGACATCACGATCATCCAAGACAGGATCATCGTGTCGTATCGAGACTCTCTTTACTTTGCAGAAAGAATACACTGTGATGAAGACGGCCTATACATCGATCAGTGCGACTTAGAGGCCATCTTGGATGGTGATAAAAGCGCGACGCGTCATAGCCACGAGTACCCAGACTACGCTGACTTCTATAGTCGATAGCCCTACTACTTCTTCTTGGGCTTATTTGGTCCCCGCGCTGTCGGCATGGGCTTGATCTTTTCATCGTACTTAGCCACTGCAGGGGATCCTGCTTGCTTTCGTAGCTTATAGTCTGATAGCTCGACAGCTAGCGCAGACGCTAAAGCCGTCAGCATACAGAGCGCGCCAAAATCATCTTTAGGCTCGCCCTTAAAGCATACTTCTAGAAAAGATCGGCACATATCAACGTGGCTTTCGATCTTAGCTGTATAGTCTTTTTTTGCAGAAACCATTGGTTCCTCACTTATTTTTTATTGTTTTAAGTACATCTAGTATCATGCTCATGACTACCTCACAGGCCTCTTCTTCCTTTCCTTCTTCGATCAGGTCATCAATGCAAGCGCCTACAGTGGCAGAAAAAGCCGTTAAGATAGCCACCGTCTTGCAGGTAAAAGAGCTAGACTTTTCATAGTCAGTCGTCACTTTCATATACCGGTCGTAAAGATCTTGTGTATCTTCAGAGAGGATCCTCTGCTCTTCCTTCGTAAAAGTCATTCTCCCCCTCGCCGATCTCTTTTGCCTCTATCTTTGCTTCAGCTATCTTCATCAAGCCCGCTTTCTCTTGAGCTTCTGTCTCGAGCATGCCGTAAATTCTGTCTAGATCTTCAGCAAACAGCCCCACGCCCATGTCAAAAGCCTCTTTTTTCTCACCGCTCATCTGATATAGATAGCTTCCCATCGTGAGAGAGAGTGATCTCAAAATAATGATCGAAAGCTCTCGCTGCATAACCTTCTCTTCAATAAGCCGAAGAATCTCCAAGTTAATAGTCTCCTCGATCTTGTGAGCCAGAGTAAAAACTTTGTCATTAATTCCGTCTAACCGTTCTTTTTCCATACCATCAATCCTTTAATTGCTAATGCAGTATAAACCCCGAATAAACACGCTTGAGCCCACATGTGAGCTGAAACGAACAGCAAGCAGAAGGTCGCGTTAGTCGCGACCCAGTAGTAAAAGCCACGCCTATCAGCTTTGGCATTGAGCCATGTGCCATAAAGCGCGAATAGAGTGCAAACCCATGAGATCACTTCGAATGGCATTTGCAACCCATATCTTTTTCGCCAGACTCTTTTTTCTTCGGAAAATGAATTTTGCAGAGAAATGGGCCGACTACCTTGTCTGAATCATCATCATCTTCTTCTTCTATTTCTTCGGCCTCTTCGAAATCCTCCAGCTTAGTTTCGATGTCATCAACGACTCCAGAAAACAGCTCGAGCACCGAGTTCAGATCTTCTTTAGAGTCCATGCTATCGACTAGATCAGAGATCATCATGATCAGCGCCTCAACCACGTCGGTGGAGTCCATCAATAAATTATCCCATTCTTTATGAACAAGATCGTCAATCTTGCACTGCAGTTTCACACTCTCTTTCATATAGCCTCACAATCTTTGCATTTTAATTTAAACATAATAGGAATACCATTTTCGAAGTAAACTGTAGGTTCTGCTCTTGCAACAATCCCCTCGATAGTGTGAGGAGTGATCGAACATTGGCTCAACGGCTTGCTTTTTACAAAATCAACAATTTGCTTTTCGGTCATGATTCCAAGGTCTGGAACTACAGGAATGCAGAGCTTATCTGCGATCGTTTTAAGTGCTGATCGAGAAGCAAATCGTTGATTTTGATTCATCCCATCAAACAAAATAAACCCTTGATCCTCTCGATAGTTTTTACCGACGGCTTGAATTTTAGGGCCATAGCCCTCGCCATATAGTACGAAAGTTGAGGTACCCATATCTTTAGCAATCTCTTGAAGCGCTGGGCTTGTAAAGGTCTTTTTTAGGTAGCTAAGGAGTGGCTCTTGCAATATAGCGGCTGAAGTTCTTCCCGCAAAATTTATTTCATGCCCGTCTGGATGAGTACAAAAGTAGATCCTGACGTTAGTACCATCGACTTTCTCGCTCACTCGCCAAGTCTTAATATTTTCAAACTCTGGCCGGGCATACTCCCCAACGAGTAACTTGCTTTTGCTTTTCCTTCTCTCTAAAACTTTATCTTTCTTTTGATCAAAGCCCCAGTTTTCTCGCTTCCACAAGCCATAGATTTTTATGTATTCCATCCATCCTCATAATTTAAAATTCTCCTACACAAAGCATCTAACTCTTCGCAAAAGATCTGGTTTGGGTTAAGTATCTTGGCATTTAGGGAGACCCAATTTTCGAACATGCAATTAATTGCGAGCTGAAACGTCTTATCGACGTTTCTAAACCCATCGTCCTTAATATCAAGCCCTGATGGCCTCACAAGGCACATTTGGTTATAGCCCATCGAATACGCATCGCAAAAGTCAGTCAGATATGCCGGTAGTTCCTCTTGGTTTGCGACGATGAGATAGACAAGTGGGTCAATGGCCGAGCGATCGCAAAGAATGAAATCGGGATTCTTCAAAGTGGCTTCCGCCTCTCGCTTAATCTGCTCTGTTAGTATCCAAAGCGTGGCTTCGATGCCTTGATTAGGCCCGATAGGCAAGGGGCAAGAGCGCGCGACCTCGTCAATAAGCACATAAGTGCGTCCAGAGCGCTCACACTCGAGGCATAGCCCTTTGCATAGGGTCGTTTTTCCAACTCCATGAGCCCCGACTACGGCGATTTTTCGCATATAACCCTCTTGTCAATAATTTGCAATTTGCTCGAGTGAGTAAATATTGTCTACAACAAAACGCTCATTGTATGGAGAAAAAAAGAGCCAAGGATTAATGTAAAGGAAATTAATTAATAGGATGGCAACATGACGTATTTCCCCTCAATTGATGAGTCATACTACACCGATAATGATAGATCGATTACCCAAGTCATGGATTCTCTGTACTCGCAAAATATCACTTCCAATCAGAGCTTTTGGGTCGAGGCTGACAACGACAATCGTTTTGCAGCTGGGGACCAGAACCTCTTCAATGAGATGTACGGGGGCTACACGACTAATCGCTCGAGGCAATTCTCTTTCAATAGAATAAAACGCGTCCTCAATATGGTGTCAGGGTATCAACGCCAGCATAGAAAAAGCACTATCGTCACGCCAGTGGAATCTGGAGCCCAGAAAACAGCAGACCAGTTCACCAAGCTCCTATATCACGTCTATAGCCATGATAACGCTCTAGAGACATTGTCAGATGCTTTCGAGGGCGCGATTACTGGCGGGATGAATCTACTTTCAACTTGGATTGACTACTCAAAAGATTGTGTCAACGGAGAAATAAGAACCGATAACATCAGCTATAACTCTTTTCTCATGGATTCGTTCTTTCGCAAGAAAGATTTAAGCGACTGCAATTTTATTTGGACGCGCAAGTTTCTATCGAGGCGACAAGTTTGTTCACTGCTTCCAGGTCGAGAAGACGAGATAAAAGAGATGCGGGGATGCGGAAATAAGGATGGGAAATTCAATTTTATTCCAGAGTCCTTCAATGCAGGCCCAAAATCCCTCATGGTCTATGACGAATTTTGGTACATGGACTCGCGCTCGATTCAGACTATCGTTGATACTGAAACGGGCGAAACTACGGAATGGCGTGGCCAAGATGACGATCTCAAAGAATTCCTATCGCGATACCCCCAGACTATCGTGGTGAAAAATGAGATCCCTAGCGTCAAGCTCGCCATCGTCGTTCAAGGCAGGGTCGTGTTCAATGGCCCAAATCCAATGGGCATAGACGCTTACCCCTTCGTCCCAGTCTGGTGTTATTACAACCCGCAAATTCCCTACTACCCTCTAAGAATTCAAGGAATCACTCGTGGCTTGCGCGACAGCCAATATCTTTATAATCGAGCGAGAATAAACATGCTCGATATCCAAGAGAGCCAGATCAATTCAGGCTGGATCTATAAAGAAAACGCTCTCGTTAACCCCAAAGACGTTTTCCTTTCAGGCCAAGGCAAAGGGCTCGCTCTCAAGGCTGAAGCCCAAATGACCGATGTGATGAGGATTGAAGCCCCCCAAGTTCCGGCCTCGATGATCCAACTTAACGAGCTTCTAGGCCAAGAGCTTACACAAATATCCGGTGTCAATGAAGAGTTGCTCGGCTCAACAACTGATAAAGACAACTCGGGCGTGCTCGAGATGCTTCGTCAAGGAGCTGGCCTCGTAACCTTGCAGCCAATATTTGATAACCTCGACTTAAGCCAACGCCTTCTAGGCAAAATCCATATGCAGCTGATCCAGGCAAACTGGACTCCGGGCAAGGTATCGCGCATCATCAATGAAGAACCGACCG
>Ga0075319_1000016_pt1 | contig 13409 bp, 19 predicted proteins | sample MayberryNE_TuleC_FD_120046 | JGI IMG/M metagenome (GOLD analysis project Ga0075319, IMG submission 120046) | Natural and restored wetland microbial communities from the San Francisco Bay, California, USA, that impact long-term carbon... | ecosystem: Environmental > Terrestrial > Soil > Wetlands ... | reverse complement strand
CCAGTGGTTTCAACATCTGTAACAGTGCCAATCAAACCTTTATAAGATCACTCTGATAGGTTTATTTACAGGGCGATATTTGACATCTACATGGCTTGCGTTCACATGGACGCAGCCTATAGGATCTCCTAGCATTTCTTGTAGATGCCTTATATCATAGATGCCATATCCTTCATGAATGTGGCCACAGACAAAAAGCTTTAGATTCTTTAATGTATGGTTTACATGATGATGTAATAGAGATTTAGAGCCGCATCTTTCGCCTTCTAAATTTGTATCATGAAGACCCCACATAGGAGAATGACATACCAAAATGTCCGTATCTGCAGGAATTAGGTCAAATTTTTGTCCTAATTCTTCTTCATTTTTGCAAGTATAGGCCATGCAATGAGGATTCATGCCCGGAAATTGCAGAGTCCAAGGACTTCCCCAAACTTTTAATTCTTTTCTTCTAATTGTATTGTTAATTTTTACATCAAGTTTGTCATAATGAACAATTTCTGTTCCTGAGTCGCAAAGATAAGTAGTTTTATCGGCTAGAACTGGCACAGAATTCATCACCTGACCAGGATTTACCTCTACAGGAACGCCCTTCTGGCAAAGGTTATCATGGTTTCCAGCGATGACAATCTTTCTTTGATAGTCTTGTTTAGACAACCAATGATTGAATTTAAGATATTCATCAATATGATCTCTCGCCGTCATGTCTCCAGCAACAATAAGGAGATCCCCACCATCTAATTTTGGATAATGACCATGAAGGTCTGCTATGCAATCAACTATCATTGACTCGCCAAATCCCTGTAAAATTGTGCCATCTCCGAATTAGCTTGCGCACTTTCAAGCAATTCTTTGATGTCGTACCATTCATCAATACATGCGCAACCGTAATCAGACATAATACCTATTAAAATCCCGATGCCTTTATAAAGAGGGGTATTTGGAGTGACAATAGCAAGGAATGTAGCCCAAGCACTCTTTGTTCGCTCTCTATCAGCAAGATTTGGAAGAAGCCAGCATCTATCCTTAGCTGCAACAAATTCTTCATATGCTTTCTTTGCATGCCAATCTGCATTGGCTAAATAGGTGGCTCTATCTTTTTGCTTAAGCCCTCTATCTGGATAATAATTTTCCCAAAATTGTTCTATTTGAACTTGAGCGCGTTGGGAATAAATATGCTCATCAGCATGAGCTTTTGATGTAAAATACCATTCACACCATATCAAACCAATCAAAACTAGAGCATATCGCCAAATGTATTTCTTTTTGAACCCAATAGAATAAAGGGATGTGCCCATAAAGACACTAAACATAAGAATAACGTAAATAATTGATATCACTTCAACTCCAATTTGCATGTTCCACGACAAATAAAAAACCCTATATTAAATCGCTCTAATATAGGGTAACCTAAGATATGGAGTCAAATGAAAAAACAGATTATTTCTTCTTTTTCTTCATTTCTTTTGATACCACTTTGTCATGTTTAATGTCCATCTTTATCAACTTATTCATGCCTTTATCAATGGATTTTTTTTCTTTCTTAATTGCTTTGTCCATGGGAACTACTTTCCTTTTTTGGGTATTTTTGCACCGGCTTTTCGGGCTTCACTCAGGGCGATCGCAATAGCTTGCTTAGGCTCCTTGCCATGCTCTTCTTCAACTTTTATGTTATGTCCAATATTTTTTTTACCTTTTAGAAGTGGCATATTATTTCTTCTTTGCATCAGGCTTAGGATGCTTCATTGCAGGTTCAGGATATTTCATTGGTTCTTCATGATGCTTCATACTTTTCTTTTTTCTTTGCTCTTTACCCTTAGCCATGGTATAACCTCGATTGAAATTTTAAACAGGATTTTACACATGAAAATTTTCTTAGCAAGTATTGTTTCAATTATTTTTACTACATCAGCATTTGGATGCGAAATTTGTGATTTTGCTAATGAAAAATTTAAAGAAGTAAATGAATCAATTAAAGAATTTCAAAAAGAAAATAATTGTTCATTTGAATCTAAAGAATTTCATTATGGTTACTTATTTGGACAGCAGCAAGCCTATTATAGAATAATAACTTTATCAAACGATTTTTATCCTGATTAATCAATAATATAACAAGTGCTAAATTTAAAAGAAAAAGTATCAGATATTTCAGCGTTTGACATTATTGATATAGCCGATCCAGTAGCTGAACTTAAAATAAATGTTCCAACAGTGCTATTTGCTAATCTTAATCCTAGGGATGTATACCCAGCTTTCGTAACTTGGTTATATTCACTTATTGCTAAACTTTTTCCACCACCATTTGCGGTAGGTGCATAAGGTAAGTTTGAAATTGTTACTCCGCCTACACTCGCTCCTTTGCTTGATAAAAGGATTTGCCCCCAAATAAAAACAACTTTTCCTAAAATGCAAGACCCACCGATCTGAGTTGTATATGTTATACCAGTTGATGAAGAATTAATTTGAATATCTGGTGTCCATGAAGCTTCAATTCCAAAAATTTCAGGCGTTTGGGTTGTAGTATTAACAAGTGAAGAAGTACCATTAAATAATAACGTGTTACCTGTAAGAGTTCCGCTTCCTGTGATGGCATTCGTATTACTGCTAACGATAATACAAAAATCTAATCTTACCACAGCAGAACCGCAAGAAACGGCTGAAGCTGTACCAGCAGAAAATCTACAAAATCGGCAAACGTTTGCTACTACTGAACCGCCTAAAATTGCAGAGGTTGTATTAAGATCCGTTGTATCTAAATCTAAATAATTCCATTCTGAAAACGCTGTTCCTGAAGTAGTGATAGGAAAATAAAATTGACAATATTTTATTTCTGAGGAACCTGCTGATTGTGTGCTTGCAGTGGTTGAAGTTCCAGAATTAGTAATTAATGTATTATAAATATTTAAAGTACCGGTACTAGAGTCTGTAAATAAGGTAATTCCAGTAGTTCCTATATCGCCGTTACAATTAGTGATATTTATAGCTGCTGAGGTGTTTGCTGTACTAAAAGTTATACCTGTATTATTTGTGCAATTTAAATAGCAATTATTCAAATTAAGGATGCTGGCTGCTGATCCAGTAACAGCAAGTAAAGCTGCGCCATTTGTTTGTAGACAGATACCGCTGATGCTAACACTTCCTGCGGAAGTCAGCGTACACGTCCCGGATATTGTGACATTAGGTGTAAGTGCATCGCAAGTATTAGCACAAAGGTTTACCCCTACTTTAAGAGTCAAATTTTCTGTATATGTACCGGGTCGAATAAATATAGTGTCGCCAGAAGATGCACTTGTTAAAGCTGCCGAAATTGTGCTATGGGTACCATTTGCAACGGTAGTACCATCAACAATAAATTTCATTGGTCCGTAATTATTTGTTGAAAGTGCTCTTGTGAATGTCATTTATTTACCTTTTTTAATAATCGTTACCCAAATATCTATTACGCTAACAACCACGTTCCCGTCACTGAAGTCGCGATCCACGTACTCGAAGCATTGTGCCACCTGGCGACTAAAACATCTCCCACAGATGTGCTAGTTGCTGTTCCCCCCGCAGAACTAACCAAAGACCCAATTCTAATTAAATGTGTGCTTGCAGCATCTACGATTACAGCGTCGGCTGTAGTAGCTACAATATATAATTCAACACCCTGAGTTGGGGATGCTGGAGTTGTTAAAGTGACCCCTGCTGCCGTTACGAATGCTCCAGTATCATTGGTCATTGTTACGCTTGTTGCTCGATCAGTAAATTGCACAGCATTAATAGTAATCGTGGAACCTGATCCAGATGTAACAACCCCAGGTCCACCAAGAATATTAATATTTCCGACAGCGGGAGTTGCTGTCCCAGAATCTGTAGTAAATTGTATTGCAACAGCTCCAGAAGCAGAAACAAACCCGTTTGCATCAACTGTAAATTGTGTAGAATTGAAATTGCTCAGGCCTATTTTAGTGGCATCGGCGGCTGCGAGTGCTTGGCTTATTTGGGCATTAATTGTTATAGTGCTTCCGGCGCCGGCAGTAACTAAAGGAGAAGTTCCTGCAGCTACTGTTGCTCCAAGAATATTCCAATTTCCGGCTGAAGGAGGAAGTGCTCCACCAGAATTTCCTGTAATGGTATTTCCTACAGAAGCACCACCATTTTGAAATGAAGGATTGCTGCCAGGACCATTGCTCATTAGGATAGTTCCGGTCAATGCAGGAGAAGCTACGACAAAAGGACTATTTCCTTCAGCCAACACAACTCCATGAGCTGCAAGACCGCTATTGGTTCCTATGTCTGCATAGGTTGGAGAAGACCCATTACCTGCACCTATAAGCGTCTTTCCAGCAGCTGCTGTTCCTACGTTAGCCATTAGAATACCTCATAATTTGTGCCATGGAAAAGGCATTCCAAAGATTCAAAATTATCAACAAATGTATAGCTTGCTTGACCATCAACAGTCGATGCTCCAGTTAAAGATTTAACTGTAATGTTATTGACAGCTGACTGTCCTACCCTATCTTTAATGACAAATTCCCTGTTTGCTGCTGGTGAATCTGGAAGATTGATGGTAATAGGACCTAGGGTTGAATCACATGATAGGAAATAATCAGTGGCAGTGACAGTATAAGGACTCATTGCCGCCGTGACGTTGGTATATTCTGCTGCAACTTCTGTCAATGTGATCGTAATAGTGCTTCCCGATGCAGAAGTAGCTATCCCATCCGTACCATTTCCTGGAGTAAAAACATTGATGTTATTCAAGGCAGGAACTGCCACAGTCATATCATCAGTGGTAAACTGCGTAGGAATATTTGGCGGAATAGGACCTGTTGAAGTAAGAGGCTTATATATTTGGCTCATAATGGTAAAGCATATGTGTAAGAGATTGAGAATGCATTTGCTCCTGCTGCCCCTCTGGCATATAACGACATACCTTGTCTAAAGGTAAAGTTGTTTGCTATGCCATGGTTTCCACGCATATCTAAGATAATAGCTTCTCCTGCTGGAAAAGTATGCCAGGTAGAAGTCCCATTATTAGATATTTCAATAGATACAGCGCTTTGATTATCAAATATAATTTGTACTGGGTTGAAATCTAATACACCGATTAAATCATAGGCACCCGTGAGGGTGGCTATGCGTAATTCATCGGCAAGTTCAGCTATAATGCTTACATTGATTGACATTTGTCTCTACCATTTTATAATATTTATTAGAATGGTCTAACTATAAAGTATGCGTAACTTGATACGTCAGCTGTCTGTGTCGAAGCTGGAGTACCCAGAATCAAACTTGTTACGGTAAAACTCGCTCCGTTACTTATTGTATATGATAATTCTCCAAGAGTTACCGAAGCATTAGTTGCAGTTCTTGTTAGCAAGATGACATCTCCTGTTGCAATGTTTGTATTTGCAATAGTTTGCGTACCTGCAGTAAGAACTCCTGTCCCGATGAAGTCTGTGACAGCTCCACCATTAACTAAAAGTGTTCTAGCAACAGAAGCAATAACTAAGTGACCACCTGAAGCATTAACATTACCTGTCCCTGATGTTAGGGTAATTCCACCTGCTGCATCAGAAGCTGTAATCTGCACGGCTGTAGAAGCTGCCTGAGATGAAGTGATATTGGTTTGCAATGCGCTATCCATATCAATACCGCCAGCTGGTGCTTCTAAGTTAATAGCATCAGCAGAAGCCAAACCAGTTGCTCTTAATGTAAGACCGCCAACATCAGATAATAGAACTACAGAAGCAACATCAGTACCTTGATCCGAATGAATTTGAATTGTTTCACTTGTTCCACCATTAGCATGTAAACGAATTGCTAAGGCTGCGTCTTCTGTTGAACTTACTAACACTGAACCTAAAACGGATGAAAGTGTAAGGTCAATGCCAGCACCTGTTGTTGTTACATTAGAAGCTGCAGCTCCATCAATTGAGAATGCCCCTGTTGTATCAACAGCGATTCCAGTTGTACCGGCATCAACGTCAATTCCACCACCGGCATTAGAAGCAACAATCCGGACGGCTGTAGAAGCTGCTTGTGAGGAATCAATGTTAATTTGCAATGCAGCGTCTAGGTCGAATCCGCCTGTACTATCAACGTTTACAGCATCCGCAACCGCTTCCCCTGCATTTAATAGGATACTTCCGGCTGTTGATTGGATGGTAATATCAAAGGCGCCTGTAGCTGTAAAGTTTGAGGCAGCAGCAGCATCTAGACTGATTCCGCCGGTAGTATCTACGATGAAACCTCCGGTAGAGGAGTCGATATCAATACCGCCACCTGCAGTATTTGCAGCTAAATTAATGGCATCTGCAGTTCCAAGACCGCCTGTGAGTGTTAAACCACCTGCTGTTGAGGAAATATCTACCGAAGCAGCGTTAGTTCCTTGCTGGTTTCTGATACGAATCGTTTCAGAAGTACCACCATTGGTATTTAATGTAATGGCTAAAGCAGCATTCTCTGTGGAACTTATATTTACGGAAGAACCTGTTGCTACGATATCAATATCTTCACCTGCAGAAGCTCCTGAAGCTAAGATATCAATACCTCCAGCTGTAGATTCAATAACTATGGAATCAGCTGCACTTTGTGATGTGGCGATATTAATTTGACCAACTGCATCAACATCTATACCGCCTGCAGTAGCATCAATATTAATCGCATCGGATACAGCTTCAGTCGCTGAAAGAACGATAGAGCTTCCTGTTGCTGTTAAAGAAATATCTTCTGTAGCAGCAGCGCCTGTAGCTCTTAATCTAATACCACCAGCTGTGGATATAATATCAATTGAATCAACTGCACTTTCAGTCGCTTGTAATACAATTGAACCACCTGTATTTGTGATATTAATATCTTCTGTAGCAGCGCCAACAGCATCGATATCGATACCTCCAGCTGATGCTACGATACGGATTGCATCGACAGCATTTTGCGAAGAAGCTAGATTCATTTGCAAAGCAACATCTACGTCCAAACCACCAGCGGCACTTAAAATTCTGACTGCATCAGCTGCGGCTTCTTCACCATTAACAACAACACGACCAGCGGCTGAAGCAAGCGTTAAATCGATACCAGCTCCAGACACATCTACTGTGGATGCTGATGCTGCCGTAATGTCAAACCCTGTACCAGTCGCCCCTGTAAAGGAAATAGTTCCAGTGGCTGTAAGATCGGTAAATGAACCAGCAGCGCCACCACCTGCAACAAAAGTTGCTAGTTTAAGTGGAGTAACAATACGTGTGTCATCTGCTCCAGCATCGGTTTCTGCTTGTGTGGCAATTTCTGCAATACCTGCTTGGGTTTCTGTAGCTGGAGGAACTGCACCAACAACAATGCCAGCAATTACGGTAGCTACATCATTTGAAGTTGGAACATAAGCACCAGCAGGAGCATTTCCATTTTGTAATTCTGTTAAAGTAGCTAATTGGACGATACCAAAAGAAGAAGTTGTTGCCTCAGCATTACCACCTGTCTGCCATGTACCTGATGGTCTATCGTAGGTATATTGGACACCTGGAGAAACGCTATTATCGTACCAGACTTGTCCTTGAGGGAAATTAACATCTGAAGTTGTTGGAGCGCGTTCCGCTAAAATTGGTTTTGGAAATACGTCGAGAAGAGGACCACCTAGACCATAAGCTTTTTGAATCTGTGTACCCATATATTCACCTTGTTTGGATTGAAAACCTACATTGATGAATAAAATTCATGCATGTCAATGCAATATCAAAAATAAAAATACAATTGTGTGTTTTATTTTATTGCATGTAATTGCATGTAACTGTATGATAAAAGTTAATGAGGTGAAATATGGAATTTCTAACTGTTGATGAGTTTGCAAAGAAAGTTAAAATGTGTCCTCATACGATAAGGAAAGCTATAAAGAAAGGGAAGATCAATGCCTTTAGACCTGGAATTGGAGTTAAAGGCCCTTATAGAATTCCTGAAAGCGAAATAGATAGAATTTTAGTAATGTCAGCAACGGAGAAGGTGTAAATATGAATGAATGCGATTTTGATAAAATTTCTGAATTAAAAGCAAGAATAACTGAATTGATTAAAAAATCTCCAGCGCATGAACTTCCCAAAACTCTTACATTTAATGAAGGGATGGGTATGCCAATCTATAAAATTACTATAGAGGCTGATGATGCTGATTCTTTTATTGATGACATGGGGAGAAAATGGATAAGAAAGAAATGAAATGGATTAGTGTTCAAGAGAAAGACAAATTGCCTGAATCCTTGGCAGAAGTGATTTTTACTGATGGTAAAGGGATATATAAAGGATATAGATTCGCAGCATTTATTAATGCCAGTGACGAAGTTGAACGTTGGTATAGCATTACTGAAAATCTTATAGAAGATGTGACGCATTGGATGCCTTTACCTAACTTACCAGAGGAAGTACATGGAATGGATTAAATGTCAAGACAGGCTCCCAGAAAAAATCGGAAGATATCTTGTTTTAGAGACTTTCAATGAACCTGTGATATGTAATGACGAGATAAGAAGAGAACATATCCCTTGCGTTTCCAACTTTAGACCTGGAAGAGGTTGGATGAATGCAATGCCTGAATACACAATTACTCATTGGATGGAAATTCCTGAGTTTAAAAAATAAAAGGATTAGTATGGAATGGTTTAAGAAGCACACTGATACTGTAATAATTTTAGCAGCTTTTGCTGCTTCTATTCTATGGATGAATGGCAAATTTAATGATATCGATAATAGATTTTTTAAAGTTGAAAAAGATATGCTTATGCTTGAAAAAGACATATCAATATTAAAAACAATTCTAATTATGCAAAAAATTATGCCTGCCGAAATGGCTCATGCAAAGGATGATTAGATATGGCTGGTACAATTATAATTCCTGTGCATTCTCATTCCAAATCACATTCTCATACTTCAGGGATTAATTGTTTTATACCTGCCTATGATGAAAGATACATAAATATTGGAGCATGCACTGAATGTGGAACATATAAATCATCTGGAGAATGGTGGATTTGGTTTGAAATTAATGGGAGAACAAAATATTTTGCCTATCCTTTTCAAAGCAAGAAAGAAGCTGATGATGAATTACTAAAAATATTAAATAAGTTAGAAGTGAAATGATTATTTTACAGATTTTGGGTGCTGCTGCCCTTCTTCTTTGGATTGAGAGGAATATCCTTTAAGATATGCCTATAATAATTGATGATTATGACCTTACAAGTCCAACAAAATACAGAGATAAAATTGAAAAGAAACTTATTTCCATGTCTTTCAGAGAAAATGAATGCTTAATATGGAAAGGACAGGTTAGGAAAAACTTTCCTCATGGGATTTGCTCCATAACTATATGTAAAAATGTATGGAAGAAATTACAAGCTCATAGAGTAGCTTATATGGTATGGAAAGGACATATTCCAGAAAATACTTTTGTTCTTCATAAATGTGATAATCCTAGATGCATTGAACCATCGCATTTACATTTAGGAAGTCAAAAAGACAATATGAGAGAAATGCGAGAACGTAATAGAGCTAAAGATGAAACACGTGGTAGAAAAGGTGAACGTCATCCTAAATGCAAATTATCTAATGAACAAATTAAAGAAATTAGAATTTTAAGAAAACAAGGAGTATATGGGACGCAATTATCTAAAATATATGGAGTCTCGAACCCTATGATTTATTATATTTGTAATATGAAAAATTGGAAACATATTGAGGAATAATGTATTTATCGATTCCAATAATTATAATTTTGTGTCTTTATTTTTTCAGTTCTAAAGAAGATCATCAGATTACAGATGATTATGGATACTGGTAACTATTCTTTTTCGATTTTATCAGCTTCCTGTTGAAGAGCACTAAGGTTTTTTATCACAGCAGGCATATTTTCATTACTTGCTTCCTTAATAACATTTAGATAATGCTCACGCAATTTTGGACTTTTACCGATACGATATAGGAGTTCGCCTGTTTTAACAGCTCCTGCTGCTCCTACCGTGGCCGCCGCCGCATGAGGATGGCCTAAGAATAGTTCTATCGCAACAGTTCCTGTCAAATGTTTTGGAAGACTTCCTAATTTAGACTGAAGGAAATTACTTACTTTTTTGCTTTGAGCTATTGTAGCATAGGCATTGTTTGCTTCTTTCCATTGCTTAAAAAAGGATGGATTAAAATTTCCATAATCAGCAACTTCATTAAGAACTTCCCCCTTAAATTTATCATAACGGTGTTTAAGAGTTTTTCTTTCCGAAGTATTTAATTCATCAAATAACTTTTTAGAATTGTATCTTTCATTGATATTGTGAAACGATTCTACAACTTCATCTGCTTCCATATATCCACCGGAAGCTTTAGCTCTCAATTCTTCTACGGCTTTTTTTACTTCAGTTTTTGTTGGTGTGGATATGCCACGTGCTAAATCCTTTTCTAAAGAAGTAAGAGAGTTTTCCAATCTATTGGTTGGCCACATTGTACCTGCCGGAATCTTTGACCTAGCTTGTTGAAATTGATCTGAAACAAATTTATCAGCTGTTTTTGCGCTTAATAAACCAGTTAAAAATAATGATCCTAATTCCGCTGCAGCTTGGGCTCCAGTGCCACCACCTAAAGATTCAACGCCTTTCCCTGCACCCTTTGAAATGCTTGCAAGTCCAATTGCATTTAAAAGTGATTTAAATTTGGTTGGATCTTTTGAAGGTATAAGAAGGGATGTTGCTAAAGATGTAATATCATCGCCTAATTCTTCTTTAGCTCCTTGAGGATCAGTAAAACCACTTGTTAAATAGCTAGAGAATTCTTTTAGTTCCTGACTGGAAGGTAATTTTTCTAAAACTTTTCTTCCGTATTTCTGGACAATATTCGGTTCACTATTTAGAAAAGAAGGAGACTTAGGTAACTTTTCCTCTAAAAACTTCACAAAATTAACCATATCGCCAGGAAATCCAACCACTGTTTCTGCGGCACGAGAACCTATCCTTGAAGCATGTCTTCCAAATTCCTGTAATATAGTTGGAGGCTCTTTTGGAACATATTCATCAAAATTAAATGGTTCCTGATTTTCAGCAGTGTTTGCCTGAGCTTGTTCAGGAACATTTTCCTTCATAAGATATTGATCAAAATTGAATGGTTCTTCTGCTTGAGCAAGACTTGTCATCTGAATTTTGCTCCAGCTTTTAAAGCTTTTTCTATTTGACCAGGTGGAATATTAACCTGTCTTCCTTGAGGATCTAGCATAGGAATAGCTTGTTGAAACTTCTCAGATTCTTTTTGAATCCCTTGTTTAAACTTGTCTTCTATGTTAGAAATCTTATCTGCTGTTCTTTCTTCTAGAAGAATTCCAAGGTTTTGAGGTTTTTTCCCTCCATTTTCCTTTAAAATATTTTTATATTCGTTATATTTTATTTCTTTAGCTTCATTAAAAAGTTTCCTATTACGAATAATAGCTTCTCGACCTTCTTTGCTATTAAGCAATGTAGGAATAGTTTTTAAGTAACTTTGAATTTCATAGTTTGTAATACGTCCACCAGGAAATACGTCTCTAGCATCCCTAATGAAGTCTGTCTCTAATTTTCGATATTCTTCAGTATCTGGATTAGATAATATCCCTATAGGTAATCCAATAGCATCTAATGCTTTAACCATTAAAGGAGTCGACAAACCTTCTTTACCTGATAATTCTTCCATGCGATCTAAGCGAATATTTTCGTTTTTAGCACTCAGATAATCTTTTTCAATTGAAGTAGCGAGATCGGCTACACGCTTTGCTTCTAACTTTTCTGACTCAGGCTCGAAAATTGGTTTGGTTTCTTGTCTTCTGCTTTCAATATATCCATTACTATAAATTGGAGGAATTTGAGCTTGATCCATGGCAAGTTTTAATTGATCAGCATTCAAACCTTTAGAATTTTCAAGAACACTTGAAATAGCTTGATTTACTTGTGGAGGAACAGGTTGAGCCGTAACACCTCCTGGAGGTGGTTTCAATCCTGCACGTTCTTTTGCAGCTATATCTTTTTGTGCCTGTAAATCTTTTTGTTGTTGAAAAAGTCTTTTCTCTTTTTCTACAGCAGCTTTCTGTTGTTCTTTAGCATATTTTTCATTATATGCTTGCTGTTCTATCTGCATACGTTGTTGAAAGATCTCTTGTCCTTTTTCACCATAGGGAGATAAGGCAGACTGAAGTTTACCCATCTTTTCAGACATGGGTTTATCTTCCAAGGACTTGTCATTGATTACATCTTCCAAGGCTTTATTGGCATAATAAGTATTAATGCCATTGCCTAGTCCTTGACCAAGACTTAAACCCAGCATTTCAGCTATTTTACCTTGAGGATTACCTGTATTGATGACTTGAACCATATTATGTCATAGCTCCACTTCTAAATAAACTGTCATACATTCCAGTTAAAGGAGATTGACCTCCTCCTTGACCGCCTTGAGGTTTAAACAGGCTGCTAATTCCGCCAGCTAAAGCCCCACCAATTGGGCCACCTAAAGCAGTACCTATTCCGGTAGCTAATGGGCCCATAATGCCTGCACTACCTTGTTTCTGCTGATAAGCAAAAGGTTGGTAATTCAATCCTTGTTGCGACATTTGATTGAATTGACCTGTCTGAGCTTGTGCAGATTGTTGCTGTAATTGAGAAAATAGTTGAGCCAACTGTCCTTGCAATCCAGATGCAGCGCCACCTAAAGCCTGACCGAATCCACTAGAGGAAAGAGCTCCTGCACCAGCGAATCTTTCGGCAATGCCAGGAAGAACCTGTTCTTGAAAGTTCTGCATATAGGGCTCAGCAAAATTGTTAAAACCTTCTTGTCCTGGCTGAAGAATATTCTGATGATATTGCTGAGCTTGTTGATAACCGCCTCCAGGCTGAAGCATTTGCTGAAGTTGACCAAGAATATTTCCATGCAACCCTTGCTGCTCTTTGGTTCCTGTAGCTACTTTTTTAAGTTTATCTGGGCTTCCGAAGAGGAAATCACTAAAGCTTGGCATATTCTCACCTAATTTTTAAGGTACTCCATAACGAATACCGCCCATGTAAGAGCGTTTCCTGTATTATTCTGAACAATAATTGTATTTGTCGAGCTTTGATATCGAACATAAATTTGAGGATCGTTTAAAAAGTAAGAAAAACCACCAGTATCTAAAGCACCTCCGAATCCTTGGACTGGATAAAGGTATCCATCAATGACTTTTGGTTGCGTAGATGCTGTTAATACTAAATTCGTCGTTCCTGCAGGGATATTACCCCCATTCAAAAACACTAAATCTATTGTAGTTCTGTAAGCATTTCTATTCTGTTGAGGGTTTCCAGTTTGAAACCATTGCTCAAAGTTAGCATTCTCCTGCAAAAGATAGAGTCCACTTTCCTTGGTATTTACCGCATTTGCTACTCTTCGAAGATAAAGAAGTAATAT
>Ga0075319_1000015_pt1 | contig 13537 bp, 20 predicted proteins | sample MayberryNE_TuleC_FD_120046 | JGI IMG/M metagenome (GOLD analysis project Ga0075319, IMG submission 120046) | Natural and restored wetland microbial communities from the San Francisco Bay, California, USA, that impact long-term carbon... | ecosystem: Environmental > Terrestrial > Soil > Wetlands ... | reverse complement strand
TGCTCACGCGACGCTCCTTGCCTTGACGGCCCTTGCCGGGGCCTGTGCGAGTAGGCATCGGCGGGTAGGGGGAGTCCCACCAGCCCCCTCTAGACACATGTACGTGTCCTGCGCGGCGCAGGCGTGACGGTAGCGGGGTTCAGGCGGGCCGCGCCGGGGAACCACTTGCGGTCACCATCGTGACGAGCGACGAAAGGACGTGGCACATGCCACTGCACGCACAAGGCTGGGACGACTGATGGGGCGCGACACGGGCCCTGTGGAGAAGCGCTCGCGCCGTGAGGGCGTGGAGCTGGAGTTGAAAGGAATGCGCCTGCTCCAGGGCAAAGGCGCGATGGAGCGGCGGCCGTACCCGCCGGGGCAGCACGGGCGCGGCCGGCAGCGGCCGACGGAGTACTCGACGCGGCTGCGGGAGAAGCAGCGCACCAAGCGGTTCTACGGACTGCGAGAGAAGCAGTTCCGCAACGCCTACGACCGCGCCGGCGGCGGTGCGCAACTGCTGCAGGCGCTCGAACTACGCCTGGACAACGTCGTCTACCGTCTGGGGTTCGCGACGACGCGAGCCCAGGCGCGGCAGTTCGTCGTCCACGGCCACATCCGGGTGAACGGCAGCCGGGTGGACCTGCCGTCGGCCCGCCTCAAGCCGGGCGACGTGGTCTCGCTCAAGCACGGCAGCGGCGTGCGGCCGCTCGTCGCAGAGGCCGCCGGGCTCGTGGGCCGTGTGCCCACGTGGCTGCTCGCCGATCACGACGAGATGTGGGGCAGCGTCGAGCGTGCGCCGGAGCGCAGCGAGATCGCCGTTCCTGCCGAGGAGAGACTCATCGTGGAGTTCTACGCCAGGTGACGCGGGAACGGGGCCGCTACGCGGCTTCCTCCAGCTCTCGGCCGGGCGCAGAGGCCGTCTCAAGGCCGAGCGCAAGGGCACGCGCCTGAGCGCGCTGCGCCGCCCGCTTGCGCCTCGCGAACGCCGCCATCCGGCACCTGTCGCTGCAGTACCGGCGGTGGCTGTTCTGCGTCTGGAACGAGGTGCCGCAGTGGGCGCACGCCACATCGCGTACCGGATGCAACTCGCTCCGCCGCCGCTTGCTCCGCGCCAGCTCGGCGTGAGCGCCGCAGTACGCCGAGGGGTTGTAGATGGAGAGGATGGTCTGGCACTCCTCGTGGGCGCAGAGTCGGCCGTGCGGATACACGCGGACTCGATGTGTCTGCGACACGCGCCCCCAGGGGTTGGGGGGTGTCGTCACCGTCGTGCTCATGTCCGTCCTCCAATGGCGGCCGTTCTGACCGGCCGGCCACTACTTGACCTGTGGGCTCGACGACCGATGCTGACGTGCTCGCGCCGGCCTGTACTGTAGGGGTACCCGATAGCGACGACGCCGACGTGGGCCAGGCGGACGGACTTGCCTGGGTCAGAAGGACTGTCTTCGTCTAGGCCGATGCGCCATCGTACGAGCGATCAATGAGGTCGGGACCTCTTCGTCAGGGCGCGAAGACGTCCCCGATGGCGGCGCTCTTGCGGTAGACGGTGCCGCGGAAGTGGGCGATGAGGCCGCCGTCCTCGTCCCTCACGTCGATCAGGTAGGTCGCGAGCTTGGGGTTGCAGGCCACCTCGTGCGCCTCGGCCGTGAGGGTGCCGGCTGTGACGGCGCGGAAGTAGGAGATGCTCGTGTCGATGGACAGCGCGAGCACGCCGTGCGAGTTGGCCGCCGCCGAGAAGGCCGCATCGGCGAGGGAGAAGATGGCGCCGCCGTGCAGCGTCCCGGCGCTGTTGAGGTGCTGCGGCTCGACGCTGAGCGTGGCTATGGCCCGCCCGTCGCCGTACTCGACCACCTGGACGCCGACGTGCCGGGCGAAGGCGTCCTGCTCGACGAAGCGCTTGAGGTCGTCCATCGCGAGGCTCCCCTGGAGGTGTTGACCGGCCGGCCCGGCTGAGCCGCCCACAGGGCGGAAGGGCCGGGCCGGCCGAGACTACCTCTCTCGTGCGCGAGCCGCCAGACCCGAGCCTCGCGCCGGCGGGTCCGCGACGGTCGCTCAGTAGTACATGATGTCTTGCGTGGCTCCGCTCGAGCCGCCTCCGCCCGACCCGTGCGGGTCGAGCCAGGGATGTGCCTGCAGGTACGGGCACTCGGAGCCCGAGGGCGCCTGTGAGCCGGTCTGGTACAGCGGTCCCGCGTTGTCCATCGCGCCGTCGTCGGCGAGCGCCATCGGCACCAGCCACACGGCGAGGATGAGCAGCAGGACGGCGACAACGCCGAGCAGATGCTTGAGTCGCATGTCGATCCCCCTTGAACAGGAGAGGATTCATCCGGTATCGGCCTTCTACCCCCATCCGCGAGTGCTCACGCGGTCGCGCAGCACCTTCTCTCGACGAGGCCGGTGTGGGGTATGGGCGCCTCATGGTGTGCAGGTGCATACCGTTGCACGAAAGAGTAGGCACCGGGGTGACAGCATCGTGCCGGCGACCGCGCTACAGTCCCGGCGTGAGTAGTGACACGACATGGACCGGCGGCTGGATGCCGGTGGCCAAGGAGAAGCGATGAAGACCTACGACGACGCGAAGACCAGAGAGCCCGCCCGTCCCGACTACGACTGCGAGACCGACCCGACCACCGGCGCCCCCGAGGACCGGTGCGTGCGTGAGTACCTGCTCGCCCATATGCCGCTGGCCGTCTGACCGGACGCGCCGCGAACAAGACCGTCCCCCCTGGCGGAAGCAGGGTGCGGGGGGACCGGGAGCCTCACTCCGAGACTCCCGGTCCCCCGCTCTCGTTTCCGCCGCCGCCGGCGCCGGGAGCACGAGAGGCGCGTCTTCGGGTATGTTGCTGGGCGTCGGGCGCCACGCGCCTGAGTGACCACGGGAGGAGGTTGCCGAGTGAGTGCTGGACCTGAGCGCAGACGCGCGCCGGTCGTCGCCATGATCGGCATGGCGACGGTGGACTACCTCTACGTCCTCGAGGAGCATCCCAGCGCCGACTCGGTCACCCCGGCGCTCGAGTACCAGACGGCGGTGGGAGGCTCGGCGGGCCGGGGCGCGATCGCCGCCGCGAGGCTGGGCGCCGCGACCAGACTCCTGGCGACGTGCGGCACCGGAGTGCACGCCCAGGTCCTGCGGTCGGAACTGCACGCCGAGGGTGTCGACTGCACCTGGGTCGCCTACGACCAGCCCTCACAGCACTCGGCGGTCATCGTGGCGCGCGCGGACGCGACGCGCAGCATCATCTGGCTGCCGCAGCCGATGGCCGACGAGCGCGCCGTCGAGTTGCTTCCAGGGTTCCTCGAGGGCGTCGACGTGGTCATGCTCGACGCGACCGACGAGGTGCTGGTGACCGCCGCGCTGGACGAGTGCGAGCGGCGCGGTCTGACTACCGTGCTCGACACCGGATCGGGGCGGCCGTGGACGAGGAGCCTTCTCGGCCGGGTCGACCACGTGATCGCCCCCGAGGCCTTCGTGCTCAAGGAGACGGGGCACTCCGGGGAGCAGGCGGCCGTCGAGCTCTGGGGCCACGCCTGCCGTACCGTTTTCGGCGTGACCCAGGGTCCTCGGGGCGGCGTGTTCGCCACCGGTAACGGCTTGGAGACCATGAGACGCTGGGAGGCCGCACCGGTCACGGGCGTCGACTCCTGCGGCGCCGGCGACACCTTCCACGGCGCCTACGCCTGGGCGGTCGCTCAGGGCCTGCCGCCGGCAGAGTGCTTCGACACGGCCGCCTGGTCGGCCGCGCTCAAGGTCACGCGGCTCGGCAACGAGGGCATCCCAACGCTCGACCGCCTGGAGAGCGCGCGCAGGTCGGGCGGCGCCGGCAAGCCGGTGTGACCAGCGTGGGCGCAGGGCGCCCGCGGGGACGAGGGGGAGGGCGACGATGGGTGACGCGGACGACCAGCTCGCTCTGTTGCGGCAGCGCGTCGAGCGGCTGGAGGCGCAGATGGCGTTCCTGCAGCGAAGCCTGGGCGTGAGGGACGAGGTGGCGCCGGAGTGGCAGGTCTCCAAGGCGGTCGCCGACCTGATCTCGCGTGGCGAGCGCAAGGAGGCGGTGAGGCTGGCCCGGGAAGAGACGGGCGCCAGCCTCAAGGATGCCATGCGCCTCGTCGACGGCTACCTCGGCGAACGGCAGGCCTGAGCGGCACGACCGACCGCACCCCGGAGCATCATCACCACTGTCGCGCCCGTGTTTGGAGGCTCCTCCGGTCTGGGTAACGATATATCGATACTGAGATGATGACCCGGCGCGAGCCGCCGGATGTGGAGGAGAGACCATGAGCGCCAAAGATCGCAGCAGAGACACGGACAGGCGGCCCGAGTTCGAGTGCCGGTTCGACCCGGACTCCGGCGAACTGGACGAGAGGTGCGTACACGACTACCTCGAGAGGAACATGCCGCTCGCGGTATGACGACCGGCCGGCGGCGCAAGGCCAACCCGTGACGAGGATCGCAAGACACGGGGGACCGGGCGACACGACAGAGGAGGAGGGAACACGGTATGGCAGACGACGACATCGGGTGCGCGCGTCCCACCGGCTCTCTCGTCGGCGAGAAGCCGGCGCAGCGGGACGAGGCACAGGTCGACGAGCCGAAGGAGGAACGTGTGAGCATCATGCCCGGCCGCAAAGCGCCGGACTTCGAGGCGCCCGCCTATCACAAGGGGGCGTTCACCAAGGTCAAGCTGTCCGATCACCTGGGCAAGTGGGTGGTCCTCTGCTTCTATCCGGGTGATTTCACCTTCGTCTGACCGACCGAGATCTCGGCGGTCGCCGAGAAGTACGACGAGTTCCAGGCGCTGGGTGTCGAGGTGTTCTCCGCCAGCGTCGATTCGCAGTTCGTCCATAAGATGTGGGACGAGAACGAGCTGGCCAAGATGACGGAGGGCGGCATCCCCTTCCCCATGATCGCCGACGCGGCGGGCAATCTGGGCAAGGCCTACGGGGTGTACGACGAGCAGGCCGGCGTCAACATCCGCGGCAGGTTCATCATCGACCCGGACGGCGTGGTCCAGGCGATGGAGGTGCTCACGCCTCCGGTGGGCCGCAAGGTCGCGGAGACCCTGCGGCAGATCAAGGCGTACCAGCACGTGCGCGCCACGGGCGGCAAGGAGGTCACGCCGTCCGGCTGGGAGCCGGGCAAGAAGGTCCTGCACCCCGGCCCCGACCTGGTCGGGCGCGTGTGGGAGGTCTGGCAGCCCAAGGAAGACGAGTAGCCCCGACCGGCTGCCGGCTTCCGGCATCGAGCGACGAGGGGGCCGGGTGCGCATGCGCACCCGGCCCCCTCGCGTCGTCCGGCCGCGGGCACTGCGTGCCGCCGTCGCCGCCGGGTTCATGTCGTCCGGTGGCTCACTCGATCACCGGTGGCATGAGCGCTTCCTCGGCTGCCATGGCGGGGCGACGGCCCGTAGTGATCCCGTATGCGGCCAGCCCGGCGAGCGCGGCGACGATGAGCGCCATGCCGGCGGCCTCGACTGCGCCGGGCCGCTCGCCGAGGTGGACCCACGCCGCCGCCACGCCGATCACCGGCACGGCGAGCGTGCCCATCCCGGCGGCGCCGGCCGGAAGCGTGTGCAGCGCGTACGTCCACAGCACGTAGCACAGGCCGCTCGAGAGAAGGACGACGTAGACGAGGCAGGCGATGAACGTTCCCGTCCACTGCGGCCACCCGTCCTGCGCCAGGACGGCGACGATCACGAGGGCGACGGCGCCGAAGGCCATCTGCCACGCCGTGAGCGACAGCGCGTCGACCGGCTTCTTGCCCTGTGACAGTTTGATCAGCAGTCCGGCGGCGGCCCAGACGAATCCGGCGACACAGGCGAGGACCCCGGGGAGGGCGCCCCCGATGTCCCACGGGCGTACTACGAGGAGAAGGCCGGCGAGAGCCAGTCCCACCGCCGGCCACTGGAGGCCACGCAGCCGTTCCCCGAGGAACAGCCAGGCGAGCAGCAGCAGCCAGAACGGCATGGTGTAGGCAAGCACTCCGACCTTGCCGGCGCCACCGGCGCTGAGCGCGACCGTGGCGAGGATGTTGAACAACGCGGTCTGCAGGAGCCCGATGGGGATGGTGAACGTCAGCGGCGGCGGCTTGAGCGGCCGGCGCGCGACCAGCAGGGCGGCGAAGAAGGCGACGGTGCAGCCGACGGTGGCGAGGGCGGCGAAGGTGAGCGGCCCGGAGTAGCCGAGCGCCACCTTGATCACGATCCAGCTGTAGCCCCAGAGGGGCGCGATCACGATCAGAGCGAGGACGCCTCTACGGTCGGTTGGGTTGCTCGGGGGGTCGGGCATGGCTCCACGCTAGCAGACGGCGCCCGGTCCAGACACTGCCCCATCCGACTCCGAGGGACATCCGTCTAGGGAGGGCTGCAGCCGGCCGGGCAAGTGCCGATGCACCCGTATGGAGGCGGCTGGACGTTGAGCGACCGCCCCAGCGCGGCACGGCGTTGCCGCGGACGATCCGCCGCGGGGGCGCGCAGCTCCGCGCGGCAGGAAGGCGCGTGTGGCATGGAGGCGAGTCTTAACATCCCCGCCGTGACGGAGATCTCCGCCGGCCGTCGCAGGCTTGGCGCCCTGCTCATCGCCGACGGCCTGGTCAACCAGCACCAGCTCGAGGCCGCTCTCGCTCGTCAGCAGGTAGAGCGGCGCCGTCTGGGAGACGTGCTGGTCCGCGAGGGCCTCGTCTCCGAGCAGGACCTCGTGGAGGCCTTGGGGGCGCAGCTGCGCCTGCAGGTCGCCGACCTCGACCAGGTGCACTTCTCGCCAGAGATCCTCGCGCTGCTCCCCCGCGACTTCATGATCAACCGGCGCGTCCTCCCGCTCGAGGTGGAGGAGGACGGTGCGCTGGTGCTGGCGATGACCGACCCGCTCGACATCATCGCTCTGGACGAGGTCGGGCTGCGCACCAAGCGCAAGGTGCGGCCCGTCATCTGCACCGAGAGCGCGTTCGACGAGGCCAGCGCGACCTTCTTCAACACCAGGGGCAGGCTGCGCGAGCTGAGCGACGAGGAGGAGTTCCTCGTCGCCGACGAGACGGCGCTCGCGCACGACGCCTCCATCATCGAGATCGTCGACGGCCTCATCTCAGACGCCGTCAGCATGAAGGCATCCGACATCCACGTGGAGCCGTGCGCCGAGTCGCTGCACGTGCGCTGCCGCATCGACGGCGTGTTGCACAAGCTGCGCGAGTTCCCCACCGACGTGCAGGCCGGTATCGTCAGCCGCATCAAGATCATGGGCAACATGGACATCGCCGAGCGCCGCCTGCCCCAGGACGGCCGCACCTCGTTCGAGACCAGCGACGGCGACGAGGTGGACCTGCGGCTGGCCTCCGTCCCGACCCTGCACGGCGAGAACATCTCGATCCGCATCCTCGAGGTCTCACCTCTGCCGCCGACGCTCGACCGGCTGGGCCTCACCGGGTCCTCGCTCGAGCGCTTCCAGGAGGCCGTCCGTCGCCCGGAGGGCGGCATCCTGATCTGCGGGCCCACGGGCTGCGGCAAGTCGACGACCCTGTACACCACGCTCGAGCTGGTCAAGTCGGCGGAGAGCAAGATCTACACGGTGGAGGACCCGATCGAGCGCAAGCTGGAGGGCGTGATGCAGAGCGAGGTCAAGGCTGCGATCGGCCTCGACTTCGCCGGTCTGCTGCGCACGCTGCTGCGGAGCGACCCGGACGTCATCATGGTGGGTGAGATCAGAGATGCTGAGACCGCCAAGATGGCGGCCGAGGCGGCCATGACCGGGCACCTCGTGTTCTCCACGCTGCACACGCGCGACGCCGCCTCGGCGGTGCACCGTCTGGTCGAGATGGGCCTGCCTCCGTACCTGGTGACCGCCGCATTCACGTGTGTCGTCTCGCAGCGGCTGGTACGCCACCTCTGCCCGCACTGCCGCACACCCAGGACGGTGAGGGCGAGCACCTGGGAGAAGTTCGGCATCGGCGAGGCGCCGCGCCGCCAGATGAAGATCCATGAGGCGGCCGGCTGCACCCGCTGCTTCGGCACCGGCTACCTCGGCCGTGTCGGCATCTACGAGGTGCTGGACATGGACGAGGAGATGGGCGACCTGATCGACCGGGGCGTCCCGGTGCGGGAGATCCGCGAGGCCGCCCGCGCCCGGGGTGTGGAGTCCGTGCGCGAGGACGGGGTGCGCAAGGTCCTCGCCGGCGAGACGAGCGTCGCCGAGCTGGCGCGGGTCGTCGCGTAGCGGCTCCCCCGAGGCGGCCGCCGGCCGGCGGCGGTGTGCCGGCGGCCGCGCGGCTCAGCCTCCGAGCGATTGCCACCAGCTTGTCGACCGAGAGGAAGCCGTTGTCGAAGGCGAACTCCTGTCCGTCCGCGAGCTTCACGCCGACCTGTTTGGTGACGCCGCCGGGCCTCTTCGCGACAGACCGCACGTCGGCGCGCGGGATCCTGAGCCCCTTGCCGTTCCAGTAGTGCGGTCCTGCTTCGAGTTCAGCGCCTCGAACAGGATGCGCCGGTCCGTGACCAGCAACTTGCCCGCGAACTTGCCTCCGGTGGGGGGCAGGTAGTGGATCGTCCACTTGCCGACTTTCTCCTCGCCCGGCTCCAGCTCGAACTTGATCCTGCCCATGCGCCTCTCCTCTCGCTGTCCGGTACGTGGGAACAGCCTGTCTCACGCGTCTGCTACGCTCGCCACATGATCGAGGGCGTCGGGCTGGTCCTGGAGGGCGGCGGTATGCGAACCACCTACACGGGTGGTGTGCTGGACGCGTTCCTGGACGCCGGCGTCGACCTCGGCTACGTCGTCGGCGTGTCCGCCGGGTCCAACGCCGGCGGGCACTACGTGACGGGACAGCGCGAGCGCAGCCACCGCGTGTTCGTCGATCTTGTGGCCGACCCGCGCTACGCCGGCTGGCGCAACCTGGTGCGCGAACGCAGTTGGTTCGGCATGGAGTTCCTCTTCCGCACCCTGCCCGACGAGCTCGCGCCGTTCGACTACGAGGCGTTCCGGACGAGCTCGCGTACGCTGGTGAGCGGCGTGACCGACTGCACGACGGGCGCGGCGCGCTACTACTCCCACCACGAGCACGACCCGCGCTGGTTCGTGCACACCCTCCAGCGAGCGAGCTGCAGTCTGCCGGTGCTCTCCCCGCCGGTGCTGGTGGAGGGCCGGCCCTGTGTGGACGGCGGGGTGGCCGACTCGATCCCCATCTTGCGGGCGGTCGAGGACGGCAACCCGCGCAACGTGGTGGTGCTCACGCGCAACGCGGGGTACCGCAAGCCGCCGCCGCGGCTGCGCGGGCTGGGCCGGGTGCTCCTGCGGCGGTACCCGGCCCTGCACGCGGCGATGCTGCGGCGGCCCGCCGTGTACAACGCGTCGCTCGACCTGGTGGAGCGGATGGAGCGGGCCGGCTCGGCCTTCGTCCTCCGGCCCGTCCGCCCCCTGGTGGTCGGGCGCATGGAGCGCGACCCCGGCCGGCTCGAGGCCCTGTATCGCCAGGGCTACGACGAGACCCTGGCGCGGATACCGGACCTCGAGACCTGGCTTGGGCGTTAGCGGCGGCCGTCGGGGGGACGCGCCGAAAGGCTCCGGCGTGAGGGCGCCCTTCCGGCGGTCCGCGAGGGTGGGCTATGATTCAGTGAGTCACTGGCCACCCGTCCGGAGGGGGACACATGGTGGGATCGACCACAGGCGACGAGGCACGGCGTGAGCTGTCGAGAGGAGCGCCGCTCGCGTTGCTCCTGGTGCTCGCATCGCTCCTGTTGCTCGCATCGCTCACGCTCGCCGCATGCACCCCCGGACTCAGCGATGAGTCTGACGCGTGCGACAAGCCCTCGTCCCAGACCGCCGCGGCGGAGGCGGCCGCGCAGCCTGCCGTCGAGAACCCGCTGCCGGTGGGACAGGCCGTGGATGCCATCGCGGCCCCGGCGATCACCACCGTGCTGGGCGCACCGGTGCTCACACGCGCCCCAGAGACTGAGGCGCTCATCGTCAGCCTCGTCTACCAGGCGCCGCGCACCGCGACGGAGGGCGACGGAAAGCGGCTGCGAGACGACCTCCTCGCCCGCGGGGCCTCCGTCGACCCCGACCATCCTGATGTGGAGATCCACAACGACGCCGAGGAATTCGCGGTCCTGTACGACACCGGGGACCCGGCGTTCCAGACGCTCCGCGTCACCGTCACTCCCGGAAGCGCGGACGTCTACGTGAACGCCGACAAGGCCCAGTGAGCAGACTGTCCGGAGGGTGACATGGTCGTGAAGAAGAAGTGGAGCGAACTCAGCGGCCGCGATCGCCGGCTGATCGCCGTGCTCGGCGTCGTCGAGATCGTCCTGCTGACGGCGGCGCTGTGGGACATCAAGAGGCGGCCGGCCGAGCTGGTCAAGGGCCCCAAGTGGCTGTGGAGCTCGCTCGCGTTCGTCAGCTTCATCGGGCCGCTCGCGTACTTCGCGTGCGGGCGTCGGCGCGGAGCCGTCGGCTGACCGCGCACGGCTCGGGACGCGGCGAGTGGCCGCGGCCGGAGGACAAGGACTGGAACGCCGAGTGGATGCGGCTGAGCGACCGGCGTGCGGTCGCCCACGACGCCACGTTCTGGGACCGCCGCGCCCGGCACTTCCGCGGCGGCGGCGAGACGTCGCCGTACGTCGCCGGCTTCATCGAGCTCCTGCGCGCGCGCCCGGGCGAGAGCGTGCTGGACGTCGGCTGCGGTACCGGCGCCCTGGCGCTGCCGCTGGCGCGCGCCGGTCACGACGTGACCGGCCTGGACTTCTCCGCCGGCATGCTGGACCTGCTGCGGCGGCAGGCCGCCGAGGAGGGCCTGGCCAACGTGCGGACGGTCCAGGCCGCCTGGGACGACGACTGGCGCGCCGCCGGTGTCCCCGTCGCCGACGTGGTGATCGCGTCGCGCTCGCTGGACGTGCGCGACCTGCGCGCCGCGCTCGAGAAGCTCGGCGCGTTCGCGCGCCGCCGCGTCTGCATCACTCTGCCGGCAGACGGCCTGCTCTATCCGCAACTGCTCGCGCACGAGGCGGTCAGACGCCCCTGCGTGCGGCGTGGCGACAGCGACACCGCGGTCAACGTGCTCCGTCAGATGGGGATCGCACCTGAGGTCGCGTCGCTCGAGCACGCGAGCGCAAGCCGGTACGAGAGCCCCGAGGCCGCCCTGGAGTCGCTGCGCCGCATGATCGTCCCGGACGGCGAGCGCGAGGAGCAGGCGCTGGAGCGCTACGTGGCCGCGCACCTCGTCGAGACGGCCGGCGCGGCCGGCCGGCCCCAGTGGAAGCAGGAGCCCGAGATCACCGTCCGCTGGGCCTTCATCGCCTGGGACACGCCGGCGGGAGCGCCGGGAGCGTCTGGAGCGCTGGTGGAGCCCTGAGCCTCAGTCCAGCGTGAACGACCGGGCGGTCGCATCCAGGGTCCCCTTCACGGAGTCCCAGTCCGCGGAGACGGCCTGGGTCGTCAGGTCGAACTCGTTGTCGCCCTTGATGAGGATGTAGAGCCTGCAGGTGAGCTGCTCGCCGCTCTGGGTGAACTGGTAGTCCACCGAGTAGCCCGGCGTGCCGTTGAGTTCGAGCGGGGTGACGTCGCCGGTCATCTTGCCGCCGGGGGTGTCCGCGATCATCTGCGAGATCGCCTTCTGGAGGTCGGCCTGGAGCTTGGGCACGTCCTTGGCCTTGACCTCCCGGCCGATCGGGTGGACGGATACTCGGAGGCCGTTGACGTACTGATCGTCGACCACCGGCCCGTCCTTGTCGGCGAAGGCGATCGCGTACTCCTCACCGTTCGTCGGGGTGAGCGTGACGACGCTGAGGGGCTCGGAGTACATGAGCGTGAACCCGTACTGGGCGTTGGCGTACTCGGTCTTCTCGGCTCCGGACCCGCTGTCCCCCGAGCCGCCGTCTCCCGACTCGCCGCCGCACGCCGCTACCGTGATGGCCAGAGCGATGGCGACCGCCGCCATCGCGACCCCCCTGCGCAACGCCTGCATGACCTCTCCCTCCGCCGTGGTTCCCCAACAGGTATCGGCGGCGCCCCCACCGCCCTTGCCCGTTGAGACATGCTCGCAGCGGGCCGGCGCGTTGTCCACGTTCCGTCCGGGCGTCCCGCTCCTTGAATGCGAGTCGCCGGCGTCCCTCCCCGGGGGTAGCGTCCTCCGGCGAACTTCCCTCGCGGGGGCTACCTCATCCACCACGGCCGGGAGGTTCGCGCCGGAGGGCTCCTCTGTAGCCTCGCCTCAGCAGTCGAGACGGAGGTGGAGTCATGGCGGGCGCCGGGCGTGGACGATCGGTGTGGGTCGGCATCGTGGTCGTGGTGGTGTTCTTCGCGTGCGTGACGCTCGCGGTCGCGTGGCTCGGCGGCGGGCCCGACGTGCCCCATCCCGCCGGCGGCGCACGCGCGGCGTGCACCACCTGCCACGCCGTCGACCACCTGCGGGAGGATCACCGCGGCCGTACCGACGGCGGCTGCCGCGCGTGTCACTCGGAGCGGATCACCGATCCGGACGCCGAGGGCGGCTGAGCGGACGCGCGGGATTCCCGGACCGCGTGGGCAAGCATCCCCAAACGGTTGTCCCGTCTTCCGCGGGTCCTTGGGAGCCGATACGCCTGGTGTGAAGCCGAACTGCAACAGCCTCGACTCTTGTCTGCGCAGCGTGCCCGACTGGCTGCAGGTCCTGCTGGCCCTCGCCGCCGTCGCCGGGCTGACCGTGTTCAAGCTGACGATCGGTCAGAGCGTCAGTGTCATCGACTTCCTGTTCGTCCCCATCGTGGCGGTGGGGTGGTTCGCGCGTCGTCGCTGGCTCGGGTACGCGGTTGCCGGAGTCGCTGCGGTGGACACGGCCTTCGTCGCCATGACCGCGGAGACGCAGGCCTCGCTGGCTGCGGCCGCGGCCGCAGCGCTGGTACGGTTCTGTCTGTACCTTGTCGTCCTCGAGTTCCTCGGCATGATGCGGCGCGAACGAGCAGGCGATCAGCGGGCGGCGTCCACCGACCAGCTCACCGGAGCAGCCAACGCGGGCGCCTTCAAGGAGGCGGCCAGGCTGGAGGTGGAGCGGGCGCAGCGACACCGCAGCCCCATCTCCGTCGCCTATCTCGACATCGACGACTTCAAGAGCGTCAACGATGCCTTGGGGCACGGAGAAGGCGACCACGCCCTTGCCCAAACGGGGCACGTGTTGCGGAGCACCGTGCGGGCCACCGATACCGTTGCGAGGATCGGAGGCGATGAGTTCGCCGTGCTCATGCCCCAGACGGGATCGGCGGGCGGGGCCGCCCTCATGGAGCGCGTCCGTGGCGAGCTCGGCAGACTGACGCTCGCCAGCGGTGGGCACGTGTGCTTCAGCGTCGGGCTGGCGACCTTTGAGCGTCCGCCTGCCTCGGTCGACGAGCTGATGGCAGCGGCCGACGGGATGCTGTACCGCGCCAAGCGCGCCGGCAAAGGCCGGATGGAGCGCATCTCTCACGGAGCGCCGCGTCCCGTGTCGGGGCTGCGCTCAGACGGACGACACACGCGGGACCTCATCGCGCGCTGAGGAAGCGGCGCCCCGTCGTCCTACTGGATTCCTAGTCCGTTGCTCGATAGGGTCATAGAAGGGATATCTGAG